>Ga0056914_10001011_pt1 | contig 21537 bp, 17 predicted proteins | sample TNRBio252014_DNA_FD_55168 | JGI IMG/M metagenome (GOLD analysis project Ga0056914, IMG submission 55168) | Wastewater treatment Type I Accumulibacter community from EBPR Bioreactor in Madison, WI, USA - TNR Reactor_6/25/2014_ DNA | ecosystem: Engineered > Bioreactor > EBPR > Anaerobic-Aerobic >...
CCGGGAGACGTCACGGGGTCGTCAGCGTCTCCGTTCGGACGGAGGAGGTGGTGATCGGCGCCGTCGTATCGCCCTCGGCCGTGGAGATCCAGACTTCCGGCATCTCGAACTCCACCTCGCCGAACGGCGTGCAGAAGGCGACTTCCGCGGCGTCACGGCCGATGCCGATGCGCACCAGGCCGTCGGGTGCGGACATGCGCGTCGGATCGAACACATACCAGCCCGCGCCTGCGGAGCCCTGCAGGTACGCCTCGAACACCGCATGGAAGTCGGGCGGCTGCAGGCGCCAGGCGTAGGCGCTGATGTAGCGCGCCGGGATGCCCAGGGCGCGGCACAGCGCGATGCCCAGGTGGGCGAAATCCCGGCAAACCCCGACCCGCTCGGTCACCGTATCGAACGCCGAGGTCAGGGCGTCCGACGAGCCCAGCACATAGTCGACGTTGTCGCGGATCCAGTTGCAGATGGCGTTGACGCGCTGATAGCCGGGCGGAACGTCGCCGAAGGTGCGCATGGCGAACCGCACCAGCTTGTCGGACTGGCAGTAGCGGCTCGGGTAGAGGTGNGTGAGGACCTCGAATGGAAGAAGTCTCGCCTCGACCTCGGTGACAGTTTCCGGGCTGTCCAGCATCGGCGATATCGCCACGTCCGCCTCGTAGCGGAGCTGGAGTTCGCCCGGTCGGGCCTGGACGCGGAGGTAGCGATTGCCGCTTTCCGGCATGGTCCAGCGCTCGATCGGCAGGCTGGGCGTGATATCCAACCGCTCGTTCTGCACGGTCTGCACCGCGAACTGCGCGACCTCGACGTTGAAGACGAACGTCGTCGGCAACGTCAATCGATAGCCGAGCTTACAACCCACCGAGAAATTCATGATGCATCTCCAAGCCTGAGCAGTGAACGCGCCCAGGCCGGTTCCGGATCCGATTTCTCGTGNGAACCGGCTCCTCCCTAGTCGTCGTCCATCTTCAGCGCGGCGATGAAGGCGCTCTGCGGAATCTCGACCTTGCCGAACTGGCGCATGCGCTTCTTGCCGGCCTTCTGCTTTTCCAACAGCTTGCGCTTGCGCGTGATGTCGCCGCCATAGCACTTCGCCGTCACGTCCTTGCGCATGGCGCTGATCGTCTCGCGGGCGACGACGTTGCCGCCGATCGCCGCCTGCAGCGGGATCTTGAACATCTGCCGGGGGATCAGGTCTTTCAGCCGGGCGCAGATCGAGCGTCCCCTGCTCTCCGCCTGCGCGCGGTCGCAGATGAAGGAGAAGGCGTCCACCGGCTCGGCGTTGATGAGGATCTGCACCTTGACCAGATTGCCCTCGCGGAAGCCGTCCATCTCGTAGTCGAAGCTGGCGTAGCCCCGCGTGATCGACTTCAGCCGGTCGTGGAAGTCGAAGATCACCTCGTTCAGCGGCAGCCGGTAGACGACCATCGCTCGCTGGCCGGCGTAGGTCAGCTCCGCCTGCTCGCCGCGCCGCTCGGTGCAGAGCTGCAGGACGGAGCCGAGGTAGTCGTTGGGCACCAGGATCGTGGAGCGGATCCAGGGCTCGTCCATGCGAGCGATGCGGACGACGTCCGGCATGTCGGCCGGGTTGTGCAGGTCGAGCACGCTGCCGTCGGTCATGTGCACCCGGTAGACCACCGACGGCGCGGTGGCGATCAGGTCCAGGTCGAACTCACGCTCGAGGCGCTCCTGCACCACTTCGAGATGCAGCAGGCCGAGGAAGCCGCAGCGGAAGCCGGAACCCAGCGCCGCCGAACTCTCCGGCTCGAAATGGAAGCTGGAATCGTTCAGCCGGAGCTTGCCCAGGCTCTCGCGCAGTTCCTCGAACTCCGCGGCGTCCGACGGGAACAGCCCGCAGAACACCACCGGCACGGACGGCTTGAAGCCCGGTAGCGGTTCGGCGGCGGGCCTCCGCTCTTCTGTGATCGTGTCACCGACGTCGGTGTCGGCGACCGCCTTGATGCCGGCGGTGATGAAGCCGATCTCGCCTGGGCCGAGGGCCTCGGCCTGCAGCGGCTTCGGCGTGAACATGCCGACCTGCTCGACGTGATGCACCGTGCCGGCGGCCATCATGCGGATCTTCATGCCGCGCTTCAGCACGCCGTCCTTGATGCGCACCAGGATCATCACGCCCAGGTAGGCGTCGTACCAGCTGTCGACCAGCAGCGCCTTCAGCGGTGCGGTGGCATCGCCATCGGGCGCCGGCAGGCGGGCGACGATCGCCTCCAGCAGATCGGGCACGCCGATGCCGCTTTTGGCCGAGATGCGCAAGGCGGCGGAGGCGTCGAGGCCGATCACCTCTTCGATCTGGCCGGCGATCCGCTCCGGCTCGGCCGCCGGCAGGTCGATCTTGTTGAGAACCGGGATGATTTCGTGCCCGCTGTCGATGGCGAGGTAGGCGTTGGCCAGCGTCTGCGCCTCGACGCCCTGCGTCGCATCGACCACCAGCAGCGAGCCCTCGCAGGCGGCGAGCGAGCGGCTGACCTCGTACGAGAAATCGACGTGGCCGGGCGTGTCCATCAGATTGAGGACATAGTCGCCGCCGTCCTTGGCGCGATAGGCGAGGCGGACGGTCTGCGCCTTGATGGTGATGCCGCGCTCGCGCTCGATGTCCATGGAGTCGAGCACCTGCGCGCGCATCTCCCGTTCGGACAATGCGCCGCACACCTCGATCAGGCGGTCGGCGAGCGTCGACTTGCCGTGGTCGATATGCGCGATGATGGCGAAGTTGCGAATGTGCGAGAGCTCGGTCATGGCGGGGCTTGTACCACCCGCCCGCTCGCCTTTCCACCGTGCCGGCGNGGCGCGTGCGCCGAGGAGCGGCGGCGAACCAGAGCCGGGGCGAAACCGCCCTCTCGTCTCACCGANCCGGCGAAGTCCCCGCCGGCGCCGCCGACGGCTGTTGGAGAGCGCCGAGCTTGGCGATCAACTCCGCCACATCGTTCCGCTGTTGCTGGATATAGTCGTAGTACACCCGGCCGAACCGGCGATAGGGCGTGCCGCGGACCGACGCGAGGCCGTCGAGTCCCTCGCGATGTTCTTCCAGGATCGTGTCGTACTTGGCGAGGAAGTCACGGAGGTTGGCCTCGAGATAGACATTCCTGTCCTCGGAGAGCAGGCGAACGGCGTGCGCCGTCTTACCCATGCGCAACGGCGACTGCACGGCGAACAGCCGCAATCCGGTCGTGTAGATTTCGTTGGGCTGGTGCACCGGCAGTGTCTTGACCAGCGCGCCGTGCCGCGTCGGCAGCCAGCGAAAATCGTGCAGCGCGTCGCGCAGCGGGCCTTCGCTGAAGATCTCGCGGTAGTCTTCGAGCGGCCCTTCGGCGCCGAGGATGGCGAGATTGACGAACTCGTTGGCCGGTACAGCCAAGTGGAAGAGGTGGAGGATCTTCACCTGCAGCACCGACAGCGGCGACCAGAAGTTGGCGGCGGCGAGCGCGTTGCGCACCGTATGGACGCAATTGTCGGCCAGCAGATGCCAGTTGTAGTCGGCCTTTCCGGTCGCGAACTCGCGGTTCTTGTCGTTCAGGAAGGTCATGACCTCGTCCAGAACCGGCTCCGTCACCGGTATCCGCGCGCAGAAGACGTTGCGCGAGAACTGCAGCGCGAAATCGGTGCCGATCGAGCGGTCGGCGACGAATTCCGCCAAGGTCTCGTTGCCGTTTCTCTTCCAGGCGTCGTGCAGGCGAACGCCGTCGAACACACCCTTGTCGATGGCCCGGCGAACCGTGGCATCGATGTAGTCTTGCGTCAAAGTCTGCCCGGGCTGCAGGTCGCCTTTATAGAACAACTCGTGACCGGGAACGGCCACCCAGTTGACGTTGGCGAACCAGCGACCGACGCTGACGCCGGCGCCGTGCTCCGGATCATCGAGTTCGGTCGCCACCTTTCGGCAGCGCCGCAACATCGGAAAGGGCGCCGCCTCGTCTTTGCACGCACCCTTGATATACATCAGCGCATGGCCGAACGGGTTGCCACGCCGGCCGCCGACTTTCTCCCACTGGCTGAGCGTGCAGAGCTCGACGTAGTACGGAAACAGGTGCTCGGACTCGAGGTCGGGGCTGCGTTCGACGATGATCTGGTCCGGCTTCAGTCTGAAGCGATCGACAAGTCCCTGAATTTGGTCACATCCGGAGAGCAGGGCGAGGGGCCCGAGAAGCAGAACCAGCATCGACGCGCCGCGCGCCGAGCGGCCCGTGCGACGTAGAAAACGTCCAGGTCGGAAGAGCAGGCTCCGTACTCTCGTCCTACGCGACGGGCGCGGCGGCTTCGGCTGCTCTGTCGTCATCTCTCTGCCCCGAACGCCCGCGGCGTCTCTTTGCTCATGTCCGATCCCATCCGGGTCCCCCCGCGAAGCTTGAAGCGAATTATCGTTTCCGTGATGCTGCGAGTGACGTTCGGCGGTCAAGGGCCGATCGCCAGCGAAAAGTGTGTCGAAGCCGCTGCACGGTTGGTATCGAAACGCCATGGCCATGTCGATGTCGAGTGCGAACCATCGAGCCGCGAACAGCATCGATGCGATGCGCGGCCCTGCACGTGCCAATCGGACGGGCATGTTCGNCCTGGGGCTGGTCATGCTGGCCATCGCTGCGACCGGCATCACCATTCTGTTCAGCCTCGCCCTCTACGACATCCGGTACATCGGCGTCCTGCTGCTGCTCGCCGGCGTCTTCCACGCCGTCGTCGCCGCCGGTTGCCGGGGATGGGCGAGCGTGTTCTGGCTGCTTGCCGTCGCCGCTGTCTACAGCGTCGGCGGGCTGATGGTCGTCTTCGATCCGACGCTGGAGGCCGAGGTGACGCGATCCGCCCTCGCCGGCGTGATCCTGAGCGCGGGGCTGGTGCGAGCCGCCGTCACCTGGTCGTTCCGCGGAGGATCGCCTTCGCGCTGGATGGTGTTCGCCGGCCTGGCGGCCTTGCCGCTGGCCGCGGCAGTGCTGTTCGGCGGCCCCCTCGCCGGCGCGTTCGGCGTGGCGTTGCTCCTGACGTGCGAAATGTTTCTGCAAGGCGGCAGTTGCCTGACGGTCGCGGTGTCTTCGCGAAAAAATAGCGGCACTGTCCGCGCCTGAAGCCGTCATGACAGTCGAACTCGAGGCATTCGGCACGACGACACTCGCCATGTGCGCGTTTTTCCTCGGATACGCGCTGGTGATGCGCTCGGCATTGCTGCGAGACTACAGTTTCCCGGAGCCGGTCGTCGGCGGCTTTGCCTTCGCGATTGCGATCTGGCTGATCTACCTCGTCGCCGATCTGCAGATCACCTTCGATCTGTCACGACGGGACATTCTGCTGGTGTATTTCTTTGCCGCGCTCGGGCTGAAATCGAGTTTGCGGGAGATGCTGTCGAACGGCCCGCCACTGCTGCGTCTGGTCGCTCTCGCCGCCGTCTTCATCGTCCTGCAGAACGTCGTCGGCATCGCCATCGCCGGCATGTTCGACTTCGATCCACAGTTCGGCATCGTCGCCGGATCGATGGCTCTCGTCGGCCGGTCGGGGACGACGGTCGCCTGGGCGCCGATCTTCGAAGAGCAGTTCAGCCTCGAGCACGTTTCNCGGNTGGGGACGGCCGTCAACATGTCCGGCCTGATCGCCGCCTGCTGCATCGGCGGTCCGATCGCGCGGTCGTTGATCCGCCGCTATCGGCTGAGGACGCCGGGTCCGGGGAGCAACCTGGATGTCGGCTTTTCCACCGACGCCGAAGCGCCGCGGCTCGACCACCATGCGTTTCTCTTGGCACTTCTGCGGATTCACATCGCCATCTTCGCAGGCCAAATGCTGGGATACGGCCTCGAAGCCGTCGGCATCCGCATGCCGCTTTACGTGACTTGNCTGATCGCGGGAATCATGCTCGGCAACGTCAAGCCGGAGGTCGAGCCGAAGCTCGACTGGNAAGGCAGCGATCATGGCTTGACCCTGCTCTCCTATGTCAGTCTCGGCCTGTTCTATACGATGACCTTGATGAACCTGCAGCTNTGGACGGCCGGCGGATTTTTNCTGTTCGTCCTCGTCGTCATCGGCGCGCAGGTGCTGGTGACGGTCGGCTACATTTACTTCTTCGTCTTTCGGATAATGGGCCGCGACTATGAAGCCGCGGTGATCTCGGCCGGTTTCGCCGGNATTGCGCTCGGCTCCACGGCGACGACGATGGCGATCATGAGCGCTGTCGCCAAGCAATATGGCCGGGCCCACAAGGCGTTCGTCATCGTCCCGCTCGCGTGCGGGATCTTCATCGACATCATCAACTCATTGTCCATTGCCTTGTTCGCCGCGCTGTAAGATCGTGGCGCTCGTCGATCGAAATCCACTGCGGGCGCGGTTCCGTCGTCCGGCCGAAGGCGCGGCCGGGCACGGTCGATCGAGNATAANATCGGCCGGTATCTCAACCCGCGGCCTCGCCAATCGAACCGGCGACGCTCTCCGGAAGGATAGTGCCATGCGGTCATATGCCATTCGGGCTCTACTCGGTCTCACGTTGGGTGCGGTCCTCGCCGGCTGTGAGCAAGAGCCGTTCGAGGCGCCGCCGCAAGTCCGCCCGATCCGGGCTTTCAAGGTCACCGANCTGGCGAGCGGNCAGCAGCGTCGGTTTTCCGGCCTGATCGAGGCCGTCGANTCNTCGACACTGAGCTTCCAGGTCGGCGGCAACGTCCGCGAAGTCCGGGTCAACCAGGGCGACTCGGTGCAGGCCGGCCAGGTCCTGGCGACGCTGGACCGTGAACCCTTTCAACTGGGCGTCCAGGCGGCGGAAGCCGAGCTGCAACGGGAGCGGGCCTTTCGGGCGCAGGCGCGGTCGGACTTCGAGCGCCACCAGCGGCTGCTGGCGCAGCGTGCCGTCTCGCAGGTGCAGTTCGAGGTCGCCCAGCGCAACTATCAGTCCTCGCTCAGCCAGGTCGACTTCGCGACCGCCAGGCTCGATCTGGCACGGCGGGATCTCCGAAACACGTCACTGACCGCGCCGTTCGCCGGTTCCGTCGCGGCCAGGCTGATCGATCCGTTCGTCGACGTCGCTCCTGCGCAGGCCGCGTTTCGGCTCGACGCCGCCGGCGGCAGGCAGGCGCGTATCGGCGTGCCGGAGACGAGCATCTCCCAGGTCACGCTCGGCATGCCGGCGACACTGACCGTGCCGAACCTCGCGCAGCCGGTGCAAGCGCGCGTCAGCGAAATCGGCAGCTCGGCCGCCGCCGGCAATACGTTTCCGGTCAATGTCGTGCTGATTCAGCCGCCGGCCGCGGTCAGGCCGGGGATGACGGCGGAGGTCACCTTGACGCTGCCGCAGGCGAACCAGGACGACAGCACGCTCCTCCCGCTGTCGGCGATCGCGCCGGGCGACCGTACCGGCGAGGGCTTCGTGTTCATCTACGACCCCGGCACCTCGACGGTGCGCCGCACGCCGGTCTCGGCGTCGGGCACCTTGACGAGCAACATGGTCGCGGTCACCGGCGTCGCCGTCGGCGACGTCGTCGCCTCCGCCGGCGTGAATTTCCTGATCGACGGCCAGAAGGTCAGGCTGATCGACCCACTGATCGTGCCTGCCAGCGCCGCGGCCGGCAGCCAGACGTCGAAATAAAGGTCAGGCCCATGTTCGGCAAAATCACCGAATTCGCGATCAGGTTCAACCGGATCACGATCATGGTCCTGATCGGGATTCCGCTGATGGGCCTGCTCATCTTCCTCGATTACCCCCGCCAGGAAGACCCGTCGATCCAGATCCGTCAGGCGGTCGTCACCGCCGCCCTCCCCGGCATGGATGTCTACCGGGTCGAAGAATTGATCACGCGGCGGCTGGAGGAGAAAATTCGCGAAATCGGCGAGGTGGACGACCTGTGGTCCTCGTCCCGCGATGGCAGCACGATCATCCACGTCGAGGTGGGCGATTGGGTGAAGGGGGAGGATATCCCGTCCGTCTGGCAGACGCTGCGCAACAAGATGAGCGACGTGGCACCGGAGCTGCCGGCCGGCACGGTCGGTCCGATGGTCAACGACAGGTTCGGCCTGACGGCGCTGGCGACGATCGCGGTGTGGAGCGACGGCTTTTCCCTGGATGAAATGCGCAGGGTCGCCCGCGATGTTCGCCGGCAGCTGGATACGCTGAANGGCGTCGAGACGATCGAGCTGTTCGGCATCCAGCAGGAACGCATCTTCCTGGATGTCTCGAACGCGAGACTGACGAGCCTCGGCATTCCGCCGAACGTGATCGTCGATACGCTGCGCGCGCAGAACATCGTCCTGCCGGGCGGACGGATCAACGCCGAAGGGCGAAGCGTCATCATCCAGCCGTCCGGCACGTTCCGTGACGTGGCCGATATCGAGGCGGTGCTCATCCCGATCCCCGGCTCGAACAAGACGATTCCGNTGAAGGATATCGCCACGGTCAGCCGGGACTATGTCGATCCGGCGGAACGGCCGGTCTTCTACAACGGGCGCCAGGCCATCGTCATCAGCGTCTCCATCCTCGACGGGGTCAATTCGGTCGAGTTCGGTCAACGTTTGACCCGCCGGCTGAAGGAGATCGAGCAGACGCTGCCGATCGGTTTCTTTCTCGAGTACGCCACCTTCCAGCCGGCCCTGGTGGAGCGCGCGATCAACGGCGCGATCAGCAACCTGGGACAGACGCTGGTCATCGTCCTGCTGGTGGTGATCCTGTTCCTCGGCGTCCGCACCGGCCTGATCGTCGGGTCCTTCATTCCGATGACGATGTTGCTGGCGCTCGTCGGCATGTCGATGTGGGGTGTCGAGCTGCAGCGGATGTCGATCGCGACGATGATCATCGCGCTCGGCATGATGGTCGACAACGCCATCGTCATGGCCGAGAGCATCCGCAACCGCCTCGAACTGGGNGAGGATCGCCGGGGCGCCTGCATCGCCACCGCACAGGAACTCGGGCTGCCGCTGCTGACCTCGACCCTGACGACGATCCTCGCGTTCATGCCGATCGCATTGGCCGAGGGCTCGGCCGGCGAATACACGCTCTCGCTGGGACAGGTGGTGATCCTGGTGCTGCTGGGCTCGTGGTTCATGTCCCTCTACATGACGCCGACCATGAGCTATTGGTTTCTCAAGGTAAAACCCGCGAGCGGCGCCGGCGGACAGCCGGCACCGCCCCCCAGATTCGCGCTCGACCGCCCGTACCGCCGATTTCTCGAGACGATCCTGCGCCATCGCCTGATGTGCCTTGCGGTCGTTCTCGCGCTTCTCGCAGGCGCGGTGTTCGCCGCGCGATTCGTCGCCAACGAGTTCTTCCCGGCCAACGATCGCAATCAGTATCTCGTCTACCTGAACCTGGAGGCGGGCGCGCACATCGACGAGACCGCGCGGGTGGTACAGGCTCTCGACACTTGGCTCCGCGACCCGGCCGCCAACCCCGAGGTGACCCGAACCGTCGCCTACGCCGGCAGCGGTGGCCCCCGCTTTTTCCTGTCGCTGTCGCCGATCAATCCCGATCCGCATGTCGCGTTCATGCTCGTCGAGACGCAGTCGAACGACCAGGTGGCCGGGTCCGTCGAGCGGACACGGCAGTACATCACGGAGAACTTTCCGGAAGTCCGCGGCAGGGTCAGCGCCATGTGGCTCGGCCCGACCGAGACCGGGCTGGTGGAGTTCCGTATCAGCGGGCCGGACGAGAATGTGCTGATGGCGAAGGCCGAGCACCTGTTGGCCGGGTTCCGCGCCGTCCCCGGCACCATCGACATCGAGCAGGACTGGGAAAACCGGACGCTCCAGGTCGAGGTGGCGGTCGATCAGGCCCGGGCGCGGCGCGCCGGCGTCACGTCCGCCGACATCGCCGGCTCGCTCAATGCGTTCGTCAGCGGCGGCAGGGTCACCGACTATCGCGAGGGTGACGACGTCATCCCGATCGTGCTCCGTGGCCGGAGCGACGAACGCAACCAGCTGGCCGCGCTCTCCGGGCTCAGCATCTACTCGCAGGCGACCGGGGAGAACGTGCCATTGTCACAGGTCGCCGATATCGACGGCGTCTGGAGCCCCTACCGGATCAACCGCCGGGACTTGCAGCGGACGATCACCGTCAGTGCCAAACACCCGCGGCTGAAGGCCGATCAACTCGTCGATGCCGTTCAGCCGGCACTGTCGACGCTGGATCTGCCGGCAGGCTACCACTGGGAGATGGGCGGAGAACTGGAGAACGCGGCACAAGCCCGCGGACATCTGTTCGCCAACTTCCCCCTCGCCGGCTTTCTGATCGTTCTTCTGTTGGTGTGGCAGTTCAACTCGTTTCGGCGTGCCGGCATCATTCTGTTTTCCATCCCGCTGGCTTTTGCCGGCGCCTTCGTCGGGCTGCTGGTGGTCGGAGCACCGTTCGGCTTCATGTCGCTCCTCGGGCTGCTCAGCCTGGCGGGGATCATCACCAACAACGGCATCGTCCTGATCGACAGCATCGAGCGAAAGCGTGCGGAGGGCACCGATACGTACGCGGCCATCGTCACGGCGACGGTCTCGCGGTTGCGGCCCATCGTGCTGATGACGGTCACCACCATTCCGGGCCTGATGCCGCTGATCATCTGGCAGGACCCGCTGTTCTACAGCCTGGCCATCGTCATCGCCGCCGGCCTGCTGGTCGGGACGGTGCTGACGCTGGGCGTCGTACCGGTGATGTACAGCCTGCTGTTCCGCGCGCCGGCACCCTCGGGATCGGCCAGCGTCCAGCCGCACGCTGCGCCGGACCCCGCCGGAGGATAGGGACGGGGCGTAGCGCCAGCCGCTCGGGCGTGCNGTCAGAACGAGCCGAAGACGCTGGCCAGAACGATCACGACGACGAGCGCGATCATCGGCCCGACGATCGAGGTCATGAACACATCGAAGTAGCAATCGCCGTGGCTGAGCTTGCAGACGGTGAGCAGCGTGATGACGGCGCCGTTGTGCGGCAACGCATCCAGTGCCCCCGAGGCCACCGCGGTGACCCGGTGCATCGCCTCCAGCGAGACGCCGGTGGTGTTGGCGAGATCGACGAAAGTCGGGCCGAGAACATCGAGGGCGATGCTCATGCCGCCCGAGGCCGAGCCGGTCATCGCCGACAACAGCGCCACCGATCCGGCAATCGACACCAGCGCGTTGCCGCCGCCGAGGTCGACCACCGCCCCGCTGATCAGGCTGAACACCGGCAGGGCGGCGATGACCGCACCGAAGCCGACGAGGCTGGCGGTATTGAAGATCGGCAGCACCGACGCGTCGGCGCCCTTGTCCAGGCTNGCCCGGAGATCGGTCAATCGCCGCCAATTGCCGGCGATCAGCAAGACGATCGCCAGGAACAGGCCGATGATCACCGCCCAGACGCCGCGAACGCTCTCGATCGTCACTTCGCCGAACAGCGGCTCGGCGAGAAACGAGGTGTCCATTCCCGGCAGGACGAGCTGGATGAAGACGAAGTTGGAGACGATGACGACGACCACCGGCATCAGCGCCAGCCAGAACGGCGGCAAAGTTTCAGCCGGGTCGGGCGTTTCCAATTCCGCGATATCGAAGCCGCGGCCTTGCGAATGCTCCCGCATCACGACATCGGGCTCCGGCAGCGTGTCGGCATGGGCACCGTAGCCCTCGCCGGCGGCCCGCGCACTCGCCGCACGGCGGTTCAGCCACGCGATGCCCACGGCGAACATGATGGCGCTGGCGATGATGCCCAGACCGGGAGCGGCGAACGCGGTGGTGCCGAAGAACGGCATCGGGATCGCGTTCTGGATGGCGGGCGTCCCCGGCATCGCCGACATGGTGAACGAGAACGCGCCCAGCGCCAGCGCGCCTGGAATGAGCCGCTTCGGAATACTCGCGTCGCGGAACAGCGCCGCTGCGACAGGAAAGATGGCGAAGGCGACGACGAACGCGGAGACGCCGCCGTAGGTCAGCACCGCGCAGCACACCACGACCGAGACGATGGCGCGCTCCGCCCCCAACCATCCGCTCACCGAACGCGCGATCGACCGGGCCGAGCCGGTGTCGTCCATCAGCTTGCCGAAGATGGCGCCCAGCAGGAACAGGGGGAAAAAGGAGACGATGAATTGGCCGGTGTTGCCCATGAAAATCTGCGTATACGCCGCCAGGACCGGCAGGTCGCCGGTCAGCCCCACGGCCAACAGCGCAGCGCCGGGAGCGAGCAGGATCAGCGTGATCCCGCGGAACGCGAGGTANATGAGCAGCCCGAGGGCGACGAGGATCGCGACAATGTCGAGCATGTCGGCAACTCCGTGCGTTGAGCCTGGCTTGTGCGGGTTCGGGACGATCGCCCCGGAGCAGCGTCCGGGCGGGTCCGGTCAGTCCGTCTCCGGGTAGCGGGCGTCGTTGGGGTAGCAGGGAAACGCGCTGCCCAGCGTCCGCCAATCGGCCAGCCACTGCCGGGCGACCGCCTGACCCTCTTCGTNCAGAGCGGACAGATGGGCGACGCTGCGGTCGAACTTGGTCGTGTGCCGCAAGTTTCTCGTGGTCGGCGAGTTCATCTTGATCGTGCGCACGGTGACCGGCTTGCAATTGCTCAGTGGAGGCCTGTCGGTGCCGTAGGCCGAAATCCACTCGTTCAGCGAGACGATATGATCCAGCTCCTGGTGCAAGGAGAGATTGCCTGCCAGATCATTCTCTCTGTCACGAATGTCGGCCAGCGCCATATTGTCGATATCCGCCTCGTATTCTTGCGGATTGATCCGGATCACCCAAATCTCGTCCGGTTTGTTTTCCCGGTCGGCGACGCGGAAGAAATCCCGCACCGGGGGATTCTGCGAGTAGAGCCCGTCCCAGTAATACGCATCGCGACGGACGGTCACGCCGGGCTGACTCGTCGGGAATATGGTGTTCTCGATCTTCTGGGCTCGCAGGATTTCCGGTAGAGTTCCAGATGCGGCAACGCCTTGCAACGACAGNGCGCGGCACATGCTCCAGCGCGTGGCGCTNTACTGATCGATATGCTTGCAGATNGAGGGCAAACCCTTCTCCACGAGGGATTTCTCGGAATCGAAAACTTCCAGGTTCCCGCTGAGGACCTCGATCGCGCCGACGAGGATTCTGAAACGGATGTCGGGGATTTTCGGCCAGTCGATAGACTGGAAGTGCGGGCACAGGGCNTCGAGCAGTGCCGGGAAGCTCAGGTACGGTGGCCGCGCGCCCAATATCGAAAGGCTGGCCAAGGCGATCGATCCGCCGACGTCGTAGGGGTTCGAGGCCGGGAACGGCAGCCCTTTCTCCTCCAGGTGCAACAGTGCCTGCGTCGAGCGGTTGTGCAGAGTTTCGATGGGGGTGATCGCGGCGAACGTCGTCCACAGGAAGTCGAGCCGCTCGATCGCCTTGTCGATGCTGCCGCAATCCGNATCGGCGGTGTTGGGGGCCATGCCGTACCACGTCGCCAATGCGCAGAGCGCTCCGGCCGAGGTCCCGCTGATGCCCAGAAGATCGAACGTATCCCCCTCCGCCGTCGCCGGGTTCGCGTCCCACTGCTGCTTCGTCCGGAGAATTTCCGTCAGAACGCCCCAGGTGAACGCCGCNTGCGTTCCGCCACCTTGGCAGGCGACCGCGACCTTCTTTGTTGCCATCGCTCTCTCCTTCTGGATCTCCGCAGTCGCAGCCCCCCGGGGCGGCGATGCCTATGCAAATTGGCCACAACCTTCCGGCTCAGCCGGGCGTCGGCCGCGCTCCAGCCATCGGACTTCGAGGACCACCGCACCATCGGCGACGCGTTCGAAGCGACCTGCGGTCGGCCGTCTGCCCCCCGCTGCTCATGCCGGTGGCCGCCCCCGCTCGCCGTGTCCGGGGCCGTACTGTGCCGCTCCACCAGCCGCTGTCAATCTCTCCGCTGCGTCCACCGGCGGAGGTGCGTGACGAATAGCCACAAGGTAGAAGATGATTAGATGAATCATGACGTTCCGGTCACTTTACATTCAGAGCCGCAACCTGTAGTCATGCGCCAAAGCAACGATGCGGCGGGCAGAGTTGTCGTGTGGCTGTCACCGCACCGAATACCTATCGCAGGTGCGGAGTACGGTGTGTCATGACGAGACGGGATCGCATTCTGTCGACGAGCTGCCTGACGATCGTGGCGGCGAGCTTAGCCGTGAGCGGCGCATGGGCTCAGGTGTTGCCGAACCCGATGGACTTCGGCAAGGCCTACGAGCAGTTGGCGTTCGAGGCGGCCGACACCAACGATGACAATCTGGTGAGCGAGGCCGAATTCGTGCGCGACGCCGCCGCCGCGTTCAGCGGCCTGGATCGCGACCGCGACGACAAGCTGACGCCGGACGAACTCGGTCCGCACGACGCCCGGTCGTTTGCCAAGGTCGATGCCGACGGCGACGGCTACCTGACCTTCCGCGAAGTGATGAAGTTCAAGATGACTGCGTTCAGGTCAGCCGACAAGAACGGCGACGGCGCGCTCTCGTTCGACGAAATGGTCAGTTCCGTGGCTGCCGAAGTGGGGAGCAAGTNATGCACACGTCGAGAGATATCATGACCGCGGGCCGCAGGACGCTGGCAGTGGCGGTCTTGGCACTGGCCGTCGTCGGTTGCGAAGCGGGCAGCGGCGGCCCCGGGGCCGGCACGGTGGGCGGCGCCGCGCTGGGCGCAGGCGCNGGCCGGGCGATCTTCGGCAACAGCACCTCGGCCATGCTCATCGGTGGTGCTGCCGGCGGTATGATCGGCAACGCGACCATCGACCGGCAGGCCCAGGACCGACAGGCGCAACAGGTCGAGGCCTCCAGGGACATGGCCATGCAGCGGCAACTGGACTTCGAGCGCCAGCGCGCCCTGCAACAGGCCGAGACCCAGCGCCAGATCGAAGAGCAGCGCCTGTTCAACGACTGGCGACGGCAGCAGGGGGTCTGAGGGGGGAGCGCGGGTTCCCGGGGAGAGCGCGGCCGCGGTCTTCTCCCCCCGGTCGTCCAGGCAGCGCAGGGCGGGTCGAGAGCGAAGCGTCCCCCGCTGTCCGGGGTGACTTGAGAACCGTCCGGAGGACCTGACCCCGCCCGCCCCGCCCGAGCAGCCGTCCTCCTCCCGGCCGACGCCGGTTCCGTGTAGGATACTGCGCCATCCAGCCGAGGAGGAGCCATCATGTCGCTGTTGAGCGTGCTGCTGAACGTCCTCTGGATCGTCACCGGAGGCATCTGGATGGCGCTGGCGTGGCTGCTGGCCGCAGTGCTGATGGCGATCACGATCATCGGCTTGCCGTGGACGCGAGCGGCCATCAACATCGCCGCGTATACTCTGCTGCCGTTCGGCCAGGTGGCGCTGCGTCGTGACGAGGTGCAGGGCCATCAGGACATCGGCACCGGGCCGCTCGGTCTCCTCGGCAATATTCTCTGGCTGCTGCTGGCNGGCTGGTGGCTGGCGCTTGGGCATCTGTTGACCGCCATCGGCTTGGCGCTGACGCTGATCGGGATTCCGTTCGCCTGGGCGCACCTGAAGCTGGCAGGTCTGTCGCTCTGGCCGATCGGCCGGATGATCGTCCCGGCGGACGAGGCGGCCACGCTGCGCGGCCGCCTGCCGCGGGCCTGAGCGCGCGGCAGCCACACACCACCCCCGACAGACCGTGACAGGGCGCGAACGCATGCGGGTACTGGTCTTTCAGCATATCGACGCCGAGCATCCCGGCAGCTTCCGCCAGTTCATGGCCGAGGACGGGATCACNTGGGACACGGTCGAACTCGACGCCGGCGCACCGATCCCCGCGTTCGACGGTTACGCGGCCCTGCTGGTGATGGGCGGGCCGATGGACGTGTGGGAAGACGATCGNCACCCCTGGCTCGCGGCGGAGAAGGCGGCGATCCGNAGCTGGGTGCAGGACGAGCGCAAGCCGTTTCTCGGCGTCTGCCTCGGCCATCAGCTGCTGGGNGCGGCGNTGGGNGGCCGGGTCGGGCGGATGGCGGCCCCCGAGGTCGGCCTCTGCCGGGTGGCGATCGAGGATGCGGCCGATCCCCTGTTCGCCGGCCTCGCCTCGCCTCTCGAATGCCTGCAGTGGCACGGCGCGGAAGTGGCGGCGCCGCCGCCGGGTGCGGTCGTCACCGCCGGCAACGCCGCATGCCGGGTCCAGGCGATGCGCGTCGGCGACGCGGCCTGGGGCATCCAGTTCCATGTGGAGGTGACGCCCGAGACGGTCCCCNAATGGGGGCGGATCGGCGCCTATGCCACCGCCCTGGAACGCGTCATGGGTGCGGACGGTCAGGCCCGGCTGGAGGCGGCGACAGCCGCGCGCATGGCGGAGCTGACGGCGGCGGCGCGGACGGTGTGGGCCAACTTCCGCAAGCGCCTGTAGCCGAGGCGGCGCCGGGCGGGCGCGCCTGGACCATGCACACGGATCAAGGCTGCGCCGGCACCGGCTGTGCGGCGAAGATGGCGTGGTAGACGCGGTCGCCGGGCCGGATGCCGAGGCGCGCGGCGGTGCCGGCGCCCACCTCCAGGACGGCGAGGGCCGGGCCGTCGGAGGCGATCGGCGTCAGCGACAGCGGCACGGTATTCTCGACGACGTTGATGACCGCGCCGCGCGGGTCGATGAAGATCATNTCGAGGGAGATCAACGTGTCTTTCATCCACATCGTGACGACGCGTGGATCACGGTAATTGAACAGCATGCCGGCGTCCGNGGCTAGGTGCTCGCGCTTCTGCAGCCCCTGCCGCCAGGTCGAAGGCGTCTCGGCGATCTCGACGATGAACTGAAACCGCCCGCGCATCGTCTCCACCGTCAGCGGTGAGACGGGAAACGCGAGTTCTTCCGCGGCCCCTGCCGGCTGCGGCAACGACGGGGCGAGCAGCAGGGCTGCGGTCAGCAGCGCCCGGAGGCTTTGTCGTCGCGTCCAAGTCATCGCCCCTGCCCTGCCCGTTCTCGTCCGCAGGCGGTCCGAACGGCACTCCCGCCCCGGGACTCGCCGGCCGCCGCCGGCGCAGCTTCGTCGAACGGCGCGGAGCAATCAAGCGGCGGGCGCTACAGTAGAAGAGTGTAATATATCCTTCCTCCCTGCGGCGAACAGGGAGTTTCCCGCANCCTAAGCTCCGCGAAGGCGCCATCGCGCCCGCGCATACCCCCTCTGCGCACTTTTTGTCACAACGCATATTCTAGGAAGTTGAAGTTTCCGCCACGCTCCCTAGAATGCTGCGTTTGCGAAATAAGGGAGATCGGGTCATGCGTAGAATCGTTGAAGCCCTTGAAGAAAAGCGTGCGCTAGCCCGTCTCGGCGGTGGCCAGCACCGGATCGACGCGCAGCACAAACGCGGCAAGCTGACGGCACGCGAACGCATCGAGGTGCTGTTCGATCCCGGATCGTTCGAAGAATGGGACATGTTCGTCGAGCATCGCTGCATCGACTTCGGCATGGAGAAGACGCAGATCCCCGGGGATGGCGTCGTGACCGGCTACGGCACGGTCAACGGCCGGCCGGTGTTCGTGTTCAGCCAAGACTTCACCGTCTTCGGCGGCAGCCTGTCCGAGGCGCACGCCGAGAAGATCTGCAAGATCATGGACGCGGCCGTGAAGGTCGGCGCACCCGTCGTCGGCATCAACGACTCGGGTGGCGCGCGCATTCAGGAAGGCGTCGCCTCGCTGGCCGGTTATGCCGACGTCTTCGTCCGCAACGTCGACGCCTCCGGCGTGGTTCCGCAGGTCTCGNTGATCATGGGGCCGTGCGCCGGTGGCGCCGTCTATTCGCCGGCACTCACCGACTTCATCATCATGGTGAAGGACGAGAGCCACATGTTCGTCACCGGNCCGGACGTGGTGAAGACGGTGACGCACGAGGAGATCGACCAGGAAGGCCTGGGCGGTGCTTCGGTGCACACGACCAAGTCGGGCGTGGCCGACCTCTCCTTCGACAACGACGTCGAGGCTCTGCTGTATACTCGCCGCCTGCTGAACTTCCTCCCCTCCTCCAACCGGGTCGCTCCGCCGATCCGCCCGAGCTTCGATTCCCTCGACCGGGTCGAGCCGTCGCTGGACACGCTGATCCCGGAGAACCCGAACGCGCCTTACGACATGAAGGAATTGATCCTGAAGGTCGTCGACGAGGGGCTGTTCTTCGAGATCAAGCCGGACTTCGCCGGCAACATCCTCACGGGTTTCGGGCGCATCAACGGCCAGACAGTCGGGGTCGTCGCCAACCAGCCGATGGTGCTGGCCGGCTGCCTGGACATCGACGCCTCGATCAAGGGCGCGCGCTTCGTCCGCTTCTGCGACTGCTTCAACATCCCGATCCTCACCTTCGTCGACGTCCCGGGTTTCCTGCCGGGCGTCAACCAGGAGCACAGCGGCATCATTCGTCACGGCGCCAAGCTTTTGTTCGCGTATGCCGAAGCCAGCGTGCCGAAGATCACGCTGATCACGCGGAAGGCCTACGGCGGCGCTTACGACGTCATGGGCTCGAAGCATCTGCGCGCCGACATCAACTTCGCCTGGCCAACGGCCGAGGTGGCGGTGATGGGCGCAAAGGGAGCGGTGGAGATCATCTTCCGCGCCGAGTTGGGCGACGCCAAGGGCATCGCCGATCGCACCGAAGACTACAAGGCGAAGTTCGCCAACCCGTTCGCCGCCGGACGCCGCGGCTTCATCGACGATGTCATCCACCCGCATTCGACCCGCCGCCGCATTTGCAAGGCGCTGGCGATGCTCCGTAACAAGGAGGTCGAGGTGCCCAAGCGAAAGCATCCGAACCTGCCGCTGTGAGCGCCTCCACCGTCATGTACCCGACGCCAGCCCTCTGAGGGGAACGGAAGTCAATGTTCAAGAAAATACTCATCGCCAACCGCGGCGAAATCGCCTGCCGCATCGCGCAATCGGCGCGGAAAATGGGCATCAAGACGGTCGCGGTCTATTCCGACGCCGACAAGTACGGACGCCACGTCAAAGCCTGCGACGAAGCCGTCTACATCGGCCCGTCGCCGGCCGCCGAAAGCTATCTGGTCATCGACAAGCTCGTCTCCGCCTGCCGGCGGACGGGCGCGGATGCGGTGCACCCCGGCTACGGCTTTCTCTCGGAGCGGACGGCGTTCGCCAAGGCCTTGTCCGACGAAGGCATCGCCTTCATTGGGCCCAATCCGGAAGTCATCCGGCTGATGGGCGACAAAATCCTCGCCAACCGCGCGGCGAAGGAAGCGGGCGTGCCGACCGTGCCCGGCCATTGGGACCAGATCCCGACAGCCGAGGCCTGTGTCGAGATCGCTCAGGGCATCGGCTTCCCGATCATGATGAAGGCGGCGGCCGGCGGCGGCGGCAAGGGGATTCGCATCGCCAACGACGAGGCCGAACTGAAGGACGCCTTCCGGATGGCCACGAGCGAGGCCCGCTCGGCTTTCGGTGACGACCGGGTGTTCATCGAGAAGTTCATCGTCCAGCCGCGGCACATCGAAATCCAGGTGCTGGGCGACAAGCACGGCAACGTCATCCACCTGGACGAGCGGGAATGCTCGATCCAACGCCGCCACCAGAAGGTGATCGAAGAGGCTCCCTCGCCGTTCATCGACAGCGCCACGCGGCGCGAAATGGGGATGCGGGCGGTCGGGCTCGCCAAGGCCTGCGGTTACGACTCCGCCGGCACCGTGGAGTTCATCGTCGACCAGCGGCGGAACTTCTTCTTCCTGGAGATGAATACCCGCCTCCAGGTCGAGCACTCGGTGACCGAATTCACCCACTCGATCGACCTCGTCGAGTGGATGATCCGCATNTCCGCCGGAGAGGAACTGACCATCCGCCAGGAGGACGTGCAGCCGCACGGCTGGTCGGTCGAAGCCCGCGTCTACGCCGAGGACCCGAACCGCAAGTTCATGCCGTCGACCGGCCGTCTGGTTCGCTACCGCGAGCCGATCGAGAGCGACGAGGTGCGGATCGACTCCGGCGTCTACGAAGGCGGCGAGATCAGCATGTTCTACGACCCGATGATCTCCAAGGTCACCACNTGGGGACGNGATCGGGACAGCGCCATCGCGCTGATGCGGCGTGCGCTCGACGAGTTCTACATCAAGGGCGTGCACCACAACATCGCCTTCCTGACGGCGCTGATGGCCAATCCCCGCTTCCTGCAGGGCCGGCTGACGACCGCGTTCATCGCCGAGGAGTATCCGGACGGCTTCGCCCCGGCGCAGCTGGAACCGCAGGATCTNGACAGCATCATCGCCGTCGCGGTTCTGATGCACCTNCGCTACATGTACCGGGCGAAGAACGTCAGCGGCCAGATGCCCGGCTACGGCCGCAAGCTGCACCCGGACTGGGTGGCGTGCATCGCCAAGACCTACTTCCCCGTCTCGGTCGAGGAGCACGCCGGCCGCGGCTCCGAAGAAGGCTTCGACATCAACCGCGACGGCCACACGCTGTCGATCCGCAGTGACTGGGTGGTGGGCGACCCGGTGCTCCGCTGTACGATCAACGCCGTGCCGCACTCGTTCAAGGTNGANCGGATCGGCATCGGCTACCGCCTGTACCACCTCGGCGCCGAGGTCGACGTGCTGGTCTACACCGAAGAAGTGGCACGCCTNGCGAAGATGATGCCCGAGCGCAAGCCGCCCGACATGTCTCGCTTCCTCGTCTCGCCGATGCCGGGCCTTTTGCAATCGCTGGCGGTCGAAGCCGGCGAGCGCGTGGANTCGGGCGACGAACTCGCCATCGTCCAGGCGATGAAGATGGAGAACATCCTGCGCGCCGCCCAGGCGGGCAAGGTGACCAAGCTGCACGCCAAGGCGGGTGACACCCTGGCGGTCGGCCAGATCATCCTCGAGTTCGAATAGTCGCGAGCCACCCTCTTCTGCCGAGCAGGCAGGGCGCCCCTTCCCAACGGGAGGGGGCGCCGAGGGCTCGACCGGACGCCGCGGCCCCGCTTGCGGCCCGGGCCGGCGCCGCACACATCCCCTCCATGTGTGGTCGCGCCCGCCTCTCCACCGATTTCGCCGAACTCCGCATCCGCTTCGCCATTCCGCCCGAGCAGCCGGCGCCGAACCTGCCTGCGCGATGGAACCTCGCGCCGATGCAGGACTCGGTCATCGTCCATCTGAACGANGCTGGGCGGCGCATGTTCGACGTCGCCCGCTGGAGCCTGCTGCCGTCCTGGGCGAAGGAGCCGAANCTCNCCTACGCCACCTTCAACGCCAAGGCCGANGGTATCGCCACGCGGCCGGCGTTCCGCGACGCCTTCGCCCGCCGTCGCTGCCTCGTCCCCTTCGACAGCTTCTACGAATGGAGAACCAACGGCCGGGACAAGCAGCCGTATGCGGTGGCGCTGGCGTCGGGCGAGGTGATGGGGGTCGCCGGGCTATGGGAGACGTGGCGCTCGCCCGAGGGAGAGACGATCCGCAGCTTCACGGTGATCACCACCGCCGCCCGGGGNGTCGTNGCGCAACTCCACCACCGGATGCCGGCGGTCCTCCGCCCCGAGGCGTGGCCGCGCTGGTTGGGCGAGGAGCCGGCGACGCCGGGGGAACTNGNNGCGGTGCTGGCCGGCTCCGGGGGGGAGGACATGCGCCTCTGGCCGGTGAGCCGCGCCGTCGGCAACGTCCGCAACGATTCGCCAGAGTTGATCGCCCCCGTCCCGCTGCCGGAGCAGAGCGGGCTGCTGATCTGAGGCTACGCCTCCGATCCGGGCGAGCGCA
>Ga0056914_10001015_pt1 | contig 21488 bp, 16 predicted proteins | sample TNRBio252014_DNA_FD_55168 | JGI IMG/M metagenome (GOLD analysis project Ga0056914, IMG submission 55168) | Wastewater treatment Type I Accumulibacter community from EBPR Bioreactor in Madison, WI, USA - TNR Reactor_6/25/2014_ DNA | ecosystem: Engineered > Bioreactor > EBPR > Anaerobic-Aerobic >...
CAAGCGGGTTGAACAGCACGAGAACCGCACCATGCACGCACACCGCTACGCCCTCTTGTCCGCCTTACTTAGCCTGGTAGGCTCGGTCGGTGCCACCACCTATTACCTCTCGCCCACCGGCAACGATGCGAGCAACGGGACCAGCGCGGCCACGGCCTGGCGCACCATCGGCCGGTTGCAGCAGGTGGCCGCAGCACTTCAACCCGGGGATCAGGTGCTCTTCGAGCGTGGCGGNACCTATCCGGGCCAGTTCACGATCAACAGCAATGGCTCGGCCGCCCAACCCATCATCATCGGCAACTACGGTAACGGTGCCCTGCCGGTGGTGAGCGGCTCGGTGAGCGTGAGCGGGTGGACCGTTCACCAAGGCAATATCTGGAAGGCCAACGTGGCCGGCGCCGTGAAGTATGTGCATGTGGGATCGGACCTCATGACCCTGGCCCGTTATCCCAATACCGGCTGGCTCCGGGTGAACACGGCTTCGACCACACAGCTCGCCAGCAGTGGGATCACCCAGCCCACGGGCCATTGGAATGGGGCCGAACTGGTGCTGCGCAGTACCAACTGGTGCTACGAGAACGCCATCATTTCCAACCACACCAACAACAGCCTGCAATTCCCGGCCATCGTGTACAACCCCGGCAACCATGGCTGGGGCTTCTTCCTGCAGAACAAATTGAGCGAACTCGACAGTCCGGGTGAGTGGTACCACGATGCCACCAACGGTGTGCTTTACTTCCGCGCACCGGCCGATGCCGACCCGAACACGCTCAGCGTGCGTGCTTCGATCCATGACAGCGGCGTGGAGGTGGGCTGGCTGAAGGAGCACATCACCATTCAGGGCATCGAGTTCCGCCACCAGAAGTACGCCGGGGTCTACAACACCGGGGCTCATGTGAANGTGACCGGATGCACTTTCCAGCGGTCCCACTTCGGGATCCGTAGCTACGCGAACCACAGTAACTACACCGGCAACCTGGTGCATCACACCTATGCGTCGGGGCTGGGTGTGCTGGACAACAACACCACGGTGATCGGCAATACCGTGGAGGACATCGCTCTGGTGCCCGGACTGGGTGAGACGTTCTGGGGATACTATGGCATGTATGTATCCGGGGCAACGAACGTGGTGCGCGGCAACACGATCTCGCGCACCGGGAACTCGGCGATCTTCCTTGGTGGCAGCCCCCTGGTGGAGAGGAATGTGATCTCGCACGTGTTGATGACCGTGAACGATGGCGGTGGGATCTACTGGGACAGCGCGAACGGTGCGACGATCCAGGACAATATCATCTCCCACGTGGGCGGCAACATCGAGAGCGTGGCCATGGACTACGCCATCAACGAACCGCTCGGCATGGGCATCTATTTCGGCAACTCGGTGATCCAGAACGTGATCGTGCGACGCAACACCGTACACGATTGCAGCACGGCCGGCATCCATGTGGACCACACGATGGTCTCCAACAACCTGGAGATACGCGACAACGTGCTGTATGGGAACGATATCCAATTGAGCATCACCGACCAGTCGAACGTGAACGGCCCCGGTGCAACCCCGCCCTACCACGTCGCGAACTTCAACGATGTGTACACCGGCAATACCCTATACTGCCTGACCAAGGAACAGCGGTGCGTGCAGCAGTACCACGTGCATGGCACCTCACTGACCGATTTCGGTACTTTCACCAATAACCGCTACTTCAATCCGTATGAGGAATTGAGCATCAAGGTGATCAACGCACAGGGCGGATACGTGAAGCACTATACCCTGGAGCGCTGGCGTACCGAACGCAATGAGGAGAACGGCAGCACGCGCAGCCCACGGATCGAGAACGCACAGGAGGTCCTTACCCGCACACCGGCGAACCTGATCACCAACGGCGCATTCGATTACAACACCACCGGCTGGAGCGGCTGGCCCACCCAAGGGCAGATCCAACATCAGGCGGGTCTTCTGGACAATGGCGCGTTGAAGGTGACATACGGTGCCAATGCCGGTTCACCCGAGTTCTACCTCCGAAGCGAAAACATGGTCTCCGTGGCAACGGGCAGTTGGTACGAATTGAAATTCACCATCCAGAGCAGCGCACACGGCACCGTGCGGGCCGACTTCAAGGGTCAATCCCAGGCGGCTACGCCGAATTCGATCCATGCCCGCTACATCCCTTTCGATACCCAGCGACGCGATGTGACCTTGCTGTTCCAAAGCGACCGGGCCGAGCCGGGCATGATGATCTTCGCCAACCACTTCAGCGAACCCAGCTACCTATTGGACAATGTGGAGATCCACCAGGTGACCGTACAGACGGTGGACCCCCGCACCCGCCACGTGCTCTTCACCAACCCCACCGAAGCCGCGGTGGAAGTGCCCCTGACCGGTTGCTGGCGCGATGTGCTCGGAGCCGTGCATTCCGGATCGGTCACCCTACAAGCCTTCAGCTCCATCGTGCTTGCCAAGGAGGATAATGCGCTCTGTGGCATGACCACCTCCATCGCCGACGAGGAGGCCGACAGCGATACCGAGGTGCGCCTTTACCCCAATCCGCTCCTGTCAGGGGCTCCCTTGTACCTCACCTCGCCACTGGACACCGATGCGCAGGTGGAAGTACACGACCCGGCCGGGCGGCTGGTACAACGTACACGGATCCCGCGGGGCCGTATCGAGGTGCCCCTGCCCCCAGGACTGGGCAGCGGAGCCTATGTGGTGGGGGTGACGGTCGGCCCGATCAGGTCAACACATCGGATCCTCATCCAGTAGCGGGTGCTGGTGTCGCCAGCAGGTCGCCATCCAAGGTACGCGGCTTGCGCGTGATCCGCTTCGGATCGATCACCACCGCAGCGAAAAGGCAAAGCAACAGGGCATTCCCGAAATCGTTCCCGTAGCAGATGATGTCGATCTGCAGGATGAAGAGCATGTACACCATCAGGGCGAACAAGGGAGACTCCAGGGCCCCTTCCTGATACCGCTTCCGGAAGTAGGCGAAGGTGAACCACACGACGATCAGCAAAAGCGCATACCCCACGATGCCTTGATTGATCAGGGTCTGCATGAAGGTGCTGTGCATGTGTACGTTCTGCACATCCTTCACGTGGAAGACATCGGCGATGTGGCCCCAGCCCTTCAGGTGGATCTGCCCTTGGTAACCGTGCCCGAACCAGAGGCCATGCCGGTCCTTCTCCAGCCAGTTCCAACCCACATCCCATACCGTTGTCCGGTTGTTGAAGGTGGTGACATCCTCTTTGTTCACGCGCGAAACGATGGCCCGCATGAAGGGCAACGTGAGGATCGTGTACACCAACAATGCGAAGTTGGTCAACAAGGGCATGGTGAAGAGCGAGAGCACGTACATGATGCGCGCCCTGCCGATCATGCGGAACAGGAAGAGGCCGGTGAGGATCACGAAGGTCATGAAGGAGAGGCGGCTGTTCACCTTGAGCATGAGCACCACGTTCAGCAGGTAGAACAACACCAGNCCGATGAAGGGCAACGGACGACGCACGAAGTCCTTCATGTAGAACAGCAGCATCAGGTTGATCATCGCCAACAGGTGCGCGGCATCGTAGATCCCCAGGACGAAGGGGAGGTTCAACCGGCCCTCGATGTGGTGCAGTACGTTGCGCATGCCGACCGCCACGCCCAACAGGTTGATGAGCAGGAAGGACACCAGACCAAGGAGCACCATCCGTGCGAAGTCGAAATCGTCCTGATCCCGGTTGCGTATGTGGACGATGATGGCCGCATGGTACGGGGCCAGGAACATGATCGTATAGGCCACCGTATTGGCCATGGTGGCGCCGGGGAAGTGCTCGGCCAGCGCCTTCCACATCGAAGCGATGAGGGAGATCAGGAACAGCAGCCCCCACCAATACCGCCGGGTGACCATGTTGCGCACCTGCCGCTGCGCGATGAGGTCGAGCACATGGATGGCGATGATGCCCAGGAAGCCTCCAACGGCCACCACCGTTCCCTGTGAGATGCTCGTCCTATAACCCACGTACATACCGATCCCGTAGATCGGGAACGAGAGCAGGAAGAGCGAATTGATCAGCTTGCGCTTGGAAAGCAGCACGGGGGGACCGGTTCTCTGGCTACTCCGCAAAGATGCGCTTTCGCCCGGCGATCACCACCACTTGCCCGATCAGCCACCCAAACGCCTCTGCAATCTGGAAAGGAAAGGCGTGATGGCATTGTCCACCTTCTTCGGGAGCATGCCCTTGATCGAGCTCTTCACACGCCTGAACAACGGCGGGCGGATGAACGCATTGAAATACGCCAGGTCCCGGACCTCGTCCACAACGATCGCTGTCGGGTGGACCAAAGGGAAGGGGGTTTCCCGCGCATTGTCCACATTCCGGGGATCGAGGCCCTGCAGGGTGTTGGTGCCGGTGCCCTCGAAGCCGATGTTCCGCACCAGGTTGTGCTCAGGGATCAAGGTGATCCCTTTATTCAGGATGCGTGCGAAATCGTGCTGGAAATCCCAGGTGTGTATCGTCCCGTTCCAAGTGGCCTCGAAGATCGCACGGGCCTCCCGGCGCTCGGGTGCGCTCAAGAAGAACCGATCCCATTCCGGGGTGTCGCGCACGTTGGGCCAGGCGGTCATATCCCCATCGTACAATTTCCAGGACCGGCGCCAACCCGCCCAACCCCAGGGTGCCCCGTAACCATGCTGCGAGAAGTAATAGGATGCGGCGGGCTTCACCTCCGGATCGGACATGAGGTTGTTGCCCAGGATCCACCAGATGCGGCCTTCATCCCGGTAACGTTCGAGGAGTTCCTCGCAGAACCAGAAGAAGCTCAACACCGGCGCCGTGTCATCCTCCAGCACGATGCCCTCCGGCTCATGCTCGAAGAACCAGTCCAGGTTACCGATCATGGCCTTCTTCAGCCCTTGGTTCTTCTCCGCGAAACGGATATGCAGCTCACAGGGCCAATCGACCAGGTCCACCAGCGAACGCACCTTATCCGTACGTACACGCTCCTGCTCGTTCCGTGGGCCGTCGCACGCGAAGTAGAGCCTGGGGGGCTTGGCCACACGAATGGCCTCCATCACCTGCAAGGCGGTATCGTACCGGCTGAACGCCGTGAGCAGGACGGGTATCCGAAGCGGATGCGGAGGGGTGAAAGGCTTCACGGGAAAGGCTTCGGGCTTACTTCACGGACCGTAATTGCCAGAACGTGGTCATCCCACGCATCATGAGGCGGAAGTTGATACGGGTCTTCTCAGTGAAAAGATCCACGATGAAGATACTGACCAGGAAAGAGGCCACCGAAGCCCAGATCGCCCCACGGGAGCCGATCAACGGGATCAGCCAGGTATTCAGCCCGATATTGACCACCGCACCGATCACGGAGGTGACCAGGGAGAACTTGAAAAGGCCCTCGTTCGTGATGAAGCTGCCTTTCGCCACTCCCATGAACGCAAAGATGAGCCGGAACGCGAAAAGGGAGAGCAGCACCCCGGCCTCGTGGAACTCCTGACCATAGAGCAGCACGATGACCCATTCGGAAAGGAAATACATCGGGATCGCCGTGACCAGGAAGAGACAGAACATGAGCCTGTACTGGTTGGTGAGCCGTTCATGGTACAACTCCAGGTTGATGATCCTTGCTTTGGCGATGGCCGGGGCCACCGCGGCCTGCACCACAAGCGGCAGGAAAGCGATCGCTTCCAGCATCTTCACCGCCACGGAGTACTGCCCCAACTCGATGTGCGCGAAGGTCTCGCCGAGTTCACGACTGAGGATGTCCTTGATCATCACCTGATCCACCTTCAACTGCGCCTGAAGCGCGAAGCCATAGACGAGCATGGGCCAGGATTGGTCCATGATGTACCGGACCATCCTCCAGGTGGGCTTCCAATCGCGGTAGTGCAACCCGCACCTGCGGTACATCCACAGGAACCCGATCGTATAGGAGATGGTCTCCGCGAAATAGCCCCATGCGAACCACAGCAATGGGGCCTCCATCCAAACCAGCAGGAGCTTGTAGCCCGATGCGAACACCGTGCTCGCGATGTTCACCTTGGCGGCCACATTGCCACGCACCTCGGCCATGAAATAATTGTCGATCACCGTGCTCCATTTCAGCAACTCGGCCGAGGCCGTGATCATCACGAGCATGATGGTGAACGAGTCCAAGCCTTTCAGGAAGACATAGAGAAGCAAGCCGATGTTCAGCAAGACCCCGCCGAACAACTTGATGGCGAAGGTGCTCCCCATCAGTTCATCCCTTCGCTCGGGATGCCGCACCAGGTCGCGGGAGACCACCTCGTTGGCCCCCAAGGAGGTGAACACCATCGCGATGCTCACGATGGCCAGGGCATAGTTGAGCTGTCCGATCCGCTCCACGCCCAGGTAACGGCTCACGATCACCGTGGTCCCCAGCACCATGGCCATGCGGACCACACGATCCACGAATATCCACGAGAAGTTATGGAGGTATTTCCTGAACCCCTGGGACCCGACGATCGATGCGATGCTCACCTACTTCGTGTAGTATCCGTATCCTTCCCCGTTCCGGCTTCGCACATCGTTGAGCACAAGGCCGACGTTGCCCGCCTTCTTCTCATCGACCATCTCATTGATCATCCGGAGCGCACTACGGCCCGTCCTTCCCTCCCGCACCACATAAAGGGTGACATCGACGAGACGCATGAGCATGACGTATTCGCTCACCAGGCCCAATGGCGAAGCATCGATGATGATCTGGTCGTATTTGTTCCGGACCATGGAGATGAGTTCCGCCATTCGTGGGCTTTCGGCCAGGTCCAAGGGGTTGGGGGGTATGGGCCCTGCCGTGATCACGTCAAGGCCAGGCACATCCGAGCGCACGATGAGCGACGAGATCTGCGCCTCCCCGATCAACCAGGTGGANAGTCCAGGNCCCTCCGGGAGTTCGAGCATGCGTGCCACATTGGGACGACGCATATCGGCATCGATCAGCAGGGTGGTCTTACCCGCCTGCGCCATGACCGTGGCCANATTCACCGCGCAATAGGTCTTCCCCTCGCCGCTGGACGATGAGGTGAAGCCGATCACCTGCCGGGCCGAACCTGCGNTGAGGTAGTGCAGGTTCACCCTGGTCGTCCGGAATGATTCCGCCAACAGCGACTTGGGTTCATCGGCCAAGACCCGCTTTCGCTTGCTCGAAGGGATCACCCCCAACACGGGCAATCGGCTCAGCCGCCGTAGTTCACCCAGGTCATCGATCCGATCGCGCACCAGGTCGCGCAGCAGGATGAATCCCATGGGCAACAGCAGCCCGATCGCCAGGGCCAGGCCGAGCATCTTGTTCCTGCTCGGCGAAACATGCTTGAAACCGAGCATCCGTGCGTTATCGACGATGGATTTATCCACCTGGTCACTGGCGATGGCGATGCCGGCCTCGGCCCGCTTCTCCATCAAGTAGTTGTACAGGTTGTCACTCAGCTTGAACTTACGCTCGATGTTAACCAGCTGGCGTTCGTTCTCTGGCAACTGATTGTATTGGAAGTTGGTGCGGCCCAGACGTCGGTTCACCTCATCCAGGCTGATGTCCGCCTGTTCCACGAGGCTCTCCGCGGTCTGCGCGAGAGAACCCTTGAGGTTGTTGAGCTTGCGCTCCATGGCGATCACCGTGGGGTTGTTGCGCGGGCCGGTGCTCAGGTTGAGGGCCGCCAGGTCGGCGGAGAGCTTCGTGATCTCGATCACCAGGTTGTTCAACACCGGATCATCGATCCCGGAACTCGATGGCGCCGGCACGTTCCGCAGGTCCTTCGAGGTGCGGATCTTGTCCAGCACCGATGCACAATAGTTCCTGCGCCGCAGGATCGTGGACCGTTCATCCTCCAACCGGCTGCGCTCCTGGAACAGGGCGTCCTGGGTATTGGCCGTACTGATCATACCGCCGCTCACCCCACGGAACTGTTCCATGCTGCTCTCCACCTTCTGCAACGAATCGGACACCGTACCGATCTGTTTGTCGATGAAGTCGATGGTCTTCCTCCCCTTTTGCTGTTGTTTGTCCAGCTCATAGTCGATGTAGGTATCCATCAACTTGTTCAGGAAAGCCTGACCTTTTTCCACCACTTCCACCTGGATCGAGAGGTTCACCACGTTGCTCTCATCGCTCAAAGGCACAGCCATGGTCATCGCACGGTAGATCCGCACCAGGTCGCGCAGGCTGCTCAGCTCGAAGTGGTATTTCGTGTTCTTATCGTAGGTGCGATCCTCGGGGAACTTGATCCGGAAGCTGAGACGATCGCCCACGAACATCGAATCCATCGGCACCACCTGGTCCACCTTGTAGTCGGCGATCAGTTCCGGCAGCACCTCCTGCGTCTTCACGTTGTACAGGCGCACGTTCTTCCCTTCGGCCTTCACCCGGTATGTGCGTGCGGCCGCATCCACCTCGATCTCTATCGGTACGTCGATGACCTGGATGGCCATGCTATCCAGCTTCACGAAGAAGGGCGGGTACACATACTGCTCCTTCTTCAGGAAGAATTTCGTGGTGTAGTAGGTGATCCCGAAATCCAGCCGTTGCAACGTGCTGGTCAGGATCCTGTTCGAGGTGAGCACGGCGAGGTTGTCCTCCAGGTCCACACTGTTGCGCAGGTACGATGTGCCCTTGATGAACTCGGAGTCCTCGCTGAAACCCGTGCGCTTCTTGTTGCCCAGCAACATCACCGCCCCCACGTCGTACTTCTTGGGGGTGGTCTTCACATAGGCCACCGCCACGGCGACCGAGAGCGGCACGGTGATCAGGAACCACCACCATTTCGCCCGGATCTTCCGGGCCACGGTCCGCAGGTCGATGGTGTCCGCCGAAGGTCTCACGCTCATTTCTGTGCGTTGTTGATGGCCGTGTAGAGCAGGGCTGCGGCCGTGGTGGCCCCCACGAGCACGGTGACCAGTTCAAGGTTCAACCGTCCTGGTCGGGCACGCAGGGCCGGGACATAGACCACATCGTTCGGCAGCAGGTAGTAGTACTCGGAGCTGAGCACCTGCGTGTTGGAGAGGTCCACATATAGGGCCTGAACCCCGCGTTCGCTCTGGCGCATCAGGGTAACATGCGACTTGTCCGCGAACTCGTTGGGACCACCGGCCATGGCCAGCGCATCAAGGATGGTTATCTGGTTGTTGTACACCTGGTACGAACCCGCACGACCCACCTCGCCCAGCACGCTCAAGCGCCAGTTCACCATCTTGAGGATGACCGTCGCATTGGTGAAGAACTCATTGATCTTGCGCTGCACCAGCTCCTGTGCCTCCCCGATCGTGAGGCCCTGCACCTTGATCTTCCCAACGGTGGGCAACTGCACCTGGCCGTTCTTGTCCACCGAATAGCCGTTCACATACATGGCCGCATCGGTGACCATGCTCCCATTGGCCTGGCTCTCCACGTTGAAGAACTTGCTTGTCGCATCGTCCAGGCCCATGACCCGGATGGAGAGTACATCGTTCACCTGTAGCCGGTACTCGAATTTGCGGTTCTCGAAAAGCTTGCTCGACCCATTGCTCAAGGAGGGGTCGTTCAGGTAGTTGATGCTCTTGCTCCCGATGCAACCGCTCAATGCGATCGACATCACTCCAATGACCAGGACCCCGGTGTTCCGAATGTACATGCGCGATAGGATTTGATACCCGCACAACCGTTGCACCCCCGACCGAACTTGCGAGGGACCACTGCTGCAACCGCCTTGGCTGCGAAGGCACGGCCAAATATAGGTGGGCAAGCACGGCTTCATCCAGTCCTTTTAGAACGCAGGATCGTTCGCAAGTCACTTCCTGCGGGCACATGACCCGGCAAGGGCGCATTCCAGACCGGATGCAAGAACGCTGGACGGCACCCCATTCCACGCGTTGACCGCCGAGGTGCTCCATACTTCTTCACCATTGAGCCACTGAGGGCGTGGCGCAAGTTCCGTTCCTGCGGAATGCATCGAGCAGCCACCTACGGTGGTTCGGGGTGCGGTGGTGGGCCGAATGAAAGAACCCCAGGCAATTGCCCAGGGTCCAAGTAAGTGTAGCCCGTAGGGGACTAATTCCAGCACATCCGCCTTTTTCCGCTTCAGCCGTCAAACCGCCAATTTCTCCAACAACGGCGGGGCATGTAGAGCGTATGAGAGAAAACGGGTATCGGAAGGAAGAAAGGAAAAAGGGTCAACAAAGGGTCAACAAAAGGGTCAACGATCTACATTTGGGCATCCAGTATCGAAACCATGCGACCCGATGGCCAACTTTCATTTTTACCTGCGGGACTGGGATAGCCCCGACCAACCCACCGCCGTACACCTGCACATCCGTTGGGCGGGTCAACGCCTTGTGTACTCTACCGGCTGCAAGGTCATCCCCGGCCATTGGCAGACCGATAAGGAGAAAGTGACCGGCAAGGCACCCACGTGCCCCCATTGCACCCCGCCCCCCAGCGACCGGTTGGACGCGGACGGTAAACCCTTCGCAGTTGAGGCCCACCGGGACATCAACGAACGCCTGAAGGTGTTGCAGGCCACCGCCGTGGGCATCTTGGACGCATTCGCACGGGAAAAAGGGCGGGCACCTTCGCGCAACGAGCTACGCGATGCCCTCAACAAGGCGGACGGAAAGGCCACCGGGCAGGTGCCCACGGACCTGCTGACCTTCGCCCGGTCCTACATAGAGAGCGCACAAGGCCAGTTCAACAGCATACGCCTGAAACCCTATCACAAGGCCACCATTAGCCGGTACAAAGTGGCGTTGGAACTGTTGAGGGCATACGCGGCCAAACGGTCCCGGCGGAAAACAGCCCCGCCCGTGGCCTTCGCCGAAGTGGATGCCGACTTTGTGGCCGGGTTCACCGCCTACCTGACCGCCCACGGCTACGCGGCCAATTCGGTGGTGAAGTACGGCAAGACCCTGCGGGAATTTCTCAAACGTGCCAAGGAACACAAGGAGCTGGGCAAGGAGGTGAATCCCGAAGTGTTCCAGCGCCACCTGACCTTGAAGGAGGAACCCAGCGAGCAAGTGTATTTGAACGCCGACGAACTGGCAGCCTTCTACTGGCTGGACCTTTCCGCACACCCGCGCCTTGAACGCGCCCGTGACCTGTTCATGGTGGGCGCATATACCGGCCTACGTTTCGGGGATCTTTCTCGCATCCAGCCGGAACACATCGAAGGGGACCGCCTGCGGATCCACACATCCAAGACCGGCAAGGATGTAACAATACCACTATCCCCGGTCATCCCTGCGATCATGGCCAAATACGGCGGGCGCATCCCTTCGGGCATATCGAACCAAAAACAGAACGACTACCTGAAAGAGGCCGCTGCCATGGTGCCGGAACTGCAAGTGAAAACCATGCAGGGGCGTACCAAAGGGGGCATTCGGCGCGAAGTGGCACGGGCCAAGTGGGAGCGCATTACCACGCACACCGCCCGCCGCTCCTTCGCATCCAACATCTACCGCGAAGGCCGCACCCCCACCCGTACCATCATGGCCGTAACGGGGCACCAAACGGAGCAGGCGTTCATGCGTTACATCCGCCTCACGAACGAGGAACACGCGGACATCATGGCCAAGTCCAGCCTGTTCACCATGCCGGTATTGAAGGCGGTTTGAGCGATGGCGAAGAGAGCAGCGAAAAGAGCGGGTGAAGGGATCCCGCCCATATACCTTCGGTACTACTACTATAACGACCCCAACGAGCCGTTGCCACCCCGTGGTTCGCTGACCCAAGGCCGCACCTTGCAAGATGCGTTCAACGAGCTGGCCAAGGAAGGTAAGGCGATATTGCACCGACTGTTCCGCCAGGGGGCCAGTGAGCAGTTGCGCGGCAAAACCGCACGGCATCTTGTGGTGGCGAAGAAGTGGGCCGGGTTCCTTGAAGAGCAGGACGGGGCCACGGTGGGCAGGCCCAAGGACTACGGTGCAACGCTGGACCGCACCCGCCGCACGTGGATGAAGTACACCGTGCGCATCGGCACGGAGGAAGAGGCCGCGCATGAGCATGAGCGCAACGGATACCGCCCCACCGTGGAACGTCTGCTGGTGAACACGGCCAAATGGTACGCCACCAATTGCGAAAGGGAGGGCATGGAGCACAACCCCACGCCCGCGAACTTACAGCGGTTCCGGTCGGAGCAGTTCCTGTTGCCCGACCTGTCGGAGCAGGAGCTGGTGGAACACTACCAGGCGCACCCGCTACCGGCGTGGTATGCCATGGGTGTAGCTACCGACGCGGTGGAGGTCACGGGACCGGATGCACCCGTCACCCCGCCGCTGGAATACATCCGACCCACGTGGAAGGACATGCGGGAGCGCATCCCACGCGATCAATTGTTCGATGGATGGCTGAAAGAGTATACTGCCGAGGTGGAGTTTGCCGCTGACCCGTTCGCGAACGATCCCGAGCTACCCGATACGTTCCGGTGGTTGGTGGAGGAACTGCGGAAGTTCAGGCCCGCCACATACGAAGCGAATGGGCTTCGCCAGGAGTTGGAGGGCATGGCCGATGGCGCGGCCTTCCTTTCAGCGATGGACCGGGAGCGGGAACGCCTTGTGCGGAAACTTGAAGACATTGCCCCATTGACTTCAACGGACGGCACCACCGCAACGCAAGGCACTACGAAACAACCCGTGGCACCGATCCAATGGAAAGGGAGCGTTCAGCAACTTGCGTGGCTGCTGCGGGAACTGGCCGAAAAGGGGTGGGTCGGGTACCCCGCCCAAAAGGGCAACACAACGAAGTGGAAGGCCGGGGACATCAACGCATCCGCATTTGCACGGACCATGGCCCCCCACTTCAGGGACGTAAACCAAACAACTCTTGTCCAGCAACTGAAACCGGAAGGCGGCACGGTTCCGGCTGCGGACGTTGAAGGCTGGCAAATACCGAAACGCCCCGAATAGCGCGGGTTTCCCAAGTACGTACTTGGGTGGTATTTCGGACGGGGCACTTATTGGATGCTTTTGCGGCACCGCTGAACAATTGGCGGCACCGCAAATGGAAAACGTAGTCCTTAGTCCGATCCCGCTGCCCGACTTGGTGGGCGAGATCACCCGCGCCGTGCGCTCCGAACTGGATGCACGGGGAACCACCGCAACACCTGCGGAGGAACTTCTATCACGCCAACAAACCGCCGAACTGCTGGGCGTGACGCTGCCCACGCTGGCCAGTTACATGCGCCGGGGGCTGGTGCAAGGGTACCGCATTGGTGCGCGGGTCCGGTTCAAGAAGAACGAGGTGCTGGAAGGGTTGCAACGCATCCGCACCGCAAAACAGGCCCGGCAATGAGCTATCCAGTATCCCCATCGTTCCGCGTCACCCACTACGCACTGGATTCGGTCACGGGCTGGTACGTGAAGGAACCGCAACGGATCCCGTTCGGCAAGGCACCGCAACGCCTGAAGGTGGAAGAAACCCAGGATGCGAAGATCCGGGCCAATGGTGCCCGCGAATTGATCCACGGCCCGCAAGTGAACGGCAAGTGCCCGTTCCTTACCGGGCTGGTGCCCTTGGAGGTGCCGGGCTGGCATGAAGGCAACGCATACGAATACCGCAAGGGCCAAGGCACCCGCAGCCTTGTACTGTTCCGGTTCACCGATCGCGATGCCGCGTTGACCCTGTTCTACTTCACCGGCTGGTACATGCAGGGCCGTGAACAGCGGCTGAAATTCGCGCGGGACTTCGCCCGCCATGTAGAGGCCCACGGCGTCCCTGAAAACAGCAACGCGGGCGTGTAGCCCGCGCTGCCTATCCAGTATCGCCCACACGGTTTCCCGAATGATCGACGGAACGAAATTAAGGATCCACCCGGACGCGCAACGGCGGATGCGGGAACACGCCTTGCTGGTAGGCTGTTGGCGGTCCCGTGGCGAAGGGAAGGCCGGGGAGCAACGGCATACGGCCAAGTGGAACGGCTGGACCTTCACCGGCGATGCAACCCGCTGCTGGGAGCTACGGGGATCGTTCCACAAGGCCCACCACGGCGGTACCAACTGGCAGGACTTCACGCTATCGCAATTCCGGCAAACCGTGGCCGCGCTATGCGATACCTTCGGGCTGCACGATGCGGGCCTAACCTTGGCCACGCTGGAAGTTGGGGCGAACATCGTCCCTCCGATCCCCACCTCTGCGGTGCTGCGGTCCATCGTGCTGCACAAGAACGCCACGCCGGTGCCCATGCGTGAAGGCCACGGCATCCAGATCGTTCATGCAGGATACCGGTTCAAGCTCTACGATAAGGCGGCACAGTACCGGGAACACGTGAACGGCGAACTGTTGCGGTTTGAGCTGAAGGCAAACAAGATGCGCACCCTTGCCGGGTGCAATGTGCGCACCGTAGCGGACCTGCTGGACCCGGCGGCATGGACCCGGCTACGGGCCTTCCTGCTCGCCAAATTCGATGAACTGTTGATCGTGGAACCCGATATGCCCACCGGTGGACTTCAGCCCGCTCAACGCGATCTTGTGGCCAACGCTGCGGTACCGTCCTACTGGCAGGAACTTCACCGGCGGACCCGATCGCGAAGGCGCACCGCATACACCACGCTGGTGCAACGCATCCAACCCAACGGCCTGCAACCCACCCTGCGGACATTGATCGCGGCGAAGTTGTCCGAGGTCAACAGGTGGGACGTTTGCTCCAAGGGGACAACCGCAACCCCGAACCCTGAAAGTGGGACGTTTGCACCAAGGGGACAACACCCGGACAAGGCACCCCGAAAAGGCCAAAGTGGGACATTTGCACCACTTGCGATAAGGGGTGCAAACGTCCCACCTACGGTTCCCGTTCCCGGTGAGGTTGCCCACCCTTCGGAGGTGCCTTCGGAGGGGGTGCGTAGGTGCCCGGTCTGCGGTCGGGACATCACCCATCAAGATCCCCGTTCAAGGGTTTGCAGTGAACGCCTCTACGGGAAGGCCGGGAAGAGGTGCCGGAACACGTTGAGTAACCGAACCCTGAGCCTTCGACGCATGGACCTGCGGAGCGTCTTGCTATTCGATCAACGGCCTTTCATTCGCCCCCCGCAGCACGGCAACACCGCACCACAGGTATGAGCATGAACAACGACCCGCACACTGGCCAGTTCACTAATGGCAACCCTGGTAGACCGAAGGGCACGAAGAACACCCGGACCCTGCAATGGGAAGAGCTGGGCAAAGAGATTACTGAGGCGAACGCCGGGCGGTTCAACGAACTGTTGGGCAGGTTGTGGGATAGTGCCGACCTATCCGATCAACTGCGGGCCGCTGAACTATTCCTGAAGGTGGCCGAGTTCTTCAAACCGAAGTTGCAGCGGATCCAAACGCCGGACCTGGAATGTGCCCCACGGCCTATCCATCGGATCATCATTTGCGAGAAGGACCACGGGGAGGATGGAACTTCAGGCGAAGACGGCGAACCGTAATTATCGGCGGGTCTACGGTAGTGGATCACCAGAAAAGAACAGAGCAAGAACAGCAATGGCAACGCAAACCGCCCGGCGCGGCACCTTCAGAAAAGGAGCATCCGGCAACCCCGCAGGCAGGCCCAAGGGCACCCCGAACAAGATCAACGAACGCATCCGCGAAACCATCCACGCGGCCCTTGACGAAACGGCCCCGGACGTGGTGAAGTGGATCCGGCGGCTGGGCAAAGAAGATCCCAAGGGAGCGTTGCAGGTCTACGCCGCACTAGCAGAGTTCGCGCTACCGAAATTGAGCAGGCAGGAAGTGAAGGCCGAACTGGATGCCGAGGTGAAACACACGATAACGTTCATGCGGGGTGGCAATGTGATTACTCCCGGCCATGAGGCCCGCTAAGGTTGAGGGCAGCCCCATTCCGGCCCTGTTACCTGCCTTCCTGCTCCTTAGATCACACACCCTAAAAAGGGAGGAAGGGGATAAAAAGGGTCAACAAAGGGTCAACACCTTCAAAACGAAAACGCCGGAAACCCTTGCTATTGCTAAGGTTCCGGCGTTCCGGTTGTAGCCCGTAGGGGAATCGAACCCCTGTTTCATCCGTGAAAGGGACGCGTCCTAACCCCTAGACGAACGGGCCACGATGTCAATTCCCCCGAAAGGGACGGCAAATGTATACAGATCGATCCAATTTCAATGCGGTTCGTCATTATCAGCCTGGAACCGGAACCCCAAGCGCTTCCCCGTGCTCAGTTTCATGTTGGCGTTCAGTTCATTCACCTCGCTCACGGTGACCTGTTGCACCTGGTCGTAAGGCGGGGCGAGCAGGTCGAATTCCAGTACATAGCTGATCAAGGAGTACAACAGTTCCCTGAGCCGATCCGGGGTCATCACATTCCCCGCCAGGTCGTTGTAGAGGAACCCCATCTGGCGCTTGCCCTGCACCATGAAGTGGTTCTCCTTGTTCAGAAAGAGCCGGGCCACGAGGTAGCCCAGGTCGCGTTCCCGGTTGTACTTGAACGAGTCGGTGAGGAAGTTGTAGATGTTGATCACCCCGAAGAAGCCCCTCAACTCCTCTTCGGAGAGGTAGCTGGTGCGCCAGAGGCTGTGGCTCTGGTCCAGCCGGAAGATGTTGGTGTGCATGTGGAACAGGAGGGTATCCCCCGCCACCCGCAACTCGCAAGCCCACTCCCCCTTGTCGGTGAAGGCGAAGACCAGGCGAGGGTCCTTGCCGCTCACGTCCTTCTCCAGGTCCGCTGCGATGGCCTGAAGGGCCTCCTTCATGTTGGACAGCAGGTCGTAGGTGAGCCGGTACACGTCCTGCTTCATCGCCGATTTGGCCAGCAGGGTGGTGGTGATCTGGTCGCGCGGACCCGGTTGCGGCTTCTCGGTCTTTGCCATCAGTATGCCCGGGCGAAGATGACACGCTGTTGGCTGGGGGCCCCGGTGACCATGCAGCGACCTGGGGTGCGGTCGCCTTCCAAGGGGATGCAGCGGATCGTGGCCTTGGTCTCGTTCTTCACCCGCTCCTCGGTCTCCACAGTGCCATCCCAGTGAGCCAGGATGAAGCCCCCTTCCTCGATCGCCACCTTGAACTCCTCGTAGGTATCAACAGCGCGGGTGTACCGCTCGCGCATGGCCAGTGCCTTCTGGTACAGGTTCTCCTGGATGGCCACGAGCAGGTGCTCGATCTTGGCATCGATGTCGGCCATGGCCATCACCTGCTTCTCCAAGGTGTCCCGGCGGGCCACCTCCACCGTGCCGTTCTCCATGTCGCGCGGCCCGATGGCGATGCGCACCGGATAGCCCTTGAATTCGTATTCCGCGAACTTCCATCCGGGCTTCTTCGTGTCGTCATCGTCGAACTTGACGGTGATGCCCCGTGCCCGCAGGGCCGCCAGCGTGGGTGCCACGTAAGCCCGAATGGCCTCCAATTGTTCGGCATTCTTCGCGATGGGCACCACGGCCACCTGCACGGGCGCCAGTTTGGGCGGCAGCACCAGCCCATTGTCGTCGCTATGGGTCATGATGAGCGCACCGATCAGCCGGGTGCTCACGCCCCAGCTGGTGGCCCACACGTGCTCCTGCTTGTTCTCCTTGTTGGTGAAGAGCACGTCGAAGGCCTTGGCGAAGTTCTGGCCAAGGAAATGGCTCGTACCAGCCTGTAGCGCCTTGCCGTCCTGCATCATGGCTTCGATACAATAGGTGTTCACGGCACCCGCGAAACGTTCGCTCGCTGTCTTCACCCCTCGGATCACCGGTATGGCCAGCCATTCCTCAGCGAAACGGGCGTACACCCCCAGCATGCGTTCGGTCTCCTCCACCGCTTCCTGCTCGGTAGCNTGTGCGGTGTGGCCCTCCTGCCAGAGGAATTCGGCCGTGCGCAGGAACAGGCGTGTCCGCATCTCCCATCGCACCACGTTGGCCCATTGGTTCACCAGTAGCGGTAGGTCGCGGTAGCTCTTCACCCAGCCCCGGTAGGTGTTCCAGATGATGGTCTCGCTCGTGGGGCGGATGATGAGCTCCTCCTCCAACTTCGCGGTGGGGTCCACCACCACCCCATGCTCGGGGTCGCTCTTCAGCCGGTAATGGGTGACCACCGCACACTCCTTGGCAAAGCCCTCCACGTGGCTGGCTTCCTTGGCCAGGTAGCTCTTCGGGATGAACAGGGGGAAGTACGCGTTCACGTGCCCCGTCTCCTTGAACATGTCGTCCAGGGCACCGCGCATCTTCTCCCAAACCCCGTATCCATGCGGTTTGATCACCATGCAGCCTCGTACATCGCTGTGCTCGGCCAGGTCGGCTTTGAGCACCAGGTCGTTGTACCATTGGGCATAGTCGTCAGCGCGCTTCGTCAAGTTATCCGCCATCCCCGTTCCGTGGTATTATTTTTGTGTGTGAGAAGTGGCCCCTAAAGTACATCACCCGTTGCGGCACCTTGGTGCCGTGGCCAATGCATCGATCGCCATGAAGACCATCCATCGGATCCTGCTCCTTTCGGCCCCGGCCCTGTTGCTCGTGTCCTGTGCCTCCATGGGTCCGGGCACCAGTGTGTCCGACGATGTGTATTACATGCCTTCCCAAGCACCGGTCCTGGCCTCCACGGCCAAGTCGATCCCCTTGGAAGAGCCCGCGCCACCAGCCCCCGTGCAGGAGGACTATTATGACCAGCGCACCTCCAGAGAGGTGGGCATGGACCATAACCGGTACGACAACTACTATGATATGGCCTACAACGACCCGTACTATTACAACTACGGGCGTTTCGGCTTCAATGCTGCGCCCATGGGTTGGCAGACCGGCTGGAATGGACCCGGATGGGGCGGGGGCATGAGCATGGGCTTCGGGTACGGTTACGGTTGGGGCAATGGCGTGACCTGGGGTTTCGGCTCCGGTATTTATTCCGGTTGGTACCGACCCAGTTGGCGATACGACCCCTTCTACTGGAATTCACCTTGGGGCTGGGGCAGCCCGTGGGCGTACAACGGCTGGGGTTATGGGGCCGGCTATGGCTATGGCAACTACCACAGCCCCTGGGGTAACTGTTACGGCTGTTATGCCCCGGTGATCATCGGCGACGGAGTGGCGAACACCACCGTGGTGCGTCCGCGCCAACCGATCGGTGGCCGCAATGGTAGTGGGACCACCGGAGGCGTTTCGCATCGTGGCGCCGTAAGGAACCCGGTGGGCCTTGCCCCAATGCCTTCCCGGTCCGGTGTAACGGACGCTCCGGTGCGTCGCGAGGTCTCCTCCCCCTCCAGGCAACAACCCACCACCAGCCCCACCCGCGGCAGGGAGGGGAACCCCACCCACACACGCGAACATCGCATGCCGGAACCCTCGCGGAACGTGGAACGCAGCGCACCAAGCCGCGGTACGGACTTCGGTGGCGGCGGCGGTAGCCGCACCAGTCCTTCCCGCGATGGTGGCGGAGGCCGCACCAGTCCGGGTCGGCGTTGAACCAAGCGAAGTGCCATACCACCATGGAACGCATCACGCTACGGCTACTGGGCTTGACCTTGGGCCTGTCCTCTCTTGAGATGGCGACGGCCCAGAACGAGGTGGACGCCTATCGCTTCGGCCGCACCATGGCCGGCGGCACCGCACGGAGCGCAGGCATGGCCAATGCCTACGGTGCGCTCGGGGCCGATGCCGGTGCCCTGTCGATCAACCCGGCAGGCATGGGCCTGTACCGCAACACGGAGATCTCCTTCACGCCAGCGTTGGAAGTGAACACCGTGAACAGCCTGTACAATGGGAAAGAAGTATCGGACGCCAAGGCCCGGTTCCACTTCAGCAACGTGGCCCTGATCCTGCACTCCCCCGCCGAAAAGGCCGGAAGCCCCTGGCGAAGCGGCACCTTCGGGGTGGTCTACGACCGGCAGGCCACCCACCACTGGGGGCGACAGGCCGTGGGCGACCAGGTGGCCACCAGCATCCTGGACGACTTCGCCGCACAGGCCGAAGGGACACGCAACGATGAACTGTACGATCTGTTCCCCTTCGCGGCCGGTCTGGCCTGGGAGACCTATGGGATCGACCCGCTGGATCCTGCGGACAGCCTGGGCACAAGCTACAAGCCAGCCCTGCCTCCGGGCGGCCTGGTGGACCAGGTGATCACCATCGACTCCCGCGGCGCCACCAATAACACGGCCTTCTTCTACAGCGGGAACTACCTGGACAAGTTGTACATCGGGGCATCGCTGGGCATCGTGGGCTACCGTTACAAGCATGTGCGCCTCCATACCGAGACCATTGCCGACGAGCAGGTGGACCTGAAGGACCTCGGTTACCGCGAGGACCTGTCGATCACCGGGAACGGAGTGGATGTGAAGGCCGGTGTGATCTACCGCTTCCACGATCGTTTTCGCATGGGCCTGGCCGTGCATAGCCCCATGTGGATGACGATGAACGACAGTTACAACACCAACATGAACACCACCTTCCGGACCCCCTCGGCGGTGGATGGACGGACGAGCTACTCCTCCGCCTCGCCCGACGGGGTGTTCACCTACAAGCTGGTAAGTCCGATGCGTGCGGTATTGAGCGCGGCCTACCTCGCCGGGGAGCATGGCCTGTTCAGCGTGGACTATGAGTATGCGGACTATGCCGCCATGCGTTTCCGGCCCAGCTCCCGGATCGACAACAGCTACACCTACACGGCAGAGAACGGGATCATCCAGCAGGTGTTCCGTCCGGTACATGGGGTGCGTGTGGGTACGGAATGGCGGAGCAACGGTTGGTACTTCCGCATGGGGTGGGCTTTTGCCCCGGATGCGTACAAACCATCGGATTTCGCGCATGCCCAGGCCACGCGCACCTATGCGGCAGGGATCGGGTACCGCACCGACCACCTGAGCGTGGACCTCGGCGGGAACCTGGTGCAGGGTTATGCGAACCACCATCCGTATTCGCCTGCATTCGCGAACGCGATCCGCGAGGAGCGTGGGACCATGCGCACCCTGCTCACCATCGCGTTGCGGCCTTGAGGGCGGTTGGTGGTTAGAAGCCACCTCAAAATGATCCTTCGGGCTGCGCTGGGGCCTTTTTCGGCCATCCATCGTTGCTCAACCCTTACAGAGCGTCCAGCTATGCGCGGGTTTCGCGCCTCGGCTGGCCGGAAAACTCCTCCGGCTCGCTACCAAAAACCATTTTGAGATGGCTTCCAGGATCCGCCGACGACCTCGGCAGGATCATGCTTGATGCCCAGAACTTCCGCCAGTCCCGCTGCACGATGTCCCGACCCGTGTTCATGGGTCGGATGTTCTACCCATCCGTAGTAGAAGATCGGCCGCTATTGAATGCGTAAATGACACAAGGGAGGAGTAGGAGGTGAGGGAGGCTGTGGGACTCATCACGTTCCTCACCTCCATCACCAGCGTTCGNNTCCTTCCCACCGGCCCAGTGGATCCAGACTCCGGCTTACGGACCACTGGCACCGATCCCAACCGCACACTGCCGCCGTTCATACCATTTACGCATTCAAGGTCGGCCAAGAGATGCGCCGCGATCTTTTCGGAGGACGATACGCAGAACAGGTTGCGTAGCGGGGCCTACGGAACCTGGTCTGCGGAGAAGACCTCCGGAAAGAGGGCAAGTAGATCGGCCGATATTGAATGCGTAG
>Ga0056914_10001024_pt1 | contig 21404 bp, 22 predicted proteins | sample TNRBio252014_DNA_FD_55168 | JGI IMG/M metagenome (GOLD analysis project Ga0056914, IMG submission 55168) | Wastewater treatment Type I Accumulibacter community from EBPR Bioreactor in Madison, WI, USA - TNR Reactor_6/25/2014_ DNA | ecosystem: Engineered > Bioreactor > EBPR > Anaerobic-Aerobic >...
CCCGCGCCAGTGCTCCTCGCCGCCCTCGCGCTCGCCCAGGGGCGGGGCGGGGGCGAAGACGGTGCCGATGCCCAGGTCCTTGCACAGGGCGACGGCGGCTTTCGCATCGGCGCGCAGCCGGTCCAGTCCGACATGGGCGGAGGGCGCGGTCATGCCGTGCTTTGCCAGCAGCCGCTTCAGTTCCGGCACGTCGTTGAACAGGCCGCCGAAGGGCTCGACCATGCGGTAGCCGAGGCCGGCGAGCAGTTCGAACTGGGCGGCGAGCGGCTCCATCGAGCGGGCGGAATACAGCTGGAAGGACAGGCAGTCGATCGGTTTCAAGGCACACTCCTCGGGGTCGGTGCGGATCAGAGGCGGGCGCCGGTCGCGTCGTCGAACAACGACAGCGCTTCGGCGGGGAAGGAGACCGGCAGGGTGTCGCCGGGCTGGATGCGGGCGTCGGCCTCGCGGCGCAGGGAGAGCGGCGTGCCGTCGGACAGGCGGCACCAGACCAGGGTGTCCGCCCCCATCGGCTCGACCATGTCCACCCTGGCTGACAGGCTGTCCGGCGCGGCGAGGGAGCCGGTGCGGACATGCTCGGGCCGGATGCCCAGCGTGGCCGGACCTGCCGGCACAGGGCCGGCAAAGGCATAGCCCTCAAGATCGATGCGGTGATCGCCGGCGACAAAGACCGGCCTGCCGGCGGTGTCGAGCCGGCCGGGCAGGAAGTTCATGGCCGGCGAGCCGACAAACGCCGCGACGAAGCGGTTGACCGGCCGATTGTAGATCTCGCGCGGGGGCGCCAGTTGCTGGATCACCCCGCCCTGCATCACGGCGATGCGGTCGGCCAGGGTCAGCGCCTCGATCTGGTCGTGGGTCACATAGATCATCGTCGCGCCGAGGCGGGCGTGCAGGCGCTTGATCTCGACGCGCAACTCGGCGCGCAACTGCGCATCGAGGTTCGACAGCGGTTCGTCGAACAGATAGACGCCGGTCTGGCGGACCAGCGCCCGGCCGATGGCGACGCGCTGGCGCTGGCCGCCCGACAGCGCCGCCGGCTTGCGGTCGAGCAGGTCGGTCAGCCGCAGCATCTGCGCCGCCTCGCCGACGCGCCGGTCGATCTCCGGCTGCGGCGTGCCGGCGACCTGCAGCCCGAACGACATGTTCTTGCGCACGCTCATCCGCGGATAGAGCGCATAGCTCTGGAAGACCATGGCGATGCCGCGATCCTTGGGCTCGTCCCAGGTGACATTGCGGCCGCCGATGTGGATTTCGCCGTCCGAGACGTCGAGCAGGCCGGCAATCGCGTTGAGCAGGGTCGACTTGCCGCAGCCCGAGGGGCCGAGCAGCACCAGGAACTCGCTGGGCGCCACCGTCAGGCTGAGCTGTTCCAGCACCCGCACCGGGCCGAAACGGATCGAGACATCGCGGATTTCCACCTGTGATTTCAATGACATGGCGGGTTATCCCTTCACCGCGCCGGCGGCGATGCCGCGCACGAACCAGCGGCCGGAGCCGAAATAGACGATCAGGGGCAGCAGCGCCGTCAGCATGGTTGCCGCCATGTCGACGTTGTAGGCGCGNTCGCCCTGCGTGGAATTGACGATGTTGTTGAGCTGCACCGTCATCGGCAGGTTCTCGCGCCCGGCGAAGACCAGCCCGAGGATGAAGTCGTTCCAGATGCCGGTGACCTGAAGGATGATCGCGACGATGATCATCGGGGTCGCCATCGGCATCATGATGCGGGCATAGATCTGGTAGAAGCCGGCGCCGTCGACGCGCGCCGCCTTGAACAGTTCCGGCGGCAGCGAGGCGAAGTAGTTGCGGAACAGCAGCGTCATCGTCGGCAGGCCGAAGATGGTGTGGATGATGACGATGGTGAGGAGCGACTGGCCGAGGCCGACGAAGGAAAACACCCGCACCAGCGGATAGATGAAGATCTGGTAGGGGATGAAGGCCACGCTCATCATCGCCCCGAACAGCAGGGTGGCGCCGCGCACCCGCCAGAACGACAGCGCATAGCCGGTCAGCGAGCCGATGATGATCGAGACGAAGACGGAGGGGACGAGGATCTTGACCGAATTGAAGAAGCCGACGCGGATGCCGGTGCAGTTCAGCCCCGTGCAGGCCGAGGACCAGGCCTTGATCCACGGCTCCAGCGTCAGGCTGACCGGCAGCGCCACGATGTTGCCCTGGCGGATTTCGTCCATGCTCTTGAGCGAGGTGACGAGCATCACATAGAGCGGGGCGAGGAAGAACAGCGCCGTGATCAGCAGGAAGGCATAGAGGCCCCAGCGGGCCGGGCTGGTGCGGGCCGGGCGCGGTCCGCGCGGGGTGACGGGGCCGCTCATCGCACACCCGCCTTGCGCACGCGCCAGTACATGTAGGGCGCCACCACCGAGACGACGGTGATCAGCATGGTGGTGGCCGCCGCCGTCGCCAGCCCGATGTTGGCCCGCTCGAACAGGTGGTCCATGACGAATTTCGCCGGCACCTCCGAGGAAATGCCCGGCCCGCCGTTGGTCATCGAGACCGACAGGTCATAAAGCCGCACGACGCTGGTGGAGAGCAGCACCCCGGCCGTGGCGAAGCTGGCGCCGAGCATCGGCACGACGATCGAGACATAGACCCGCCAGGCCGGCAGGCCGTCGACGCGCGCCGCCTTCCAGATGTCCTCGTCGATGCCGCGCAGACCGGCGAGCATGATCGCCATGACCAGGCCTGCGGCATGCCAGACCCCGGCGATGACAAGGCAATAGATCACCGTGTCCGGCTTGACGATCCAGTCGAAGACGAAGTCGGGAAAGCCCCAGCCGCGCACCAGCTTCTGGATGCCGTGGGTGGGGTTGAGCAGCCACTGCCAGACCAGCCCGGTGACGACGAAGGACATGGCATAGGGATAGAGAAAGACCGACCGCAGCGTGTCCTCGGCCCGCACCTTCTGGTCGATCGCCACCGCCAGCAGAAAGCCGACCGCCAGCGAGGCGAGCACGAACATCAGCCCGAACACCACGAGGTTGTGCACCGAGGTGAGCCAGCGATCGTTCGAGAACAGGATCTCGTACTGGCGCAGGCCGACAAAGGCGTTGCTGGGCAGCATCCGCGAACTGGTCAGGCTCATCCACACGGTCCACGAGGTGGAGCCGATGTAGACGACGCCCATCACCAGAAACGCCGGCAGGAGGGCCGAGGCGGCCGAGAGGCGCGAGCTGATGCGGAAGCGGCTGGCGGACATGCGCGGGGCTCTTCTCGCCGGCAGACGCCGGGAAAAAAAGGAAACACCGGAGGGGCGGCGCGGACAGACGGCCCGCGCCGGTCGGAGGATCAGAGCTGCTGCTTGAGCACGCCGACCACCTTGTCGACGAACTGGTCGATGGTCATCGCCGGGGTGTTCCAGAACTGCGAGTAGATATCCTCAAGCGCGCCGTTCATGGCCGGGGGCGCCAGCATCTCGACCGAGGCAACCTGCTGGTTCCTGTCGGCCACCAGCTTCATCGCCTTCTGGGCGCAGGGGTCCAGCCGCGTGGCATCGACGTCGATGCGGACCGGGATCGAGCCCTTCTTCTGGTTGAACAGAATCTGGGTTTCGGGCTCGACCATCAGCTTGGCCAGCGTCATCTGCGCCTTGGCGGCGGCGGGGTCCTTCAGCTTGGGGAAGGCGAAGATGTCGCCGCCCATGACATAGCCGCCGCCCTTCGAGCCGATGATGGCGCAGCCGAAATCCTTGTCGGCGATCTTGCCGGCGGCGGCGAACTCGCCCTTGGCCCAGTCGCCCATCAGCTGCATCGAGGCCTTGCCCTGGATGACCAGCGCGGTGGCGTCATTCCAGTTGCGGCCCGGCGAGCCGGCGTCGACATAGCCGCGCAGCTTGGCATAGGTTTCGGCCGCGGCGCGGAAATCGGCGCCCCGGACCATCGCCTGATCGCGCTTGGCGTAGAGCCCGTTCCACAGGGCGGGGCCGCCCTTGTCGAGCAGGACGGCGTTGAACAGGCCGCGCTCCCAGGTCTTCTGGCCGGAGAAGGCGAGAGGGATCAGCCCCTTGGCCTTCACCTTGTCCATGATGGCGATGGCCTCGTCCCAGCTCCTGGGCTCGCTGGCACCGACGCTGTCGAGCACGGACTTGTTGTACCAGATCCAGTTCTGGCCGTGGATGTTGATCGGCACGGCAAACATCTTGCCGTTGCGCGTGGCGGCGTTGACGATCGCCTCGGGCATCAGCGATTTCCACTTGCCCTCGGCCGCCAGAGCGTCGACGTCGGCCAGCATGCCGGCCTCGACCAGTTCGTCGAACTGCTTGCCGGTGTTGAACTGCATCGCGGTGGGCGGGTTGCCGCCCACGGTGCGGTTGATCGCCGCGGTGCGGGCGTTGACGCCGCCGGCCACGGCGCTGTCGACCCAGGTGCCGCCGGCCTTGGCGAACTGGTCGGCAAAGACCTTGACCGCCGCGGACTCGCCGCCCGAGGTCCACCAGTGAATGACCTCGGCCTTCATTTCCTGTGCCGCCGCGGGTGTCGCTGCGGCCAGCATGGCGACAACGGAAGCCGTGGCGAGAATGGCTCGCTTCATCATCTTTCCTCCCCAAAAGGCCTTTACAGGGCTCTGTAATCGATTACATTTGATCCTATCACATGCAAAGAAAATTGCAAGAGCCGATTGACATGACGCCGCGCTCCCCTCGCCGTCCTCCCCAGGCNCCCGCCAAGATCGCCGATGTCGCGCGGCTGGCGGAGGTCTCGGTGGCGACCGTGAGCCGGGCGCTGGCCAACCCGGAGGTGGTGAGCGAGGAGACGCGCCGGCGCGTGCTGGAGGCGGTGCGAACCACCGGCTACACCCCGAACATCGCGGCGCGGAACCTGCGCGCCCGCACCTCGAAGATGGTGCTGGTCGTCGTGCCGGACATCGCCAACTCGTTCTTTTCCGAGGTGCTGCGCGGGGTCGAGGAGCGGCTTTCGGCGGCAGGCTACGGGCTGATCATCGCCAATCTCGGCAATTCGACCGAGAAGGAGGCGCGGTATGTCGACCTGGCCTTCGCCCGGCAGGTGGATGGCGTCCTGCTGTTGTGCGGTCATGTGATCGGCAGCCAGAGCCGCAACCTGAAACATGCCAACCTGCCGCTGGTGTCGATCTGCGAGCGCATCCCCGGCGAAAGCTTCCCGCAGGTGGAGATCGACAACCGGGCGGCGGCGCGGCAGGCGGTGGAGCACCTTCTGGCGCGCGGCCACCGGCGGATCGCCTATCTCTCGGGTCCGCGCCAGAACATCCTCGATGTCGAACGGGCGGCGGGCTATCGCGAGGCGCTGGCGGGACAGGCGCTTGCGCCGCGCGCCGACTGGCTGCTGGAGGGCGACTTCAGCTTTTCCGCCGGCAGCCGCGCCGCCGCGCGGGTCATGGCAATGCCGGAAGGGGAGCGGCCGACGGCGCTGTTTGCCGCCAACGACGAAATGGCGATCGGCTTCCTCAAGGCCGTCCAGGAGGCGGGGGTGCGGGTGCCGGGCGATCTGGCGGTCGTCGGCTTCGACGGCATCGCCTATGCCGATTTCTGCCAGCCGACGCTCACCACCGTCGTGCAGCCGCGCCGGGAGATGGGGGCGCGGGCGGCGGAGTTTCTCTGCGCCATGATGGCGGGGGAGCGTGACCTGCCGCGCCTCGTCCAGCTGGAGGCGCACCTCGCACTCCGGGCGAGCAGCGCCTCGCAGGGGGCTCTCATGAGCGGCGCTGGATCGGGCTCGTCTCGACCAGTTCGAGGATGAGATCGTGCACGGCCTGCGCCGCGTCCGACATGGCGATCTGGTCGGGCGTGCAGATCGAGACGCGGGCCTTGAGCGCCGGTTCGACGATGCGGGCGATGACGAGATCGCGGCCGCCGGCGCGACGCAGGTTCTCGGCGATTGACGAGGCCGAGGACCAGGGCAGGATGGTGGCGCCGATGCCGCTGTCGACGGCGCTGGCCAGGGTCGTCGCGCTCTCGATCTCGGCAACCAGACTGGCGGCGATGCCGGCGCGCTCGAAGGCAGAATCGACCAGCCGGCGGATGGTGTGGATGCGGCTCGGCAGCAGCAGCGGCAGGCCGTCGAGGGCGGCGAGCGGCACCTCCGGCGCCATCACGCCGGCGATCTCGCGTGACTTGACCAGATACAGGTCCTCCTCGAACATCGGCTCGAATTTCACCCCCCGGATCGGCCCGGGCTGGTAGATCAGCGCCATGTCCATCTTGCCGGTCATCACCAGCTCGCTGATGACGCCGCCAAAATTCTCGTTGATCTGCAACAGGATGCCGGGAAAGCGCTCGCGCACCAGCCGGAGCAGCGGCAGGGCGAGCACCGAGCCGGCGCTGTAGGGCGCAAGCCCGAGCGAGACCGAGCCGGCCACGGTCTGCGTCGACTGGCTGACATCGGTGTGGGCCTGGCTGAGCTGGCGCAGGATGATCTGGGCATGGCGATAGAGCGTGCGGCCGGCCTCCGTCGGCACGACGCCGCGCTTGGAGCGGATCAGCAGGCGCTGGCGGAACTGCGCTTCGAGCGCCGCCACCTGCTGGCTCAGGGCCGGCTGGGCGACATGCAGGTTGTCGGCGGCGCGGGTCAGGCTGCCGGTATCGACGATCTTCACGAAGGCGCCGAGGCGTCGGATATCCATGCCGCTCTCCTGGGATTGACCGTCATAAGATTGGCTTATGATGATAGACGCAAGTCGTCTTTGTCGGAAATGGATGTTTGCGTCACTCTCCCCGGCGTCAGGTCAGGTTTCGAGACGCTCCATGCCCTTTTCGGACTATCGCACAGCGCTGGTCACCGGCGCCTCGGCCGGCATCGGCGCCGCCCTCGTCGAAATGCTGACGGCCAACGGCCTGACGGTGCACGCGGTCTCGCGCAACGCCGCCCGGCTGGAGGCGCTGGCGGCGCGCACCGGCTGCATTGCGCACGCGCTGGACATCACCGATCCTGGCGCGGTGGAGGCGATGCTGGCGCCGCTGAGCATCGATGTCCTGATCAACAATGCCGGCGTGTCGCGGGCCGGCGACATTGCCACCATGGATGCCTTCGGGGTGGATGAGCAGGTCGATGTCAACCTCAGGGCGGCGCTGCATCTGATCCGCCTGACGCTGCCGGGGATGATGGCACGCGACTGCGGCCACATCGTCAACATCACCTCGATCGCCGGGCTCTACAATTTCTCTGGCAACACCGTCTACCACGCCACCAAGGCAGCGATGCACATGGTGTCGCAGCAGACGCGCGTGGCGGCCTACGGGCGGCGGGTGCGGGTGACCGAGATCGTGCCGGGCCGGGCCGAGACCGAGATTTTCGGCAAGGTGATCGGCGACATGGCGGCGGCGCAGCGCCAGTTCTACGACGGATATGAATCCCTCAAGGTCGAGGATGTGGCAGGCGCCGTCGCCTATGCGATCGGCACGCCGGCCCATGTCAACATCGGGCAGATCGAGATCATGCCGACCTTCCAGGTGCCCGGGGGGCTGAACTTCGAACGACGGACAGGATAGCCGCACCCTGAAGGGAAAACGGCGGCAGCAACACGAGGAGGACAGCATGACCATCAATCGCAGACAGGTTCTGGCCGGCGCCGGGGCGGCGCTCGCCCTGCCGATGCTCGGCCACGGCGCCCGGGCGGCGACCACGCTCAACCTTTCCGATGTGCTTCCCGAAACCAACTTCCAGGTGCGCAACGCCAAGCGCTATGCCGAGGAGGTGGCCAAGGCGACGGGCGGGGAGGTTGTCATCTCGGTGAAGGCCGGCGGCTCGCTCGGCTTCAAGGGGCCGGAACAGATGCGCGCCGTGCGCGACGGTCTGGTGCCGATGGCGGACGTGCTGACCTCGCAGCAGATCGGCGACGAGGCGCTGTTCGGCACGGACGGCATTCCCTTCCTCGTCTCGTCGCCGGCGGACCTGAAGGCGCTGCACAAGTATCTGCGGCCGGAATTCGAGAAGATCGTCTCGACCAAGTACAACCAGAAGATCCTCTACATGGTGCCCTCGCCGGCCCAGTACATGTTCCTCAAGGTCAAGACCGACAGCGTCGCCGGCCTCAAGGGCATCAAGATCCGCGGTGCCGACAAGAACACGGTCGATACCTGCAACGCCGTCGGCATGGCGGGCGTGCAGATCCCGTGGGGCGAACTGATCCCGGCGCTGGCTTCGGGNCGCGTCGACGGCGTCGCCACCTCGGCGGCCTCGGGCGTGGACGGCAAGTTCTGGGAATTCCTCAAGTACTTCTATCCCACCAACCACACCTGGTCGACCAACATGGTCAACATCAACCTCGATGCCTGGAACAAGCTGGCCCCGGCCAGCCAGAAGGCACTGCAGGAGATTGCCGCAAGGCTGGAGCCGGAGTTCTGGAAAGTCTCGGCGGACGAGGACGAGGTGAGCCTCAAGGTGCTGCGCGAGAGGGGCATGGAACTGGTGCCGGTGTCGAAGGCGATGTCGGCCGAGATGTACGCCATGGCCAAGCCGCTGACCGCCGCCTTCATCGAGCGCGTGCCGGCCGCCAAGCCGATCATCGAGCCGTATCTGAAGGACATCGGGCGCTGAGATGGAGCGGGGCGGCACCACCTCTGCGGGGGGAGGGGGCGCTTTTGCCTCCTTCCAGGCGATGGCCGATGCGGTCGCGGTGGCGGCGGCGCATGCTGCCGTGCTGTGNCTGGCCGCGCTGGTGGCGCTGGTCACGGCAGAGATCGTGCTCGCCCTGCTCTCGAAGATGATCCCCTCGCTGCCGCCGGGCATCGGCATCGCCTGGGAATACAGTTCCTACCTGATGGGGATCGCCTTCCTGCTCGGCTCCGGGCTGACGCTGCGGGCCGGGATGCATATCCGGGTCGAACTTCTGATCCGGGCGCGGGGCGGCCGGTTTGCCCGGCTGTGCGAAATCGCCTCGGCTCTGGTCGGCACCCTGTTCAGCGGGCTGCTGGCCTGGTCGCTCGCACGCTTCACCCTGCAATCGCTGACCTCGGGGCAGGTGTCGGGCGACAGCCTGACGCCGCTGTGGATCCCGCAGGCGGCGCTGACGGTCGGCGCCGGCGTGTTGTTCCTGCAAATGCTGCTGCGCCTGCTGGCCGCGCTGATCGACGCGCCGCTCGAGGACAAGACCCTCGGCATCGCGACCCTGCCGGAGTGAGGACCGACCATGACCGCCGTTTTCGCCGGATTGTTCGGCATCCTGTTCGGCATCCTCGCCATCGGCGCCTGGATCGGCATCGCGCTGGCCGCCACCGCGATGCTGCTCGCCGTGATCTTCACCGACATCCCGATTGTCCGGCTGCTGCCCCAGCATGCCTTCAACATCCTCACCTCGTCCGATCTGGTGGCGCTGCCGCTGTTCGTGCTGATGGGCGAATTTTTGTTCCGCACCAGCCTGTCGCGCTCGCTGTTCAACGGGCTGGCGCCCTGGGCCGGGCTGCTGCCGGGGCGGCTGTTGCACGTCAACGTGGTCGCCTGCTCGATCTTCGCGGCGATCTCGGGCTCTTCTGCCGCGACCACGCAGGTGGTGGGCAAGATGACGCTGAAGGAACTGCTGCATCGCGGCTATTCACCGGATATCGCGGTCGGCTCGCTGGCCGGGGCGGGGACGCTCGGCTTTCTCATCCCGCCCTCGACCGTGATGATCATCTACGGCGTGCTGGCCGAGGAATCGGTGCTGCGGCTGTTCACGGCGGGGTTCATTCCCGGCATCCTGCTGGCGGCCTGCTTCTCGGGCTGGATCATGATCCACACCACCATCCGGCCCGATCTGGTGCCCGAGAGCGAGCGCGCCCTGAAGGACGCGACCTTCGGCCAGCGCATCGCGGCGCTGCGTGAACTGGGGCCGGCGCTGTTCCTGATCCTGTGCGTGCTCGGCTCGATGTACGGCGGCATCGCAACGCCGACCGAGGCGGCGGCGATCGGGGTTCTGGGCGCGGCCTTCGTCTCGCACCTTCAGGGCTCGCTGACCTGGCAGGCGCTGAAGGATGTCGGCATCGGCTCGATCCAGGCCTGCTCGATGATGGGGCTGATCATCGTCGGCGCCTCGATCCTGGGCAACATCACCGCCTATCTCGGCATTCCCGACGCGGTGGCCGAATTCGTGCGCTATTTCAACCTGTCGCCGATGGGGCTGATCATCGCGCTGATGGTGCTCTATCTGGTGCTCGGCACGGCGCTCGAAGGCTTTTCGATGATTGCCACGACGCTGCCGGTGGTGCTGCCGCTGATCAAGGCGGCGGGGTTCGACAAGGTCTGGTTCGGCATCTTCATGGTGCTGGTGGTGGAGATGGCGCAGATCACCCCGCCGGTTGCCTTCAACCTGTCGGTCATCCAGTCGGTCACCGGCCATTCGATGTCCTACCTGACACGGGTGACCATGCCGTATCTCTTGATCATGATGGGGTTCGTGCTGCTGCTTGCCGCCTTCCCCGGCATCGTCTCGTTCCTGCCCAACCTCCTGCTCGGCAAGTAACATGGCCTTCACTCCTGCTTCGCGCGTCACCCGCATCAAGCCCTCGCCCTCGGTTGCCGCAGCCGCGCTGGCGCGCGATCTCAAGGCGCAGGGGCGCGACATCGTCGATCTGACCGTGGGCGAACCGGATTTCGACACGCCCGCCTTCGTGCGCGAGGCCGGCAAGGCAGCCATCGACGCCGGCCAGACGCGCTATACCGCCGTCAACGGCACGCCGGCCCTGCGCGAGGCGATCGCCGCCAGCCATCTGCGGCTGACCGGGCAGGCCTGTCCGCATGCCCGCATCACCGTTGGCGGCGGGGCCAAGCAGGTGATCTTCCTTGCCTTCATGGCCTCGCTCGATGCCGGCGATGAGGTGATCATTCCGGCGCCCTACTGGGTGTCCTATCCCGATATGGTGCTGGCCAACGAGGGCACGCCGGTGATCGTGCCGTCGAGCGAGGCGGAGGGGTTCAAGGTCGGCCCCGCCGCGCTGGAACGGGCGATCACGCCGCGCACCAGATGGCTGGTCCTGAACATTCCCGGCAACCCGAGCGGGGCGGCCTACAGCGCCAACGAGTTGCAGGCGGTGGCGGCGGTGCTCCGGCGGCACCCGCATGTGCGTATCCTGATGGACGACATCTACGATCAGGTCTGGTTCGAGGATGTGCCGATCGCCCGGCTGTCGGTGGTCGCCCCCGATCTGGAAGACCGGATTTTCGCGGTCAACGGCGTTTCCAAGACCTATGCGATGACCGGCTGGCGGATCGGCTGGGGCATCGGCGAGCCGGAGCTGATTACCGCCATCAACACCCTGCAATCGCAGATGTCGTCCTGCCCCTCGTCGATCTCGCAGGCGGCGGCCGCGGCGGCGCTGAGCGGGCCGCAGGATTTTCCGGCCGAGGCCGCCGCTGTCTATCGCCGGCGGCGCGACATGGCGGCGGCCATCCTCGGCGCCGCGCCGGGCATGACCTGCCTCGTCCCCAGCGGGGCATTCTACCTCTTCCCCGGCTGTGCAGGGCTAATCGGGCGGACGACGCCGTCGGGCGCAGTGATCGCCGACGACCGGGCGTTCGGGCTGTATCTTCTGGAGCATGCCGGCGTTGCCACCGTCCATGGCGGGGCCTATGGCCTGTCGCCGCATGTCCGGCTGTCGATCGCCACCTCCGATGCGCTCTTGCGCGAGGGCTGCGAGCGGATCGCGCGGGCGGCTGCGGCGCTGAGGTGAGGCCATGCCGGTTTCGATCGCACGGCTGCGCGAACTGATCGACCTGGCCGGTGCCGATGGCGTCGAGGGCATCGACGTGATCGAGGACGGCACGCACATCCGCATCAGCCGGGGTGGTGCGGGGCCGCTGCGCCGGCTGTCGATGCCGACGCCCCCGGCCGAGGCGGCCGCCCCGGCGCAGGACAGTTTTGCCGCGCCGATGTTCGGCGTCTTCCACCTGACACCGGCGCCCGGCGCCCGGCCCTTCGTCGCGGTGGGCGAGCGGGTGGCAGCGGGCCAGCAGCTGTGCCTGATCGAGGCGATGAAGATGTTCAACGCCATCCACTCGGATCGGGCGGGGCGGATCGAGGCGATTCTGGCCGAACCGGGCAGCGAGGTGGCCAGCGGCCAGCCGCTGTTCCGCATCGTCGCGGACTGAGCCATGGCGCGCGACCGCGAAAGGGCCGAGCCGCATGTCAGCCCGATGGGGCTGAGCGCCGTGCTGTTCGAAGCGCCCGGCGCGTTCGATCTCGACAGCCAGCGCCGGATCTGGGCGCTGGCTCAGGCGGTGGAAGCCTGGCCGGGCGTGATCGAGGCGGCGCCGGGCATGACCAACCTGCTCGTCAGCTTCAACGCGCCGGTGCGCGAGCCCGAAGCGGTGGAACAGGCGCTGCTGGCGGCCTGGGCGGGCGCCCTGCCGCAGGCGGGCACGGGCCGGCTGTTCGAACTTGCCGTGACCTATGGCGGCGCCGACGGGCCGGACCTCGACCACATGGCGCGGGAAACCCGGCTCTCCCGCGAGGAGGTCGTCTCGGTTCACACCGGCCGCGATTATACCGTGTTCGCGCTCGGCAGCCACCCGGGCTACGGCTATCTCGGCATCGTCGATGCGCGGCTGTTCATCCCGCGCCGGCAGGTGCCGCGCATTTCCGTGCCGGCCGGNTCGGTGTCCATCGGCGGCTGGCAGACCGGNGCCTCGGCCTCTGACGGACCGTCGGGCTGGCACACGATCGGGCGGACGCGGCAGGTGTTCTTCGATCCCGCGGCGGCCGAACCGGTGCTGCTCAAGCCGGGCGACCGCATCCGCTTCATCGCCGAGGCGATCCTGCCATGATCGAGATTCTGGCGCCCGCCGGCCATGCCACGGTGCAGGACGCCGGCCGCCTCGGCCACCGGCATGTCGGCATCGGCCCCTCGGGCGCGATGGACGCTCTGGCGCTGGCGAGCGGCAACCTGATGCTCGGCAATGCGCCGGGGGCGGCGGCGATCGAAGTGCCGGGCGTGCCGATGCGCCTGCGCTTTATGCGCGATACCGCCTTTGCGCTGACCGGCGCGGATCCGGCGGCGACGCTGGGCGGCCGGCCCCTGCCGCCGAACTGGCGCGATTTTGCCCGCGCGGGCGAGGAACTGGTGCTCTCCCATGCCCGGCACGGCGTCTATTGCACCATCGCGGTGGCCGGCGGCATCGACGTGCCGCCCGTGCTCGGTGCGCGCGCCACGCACCTGCGCGGGCGTTTCGGCGGGTTCATGGGGCGGATGCTGGAGCCGGGCGACCGGCTGCCGCTCGGCCCCTCCACGGCCGGGCCGGGCTCGTTCGGNGTGATCGCGCCGGAGAAAGCGCTGCCGCTGGAAGCCGAGGACGGGGCGNGCCTGGTGCGGGTTCTGCCGGCGGCGGAATATGCCTATTTCGATGCCGCCTCGCAGGCGGCGCTGTGGTCCACGCCCTGGGTCATCTCGGCGCAGAGCAACNGGGCCGGCTACCGGCTGATGGGGCCGAANCTCGCGCTGGGCGAGCCGATCGAGATGCGCTCGCACGGGCTGGTGCCGGGGGTCATCCAGGGGCCGGCCGGCGGCCAGCCGATCATCCAGCTTGCCGATGCCTATACCGCCGGCGGCTATCCCAAGATCGGGGTGGTGATCGAACCCGACCTGTGGCGCATCGCCCAGACGCCGCTTGGCGGCCGGCTGCGCTTTGTCCGGTGCAGCCACGCCGAGGGGCTGGCCGCGCACGATGCCCTCGCCGCCCATCTTGCGCGCATCCGCGTCTGGATGGCGACGCTGGGGCTTGATGGGGGCGCTGCGGCATGAGCGAGCGGCACACCCCGGATGCGATCACGATCCGGCTCGGCTCCTGTGCGGGCACCGATGCCTTCGGGCTGGACCTCAGCGTCGACGGCGCCGGGGCGCTGGTGACGGTGGAGGCGGCGGGGCCGGGCCTGTTCCGCAGTGCCCCGCTGGTCCGGGCCGGGGCGCGGGAACAGGTCAGGGCCGGCTGGATTCTCGGATTTCTGCAACGCGGCCCGCTGCTGATGCCGGTGACGGCGCCATGCGACGGCTGGCTTCTGGCTCGGGCGCCGGAGGGGGCACGCGTCGAGCATGGCACGCCGCTGTTCCGGCTGCTGGGCGCAAGGGAAGGGATCACGCCATGAACCACACCATGACGATCGACATCAACTCCGACCTCGGCGAAGGCTTCGGCCCGTGGCGGATGGGCGATGACGAGGCGCTGTTGTCGATCGTCTCCTCGGCCAATGTCGCCTGCGGCTATCATGCCGGCGATCCGATGATCATGGCGGCGACGGCGCGCTCGGCCCGGGCGCGGGGGGTTGATCTGGGCGCGCATGTCAGCTTTCCCGATCTNAACGGGTTTGGCCGCCGCGCCATTCCGATGAGCCCGGCGGAGCTGGAAGCGCATGTGCTNTACCAGCTGGGCGCGCTGGAGGGGCTGGCCCGCGCCGCCGGCCATCGGGTGACCCATCTCAACGCCCATGGCNCGCTCGGCAATCTGGCCTGCGCCGACCGCGACATCGCCGAGACGCTGGTGCGGGCGACGCGCGCTTTTGACCGCGACCTTGCNCTTCTGGTGCTTTCGAATACCGAACTGGAGGCTGCGGCGCAGCGGGCCGGCCTGCGCACCTTCAACCTGTTCCTCGCCGACCGGGCCTATCAGCCCGACGGCCAGCTTGTGCCCCGCTCGCGCCCCGGCGCGGTGATCAAGGACGATGCGGCGGTGCTGGCCCGCGTTGCCCGGGTGCTCGAAGACCGTTCGGTCGTCACCCACGATGGTGCGGTTATGCGCATCGCGGTGCATTCGATCCTGGTGCACAGCGACACGCCCGGCGCGGTGGCGCTGGCCGAGGCGATCCGCGGCGCGATCGTGCAGGCCGGCGGCACGGTGACGCCGCTCTCGCGCCTGACCTGAGGCGCCGCGCGGCCCGGCGACGGGCGGCCGCTTCAGGACAGGTCGAAACTCGTCAGGCTCTGCATGTCGGCGCCGAACCATGCCTTGATGCCGGCGCGGCGGGAGCCGAGATAGCGCGGCGCGCCGTTCTCCAGCACCATCGGTAGGTCGTGGCCCGGCACCAGCACGGTGCCCGCGCGTGCGCGCCAGAGCGACCAGATCTTCTCGATCGACTGCCGGCTGATCGCCGCATCATAGGTCATGTCGGTGTCGCGCGAGAGCAGTTCCGCCCGGTTCTTGGCGGCATCGCCGGTGAAGATGATGTCGCGGCCCGGCGTCTGCCAGTGAAAGACCAGACAACCCGGGGTGTGGCCGGGGGCGAGGTGCGCCGTCATGCCGGGAAACACCTCGGCGCCGTCGGCCACCTTCTCGCAGGTCGGCCAGTCGTCGAGCGTGCGGACATAGAGTTCCGGCACGGGGGTTTCGCCCCAGGGCTCGGTGAGTGCCCAGGCCATTTCCGTCGCGCCAACGACGATGCGGGCATGGCGGAACAGCGTCCAGTTGACCGAATGGTCGTAGTGCGAATGGGTGAGCAGCAGATCGGTGATGTCGGCCGGCTTGAGCCCGCGCTCATCGAGATGGGCGAGGATGGTCTTGCGCATGCCGAAATTGCCGGCATCGACCAGGGCGATGCGGCTGCCGGAACGGATCAGCACCACCGAACTCCAGCCCATGCCGCCGTGGCAGAGCGATTTGCCCGGAAAGCCGCAGATCATGATGTCGATGGGGCCGTCCTTCAGTTCCGGAGCGTCGGCAAGGTCGGTCATGGCGGTCTCCTCAGAAGTCGTAGAGGCGGGCCGGATTGGCCGCCAGAATCGCCGTGCGTGTGGCCTTGTCGGGCACCGCAGCCGTGAGGGCGGCGAGGGCGTCGGCATCGTCGAGCACCTCGAACGGCTCGATGTCGGTGGAGGCGCGGCCGAGGCCGCGCCCGCCGCCGGTGTGCGGCCAGTCCGACCCCCAGACCAGCGCGGCCGGGTTGGCGGCGACCAGAGCCCGGATGAAGGGGGCGAGCCGTTCACCGCGCCCGGCGCCGGTCTGCCGCTCGATGGCGGAGAGCTTCACATGCACCCGNCCCGTCCGCACCAGATCGCACAGGGTGGCAAAGCCAGGCTGTTCCGGCCCGGCGGCAAGCTCGGGCAGGCCGAGGTGATCCACCACCAGCGGGGCGGACAGGCTGGCCAGATCGGGNCCGAGCGCGGCGATGACGCCGGGTCTGGTCAACACCTGCACGTGCCAGCCGAGCGGGGCGACACGCGCGGCGTTCCAGCGCAGCAGCCGCAGCGCCGTGGCCGGATCGGCCATGCCGCCGGTGGCGATGTTGACGCGGACCCCGCGCACGCCGGCGGCGTGGAAGCGGGCCAGATCCTCGTCGCCGGTTTCCTCACCGATCACCGCGACGGCGCGGGCCTGCGGGCCGATTTCGGCCAGCGCGTCGAGCAGCCGGGCATTGTCGGTGCCATAGACGCTGGCCTGAACCAGAACGACGCGGGCGATGCCGAGGCGGCGATGCAGCGCGGTCAGCTGCGCCACCGAAGCATCGCCGGGGGTATAGACCCGGGCGGGATCGAAGGGGTAGCGCGNCGCCGGTCCGAAGACATGGACATGGCAATCGCAGGCGTCGGGGATCAGCGAGGTCATGCACGGCCCTCCGCGATACATCTGTTGAGCACATGCGGGATAAGGCCGCCCGAACGCAAGAGTTCAACCTCCAGCGAGGTTTCGATGGCCATGCGCATGGCCAGCGGCTGGCGGCGGCCGTCGGCGCGGTGCAGCGTCAGGGTCGCCAGCGCCCGGGGGGCAAGCTGCTCCATGACGGGGGAAAGGTCGAAGCCGTCGTCGGCGCTCAGGGCCAGCGCGGCGGGAGGCACGCCCTCCGGCAGCAGCAGCGGCAGCACGCCCATGCCGATCAGGTTGGTGCGGTGGATGCGCTCGAAGCTCGACGCCAGCACGGCGCGCACGCCGAGCAGCGCCACCGCCTTGGCGGCCCAGTCGCGCGAGGAGCCCATGCCGTAGCGCTCGCCGGCGACGATCACCAGCGGCACCGCCTCGGCGGCATAGCGCCGGGCGGCCTCGGTCAGCGGCACGATCTCGCCGCTTGGGCCGTGGCGGGTCATCCCGGCCGGCTGGTCGGGCACGAGATGGTTTCTGGCCAGACGGTTGGTGAAGGCGCCACGCAGCATCGATTCGAAATTGCCGCGCCGCGCCGCATGGACGTTGAGATCGTCGGGGTTTTCGCCCCGGGCGATCAGGTAGCGGCCGGTCTCGCTGTCGGGGCGGATCTGGTTGGCGGGGGAGATGTGATCGGTGGTGATGTCGTCGCCCAGCACCAGCAGGGGGCGGGCGAGAGCGGTGAGCGGGAGCGGCTGTCCGGCCCGGACAAAGGGCGGGCGGCGCAGATAGGTGGAGGCGGCATCCCACGGAAAGCGCGCGTCCGCAGGCGCATCGAGATCGGCCCAGAGCGGATTGCCCGCCGCCTCGGTGTAGGCGCGCGCGACATCCTCCGGGTCGAAGGCGGCGGCCAGCGCGGCGTCGATCTCGTGTTCGGCGGGCCAGAGATCGGCCAGGGTCACGGCCCGCCCGCCGGCATGGCCGAGGGGATCGCGCGTGATGTCGATGTTGACCGTGCCGGCCAGCGCGAAGGCGATGACCAGCGCCGGCGAGGCGAGGAAGGCATGGTCGAGATCGGGGTGGACGCGGCCGGGAAAGTTGCGGTTGCCGGAGAGCACGGCGACCGGGCGCCTGTCGCTGTTGCCGATGGTGGCGGCCATCTCCGGCGTCAGGGCGCCGGAATTGCCGATGCAGGTGGTGCAGCCATAGCCGACGATGCCGAACCCGAGGCGCTCCAGCGGCTCCATCAGGCCGGCCCGCGCCAGAAGCCGCCCGGCGCTGGGCGAACCCGGGGCCAGCGAGGTCTTGACATAGGCCGGCGGCCGCAGCCCGAGGGCCGCCGCCTTGCCCGCCAGAAGACCGGCCGCGACCAGCATGCGCCGGTCGGAGGTGTTGGTGCAGGAGGTGATGGCGGCAATCGCCACCGCGCCGTCGGGGATCGCCGCGTCCGCCGGGCAGAGGGGCGGGGTGAACGCCGCGGCCGTGTCGCCGGCGGCGCGGCGGTCCTGCGGCCGTTTCGGCCCGGCGACGCTGGGCACGATGGCGCCAAGATCGAGCGACAGGATGCGGGTGAAGCGCGGTTCCGCCGCGGGATCGAACCAGAGCCCGGCCGCCCGGGCATAGGCCTCGACCAGAGCGATGTCCGCCGGGGCGCGGCCGATCAGGCGCAGATAGGCGAGGGTTTCCTCGTCGATCGGGAAGAAGCCGGTGGAGGCGCCGTATTCCGGCGCCATGTTGGCCACCGCCGCACGGCTGCCGACCGGCAGGCCGGCGACGCCGGGGCCGAAGAATTCGACGAAGGTGCCGGTGACATCCAGCCGGCGCAGGACCTCCGTGACGGTCAGGGCCAGATCGGTGGCGGTGACGCCGGGAGAGAGCCGCCCCGTCAGCCCGACGCCCACCACCTCGGGCAGGCGCAGGGTGACGGGTATGCCGAACAGCGCGCCCTCCGCCTCCAGCCCGCCGACGCCCCAGCCGAGAATGCCGAGGCCGTTGATCATCGGGGTGTGGCTGTCGGTGCCGATCAGGGTGTCGGGGAAGACCCGGCCGTCCCTGGCCACGACGACCTGCGACAGCCGTTCGAGGTTGATGGTGTGCATGATGCCCGAGCCGGGGGGATGCACGGTGATGCCGGGCAGGGCCTTGCCGGCCCATTTCATCAGCCGGTAGCGCTCGGCGTTGCGGCGGAATTCCGCTTCGAGGTTGCGGGCGAAGGCATCCTTGCGGCCAAAGACATCGACGCCGGAGGAATGGTCTGTCGAGACATCGACGGGCAGGCGCGGGGTCAGCCGGGCGGGATCGAAGCCCTGTTCGGCGAGGCAATCGCGCATCGCCGCGATATCCACCAGCGCCGGGCCGCAGGTGGTGTCGTGCATCATGATGCGGCCGGGCAGAAGGGCGATCTCGGCCTCGGAGGTTCCGGCGATCAGCCAGTCGCGGACCCGGGCCACGAGGTCCGGGGTTTCGGCGGGCGCGGCGGTGCGCAGCGCGTTCTCGGCGAGGATGCGCAGCACATGCGGCAGACGCAGCCAATCCGCCCCGAACAGGCGGGGCAGGTCGAGGGCGCGTCCGGCGCCCCCGATGGTCAGGCCGGGCAGCACGCGCGTCACTGTTCGAAGGTCATGCCGTCGAGCACCTTGATCCAGCGCGCCGTGTCGGCCTGCACGATGGCCAGCATCGCCGCTCCGCCCTGATCGGCGCCCTTGGGCGCGTCCGCGCCGATGTCGGCGAGGCGCTTGACCACCTCGGGATCGGCCAGCGCCTTCCTGATGGCGTCCTCCAGCTTGGTCCGCGCCTCGGCCGGAAGGTCCTTGCTGGCGTAAAGCCCGGTCCAGGTTTCCAGAATGAATTCCGGCAGCCCGGCTTCCTTCGCCGTCGGCACCTCCGGCACCTGCGGCGCCCGGTTCTCCGCGGCGACCACGAGCGCTCGGGTCTTGCCGCCCTTCACGTGTCCCGCCACCGAGGCGACGAGATCGCAGGAGCCGTCGACATTGCCGGCCATGATGTCGTTGATGGTCTGGCCGAAGCCGCGATAGGCGACGTAGGTCGGCTCGGCGCCGATCAGCTTGAAGAACATCACGCAGGTGATGTGCGAGGCCGCGCCGTTGCCCGAATGACCCATCTTCAGGTCAGCGCCCTTGGCTTTGGCGTAGGCGATGAACTCCTTCAGATCCCTTGCCGGGTGATCGGTGCGGACGAAGATGATGTTGGGCGTCTTGGCCACCAGCCCGAGATAGGCGAAATCCTTGCGCGGATCATAGGGCAGCCTGGGGTTGACCGGCACGGCGGCAGCGTGGGTGCCCATGTGGCCGAGGCCGATGGTGTAGCCATCCGGCGCGGCGTTCTTCACCTTGGAAACGCCGATGGCGCCGCCGGCGCCGCCGGCATTTTCGACCAGAACGGTCTGGCCGAGCACCTTGGACATGCCGCTGGCGAGGATGCGGCCGGTGACATCNGCNGCGCCGCCGGGGGCGAAGGGCACGATCAGCGTGATCGGCTTGGCGGGGTAGCCCTGNGCCAGCACCGCCGGAGCTGCGGCGAGCGTCGTCAGGCCCATTCCGGCCGCCAGCAGCAGCCGGCGCAGTGGTGAAAACGATGTCATGCGTTCCTCCTTCGGGCGATTGTCGCCGCTTCTCGTGGGTATCAGGCGCCCTGAACCAGACGCCGCAGCTTGCGAACGGCGGCATCGGGCGAGGACAGGACGGGCAGGGGGGTGCGGGCGCCGACGGCCTGAAGCGCGCGGGCGGTCGAGAACTGCGCCAGCATGATCGCGTCCACCTCGCCCAGGGNTGCGGCGCTCTCNGCCACCAGGGCATTGTGGGTGGCCGCATCGCCGCCGCGCAGGGCGGCCATCGCCGCTTCGGTGAGGCCGCAGGTCAGCCGTGCCGCTGGCCGCAGCCGGGCGGCCTCCTCGGCAAATTCCTGCTGCATCGTCGCGATCGACGGGCCGAAGGTGGCGACCATGCCGATCCGNTCGCCGCAGGCCAGCGCTTCCTCGAACATCGCCTCGTTGGGCTTGAGCACCGGCACCGGCAGGCGCCGGGCCNCCTCCTCGATCAGCGGCCCGAAGGCCGAACAGGTGAACAGGATGGCGCGGACGCCGAGCCCGTGGGCATAGTCGGCCAGGTCCTGCACGCGCCGGCGGATGCCGGGCGTGAACTCCGCCGTCCGGGCGCGGTCGACCGAGAGCGAATCGTCGAGGATGTTGGCCAGCTCCGCCTCCGGCCAGAGCGCCTCGAACGACTGGCGGATGGGGTCGAGGGCGACCACCGTGNCGTGGATNAGGGCGATGCGGGGGCGGGTGTGGGCAGTCGGGNTCATCGGCGCGCTCACGGGTTGAACAGCCACAGCGCGGCGGCTGGAATGGTGGCAAACGCGGTGCCGGCGAGCNGCCGGTCGCCATGGGCGCGCAGGGCAAGATCGCCTTTGCGCAGCCGATACTCCCAGCGGTCGCCGNGGTAGATCGACCCTTCGACCGCCATTTCGAGCGCACCGGCGCTGGCAAGAAACTGGCGGCGGGAATGCATGGNTGTCCTCCTCGGTCGTCCTGCGAGGTGATACCCGATTAATTTGGACTTATCAAGTCAGAAAGCCAATATGCTGTTTACGGCCTGCGCCCGAAAACCAGAGGCGACTTGGCGGCGAGCGCGCCGGAGAGGTGCTTCTTCATGAAATGCGCGGCTTCCAGATTCTCGCCGCGCTGCACCAGATCGAGGATGTGCAGATGGTCGGCGCACTGCACCTCGAAACGCTGGCGATTGACGTTGGTGCGGTATTCGAGCAGGCGGCGCAGCTGGTTGGCGCGCTCCAGCGCCTGAAAAAACATGACGTTGCCCGACATCTTGATCAGTTCCTCGTGGAACTGTGCGCCGGCCTGCACCAGCGCTTCCGACGGTAGCCGCCGCGCGTCACCGTCCAGCATCTTCTGCTGCACGCGCCTGAGCG
>Ga0056914_10001027_pt1 | contig 21358 bp, 17 predicted proteins | sample TNRBio252014_DNA_FD_55168 | JGI IMG/M metagenome (GOLD analysis project Ga0056914, IMG submission 55168) | Wastewater treatment Type I Accumulibacter community from EBPR Bioreactor in Madison, WI, USA - TNR Reactor_6/25/2014_ DNA | ecosystem: Engineered > Bioreactor > EBPR > Anaerobic-Aerobic >...
CTCCTCCATGGTACGAAAGGTGAAGTCGCAGCGCGTCATGAGCTCCAGCCCCGCTTCTTCGGGCGAAATCGTTTCCGCTTCATTCTTCAGTTGGGTACGGGTGTTTTCCAGGGCTGCCCTGACCACGCTGATGATAATATTTCGGTCAAAGGGTTTGGTAAGATAATAAAAAACGCCCGCACGCAGGCCTTCCAGAATTTCCTGACTGGAAGAGGCAGCGGTTTGCATGATAACGGGGATTTCACGGTAGCGTTTGTTGCGATTCAGTCTGGCCATGAATTCCATGCCGTCCATTTTAGGCATCATCCTATCCAACAGTATGACGGAAAAATCCCGGGTCTTTTCAAGCTTCTCCCAGGCGTCCTGGCCGTCCACCGCTGTTACCGTTTCATAGCCTTCGCTTTCCAGATACTCCTGAAGTATATCGACATTCATCTCTTCGTCGTCAACGATCAGCAGCTTTTGTTTTTTCATGCCGTCACCTCCCATTCATTCAACCTATAGTAAACTCTTTCTTGGGGATGACAATCTTGAATTTCGCTCCTCCCTCAGCATTATTCTCTGCCCAGATAATTCCATGATGTGTCGTGATGATCTCACGGGAAATGGCAAGCCCCAGTCCGGTGCCCCCCGCGCCGGTTTTGGTACGGCTGCTTTGGGCAAATTTATCAAATACTTCCTGTAGTTCCCCTTCAGGAATACCGACTCCCTGGTCAATGACAGAAACCGAAAGCGCAGGCAGCACACCGGAAGACACATTTAAAAGCTCGTCTTCTAATATGATGCGGATGGTTTTATGTTCGTCGCTGAATTTGATGGCATTAGAAAGAAGATTCATGAGCACCTGAATAATGCGGTTCTCGTCATACCAGGCAGTGGAATCGCTGGCGGAATTCGTTACTTCCAGCGCGATGGATTTATGATCCAGCAGAGAACGCACTTCCTCCCGGATGGTGGAGATAGTGTGCAACATGTCATGGGCGGCAAAATGATATTCCATCTGTCCGGCTTCGAGTTTGGACAGATCCAGCAGGTCGTTGAGTAGATAAAGAAGGCGTTTGCCGCTTTTATGGATGTTGAGGAAGTATTTATGCACTTTCTCCATCTCCGCCTGCTCGGTTTTGTCCGCCCCCAGCTGGGAGTAGCTGATGATAGCGTGCATGGGGGTGCGAAGCTCATGTGACATGTTGGCCAAAAAATCTGACTTGGCCTGATTGGCCTTCTCCGCCTCCTCCTTGGCAAGCAGGATGTCATGGGTCTGTTCTTCCACCATGCTCTCCAGATGGTGGCGGTGTTCTTCCAGCTCGCGCTGCGCATCCATTAAGTCGGTGATATCGTCGATGATGCCGATAACCAACTCTGGTTCATGCTGTTGATCAAAAAGCGCAAATTTTTTGATATTGACGCTGACATTGCGCCCCCATTCGCTTTGCATCTCCTCGTAAATTTCGATGGGGGTTTCGGTTTCCAGGAGCTGCTCGTCGGTAAAGCGCCGATAATCGGCTTCTTTTTTATCAAAAAGATCATGATCGCAGGCGCCGATCATTTGCGCTGCGGGGCGGTCGAAGATACGCTCCATTTGCCGGTTCCATATCCTGTAGCGGAAATCGTCCCGCACATCTTTGGCAAACATGCCCACAGGCAGGTTCTCAATAATCTTATCCAGCATATGCTTTTGTTTGAAAGCGTCCTCTTCAGCGCGCTTGAGGTCGCTGATATCCGCATGGGTGCCCACAAAACGGATGGCATTTCCGTTATTATCGAAGGAGGATTTTCCCCGGCTGAGTATCCAGCGATAGTCGCCTTCTTTCGTCCGCATCCGGAAGGCGGCCTCGTACAGCCCCTTGCGGAGTTCAAAGTAGTTCTTCAGGGCAATTTGTACGGCGGGGAGGTCGTCCGGATGGATGAGCGAGAAAAGGGTTTCCAGCGAGTCTGTCAGCTCGTTATTGTCGTAGCCCAGCATGGATTTCCAGCGGGAGGAATAGGTGATGCTGTCTTCTTTGACGCGCCAGTCCCATACGCCATCGGTGGTGGCTTCCAGGATAAGCTCCAGAAAATCTTTCTGATCGCGTGTACGGTCGGTAATATCGAGATATTGCTCATTGGCGATCATGAGAGCCAGAATATCGGAAAGGGAGCGTGTAAACTGTTCTTCCAGCTGATTCCATCCGTGATAACGGAAGACTTCCATGCATAATGTGCCCCAAATCTTTCCTGCCACGACAATAGGAATCTCCATCATGGCGTGCGTATCGTATTTGGTGATGCGTGATTCCAGAAAAGCGCCCGCCAGAGGGTCGCTGTGCGAATTATGCGCAATGACCGGGCGGCCGGAAAGGAGGGTGTTGTAATAGGCGCGGTAATCCTCCACGGCATAACGGGTGTTGGGACGCACGTCGCCTGCGGCTTTCCCTTCGATGCAGGTCAGGTGAATCGTGCTTTTATCTTCGCTGAACTGCCAGATGCTCGCCCGGTCGATATCCAGCGAGGACACCACGGTAGAGCAGGCCTTGCGCAGCGCCGCCGTCAGCGTCATGCCCGAGTTGAGGCGAATACGGGTCGCCATCTCGAACAAAAGGCGATTATGTTTGCTGGTCTGATCCAGCTCCAGCTCCACATGCTTGCGTTGCGTAATGTCAAAGCACAGCCCCAGCACCCCGATCACGCGCCTGCGGTCATCCCGCAGAGGGATCTTGTGCATTTCGATCCACCGCGCCTCGCCATCGGAGGTCAGTAAAAACTCCTCCTGCACGATGGCGGTATTGCTTTTCATGACGCTGGCGTCGTGACGGGCGTAGAGTTCGGCCAGTTCGGGGGAGAGCTTCAGCCCGGCATCGGTTTTGCCGATCACATGATCGATGTTATTATCGTCGGCAATGCCGGAGAAAGCCTGATTGCACCCCAGATAGACGAAGTTCCTGTCCTTCCAGAAAATAATGCCGGGCACATTATCGATGACGGTTTGAATCAGGTCGCTGGAATAGCGCATTCCCTGCTCCGCGGATTTCTGTTTATCGAACAGCCTGCTGAGGGCGTCGGCAAGCTGGCCGAGTTCATCGCTACGGGTGAAATCTATCGTGGCGTGGAGGTTGCCGCTGATACGATCTTCCACCACTTCCATCATCATGCGCAGCGGTGCGCGCAGGAGAATCCATACCAGTAAGGCCGCACAACCCGGCACGGCCAGTGCTGCCCCCGCCACGAGCAGGGCAATGGAGCGAAAGTCTTTTTCAAGCTCTGCTTCCGCCTCCGCCGTATCCAGCACGACGGTGAGGGCTCCCTGTCGGGGTTTCTTCTCCTGAGGAAGCATCATCTCCAGCGGGATCGTATAGTAATAGCGATGAAGGTCGCTTTGAAGCTTCTCCTGCGATTGCCCGTTCTCCAGCACGGAGAAAATATGTTCGCGCAATGAAAGGGGGGTGAGGTCATCCACGGCGATATCGTCCCATTCGCCGCTGGAACTTACGATAATGCGGGGGGGCGAGGTTTTTTCCACATACGCGACAAGCGCCACCGGGTTTTGTTCCGCCAGCGCGTTGATGAAATGCGCGAGATTTTGCATCCCCGCATGGGCTTCCGTCTCGTATTGCACGCCGTTTGCGATAAGCTGCGCCTGCTCCGACATGCGATGGGAGAGTTTTTTCTCCTGCTGGGCGTGCAACAGGAACAACAGCCCCCCGCTCGCTACCAGGGTCAGAAGCATCAGGGGAAGCAAGGTTCTGAGGACGACAGAAAGACCGGGCTTTTTTGTCATGAAGGCATAGAAAGCTGTTCCATCTACCAGAGGTAGCACGGCGGAGTTAATAATTGATTGATTTAAGCGAGAAAATTACGCCGTTTCGCTTAGAAGCGGGCAGGGCTGAGCGCCTGAGACAAAGAATGGACAAGGGGCGTCGGCTCGTTATGTATCGAAGAGGCAATGATTTCTCCGGCCAGGGGGCAGGAAAGCGCCGCACGCGAGCCATGTGCAAGAGAGACATACAGCCCCGGCATCGTTGTTTCGCCCACGAAAGGCAGTTTGTCGGGCGTCGTGGCGCGGAAATCCGCCCATCCTCCCGTAATATCCGTTTCTTGCGGCAGGTGATGCAGNGCATTCTTCGCCAGGCTCAGATTNGCCCGATGGCTGTCCTCATCTATTTCCCGATTCGTACGATGNTGTTCGTAGGTGGCTCCCAGGTGATGCCTCCCTTCCCAAGCCGGGGTAAGATACCCTCCGTAACAAAGAACGCTGCTTAGTTTCTCCGTGGCGGGGGATGCCCGCAAGTGCGTCACCTGTCCCCCCACCGTCCGGATAGGCAGGGTTGGCGGGGGGAGCAAGGCCAAAGCATCCGCGGCATTGGCAAGAATGGCGACCCGGCCACTGGCGATTTCCATGTCGCCTGCGACCGCCGTCCATTTCTCTTCCTGCCGGTGCAGGCGGGTGATCGTGCGTTCCCCCACGAAAGTGATAAGCGGATGCGACAGGCAGGCTCGCGTGTAATCGGCAAGGCTGAACCAGCCGCTTTGCGGCCAGTAAAGCGCGCCTGACGTGAGGGGCAGGCCGCACAGGCGCGAGGCCACCTCTGCGTCGCACCGTTTGACGATGCTTTCGTCCAGTTCCAGCAATGCTGGGATTTCCAGCAGGCGGGCTTCCTCCTGCGAGGGTTTGGGGCACTGCACCATGCCGCAGAATGCCCCTGCGATGCGGTGCCCGGCGCGTCGTAGCTGGGTTATCTGCTGTCGGGTGAATTGCAGTCCGGCAAGATAGAAAGACGTTTGTTTCATCCAGGCGCGTGAGGAAAAAGGAAACAGGATGGCTGCCTGATTGGCGGAGGTGCCCAGGGCAGGGGCGGCGTGCCGGTCGATGATCGTGACAGACGTGCCGCGCAAAGCCAGTCCGTACGCACAGGCGGCTCCCGCGGCTCCCGCGCCGATAACAAGCGCATGAGACGGGGGGGCGCAATGCGCCGGGGCAGAGGAAGCGCCCAGTTTTCCGCGCAGCATTTCGCGCTTATGGCCATAGCCTTTGACCTTCTCCACGGCAAATCCGGCCTTTTCCAGACTGCGCCGTACATGCCCCGCGCTGGTGAAAGTGGCGAATGTCGCATCCGGTGCAGAGTGCGCAGGAAGACGCTCCAGCAGAGCTTCTTCCCACATATGGGGGTTGGCTGCCGGGGCGAATCCGTCAAGAAACCATGCATTAGCGCGAAAAGTAAGAGAGGGCAGCATGTCTTTTGCGTCGCCAAACAGCAGGGTCAGCCGGACTCTGCCCTCTGCCAGCAAAAGGCGATGCACGCCGGGTGCCGGGGCGGGGTAGATAGCTTGCAGGGCTTGCGCATAGTCGCAAAGTTCCGGCCATAAAGAATGAGCGCGCTTCAGGTCGTGGGCAAGCAGGGGATGTTTTTCTACAGAGAGATAATGCAACACGGCATCCTGAGGAGCGTGCTGGGCAAAAGCCTGCCAGGCGGCCAGAAAATTCAGCCCCGTGCCAAACCCTGTTTCGGCGATGGTGAAGGAATGCGTACGCGCAAAACGCTGCGGCAGATCATTATGGGAGAGGAATACATGGCGCGTTTCTTCCAGCCCCCCCGCTTTTGAAAAATAGATGTCGCCAAATTCTTGGGATTCCGGGACGCCGTCCTCGCGCCACACGATATGCGCAGGCTTCATGCCTAGTGATGGCTGACGAACGGGTTGCTTGCCTTAAACTTGATGATCGCGAGAATAATAGCGCCTGCAACCACCAGCAAAAGAACCTGTTTAATGTCCAGATTCCCTTTTTTCTTATTCTTTTTCTTCAGTCTGCTTAGCATGGTTGCGTTTCCTCTGCGATTGACAAGCAGGAGAAACTATAGCGCCGCTTCAGGCACTTGTCACGGCCTGTATCTATTGAGGGAGGCGCCTGCGGGCATTTTTTTGCCGTCTGTTCCGCAAATACTTAAAGAACGGCTTTTTATTCCCTGTGCCAGCCTGTATGCTGCAGGCAGTTTTTCGCGCAAGGAGAGCCGGTATGAACTGCATCGAGAACAAGACCTATGATGAAATTGAGGTGGGCGATGCCGCAAGCGTTTCGCATACGCTGACGCGCCAGGACATTCAGTTATTTGCGGTCATGTCAGGAGATGTGAACCCTGCGCATGTGGACGAGGAGTTTGCCCGCAGCGATATGTTTCACGACATTGTGGCGCATGGGATGTGGGGAGGCGCGCTGATCTCCAATGTGCTGGGCACGCAGCTACCGGGGCCGGGGACGATTTATCTGGAGCAAAGCCTGCATTTTGTAAGCCCGGTGAAGATTGGCGATACTGTCATCGCTACCGTCCGGGTGAAGGAGAAGCGCGACAAGAAAAACATCGTGGTGCTGACCTGTGAATGCACCAACCAGCACGGCAAAGCGGTGATTACCGGAGAGGCCGTGGTGATGGCACCTGACGAAAAGATCAAGCGCCCGCGTATCACCCTGCCCGAAATCGAAATCAAGGAGCCGGGGCGTGCGCCGTATCTGGAGCAGTTGATTGCGCTGAAGGATGGTTTCTCCCCCCTGAAAACCGCCGTGGTGCACCCTGTAGACGAAAACTCCCTGGGCGGCGCGATAGAATCGGCAAAAGAGGGGCTGATCATTCCCGTGCTGGTAGGGCCGGAACATAAGATTCGTGCGGTGGCTGAGGAGCAGGGGTACGATATTTCTTCCTATGAGATTGTTTCGACGGAGCATAGTCACGAAGCGGCGGCTCGCGCCGTAGAAATGGCGCGTGGCGGCGAAGTGGAAGCATTGATGAAAGGAAAAATTCACACGCAGGAGCTGATGTCGCCCGTCGTGGCGCATGAGACGGGGCTGCGCACCGGACGGCGTATGAGCCATGTGTTCGTGGTGGATGCGCCAACCTATCACAAGCCGCTCTTTATCACGGATGCGGCCATCAATATCCAGCCCAATCTGGCGGCGAAGAAAGACATTGTGCAAAATGCCATTGATTTGTTTCTGGCATTGCAGATGGGAACGCCGAAGGTGGCGATCGTATCGGCGGTGGAGACGGTGGATGAAAAAATCCCCTCGACGCTGGATGCAACGGCTTTGTGTAAAATGGCCGAGCGCGGCCAGATAACGGGCGGCATCCTGGACGGCCCCCTGGCGCTGGATAATGCGCTTTCCTACGAATCCGCGGAAGTGAAAGGGATTGTCTCGCAGGTGGCGGGCGATGCCGATATTATCGTGGTGCCCGACGTAGAGGCGGGCAATATGCTGTATAAGCAATTGCGCATCTTATCGGGTGTCGATGGCGCGGGCATTGTGCTGGGCGCTCGCGTGCCGATTATTCTTACCAGCCGGGCAGCCGGAACAGGGGTCACCCGCAAGGCCTCCTCTGCGCTGGGGCTGGTGTATGCCCGCCGCTGTGAACAGGTGAAGGCGTTGCTGGCGGCGTAGCGATGGACAAGATCCTGCTGACCCTGAATGTCGGTTCTTCCACGTTAAAGGTCGGGGTGTTCGATGCCGCGTCGCTTGCGTCCATCACGCGGGAAGTATGGGAAGGTGCGGGGCACGCGGCGCTTGCACAATTGCTGGCGGAGCGCAAACATGACCTCGTGGCTGTGGGGCACCGTATTGTCCATGGCGGGCAGAAATTTATGCAGCCGGTGGCCATTACGCCGGAAGTAATGATGGCGCTGAAGGAGCTGGCGGCACTCGCGCCGTTGCATCTGCCACCGGAAATCGCCGTGATAGAGGCGGTAGCAAAACTATCTCCCACCCTGCCGCAAATTGCCTGTTTTGACACGTCGTTTCATGCCACTCAGCCACGTCTGGCGCGTATGTTTGCGCTGCCGCGTGCGTATGCGCAGGAAGGCGTGCTGCGGTATGGTTTCCACGGCCTGTCGTACGAATATATCGCCGGTACTCTGCCCCCGGAAGCGGGAAAAAACGTGGTGGTGGCGCATCTGGGCAGCGGGGCGAGCATGTGCGCCCTGCGAGACGGCAAAAGCATCGCCACCAGCATGGGGTTTTCGGCATTGGACGGGCTGATGATGGGTACGCGCTGCGGTGCGATCGACCCTGGCGTGTTGCTTTACCTGATGGAAGAGAAAGGCATGAGCGTACAACAGGTGACGGGTTTGCTGTATAAGGCATCCGGCCTGCTCGGGGTGTCGGGCATCAGCGCCGATATGCGCGAACTGGAGGCCAGCGACGCTCCCGAAGCGAAGGAAGCCATTGAGTTGTTCTGCTACCGCGCCGCCTGCGAACTGGGCAAACTGGTGATGATACTTGGCGGCCTGGATACGCTGGTCTTTACGGCGGGCATAGGGGAGCATAGTGCGCGGGTGAGGGAGGGCATTCTGTCTTATACGCGATGGCTGGGCGATTTTAGGGTGCTTACCCTGCCCACCGATGAGGAGGCCATGATTGCCAAACATACCGCCCGGCTGCTAAAAATCACTCCATGATGAATGGATTAACCGAAGAAGAAGCCGCTACCCGCCTTGCGCGTTATGGCAAGAACTCTCTGCCGGAGGTCGCGCCCCCTGCGGTATGGCGGGTATTTGTGCGCCAGTTTCTGAGTCCGTTGATTTATGTGTTGCTGGCGGCGGCGCTCGTGTCACTGGTTGTGGGCGAAGAACGGGACGCGGCGTTTATTTTTGTGGTGCTGCTCCTTAATGCGGTGATTGGCGCAGGGCAGGAATACTCCGCTGAGCGTGCTGCACAGTCGTTAAAATCCCTTGTGCCGCTTCACGCCCGCGTGTGTCGGGAGGGTAAGGTGCAGGAAATTTCTGCAGAGCAACTGGTTCCTGGCGACACAGTGATGCTGGAGACCGGCGATAAAGTCCCGGCGGATATTGCCCTCCTTACGGCAGAGAATTTTTATACGGACGAATCCCTGTTGACGGGAGAGTCGGTGGCCGTAGAAAAGAAGGCGGGCAAGGACGTGGCATGTGCGGGGACGATGGTCACGCGGGGACGGGCGCACGGCGAAGTGACCGCAACGGGAAAGAGTACGGAATTAGGGCGCATTGCCTCTTCGCTCGCTGCGGAACGGTTGGTGAAGCCTCCGCTGATGATCCGGCTGGAACGTTTTACGCTGAATATTACCTTTTTTATACTTGCTGTTATCGCGGTGATTTTTGCGGTTACTCTGGCCACAGGTGGCGAGCTGAAGGAGATGTTTCTGCTGGCGGTAGCCTTGGCAGTTGCCGTCATACCTGAAGGATTGCCTGCCGCAATTACCATTGTACTGGCGTTGGGAATGCGCCGTATGGTGGCGCACGGAGTGATTGTGCGCAAATTGCTCGCCGTGGAAGCACTCGGCTCCTGTACTTTTATCGCTTCCGATAAAACGGGCACGCTGACCGTCAATGAGTTGACCGTCCGCAAAATTGTGCTGGCGGATGGTTCGTATTATGACGTGACCGGAGAGGGGCAGTCGCTGGAAGGGAAGATTCTCACGGAGCAGGGAAGTCCGGCGGTGAGTGGAGTCACTGAGCTGGCGCTGGCAGGGGCGCTCGCCAATGAAGCGTGTCATAACGAGGGAGATTTTTCCGGTGATGCGGTGGATATTGCCTTTCTGGTGCTGGCGGAAAAATGTGGTTTGACGCAGACGGAGCTGCGCCGTAATTACCCGGAAACTGCCTGCATTCCATATGAATCGGCGTCGGGTTATGCGGCAAGTGTGCGCACGACACCGGAAGGAGGAGCGGTAACCTATGCCAAGGGCAGTGCAGAAGCGATTTTGCCGAGATGTAATCTCAGCCCCGATGCGACAGAGCAGGCACATACCGCCATGCAAACGCTTGCGGAAAACGGCTACCGTGTATTGGCTGTGGCATGTGGTGCTTCGATGGATACGCTGACTTTTCTTGGTCTGGTAGGGATGATAGATCCTTTACGCTCCGAAGCGCGGGAGGCCGTGTTGCGCGCCCGTGAGGCAGGTATTGAAGTGGCGATGATTACGGGCGACCACCCGGCCACCGCACTGGCCATTGCGCGTGACCTTGGGTTGGCAGAGGATGCCTCTGAGGTGATTACCGGCGCAGCGATAGAAGCGTCGATCGCTAAAGGTGGGGAGGCATTGAGGGATGCCGTAAGAAACAAGCGTGTATTTGCGCGTGTCGCTCCTGCCCAAAAGCAGGAAATTGTAAAGGCACTGGCGGAGGCAGGGCATTTCGTGGCCATGACCGGCGATGGAGTGAACGATGCGCCGGCGCTGCGTGCTTCCCATGTGGGGGTGGCAATGGGCAGGCGGGGCACGGATGCGGCGCGTGAGAGTTCTGACCTCATTCTCACGGATGATGATTTTTCTTCCATCGTGAGCGGTATCCGTGAGGGGCGGGTCATCTATGCAAATATCCGGAAAATTATTTTTCTTCTGGTGTCTACGGGGGCGGCGGAGCTGGTGCTTTTTCTGCTGTCGCTCATTGCAGGGCTACCCATGCCGTTGCTTGCAGTTCAGCTGCTGTGGCTGAATCTGGCCACGCAGAGTATCCAGCATATGACATTGGCGGTGGAACCGGCGGAAGGTGATGAGTTGCAACGCCCGCCACGTTCGGTCAGCGAAGCGATTTTCAATCATTCCATGTTGATGCGTGTGGCGATTAGCGGCGTGTATATAGGAGGGGTTGCTTGTGGAGTTTTTTGGGGTTTGCTGGAGATGGGGCGGTCACTGGATGAAGCGCGCAATCTCACTTTGCTGCTGATGGTGATATTTGAAAATGTCCAATTGCTTGCTGCCCGCTCGGAATATCGGTCGGTTTTTGCCATGAACCCTCTGCGCAACCTTTACGCCCTGCTTAGCGTGCTGGGTGCCCAGGGGATGCATGTGGGGGCTATCTACCTCCCAGGATTAAACGACACCTTGTCCTTACAGCCATTTACGCTGTATGAGTGGGGGTGCCTTGCGCTGCTGGCGTTGTCGCTCTTGCTTGTAGACGCAGCCTGTAAAAATCTACCGAAGAGAGAAAACCCATGAACCCATATTCACTCGAAGGAAAAAAAGGGCTGATTGTCGGCATCGCCAACGAGCATAGCATCGCCTGGGGCTGTGCGCAGCAGATGCGGGCGCTGGGGGCGGAGATGGCGATTACCTACCTGAGCGACAAAGCCAGGCCGTTTGTAGAACCGCTGGCAGAGAAAATCACCGCGCCGCTGTTTCTGCCTCTTAACGTCCAGCACGAAGGAGCGTTGGAAGCGGTGTTCGCTGAGGTGGAGAAATGCTGGGGGCGGCTGGACTTCCTGCTGCATTCCATCGCGTTTGCGCCGATGCCCGATGTGCAGGGCAGGCTGGTGGATTCCAGCGTGCAGGGCTTCCTCACCGCGATGGATGTCTCCTGCCATTCCTTCCTGCGCATGGCCAAACTGGCCGAGCCGCTGATGAAAGAAGGGGGCAGCCTGATGACGGTGAGTTATTATGGCGCGGAGAAGGTGGTGGAGCATTACAATCTGATGGGCCCGGTAAAAGCGGCGCTGGAGGCTTGTGTGCGGTATCTGGCGGTGGAACTGGGAGAGAAGAATATTCGCGTCAATGCGCTGTCGCCGGGGCCGATCGCCACCCGCGCCGCATCGGGCATCAAGGATTTTGCAACCCTGCTTCAGGCCGCCGCCGCCAAAGCGCCCTTACGGCATCTGGCGGGGATTGAGGATGTAGGCCATATGGCCGCTTTCCTTGCATCCGACGCGGCCAGAAATATCACCGGCGGAGTGCATTATATCGACGCCGGTTACGAGGTGGTGGATTAATCATGAGCAACATGGTGCAGATAATCCGCGAGGAGAATGCCGGAGTTTTGCGTCTGGCGGGGGCGTGGGAAGCCTCGAATCTGGGCGAGGTGGAGCGTAGTCTGGCGGCGCTGGAGATGCCAGCCGCCCCGTCCCTGACGCTTGACGGAGCCGCGCTCGAGAAACTGGATTCCTCTGCGGCGTGGCTGCTGGTTTCATGGCTGCGCCGTACCGTACCGGAGACTGCGCAGGTGCACCATCGCGGGTTTACGGACGAACAGGAACGTCTGCTTGCACTGGTGGAGAACATTGAGCATCCGGCCTGCCCGGAGGGAAGGTCGCGTCCGGGCTGGTATCTGCTGGTGGCGGAAATCGGCTATCACATGGCAGAGCTATTGCAGGGCTTTGTGAGGATGGTGGCGTTTTTTGGCAGGTTCTGCATCAATGCGGCCTCCGTCGCCCTGCGTCCGGAACGGTGGCGTATGCAAAGCACCGTCTATCATATCTATCGCCATGGCATCTGTGCCGCCCCGATTATTGCGCTGATGGCCTTTCTCATGAGCATCGTGACCGGATACCAGGGCGCAACGCAGCTTCAGAAATTCGGCGCGGATATTTTTACCGTGGATCTGGTGGCGATTTCCGTGCTGCGGGAGATGGGAGTCCTGATTACGGCTATTATGGTGGCAGGACGGAGTGGCAGCGCCTTTGCCGCGCAGATCGGCGTGATGCAGGTCAATGAGGAGGTGGACGCCATGCGTTCGCTAGGGCTTGACCCTTACGAATTGCTGGTGTTGCCGCGGGTGCTTGGGCTGCTGATCGCCCTTCCTCTGCTGACGTTCCTTGCGGATATTGTCGGGCTGGTAGGAGCCTGGTTCGTCTCGGCCGCGTTACTGGATATTTCCTGGGCGCAATTCCTAAGCCGCCTGGAGGCTGTCGTCACGCCGCATACGTTTTTTATCGGTCTTTCCAAAGCGCCGGTTTTCGGGCTGCTGATTGCGCTGGTGGGATGCCAGCGCGGGATGATGGTGCGCGCATCCGCCGATGAGGTCGGGCGTCAGACGACGCTTGCCGTCGTGCAGTCCATCTTTGTGGTATTGGTGTTTGATGCGTTGTTTTCCGTCTTTTTCACAACGATGGGATGGTAAGGATGGTGAATCCGGTCATTGAGGTGAAAGGTCTGGTCAACCAGTTTGGGACGCAGCGCGTGCATGACGGGCTGGATTTCTCCGTCTATCCCGGCGAGATTATTGGCGTCGTGGGGGGCTCGGGCTCGGGTAAATCCGTGCTGATGCGCTCTATTATCGGCCTCAACACGCCCGCGGCGGGCAGCATCCATGCGCAGGGCGTGGATTTGCTGAAGCTCTCCCCGGAGGAATGGCTTAAAGTCCAGCGTCTGTGGGGGGTGATGTTCCAGGGCGGCGCGTTGTTTTCCTCGCTGACGGTGCGGGAAAATGTCGCGGTGCCGCTGAAGGAATACACCGATCTTACGCCTGCCGCACGCGACGATCTGGCAGAGGTGAAAATCGAGATGGTGGGGTTGCCCAAGGAAGCGCGCCATAAATACCCGGCGGAGCTTTCCGGCGGCATGATAAAGCGCGCCGCGCTGGCCAGGGCGTTGGCGCTTGATCCGCAGCTATTGTTTCTGGACGAGCCGACGGCGGGGCTGGATCCGATTTCTGCGAGCGCCTTCGATACGTTGATACGCACGCTCTCACGCGCCATGAATATCGCGGTGGTGATGATTACCCACGATCTGGACAGTTTATTCACGATTTGCGACCGGATAGCGGTGCTGGTGGACAAGAAGATTAAAATCGGTACCCTAGAGGAGATGCTGGAGGATACCCATCCGTGGATACATGAGTATTTTCACGGTGCGCGTGCAAGGGCAGCCAGGGGAGGCGGCAATGGAGAATGAACGACATTATTTTGCGGTGGGGCTGTTTGTCATGGGCGGCATGGTGGCGGCATTCTTCACCATTTTATGGTTTTCCACCCTCGGTTCGCAGCAACGTTTCACCACCTACGCGATCTATTTTGATGGGGCGGTCAGTGGTCTGAGCGCCGGTTCTCCGGTGCTGTTCAAGGGGCTGAATGTGGGGCGGGTGGATTCCATCGATTTCAAGGAAAATGGCGATGACCGCATTGTGGTGCTGGCCGATATAGAAGATTCCGCCCCGGTGCGCAGCGATACGCTGGCCTCTATCCGTCTGCTGGGCATTACGGGAGCCTCGGCGCTGGCGCTGGAGAATTCAGGCGAGGATCCGTCGCCGCTTTCCCGCCAGCCCGGCGAGAAATATCTGGTGATTGCCTCCAGCCCCTCGGGACTGGAAAAATTCTTTGACGAGCTGCCCCGGTTTATCGACCGGCTGACCAGCCTTACGGAGCGTGCGGAAGGGGTGCTGAGCGACGAGAATCTGGAGGCGTTCACCGCCTTGCTGAATGCTTCCTCGGCGGCCATGGGGGATGTGTCCGCCCTGACCCGGCAGGCGCGGGGGATGATAGACGGTCAGGCGGGCGGGGAGTTTCAGAATGTATTGACCGAGGCCAAGCTGGCGATGCGTGAGATCAAGATGCTGGCGAAGTCGTTGCGCGAAGACCCGTCTAAGATTTTGCGCGGGCCGAAATACGAAGGGCAGAAAATCAATGATTAGTCGTAGGACGTCATTCCAAAGAGAGCGGCTATGGATTCCCTCTTTCACGGGAATCACAAGAATATTTCTTGTCTTCTGCCTTCTTTCCGCCTGTTCTTTCTCGCGGGACGGCGGGTACGGGCGGCAATTTGCCCTGGAGGCGGCGGCGATTCCTGCACATACTTACCGCAATAGCGGCCAAAGCCTGAAAGTCGCTCTCCCTTCCGCTGCGCCGGAATTGGATACGGATCGTATCGCCGTGATCCAGCCCGATGGCAGGCAGGATTACATCGCCAATGCAAAATGGGCGGATTTCCTGCCGGTGCTGATGCAATCGGCGCTGGTGCAGAGTTTCGCCTCCTCCGGCCGTTATGGCAATGTCATGGCGGACGATACCTCGGCGCGCTCGCGGTATGTGCTGGCGGTAACGATTGAGAATTTTGAAATCGAGATGCCCAAAGCAGGCATGGGGGCGCGTGCGCATGTCCGCCTGCGCATGAAATTACTTCCCGCTGGCGGTACGCGGGTGCTGCGGGAGGCGGTGCTGGAAAACAGCCGCCAGATACCTTCCGGCCAGTTGAGCGAGATGATGGGCGCCCTCATCGCCCTCTTCCGCGAGCTGGAGGAGCAGGCGGTGGCCAGGATGGGGCCGCGTTAAACGGTGGTGAGTCCCGCGGCGACGTATGACGTCATTATCATCGGTGCGGGCGCTGCGGGGCTGATGTGCGCCGCGGAAGCGGGGAAGCGTGGCCGCCGGGTCTTGCTGATCGACCACGCAAAGAAACCTGCGGAGAAAATTCGCATCTCCGGCGGTGGCCGCTGCAATTTCACCAACCTGCATACCGCCCCGAAGAATTTTCTTTCCCACAACCCGCATTTTTGTATTTCGGCGCTGCAACGTTACAGCCCGCAGGATTTTATTGCCCTGGTGACTAAACATGGCATTGCCTATCACGAAAAAACATTGGGGCAGCTCTTTTGTGATGGCTCTTCTCAGCAGATTATTGCGATGCTGCTGGCCGAATGCGAGGCGGCGCAGGTACGGATTTTACTTGATACGCGCATAGAGCAGGTGGAAAAAACGCAGGCCGGATTCGCCGTCGCCACGTCGGGTGGGAATTTTACCTGCACGTCTTTCGTGGTGGCATCGGGAGGAAAATCCATTCCCAAGATGGGAGCCACGGGGCTGGGCTATGAGATTGCCACGCAGTTTGGCCTGAAGGTGGTGACGCCGCGTGCGGCGCTGGTGCCCCTGACGTTTGAAGGGAAGATGCTGGAGAGTGTGAAGGCGCTGGCGGGAGTCGCCGCACCGGATGCGGTAGTGGCCTGCCCGCAGGCGCGTTTTCGTGAGGCGGTGCTGTTTACGCATCGTGGCATGAGTGGCCCCGCCATCTTGCAGATTTCCTCCTATTGGCAGGATGGCGAGNCAATCTCCNTTAATTTTCTGCCGCAAACGGACGTGTTTTCCTGGCTCAAACACCAAAAGCTAGCCCATCCGAAACAAGAGCCCGCGACGGCGCTGGCGCAGCTTTTGCCCCGGCGTTTTGCGCAAGCCGTGTGCGAGGCGCAGGGCGTGCGTGGCAATCTGGCTGACTGCTCACATTCGTTGCTCCAGAGGCTTGCTGACGCAGTGAATGACTGGCGTATCGTGCCTGCGGGGACGGAAGGCTTCCGCACGGCGGAGGTCACGGCGGGCGGGGTGGATACGAACGCGCTTTCCTCGCAGACGATGGAATGCAAATCCGTGCCGGGGCTTTATTTTATTGGCGAAGTGGTCGATGTGACCGGGCATCTGGGGGGCTTCAACTTCCAGTGGGCATGGGCAAGCGGCCATGCAACGGGGCAGGCGGTGTAAGCATTAAAAAAACCGACCCTTACGGATCGGCTTTTTTAATGGAGCGGGTGAAGAGATTGATTCGGGTCTTTTTCCGATCGCTCCGGCTAACGCCGACCGCTCCCGTAATGCTGACCCTCACCCTGCGGGCTGCTCCCTTGCGGTCGCAGTCCAAAAATGCTTCCTGCATTTTTGTCGAACTCTCTTCTCGCGTTCTCATCTCCTGCCATCAGGCCATTAAAAAAACCGACCCTTACGGATCGGCTTTTTTAATGGAGCGGGTGAAGAGATTCGAACTCTCGACATCAACCTTGGCAAGGTTGATATAATATAATTCCTGTTGCTTCCCCAGAATTACCAGACCTTACTATCATTTGACATTACAGCATATATCTGGTTACTCATGGGTTAAAGTCATTACCTGATTCTACTCGTAATTGCTTCCCCGTGCTTCCCCCATGCTTCCCCAAGCGGGAAAATGCACTCCGGGGAAGCAGAAAATGGAGAATGATATGCCAAAGATTACCAAACGCCTCGTGGACAGCCTTAAATCCGATGCTGGGGGCAAGGATACTTTCGTCTGGGATAGTGGTGATGGTTCCATTAAAGGTTTTGGTATTCGTATCAAGCCCAGTGGGGCGGCTTCCTATCTCGTGCAGTACCGCAATAAGGAAGGCCGCACCCGCCGCCTTGTAATTGGCAAAGTCGGTGTGCTGACTCCCGAAGAAGCGCGGCAAATGGCTTCCGACAAACTGAAAGAGGCACAGAAAGGTGGCGACCCTTCGGCGGAACGTCATGCTATCCGCAAAGCGATCACCGTAACGGAACTCTGTGACCTGTATCTGAAAGATGCGGAAGGACGGATTAAACCCACTACGCTGGCGATGGATAAAAGCCGCGTGGAGTGCCACGTCAAGCCATTGCTGGGAAAACGCCCGGTGCGTAGCCTGACACTGGAGGACATTGAGCGGTTTCAGGCCGATATAGCCGCCGGAAAGACTGCCAAGCCCCGCGCTAAGGACAAGGGGCGCTCTGGGCTGCTCACTGGGGGGCGCGGCGTGGCGGCGCGTACCGTGGGGATGCTGGGAACGATTCTGGAATTTGCACGGCGGCGGAAAATTATCTCCGAAAACCCCGTGCGCGGGGTGCAACGCTTCACGGACGGAAAAAACAAGCGGTTCCTCTCGCGGGATGAAATTGCCGCGTTGGGGAAGGCGATGCAGGATGCCATAAATAAAGGCGAAGGCAAAACAGGGATTGCAGCGATTCGCGCCCTGCTGCTGACAGGTTGCCGGAAAAACGAAATCCTTTCGTTGCCGTGGGAGTGGCTGGATACAAACGCCCGTTGCATCCGCTTCGGCGATACCAAAAGCGGCGCACAGTTGCGGCCTATCGGTGCGGCGGCGGCGAAGTTTCTGGCTTCCCTACCGCGTGAGAAAGATGCGGAGTGGGTGTTTCCGGCGGAGCGGGGAGATAAGCATTTTGTCGGCGCACCCCGTGCCTTGGAGCGGTTATGCGAACGGGCGAATCTGAAAGGCGTGACCCTGCATGTGTTGCGCCATAGCTTCGCGGCGTGTGCGGCGGAACTTGGATTTTCCGAACTCACCATTGCCGGAATGCTCGGCCATACCGTGCCGGGGGTGACGGCGCGTTATGCTCACGTCCCCGATGCTGCCCTGCTCACTGCTGCTGACCGCGTATCGGCCTATATCGCGGCGGCACTGGAGGGCAAAGAAGCGGGGGCGGAAGTGGTGGTGTTGAAGCAGGTGCAAATGGGATAATGTCATGGTAAAAAAAGAATTTTCTCAGCACAAAAATCAACATCATAATAATGATGCGTCAGAGAAGACTGTTGCGGCAAGAGACTTCCCTGCACCTCAAAATCCTACAGAAGAGGATATAGAGATAATCTGCAAAGCACATGGGTTTGATGCAACAAGGCGTGAAGAACTCACGAAAATACTAAATGAGTTGGTCTATATCCAGCAAGTTGCAAAGGAACGTGAACTAGCATCTCAAAGAGATCAGGCCGAATCTACCAAAAGTCTGCTTGGGGATATACAAAAGATACGAAAGAAACTTCAGAAAAATAATCTGGCAACCAAGAAAGCTATTAACATTACACTGGCTTCCCGTGTTGCACCATTCTTCTCACCCTTTGAGTTGTCTCGCAGGTTTCATAATTTTGTGCTGCCGAGCGTTGATCCTTCTCCCTTTGCTTTGGAAGAGGAAGATGAATTGTGTTTTCGAGAAAATTCATTACACACACTAGAAAGCAGGTTACGAGGTATGCAGGTTAATTTCTTTCGTGAAAAGGGTACAGAAGTTCTTGATGTTATGTTTGACCAAATGGAAATCTCTCTGAAGTACTCCTTAGTATCTTATAAACAGTCACTCAGTTCCCGTGGAGGAAGGAAACCTATGCGGCTTCGCAGGAATATGGTGTTAAACCTGTTGAACATATACGAAGCGCTTGGTGGAAAAATATCAAAGACCAACATAGGCCAGCATGTGGACTTTTGCTCACAAGCCTTTGATGCAATGGGACTGCCAGATAAAGGGTTGCTCCTGCTGCTGCGTGAAAACGAAGTCATCGCCATTGTGGACGCACACGCTATCGGCCTTCGCAATACCAGAACTGGCAATCTGCTTTTCTACCGTCACCCCCTCAACCCCACACCTGAAAGGATCATGCTATGGGAACTTACATGAGGAAAAAGCAGAAACCCCTGACGGAGAGGCCTGTTACACTGGACGACGTAGATGCCGCGTTCAGGCGATTATTGGATGCCGTGCAGCGGGTTGAGCCGCTTGACCATGATGCTCATCGTGATGCTGCTGGAATCTTGACGCAGGCGGTAGATAATTATTCGGCGATAATGCACCGCGCACTCCCGCACATCCCGCGCAGGACGCAGGAGCAGAAGCTGCTGTTTAAAACAGAGCTTTTTTTCCTGCGCGTCATTCAATCATGGCGCGTCTGTAATGCGCTTAATCGCCAAGGAAAACACTGCCGTCTGAGGGCGATGCCGGGGAAATATCGTTGCCGCTACCACGGCGGTTTATCCACTGGGGCGGTGACGGAAGAGGGACGGCGGCGTATCGGTGAGGCCAGCCGTGAACGGATGCTGGCATACTGGAGGCAAAAACGTGGCGAATGATTCCAAACCTTCCGCTGGGGCAATACGGGTGCGCCGATGCCGCAAGCGTAAGCAGCGTGGCGTGGTCGCGGTGGTTCCTATTCCTGTAAGTACAGTGGAGTTGCGACTGCTCCAGCAGTGGGGATATTGCGAGGACAATCCCTCCCGCCAGCAGATTGCCACCGCATTACGCCGCTTCCTGACCGACGGGTTCCGGCAGGAATATCTGCAAAGGCGCAACGGCCAATAAGCGTCTTGCCCGTGCGATAATACGCCGCTTTATAGAGCCTGCATGGGGTTTATAGTTTTTTCTGCCTACAGTGCTGTATGCACATTGTGTGCGGCGGCATATAACGCTGCATCCGCGATGATTCTGTAACGTGTTACATGCCCCTCGGCGTTAAAGGGGACAAAAAACAAGCAGCTAAGGGAGAGCCTACAGGAGCAGACGTTAAGCGAACTTATGAGCGGCGTGAGCATCTGGGCGAGGAACCACGGGTAGAGGCACTGCTCAACTACGCGCTATTACTGAGGGTTTCTGCCGTTTCTTGACAGGATAGGGAATCTGCCCTACAATGTAATGCAGGATGGGTAAGTCCTTTACCGTGCTTGTGGTGTTTCCTTCCATCGGCTGGAGATAAGCCATAGGATGATAGACGGTAAAGGCACTGTCCGACCTGCTCCTGTTTTTATCGCAGATACGTTTCGTTGCAGCGCACCGCTCCTGAAAACTCTTTGAACCAGCTATCATCCTTGTGACTGCGTTGCCGTGCAATGCCCCAGCAAAACACATCAACTGCCTGTAGGCATGGATTGTTCTGTGACGATTCATGCGAGATATACAGTGGAGTTTCCAGTGGCAGGATGCCTTGCAGGTGGTTGGCAATATAGCCGTTGAAATCCTGAATTTCCTCCTTGTTCTTGCAACGATCAAGCACCAGATGCACTCCCTGCGGCGCGGAGGTCAGAGGCAACTTCTCTATCAGGAAGCGGGCAAGGAAGTTATAGAGCTTTTTCTTTCCCGCCTTGCTCTGTAAGTCGGGATACACACGGCTTTTGTTCAGAGTGACGCTGTAGAGTCCCCAGCCATGCTCTGGCATTTGGCGGCTGAAATATCTCTTCACTTCCAGACTGGTGGCTGAACCTTTCAGTTCCTTGACCCGGCGCGTACTTTTTTTGTGGTTGAGTTTGTTCCTGAGCGTCCGCCGTACCGCGACACGAAACGCATCGGCAACCTGCGTGGAGTCACATACCAGCAAGGTAATGGTGAAATAGCGCGAGGTTTTGGCCTTTGACCAGTCAAAGCCCAGATCACCCGATTCATCCAGAAATATAAACATGCACCCTTTGTAACAAGCTGGGGTGAGTGCTGCAACGTCTGCGTAGGAAGCAATCCGATTTACTCCCGACTGCTTCCCCCATGCTTCCCCGGAAATCAACGGGAGGAAGAACCGCTTTTGCGGCGGCCTATAAGTTTCTGTTTTTATTAGAGAAAAATGGAGCGGGTGAAGAGATTCGAACTCTCGACATCAACCTTGGCAAGGTTGCACTCTACCCCTGAGTTACACCCGCTCACGACATGTTGGGTTTAGGCCTTCATGTGGGTGGGGATTATAAAAATTCGCAGCCGCTTGGCAAGTCTTTTTATTTTTTCTCTGCGCAGGTGGCGATTAGTGGAGGAGGGCTTTGAGGATTTCGCCGCTGACAGGCCAGAAAACGCATGCCAGTTGCAGGGTGCCCAGCACGGCAACCACCAATGTTAGCAACATATCATGAACCAGTGTTAGTGCGCGCATATATCAACCAATAATTGCGCTACCATAAATAGCACAACCAATTACGCATGTCCAGAGGCTCTCCAAGGCGCTTGCCATCGGCTTTGGGGTAGCTATAGTACCCCCATGCCCAAAAACGTGACCTTTGACGCCTCCTTACTGAAAATCCTTGTGTGCCCGCTGACGCACGGGGCGCTGGATTACGATGTGGAGGCGCAGGAGCTGATCAGCAAAAAGGCGGGTCTGGCCTATCCGGTGCGTGACGGCATTCCTATCCTGCTGCCCGAAGAGGC
>Ga0056914_10001036_pt1 | contig 21170 bp, 18 predicted proteins | sample TNRBio252014_DNA_FD_55168 | JGI IMG/M metagenome (GOLD analysis project Ga0056914, IMG submission 55168) | Wastewater treatment Type I Accumulibacter community from EBPR Bioreactor in Madison, WI, USA - TNR Reactor_6/25/2014_ DNA | ecosystem: Engineered > Bioreactor > EBPR > Anaerobic-Aerobic >...
AAAACCATGATCGGCACCACGGTGCTCGAAGCCACGAAATTCCGCGTCCAGGGCTCGGAGGCGACCGCCGGCCTGCGCCGCTGAGGCGTTAACGCGCCAGCCCACGATTCGCCGCCGGGCAACCGCACACGCCCCTCATCCGATCGACAGCAAGGCCCGCTCCGGCGGGCCTTTTTGCTGGCCTGTCCCCTGCGCCTGAAACGTCGCCCCGCGAGCCATCGCGGCCACGCCAGCTTGTGCCCCACGCCGGCACAGCGGGGTTAACGCCCCCGTATCAGGACCGCTCCGATCCGACATCGGCATTGGCCGGACCGCACCGCGGCAGGCAAAATTTCTAACCTGAATTCAGATACTTACAACAAGTCGCGACTCACAACGCCGACAGGTCAGTGATTCGTCGCCCATTTGTTCCGGGCCCGGTCCAATCGTAAACGCAAGCGCCCGGCCAAGCCCGCGCCAGGCGGGCAAAGGGTTAACCACGATTGTGCGGATCAGGGGCTTGACGCGAAAAATTCGCTTGGAGCCCCTTCGCGCCCGGGGGCAGGACCGGAAAGGCCAGAAAATCCCGGCAACCCCACACCATATGGCCGCCGGCGCGTCTCCACGTCGATATCTGGGCATGCGGCGCGCAACCCCGAATCGACATCGCCGATTCGTATGGTGTTCGTTCTCACCTCGTTCGAAGTGTTGCCACGCCGCAGCCGCTTCATGGCAGATTGTTCCGCAATAACACACATCGGCTGCTGACAGGACGCCTCGGGCAACCTATCTCAGGAGGGCGAGGCAGGCTGGCCTGTTCTCCGCCGCGCCCCGGATCTGCCGGGGCATGCCACGGGATGATGAGACTTCATGGCCATTCCCCATCTGGGCGATCCGTTCAAGACCCGTGGCGTCACGGCCCTGCTCGGCCCGACCAATACCGGCAAGACGCATTTTGCCATCGAGCGGATGCTGGGCCACCGCTCGGGCCTGATCGGNCTGCCGCTGCGGCTTCTGGCCCGCGAAGTCTACCAGCGCCTGATCGAGCGGGCCGGCACCGAGGCGGTGGCGCTGATCACCGGCGAGGAAAAGATCAGGCCGAAGACCCCGCGCTACTGGGTGGCGACCGTCGAGGCGATGCCGCGCGATCTCGATGTCAGCTTTGTCGCCGTCGACGAGGTGCAGCTCGCCGCCGACAGCGACCGTGGCCACGTGTTCACCGACGCCCTGCTCAACCGGCGGGGCAGCGAGGAAACCATCCTGATCGGCTCGTCGACCATCCGTCCGCTGATCGAACAACTGCTGCCCTACGCCAACATCATTTCCCGCCCACGCCTGTCGAAACTCACCTTCGCCGGCGACAAGAAGCTGACCCGCCTGCCGCCACGCTCGGCCGTCGTGGCGTTNTCNGCCGAGGAGGTCTACGCCATCGCCGAGTTGCTGCGCCGCGANCGCGGTGGCGCNGCGGTGGTGCTTGGGGCTCTCTCNCCGCGCACCCGCAACGCCCAGGTCGCCCTGTTCCAGAACGGCGATGTCGACGTGATCGTTGCCACCGACGCCATCGGCATGGGCCTCAATCTCGACATCGACCATGTCGCCTTCGCCGCTGACCGCAAGTTCGATGGCGCCAACCACCGCCGGCTCACGGCTTCGGAAATGGGGCAGATCGCCGGGCGCGCCGGCCGCCACCTGCGCGATGGCACGTTTGGCACCACGGGCCGCTGCCCGCCGCTCGACGAGGAGATGATCGAGGCGGTGGAAGAGCATCGGTTCGACCCTGTCCGCCTGATCAACTGGCGCAATCCCGAGNCGGATTTTGCCTCGCTGGGCCATTTGCAGGCCTCTCTGGCCCTCGCCCCCACCGTGCCCGGCCTGGTCCGCGCCCGCGAGGCGGATGACGACCTGACCCTCGCCATCCTCGCCGCCCGCCCCTCGATCCGCGACCTCGCCCGCAGTCGCGACGGCGTCGAACGGCTGTGGGATGTCTGCAAGCTGCCCGATTATCGCAAGGTGGTGCCGCATGTGCACGCCGATCTGGTGGAGAGCCTCTACACCCCCCTGATGCGCCGCGGAAAAATCCCATCCGACTGGTTTGCAAGGGAAATTTCCACCTGCGACCGCATCGACGGCGATATTTCGACCCTCTCCGCCCGCATTGCACAGGTCCGCACCTGGACCTATTGCGCCAACCGTTCCGACTGGCTTGATCATCCTGTCCATTGGCAGAACGTCACGCGCGCGCTAGAGGACAAGCTTTCCGACGCTCTGCACGACAAGCTCGCGCAGCGCTTTATCGACCGCCGCACCAGTGTTCTGATGCGACGACTGAGAGAGAATACGATGCTCGAAGCCGAAATCACCGACAACGGCGATATCCTTGTCGAAAGCCAGCACCTCGGGCGCCTGGATGGCTTCCGCTTCACGCCGGACCCGCGCGCCGAAGGCCCGGAGGCCAAGGCGCTGCGCGCCGCCGCCGCCCGGGTTCTGGGCGCGGAAATCGAGCAACGAGCGGCCAGGCTGGCAGCCGGAGGCGATGATGCCTTCGTCCTGTCGCTCGATGGCACGCTGCGCTGGGTCGGCGCGCCGGTGGCCCGCCTGCAGGCCAGTGACCGCATCTATGAACCGCGCCTGCTGCTGCTGGCCGACGACAGCCTGACCGGCCCGGCCCGCGAAAAGGTCGAGGAACGGTTGTTCCTCTGGCTGAAAACCCACATTTCGAAGCTTATCGGACCGTTGCTCGCGCTCGAACTGGGCGAAACTCTCACCGGTTCGGCGCGCGGCATCGCCTATCAGGTCGCCGAGAATTTCGGCGTGCTCGACCGCGCCAAGGTCTCCGATGTGGTCAAGGGACTGGACCAGACCGCCCGCTCGGACCTGCGCAACCTCGGCATCCGCTTTGGCGCGCACCATATCTACACCGCCGCGCTGATGAAGCCGGCGCCGCGCGCTCTGGCCGCCCAGCTCTATGCCCTCAAGCACGCGCCGGATGCCAGCGGCGTCGCCGAGGTCTCCCACCTCGCCGCCTCGGGCCGCACCTCGATCCCGGTCGATACCGCCATCTCGAAGGATCTCTATCGCGTCGCCGGCTTCCGTGTCGCCGGCGGGCGCGCGGTGCGCGTCGACATCCTCGAACGGCTCGCCGACCTGATCCGCCCGGCGCTGGCCTGGCGGGGCGGCAACCCGGGCGAGGCGCCGGCCGGCGCCTATGAGGGCGGCGGCTTCCTGGTGACCGGAGCGATGACCTCGCTGGTCGGCTGCGCCGGCGAAGACTTTGCCTCGATTCTCGCCTCCCTCGGCTATCGCAAGGAGATGAAGCCGGCGCCAAAGCCGAAGGCAGCCATCCCGGNCCCGGCGCAGGCAGACGCAACGCAGGCGACACCGGCAGATGTTGCGGACGCCGAGGCGCCCGCCCCCGAGGCCGNGGCAGAGGCCGAAGNCCCGGCCATTGTCGCGCAGACCGAGACCGCCGAGGTGACGACCCCGGCCGACACGTCTGAGACGCCTGCGGCCCAAGCCCCTGTGGCCGAGCCCGCTGTGGCAGAGACCACCGCAACCGAGACCCCGACCGCCGAACCGGACCTGGTCGCCGTCTGGCGTCCGGGCCGTCCCGACCACGAGCGCCCGCGCCACAACCGCCCGCACCATCGCGGCCACGGCGGCAAGCCGCGCAGCGATGGCCCGCGTACCGCCCAGCCGCAGGCGGAAGGCGCCGCCGCCGAGCCGGGCAGCAGGCCGCAAGGCGATCGACCGCCGCGTCCGGGCCGAGACGACCGTCGCCCCGAGCGCACCGACCGTCCGGAGCGCCGCGACGGCGAACCCCGGCGCGAGTTCCGCGCCGCCCGCCCCGAGCGCAAGGACGGCGAAGGCCGCCCCGAGGGCGAGCGCAAGCCCTTCCACGGCAAGGGCCGCCCGGATCGCGAGCGCGGCGGCAAGCCCGGTCAGGGCCGCCCCGGCGCCGAACGCGAACGCGTCTGGCAGGACAAGCCGCGCAGCGACAAGCCGATCGATCCCGATTCGCCCTTTGCCAAGCTGATGGCCCTGAAGGCGCAGATGGAAGGCAAGTCCTGAGCCATGGCCGAGGCGGCGGACATCCCCCGTCAGCGCCTCGACAAATGGCTGTGGCATGTCCGTCTTCAGCCCACCCGCAGCAAGGCCGCCGCGTTCATCCGCGACGGNTATGCNCGCATCAACGGCCAGCGCGCCACCGATCCGGCCAAGCCGGTCAGGCCGGGGGATGTGCTCACCCTTGCCCTGCACGACCGGACCATCGTGATCCGCGTCAGGCATCTGCTCCCGGCGCGCGTCGGCGCGCCGCTGGCGGCCGGCGCCTATGAACCGCTGTCGCCCCAAGCGCCGGCCCCGGCCGCCTGAGCGGCGAAAACCATCTGATTTTTATCAAAACCTTCAGCCAGATCGCCGTTTTCCGAGCCGGCAGGGCGCCTATGCGCATTCCGCGCTTGCTCTTGCCGGAACGCTGAAGTAGCAACCTGACCGGTAATTGGCCGTGGCGACGGTTCACCAGGAGTGCCGGTAGATGACCTACATCGTTCTCGATAACTGCATCAAGTGCAAGTACACCGACTGTGTCGAGGTGTGCCCCGTCGATTGTTTCTACGAGGGCGAGAACATGCTGGTCATCCACCCCGATGAGTGCATCGATTGCGGCGTCTGCGAGCCGGAATGCCCCGCCGAAGCAATCAAGCCCGATACCGAGCCGGGGCTTGAGAAGTGGCTGACGCTGAACACCCAGTATGCCAAGGTCTGGCCGAATATTACCATCAAGAAGGATCCCCTGCCCGAGGCGAAGGAATTCGATGGGCAGACCGGAAAACTCGAAAAGTACTTCTCGGACAAACCCGGCTCGGGCGACTGACCGAGCTCTTCCGTTATGGTTACCGAGGGGGCGCGCGCGTTAACCTTGGTAAACACTTCGGTCCGGAAACTTTGATTTTCGCGAAAAATTGTGCTAGGGATGGCGTAACAGTCGAACTGGCGCATCCCTTGATCCAATACTGACCTCGAAAATGCTGACCTGACCGTCGCCTTGCCACCTTGCGGGGCGGGAGTCGGGTTTTTCATTGTCTCGTTCGAGGTCTGGAGAAGGCAATCGTCCGATATCGGCTGACGACGGCTGTTCCCCGGGCGTGGGGTGCGGTTTTCATGGCGCGACTTCCGTCCACGGACGGAGGCCGATTGTGACCGGGCGATTCTCTGGGGGAGCGTCCGGGAAAACGAGGGACTCTATGAGCTCTAAGAAGACGACTCAGCGCGAAGGCTTCAAGACTGGCGAGCACATCGTCTATCCGGCCCACGGTGTCGGGCGGATCATGGCGATCGAGGAACAGGAAATCGCCGGGTTCAAACTCGAACTGTTCGTGGTCACCTTCGCGAAAGAGAAAATGACCCTGCGCGTCCCGACCTCCAAGGTCGTGACGGTCGGCATGCGCAAGCTCTCCACCGCCCCCGCCATCGAAAAGGCGCTTGAGGTTCTCACCGGCCGCGCCCGTGTCAAGCGCACGATGTGGAGCCGCCGCGCCCAGGAATACGAGGCCAAGATCAACTCGGGCGACCTGATCGCCACCTCCGAGGTGGTGCGCGATCTGTATCGTTCCGAAGCCCAGCCCGAGCAGTCCTATTCCGAGCGCCAGCTCTATGAAACCGCGCTGGCCCGTCTGGTCGACGAGATCGCCGCCGTGGAAGGCCTGACCGAGACCGAGGCGCTGAAGCGCGTCGACACCAGCCTGGCACGCAACCCCAAGCGCACCGCGCGCGGCGCCGATGCGGCCGAGAGCGACGCCGAGGAAGCCGCCTGATCACGGCCGCATCACAAAAAGTTCAGATGCATGGCAGGGGCCCGGGATTCCGGGCCCTTGTTTTTTGTCCCTGCTGACGGAACCTCATTTTAGCCACGATGTTGGTTCGACATCCGGCATCGGGCAGTCAATCGGATCAAGGCAGGAACAACCAATGCAGACGGGTCTTCACCGCCAGTATGTGCGCGCAGCGATGGAAGCGCCCTATCTGACGCGCGAGGAGGAATCCGCGCTGGCCAGCCGCTGGCGGACGAACCGCGATCAGGCGGCGCTCGACCGGATCATCCGCGCCCACATGCGCCTCGTCATGGCCATCGCCGCCCGCTTCCGCAATTACGGGCTGCCGATGGCCGACCTGATCCAGGAAGGCAACATCGGGCTGATGCAGGCCGCCGACCGCTTCGAGGTCGACCGCGACGTGCGGTTTTCCACCTACGCCTCGTGGTGGGTGCGCGCCGCGATCCAGGAGTTCATCCTGAAGAACTGGTCGATCGTCCGCGGCGGCACCAGTTCGGCCCAGAAGGCGCTGTTCTTCAACCTGCGCCGGCTCAAGGCCGACATCGCCCGCCGCATGGCCGAGGGCGAACAGCTCGACCCGGATCAGGAAATCGCCACCCAGCTCAACGTCTCCCGGCAGGACGTGGTGGCGATGCAGGCCCGTCTCAGCGGCGCCGACCTGTCGTTGAACGCGCCCATCGGCGAGGACGACGGCGCTGCCAACCGCATGGACATGCTGGTGTCCGAGGCGCCCCAGCCGGACGTGATGGTTGCCGAGGCGGTGGACGGTGAGCGCCGGCTCACCTGGCTCAGGCAGGCCCTCGGCGCCCTCACCGAGCGCGAGCGCCATGTCGTCGCCGCGCGCCGGCTGGAGGATGACGCCGCCACGCTCGAATCGCTCGGCCAGACGCTCGGCGTTTCGAAAGAGCGCGTCCGCCAGATCGAATCACGCGCGCTGGAAAAGCTCAGGGCGGCGCTGCTGCGCCTCAATCCCGCCTTCGCCGTCAAATCCTGACCGGGCCGTCTCAGTCGACGATGGTCTTGTAGAGCCGGCCGGACTGCAACTGCGCTCCGGCCTCCAGCCCGTTGAGGGCAAGAAAACGCTGTAACGGCTTTTCGATCCCGCCCATCCGCTGGCTCAGGCTCTCGGGGGTGTCGCTGCTGCGCGCCGTCACCACCGCCAGCCGCAGGGGCCGGGCATTGGCCTGCTCCTCGGGCGAAAGCCGGCGGAAGGTGTTGAAGCTGGCAAGGAACCGCTCGTCAGTCTCTGGCGAGAAACTGCGCGAGGCCATGATCAGTCGATAGACCTGCGCGCCCATGCGCACCGCGAAGATGCGGAATGTCCATCCCGTCCCGACGGCCAGCCCGGTGGCGGCGGTCATGCCGTTGACGCTGAGGCTGCGCACCTCGCTCAGCGGCAGGCCGTCGATGCGGTTTTCCTGAAGAAAATCCTCCAGCGGTTTTTCCGGAGGAATCCTGGCGCTGTCGAAGCGCAGCGCCTCGGTGGCGCCCGGCGTCATGCCCAGCACCGCCTGCGCCGAATTTTCGAGGCTGAACCCCTCCGGCGCCGTGAAGGCGATGCCCAGGCGCGGATGCAGGAAGGTCCGCCCGCGCACGAACCCTTCGTTTGAATCCTCGCCGTAGATCAGGCCGTTGAGCGCATTGAGCCAGCGCGTGCGCTCCACCTCGACCAGCCCCGGCGTGCCGTGCTGGCGCGCCGTCAGCAGCGCCTGATTGATCCGCTCGGGCGTAGTGGGGTGGGTGGCGCTGAAATCGAGCCCCTGCGCAGTCGCCCGCGCCTCCGCCGCCTTGTCGACGATCTCGGCGTTGCGCTCCATCGCCACCAGAAAGCGGTGCGCGCCATAGGGATCAAAGCCGGATTTCGACAGGGTCTTCACGCCGATCTGGTCGGCCTCCAGTTCCTGATTGCGCGAGAAGCTGGCGATCGCCACCTGCGCCTGATCGCGCACCAGTTGCGCCGCGCCGGGGTTGTTGAGCACCTCCGCCCGCACCCGGCTGACCAGCACCGAGCGGCTTTCCAGTTCCTGCCGCTCGATGGCGTGCTGGGCCGTGACATGGGCGATCTCGTGCGCGAGCACGGAGGCGACCTCGGAAACATCGTTGGTCAGCGCCAGCAGCCCGCGCGTCACATAAAGCCGCCCGTCGGGCAGCGCGAAGGCATTGACCAGTCCGGAGTTGAGCAGCGTCACCCGATAGCTCGTGCCGGGCAGGTCGGTGCCGGCNCGCAGCCGTTCGAGAATGCCGGCCATCATCTGCTGCGCCGCCGGCGCGCGATACTCGCCGCCGAAGGCCTGGAGCATGCGCTGATGTTCGCGCGCCGCCACGCTTTCGGCACCGCTGACGCTGGGCGCGCCGGAGGGCAGTTCCACCGTCGGCTTGTCGGTCTGCGGGCCGATCACCAAAAGGTCGGTGCCACAGCCGCCAAGCCCGGCCACAAGCGCCAGCGCGCCGGCGCGAGCCCGCAGCCGGGAAAAATTCGGACGGCGCGATCCGCCGGTCACACGCATCATGCACAGGCCTTCATTCGAGCACATCCACCGCCTCGGGCAGGGTCACCGTCAGGGTCGGACGCGGCGCAGCGGCAAATTCAGCGCGCAGGATCAACCGTTTACCGGCAAATGTGGCAGGATCGCGCCCGCTTCTGGCCAAATCCGCAGCAAGCCTGCGGCCGATCAGCCATGACGGGGTCGAGCCGCGCGGCCCGACGAAATTCACGAACGTCACCACCCGCCCCCGGCGGACCGAATGCACCACGCCCTCATAGACGATACGCCGAGAGATAGGCATCCGCGCCTGCGCTGGCAACCTCCGCTGTGGCGGCCGCTGCGCCAGCGCCGCCCANAGNCCCAGCCCGCCCTGCCGGGCCAGCTGTTCCCGCTCCTTCAGATCNGCCAGGCAGGTCCGGGCCGCCGCCTCCGGCCAGAGCCGGACAAAGCCGTCCTCGACCATCTCGCCCTGCACCCAGAGCGGCGCCCGCCCGCCGCGCCGCAGCACGAACAGATCACCCGCGATGCGCCCCCAGCGGTCGGCGCCGCCGCGCACCACCAGCACCACCGCCTCGCCCGTCAGCATCGCCTGAAGCCCGGCAACCAGGCGCTCGCGCTCGCGCCGGCGCTCCCGCCCCGGCCAGTCAAGCCCGGAAAGACGGATGGTCCGCCCGTCCGACAGCGCGATGTCGCCGCCCGGGGCAACGCCCGCCACCGCCACCGGCATGCCGGCATCGGGGGCGCAGGCCAGAGCGCNGCCGGCGACCAGCAGCGCCAGCAGCAGGGCTTTTGACCTGCTCGCCCATCGTCCCATAGGATCGNCTCCCCATCCCTTCGAGGACCTGCGATGACCGCTCCCGCCGCCCCGCTTGCCCGCTATGCTCCGTATCGCCGCGCCGGCGACCTCATCCTGCTCTCCGGCATCATCGCCGTCGACCCCNTCGCCGGCAAGATCGTGCGCGGNTATGATGACATTCCGCCCGAGGCACAGCAGNTGGTCGGCCGCAGCGGGGANTTTTCCGTCGACCTGAGGGAAGGGCCGATCCGGGCGCAGAGCTGGGCCGTGCTCGACAAGATCCGGGCCACGCTCGAAAGCGCCGGCGGCTCGATGGCCGATGTCGTGCGCCTCGTGCAGTATTTCCGCTGCCTCGACGATTATCCACAGTACAGCCGGGTGCGAAACCTGTTCTTTCCCGACANTCCCCCGGCCAGCACCGTGGTCGAGGTCTCGGGNATGTTGCCGAATGAACACATTCTGGTTGAAGTCGAGGCGACAGCCCATGTTCGTTTGACCTAGATCAAGAAATGACCCATGCAGCTGGAGCAAGGCTTCGGGGCGCTTACGGGCGCAGTTTCATACCGCTTCAGAGGGGACGCGGGGTGAAGCACCGGTCGCCTTTCTTCGAAATACCAAACGCCAATATCTGGGGCTGTCATGAAACGTATCCTTCTCCTCACCGCCAGCGCCGCCGCGCTCATCGGCGCCTCCTCCGCGATGGCTGCCGACCTCGGCGCTCCCAAGAAGCCCGCCGCCCTGCCGGTGATGGCCGAATCCTTCAATCCGTGGATGATCCGCGTTCGCGCCCTCGGCGTGATGCCGGAGGACAAGTCCTCGGTGTACCTCAACGGCGGCCTGTTCGCCGGCAGCAACAATCTCGCGGTGTCGAACTCGGTCGTTCCGGAACTCGACATCACCTACTTCTTCACCAAGAACATTGCGGTTGAGCTCATCCTGGGCACTACCCCGCACACCGTGAAGACCTCCGGCGCGCTCGCCGGCGTCGTCAACACCAAGGTCGGCTCGGCCTGGCTGCTGCCGCCGACCCTGACCGCCCAGTATCACTTCTGGCTGACCGACAGCATCAAGCCGTATGTCGGCGCGGGCGTGAACTACACCTTCTTCCTCGACGAGAAGCAGAAGGGCCCGTTCACCGGTTTCGACCTGAAGAACACCTTCGGCCTCGCGCTTCAGGCTGGTGTTGACGTCATGCTCACCAAGAACTGGGGTATCAACCTCGACGTCAAGAAGCTGTTCCTGCAGCCCGAATATCGCGCCTACACCCCGGCTCTCGGCGGCGTTGTCGTCACCGGCAAGGCCAAGATCGATCCGTGGCTGATCGGCGTCGGCGTCACCTACAAGTTCTGATCNGATTTCAGGATCGAACGGATTGAAGCCGCCGGNTTCCGGCGGCTTCTTTTTTGCCCGAACGGCACCGGAAAGCCACGGACGACCTGAACCGNCCGCTCAGACGGAGNCGAACAGCCCGTCGAGGTCACGATAATCGGGCAGGCTCCGGTCGATCGCACAGCCGGCGCGCAGCACGATCCGGTCGGCCTGCGGNCGGGACAACAGTTCGTTCCATGTGCGGGCGCGGAACAGCAGCAGATCGGCAGCCTGCCCTGTGGCCAGCCGGCCCTCCTGCCCCATCCAGCCGGCCGGCGTCGCCGTCACCGTGGCCACCCAGTCGCCGAACGGATGGTCGAGATGGGCGATCCTGACCGTCTCGCGGAACACCTCCAGCATGTCCATGTCGCCGTAGGCATAGAACGGATCGCGCGTGTTGTCCGAGGCGATCATCACCGGCACGCCGCGCGCCTTGAGTTCGTGCAGCAGCGTCACGCCGCGCTGGCGGGGCGTGCGGCCGGGCACCCGGTCCTGCAGGTAGAGATTGCACATCGGCAGCGAGACGACGCCGATGCCGGCCTGTGCCAGCAGATCCATCGTCCGCGCTGCCTCATCCGCCGGCTGCGTGGCGAGCGAACAGCAGTGGCCGACCAGAATGCGGCCGGAAAAGCGCGTCGCCAGCGCCGTTTCAGCGATCCGCCGCAGCGAGGCGGCACCGGGGTCCAGCGTCTCGTCGACGTGAAAATCAAGGTCCCAGCCGCGCTCCGCCGCCAGCCGGAACAGCACCGCCAGCCCCTCGTCCAGTCCTGGCGTCATATAGGTGACGGCGCCGAGAAGGCGCCCGACCGGTTCGACCGCCGCCAGCGTCGAGGCCATGAACGCCGGATCGAGCGCGCTGTCGATGGCAAACAGCGGCGCGGCTTCCAGCGCGATCCGCCCGGCCCAGCGCGCCCGCGCCTCGGCGAACACCGGCCATGAAATCTCGCTCAGCCCGGGCCGCGAATCGATGTGGGTGCGGATGGCGCGCGTGCCGTGGGCATGGGCAGAGCGCAGCGAAAATTCCATCCGCGCCGCCACATCGGCAGCATTCCAGTGCGCGTCGCGGTCCGCCAGCACGCTGGCCAGCGCCCCGGCGAAGGTGCCGTCCGGGTTGGCGGCCCGCGGCCAGATATGCCCCTTGTCGAGGTGGGTGTGCACATCGGCAAAGCAGGGCAGCACCATGCCGCGGTCGAGATCGAGCCCCGGCAGGCCCTCGGCCCCGGCCGCGCCCGGCGCGGTCAGGCCGGCGATGCGCCCNNCGNCGATGATCAGGTCGGCGCCGACAAGCCCCTCGCCCGCCACGGGAAGCCCCGCCGGCGCCAGACAGGCCGGCAGCGTGGCATTNCCGAGACGATAGCGCGGCGCGGCGGGAAGGGTGGCAAAATCCTGCACCGCTCAGTTCTCCCGCTTCACGGCGCTCTCATGCCAGTTTTTCAGAAGCCGGTGCGACAGCCAGCTTGTCGCCAGGAACACCGCGATGCCGGCGCCGGAGATCATGATCAGCGCCGCGAACATGCGCGGAATCTTGAGCTGGTAGCCTGATTCCATGATGCGGTAGGCGAGCCCCGAGGCCTGCCCGCCGGACCCCGCCACAAACTCGGCCACCACTGCGCCGATCAGCGCCAGCCCGCCGGAGATCTTCAGCCCGGCGAGGAAATACGGCAGCGCCGCCGGCAGCTTCAGATGGCGCAGGGTCTGCCAGCGGCTGGCCCCGTACATCTGGAACAGGTTGACGAGGTTGTGATCGGCCGAATTGAGCCCGAGGATGGTGTTGGACAGGATCGGGAAGAAGGCGACGATCCAGGCGCAGATCAGCAGCGCCAGCGGGATGTTGTTGTCGGTCCAGATGATGATCAGCGGCGCTATGGACACCACCGGCGTCACCTGAAGCACCACGGCATAGGGGAACAGCGACTTTTCCAGCCATTTCGACTGGGTGAACAGCACCGCCAGCGTCACGCCCACGATGATCGCCGCCGCCAGCGCCTTGAGCGCGATGCCCATGGTCCAGAGCAGCGAATCGAACAGAAGCGCCCAGTCCGCCACGATGGTCTGGCCGATCAGCACCGGCCCGGGCAGCACGTAATGCGGGATCTGGTAGGCCTTGACCGCCCATTCCCAGCCCGCCAGCGCCAGCACGCCGATGGCCAGCGGCGCAAGGATGCCCGGCCANGTGGAGGCGGCAATGCCGAGATNGCGCGCCTCTTCGGCAAACACCGGCCGGGCCTCGGCGTCGGTGCCGTCATGCGGGGCGTCGGGAAGCGGGCTCATTGGGCAATCGCCTGTTTGAGACTGTCGGAGGCGATCCGGCAGAGATGGGCATAATCGGCCGAGGTGCGGAACTGCTCGTCGCGCGGGAACGGCGCCTCGACCGCCAGATCGGCCATCACCCGGCCCGGCCGCGCCGCCATCACCACGATTCGCTGCGACAGATAGACCGATTCGAACACCGAATGGGTGACGAACACGGTGGTGAATTTCCGGTCCAGCCACAGCGCCAGCAGATCGTCGTTCAGCTTGTGGCGGGTGATCTCGTCCAGCGCCGCGAACGGCTCGTCCATCAGCAGGATCGAGGGCCGCGTCACCAGCGCCCGCGCAATCGAGACGCGCATCTTCATGCCGCCCGAAAGTTCGCGCGGATAGGCCTGTTCAAAACCGCGCAGGCCCACCAGCGCCAGCATCGCGGCGGCGCGCGCCTCCGCCTCGCCGCGCGCCACGCTTTTCAGCTTCAGCGGCAGCATCACGTTGGCCAGCGCCGTTGCCCAGGGCATCAGCGTCGGGTCCTGGAAGACGAAGCCCAGATCATGCGCCTCGGACGGCCAGACGATGCTGCCGGCGCTGGGGCTGCCCAGCCCGGCGATCATGCGGAGCAGCGTCGATTTTCCACAGCCGGACGGCCCGAGCAGGCTGACGAACTCGCCGCGCCTGAGGTCGAGATGAACATCGCGCACCGCCAGCGTGCCGTTGGCGAATTGCTTCGACACGCCGCGGATGGCGACGATGGGCGCGGGCAGGGCCGCGCCGCCGGATACGGAACCAGCCGTCAAGCTCAGGACTTTCCAATGCCCTTGTTGACGAAGGCGAGCGAATAACCGGGGGAAATGTCGAGCCCCTTCTGGAACACGCCCGCCTCGGCCATGGTCTCGTAGAAGCGCTTCCAGCGCGCCTCCGTCATCGCGCCGATGCCCAGCGTGGTGGCATCGCCCGACACGACGATGCCGTTCTTGTTCATCGAATCGACGGCGTACTCGATCTTGACCAGATCCATTTCCGGGTTGGCCTTCATGATCAGGTCGTTGGCCGCCTTGAAATGCTCGCCGCGCTTGAGATAGGCGGCCCAGCCTTCCAGCGTCGCATCGACGAAGCGCTGAACCACCTCCTTCTTCTCCTCCACCATCTTCTTCGAGATGTTGATGGTGGTCGAATAGTTCTCGAAGCCGCCATCGGCCAGCAGATGCACCACCGGCTTGAGACCCGTCTGCTGGATGGCGAACGGCTCGGACGACAGATAGCCCTGCTGCGACAGGCTCTTGTCGGCCAGGAACGGCGTCATGTTGAAGGTGTAGGGACGGATCTGCTCGTCGGTGTAGCCATACTTCGATTTCAGGTAGGGCCAGAAGCTGGTGCGCCCGCCGGCCGAGATCAGGATCGGCTTGCCCTTCAGCGCGGCAAGCGAGTCGTTGCCGACGCCGGGGTGCGAGATCAGCACCTGCGGGTCCTTCTGGAAGATCGAGGCGATGCACAGGAAGGGCAGCTTTTCGCGCACATAGTTGATCGCCTCGAACGCGTTCGACATCACCATGTCGACCTTGCCACCCAGCAGCAGTTGGGAGGGATGCATCTGCGGCCCGCCCATGCGGATGTCGGCGTCCAGCCCGTATTTCTTGTAGATGCCGGCGGCCTGGGCGTAATAGAAGCCGCCGTGCTCGGCCTGCGCCCGCCAGTCGGTCTGATAGCTCACCTTGTCCAGCGTCTGGGCATTCACCCGGCCCGAAACCGGCAGCAGTGCGCCGGCCGCGCCACCGCCGATCAGCCCGAGCGCCGCGCGGCGGTTGAGACGGAATTTCTGCATCGTCATGTCGACCCCCTCTGTCGATTGTGTTCCCGCATCCTGTGACAATCGGGACTGCGCAAACCCAATGCAAATTCATAGCCAAGTTCGCAGGCTATTTATAGTCTCGCCGCCGAATGGAAAGTCCGAGGCAGGCAGGGGATATGGCATGGCCAAGCAGTTTTTCAACGAGGGGCGGCTGTTCTGGGGTGAGGTGACGACGCAGGAGTTCGCTGCGCTCGACACGGAGCGGACGATCGCCATCCTGCCCGTCGCCGCCATCGAGCAGCATGGCCCGCACCTGCCGGTCGGCGTCGACACGCTGATTGCCAACGGCATGATCGGCGAGGTGACGCGGCGCTTCCCGGTGGAGCTGAGCGCGCTGGTCCTGCCCACCCAGGCCATCGGCAAATCCAACGAGCACCTCAGTTTTCCCGGCACGCTGACCCTGAGCGCCGAGACCGCGATCCGCGCCTGGACCGAGATCGGCGAGAGCGTGCGCCGCGCCGGCATCCGCAAGCTGGTGATCGTCACCTCGCACGGCGGCAACGTCGATGTCGTCGGCATTGTCGCGCGCGAGTTGCGCGTCCGCCACGGCATGCTGGTGGTCAAATGCGCATGGAGCACCTTTGGCACGCCGCCGGGTCTCTACACACCCGAGGAAGAAGCCGTGGGCATCCACGCCGGCGACATGGAAACCTCGCTGATGCTGCATTTCCGGCCCGATCTGGTGCAGATGCAGCATGCCCGCGCTTTCGAGCCGGCGACGCTGGCCATGCAGCGCGATTTCGTCTTTCTCCGCCCCACCGGCCCGCAGGCCTTCGGCTGGATGGCCGAGGATGTCCANCCCTCNGGCGCCATGGGCGACGCCGCCAGCGCCAGCCGCGAGAAGGGCCGCGCCACCGCCGAATTCCAGGCGCTCGGCTTCATCGACCTGCTGCGCGATGTCGATCGCTTCGATCTCGCCCGGCTCGGCCAGGCGCCCNGGTAANGCCGGCCCGCCCGCCGATTGCAGTTCGGCGCAAGGCGCGCTATGCCCCTGCCATGCGGGCGCCGNAAGGCGGCCGCCACAGCGCAGTGCGTGCCCGCCCGCCTCCCGGTAGCTCAGCAGGATAGAGCAACGGTTTCCTAAACCGTAGGTCAGGGGTTCGAATCCCTTCCGGGAGGCCAGCGGCGGCGCGGGCGGCGACTGTGCGACCTCCTGCCCGACGCCGGACCGATTCAATTGAAGCCCGCGATCCGCTAGGATCACCCGGCGGCCGCGAGGGGCGTGGCGATTCGCGGCAGGATCGGCAACGCCCGGCGATGGCCGGCAGGGAGGCAGCGATGGCTTATGGCGGCGTCAATTTTCTGGCCGTGCTGATCGCCACCGTCGCGGCCATGGCCGCCGGCGCGGTCTGGTACACGCTGTTCGCCCGGGGCTGGATGGCGGCCAACGGTTTTACGGTTCAGGACCTGAAGGACGAGCACGGCAACCCCAAAAGCGGCAAGACGCCTTATCTCGTCGCGGCGGTGGCCAAGGGCGTCATGGCCTATGGCCTCGCCAAGCTTCTGGCCGTGCTCGATGCCGTCTCGGTCTGGAACGGCATCGCCGCCGCCCTGTTCCTGTGGCTGGCGTTTGTCGTCCCGCCCCACGCGGTCAACCATCGCTTCCAGCTCAAGCCCTGGAGCCTGACCGCCATCGACGCCGGCTACTGGCTGGCGGTGCTGGTGGTGCAGGCGGTGGTGATCGGGCTGTTCGGCGTGCCCTACTGAACCTGCCGACCCTCGACCAATTGCGCATGCCGCAAGGCACCGCTCGCAACCAAAGTGTGAGGCCCGCTGGCTTTTTGCGCGGGCTCTAATACGCTAATCAAAATTCTTGGTTTCGCCCGTGCGCGCCGAGCGCCCGCATGGAGAACGGACTGGGATTGGGGAAACGAGCGGAGGCGGTTATGTCAGAGAAAATTTATCCGGTATCGAAAGCCTGGGCCAATCGCGCCTATGTCGACGACGCCAAGTACAAGCGCATGTATGCCGCTTCGATCAAGGACCCGGACAAGTTCTGGGGCGAGCACGGCAAGCGCATCGACTGGTTCCGCCCCTACACCAAGGTGAAGAACACCTCGTATGCCCCGGGCAACGTCTCGATCAAGTGGTTCGAGGACGGCACCACCAACGTCTCCTACAACTGCGTCGACCGGCACCTGGCCACCCGCGCCGATCAGGTCGCGATCATCTGGGAAGGCGACGACCCCAAGGCCTCGCAGAAGATCACCTATCGCAAGCTGCATGAGGAAGTCTGCCGCTTCGCCAACGTGCTGAAGGCCAACGGCGTCAAGAAGGGCGACCGGGTCACCATCTACCTGCCGATGATCCCGGCCGCCGCCTATGCGATGCTGGCCTGCGCCCGCATCGGCGCCATCCACTCCATCGTCTTCGGCGGTTTCTCGCCCGATTCCATCGCCAACCGCGTTGAGGATTGCGACAGCGAGATCGTCATCACCGCCGACGAGGGCCTGCGCGGCGGTCGCGGCGTGCACCTGAAGAAGAACGTCGATGTCGCCGACGGCAAGGTCAAGGGCGGCATCAAGAAGGTGATCGTCGTGCGCCACACCGGCGCCGAAATCCCGATGAAGCCGGGCCGCGACGTCTGGTATCACGAAGAAGCGGCGAAGGTGACGACCCACTGCCCGCCGGTGGAAATGAACGCGGAAGACCCGCTGTTCATCCTCTACACCTCGGGCTCCACCGGCAAGCCGAAGGGCGTTCTGCACACCACCGGCGGGTATCTCGTCTATGCCTCGATGACCCACCAGTATGTCTTCGATTATCAGGAAGGCGACATCTACTGGTGCACGGCGGACGTGGGCTGGGTCACCGGCCACAGCTACATCGTCTATGGCCCGCTGGCCAACGGCGCCACCACGCTGATGTTCGAGGGCATCCCCACCTATCCGGACGCCGGACGCTTCTGGCAGGTGATCGACAAGCACAAGGTCAACACCTTCTACACCGCGCCGACCGCCATCCGCTCGCTGATGGGCGCCGGCGAGGAGCTGGTGAAGAAATCCAAGCGCAAGTCCCTGCGCCTGCTCGGCTCGGTCGGCGAACCGATCAACCCGGAGGCCTGGGAATGGTATCATCGCGTCGTCGGCGACTCCAAGTGCCCGATCGTCGACACCTGGTGGCAGACCGAGACCGGCGGCATCCTGATCACCCCGCTGCCCGGCGCCACCGCGCTGAAGCCCGGTTCGGCCACCCGCCCGTTCTTCGGTGTGCAGCCGCGCATCGTCGATGCGGAAGGCAAGGAGCAGAAGGGCGCCACCGAGGGCAACCTCGTCCTCACCGACGCCTGGCCGGGCCAGATGCGCACCATCTACGGCGATCACAAGCGCTTCGAGGAAACCTACTTCTCGACCTATCCGAACACCTACTTCACCGGTGACGGCTGCCGCCGCGACGCCGACGGCTACTACTGGATCACCGGCCGCGTCGACGACGTGATCAACGTCTCCGGCCACCGCATGGGCACGGCGGAAGTGGAATCGGCNCTGGTCTCGCACCCCAAGGTGTCGGAAGCCGCCGTCGTCGGCTATCCGCACGACATCAAGGGCCAGGGCATCTACGCCTATGTCACCCTGATGGCCGGCGAGACCGCCACCAACGACCTGCGCAAGGAACTGGTCGCCTGGGTCCGCAAGGAAATCGGCCCGATCGCCACGCCCGACCTGATCCAGTTCTCGCCCGGCCTGCCCAAGACCCGCTCGGGCAAGATCATGCGCCGCATCCTGCGCAAGATCGCCGAGGACGATTTCGGCTCGCTCGGCGACACCACGACGCTGGCCGATCCGACCGTCGTCGACGATCTGATCTCGAACCGCCAGAACAAGAAGTGAGGCGACACGGGCGCGGGAGCATCCCGCGCCACCCGCCCGCCGGCGGATCACGCGCCGGCTGAAAACGACAATGCCCGGCTCGCGCCGGGCATTTTTGTTGCACTGAGGGTTCTCGCGCGTTCTGGCGCCGGGCCTACACCGCTACCGAATGTCGCGCCTTGTTGGCCGCGAGATAGGCATCAAAACGTGCCGCCACCGTCCTCAGGAACGGCCGGCCCTTTTCCGTCACCTTGAAGCCGTCGTCGGTCTCGACGATGAAGCCGTCGCGGTCGCTCGCGATGATCTCGCGCGCCTCGTCGTTGAGGGCGCTGCGCACCGCATCCCATTCGCCCAGCGCGCCCAGCGCCGAGCGCGAGAAGGTCAGGTCGCACATCAGCTTCTCGATCACGGCGCGGCGCAGCGTGTCTTCCTCGCTCAGCCGCACGCCCTTCTCGGTCGCCACCCCGCCCGATTCCACCGACCAGATGTACCGGGCGGTGGCGGTAGGGTTCTGCACGTAGCCCTGCGGCAGCGAGCCGATCGACGAGGCGCCGAGGCCGATCAGCGCATCGGCCGGATCGACCGTATAGCCCTGGAAATTGCGTTTCAGAGTGCCGGCGCGGCAGGCCACCGCCATCGGATCGGTCGGCAGGGCGAAATGGTCGATGCCGATGCGCTCATAGCCATGGCTGGTGAGGAAGGCCGCCGCCTTCTCGGCCTGATGATAGCGGGCGATGACATCCGGCAGGGCGGATTCGTTGATCATCGACTGGTGCCGCTTCATCCACGGCACATGGGCATAGCCGAACAGCGCCACGCGGTCGGGCTTGAGCGCCACCACCTGTTCGAGCGTGCTGAACAGCCGCGCCTCGGTCTGGTAGGGCAGGCCGTAGAGCGCATCGATGTTGAGCGAGCGCACGCCGCGCGCCCGGAAGCCCTCGACCGCCGCCCGGGTTTCCTCGAAGCTTTGCAGCCGGTTGATCGCCTGCTGCACCTCGGGGTCGAAATCCTGCACGCCGATCGAGACGCGCGTCAGCCCCGCCCTGGCCAGCGCATCCATCCGCGCCGCATCGAGCCCGCGCGGGTCCACCTCGATGGCAAACTCGCAATCCTCGGCCAGCTTGAACGCCTTGCGCGTCGCCTCGGCCAGCACGCCGATATCCTCCGGCGACAGCAGCGTCGGCGAACCGCCGCCCCAGTGAATGCCGCTGACCCGCGCATCGGACGGCACCAGCGTACCGATGGCGGCGATTTCCTTCACCAGCGCGCCGAGATAGGCATGCACCGGCTCATAGCGCTGGGTGATCTTGGTGGTGCAGCCGCAGAACCAGCACAGCGTGTCGCAGAACGGCACGTGCATGTAGAGCGACAGGCGGCTGCTCGCCGGCAGCTCCTGCAGCCAGCCGGCATAATCCGAGCGCGTCACGCCGGGGTGAAAATGCGGCGCCGTGGGATAGCTGGTGTAGCGCGGAACGGCCGTGGCATTCCGGCGGATCAGGTCGTTCAGGCTCGACACATCTGCCTCCATTTTCGACATGGCGTGCTCCATAGCCTGATTTGCAGCCTTGAGATGCGTCAATTCGCCGGACACACGGCAGCCCTGCGGCAGACGCATGAACCCTGCCCCGTTCCGGCAAACCCGAGGCCCTGAGGCGGAAAAGTCTACTCCAGCCGGGCGCCGCCGTCCATTGCGCTCGCAAAGGCTTACTGAAAGGTTAACACGGTCTTGCCATTTTTATCGGGCTGTAACGATAATCCAAAGCTTGTCGGCGGCGTTTACGACCCGGAAACGCCGCGCCCCGCGAAACTGGGGCCTTCTGAGTAGGAGAGGGTCAATGTCGCACGTCACGCGCCGCGCTCTGGTCGGCGGACTTCTTGCAATGCCCGCGCTGTCGCTGTCCGGCGCCGCACAGGCCGCGCCCAGCCGCGTGCCGATGCCCGAGGGCTACCCCGCCGGTTCGGTCGTCGTCTCCACCGGGCGCCGGCGGCTCTATCTCGTGCTGGGGGACGGCACGGCGCTGACCTATCCGGTCGCTGTCGGCCGGCCGGGCAAGCAGTGGTTCGGCCAGCGCACCATCGCCGGCAAGTATGTCCGCCCGGCCTGGAGCCCGCCCGACGAGGTGCGCCGCGACAATCCGCGCCTGCCCGATGTCATTCCCGGCGGCGTCCCCTCCAACCCGATGGGCGAGCGGGCGATGACCATCTACCCCGGCGAATACGCCATCCACGGCACCAACCGGCCCGATTCGATCGGCTCGCCCGCCTCCTACGGCTGCATCCGCATGTTCAACCACGACATCATCGACCTCTACGACCGCGTCTCGGTCGGGGCGCCGATCATCGTCCTGCGGTAACGCGCGGCCCGCACCAGCCTTCGCGCCGCCCCCCGTCATAGGTGAGGGCAAAACCTTCCTGCGCCAGGATGGCACCGACATCCTCGCCGCTGGCAAACAGCAGGCGGCCGACGACGCGGCCGCCATATTTGTCGAGCCCGATATCGGCGACGCGCAGCACTTCGCCGTCGATCAGTTCGGACAGCCGGTCGCGCGCCGCCCGGGCGAGATGGCGCTCCTCGGCGCAATCGCTGGCCAGTTCCGGCGCATCGATGCCGCGAAGCCTGAGCCGCGTCGTCACCTCCTGCCCAAGCCAGACCGTGACCCGCACCTCCACCGTGTCACCATCGACCACGCCGACCACCTCGGCGGGAAGCGGCCCCGGCAGATGCGGGCGCGCACGAAGCGAAGCCGGAGCCGTCGTCCGGCGCGCCGGCGCCTCGACCACGACAACCTGCGGTCGCTCCCC
>Ga0056914_10001037_pt1 | contig 21166 bp, 22 predicted proteins | sample TNRBio252014_DNA_FD_55168 | JGI IMG/M metagenome (GOLD analysis project Ga0056914, IMG submission 55168) | Wastewater treatment Type I Accumulibacter community from EBPR Bioreactor in Madison, WI, USA - TNR Reactor_6/25/2014_ DNA | ecosystem: Engineered > Bioreactor > EBPR > Anaerobic-Aerobic >...
CGGCTGCTGGCGCTGGGCATCGAGAGCGCGGCGGATATCGAGCGGCTGCGCGAGCGCTTGCGGCTGACCAACGCCGAACAGAAACAGATGGAGCGGCTGCTGGCCGTGCGCGGGGGCTGGGGCGCGGGGCACCGGGCGATGCTCTACCGGCTGGGGCCTGATCTCTATCGCGATGCGGTGCTGGATGGCGCGGCGGGCGGCGCGGTGACGGACTGGCGCGCGGCGCTGGCCCTGCCGGATGTCTGGACGGTGCCGGCGTTCCGGCTCTCGGGCAGGGATGTGCTGGCGCTGGGCGTGGCGCGCGGGCCGGAGGTGAGCCGTATCCTCGCCACGACGGAAGCCGCGTGGATCGCCGCCGGCATGCCGGAGGGCGAGGCGGCGCAACGGGACTTGCTGGCGGCCAGTCTCAATCCGGCGCCTTGAGCGAGCCGGCGATGCGNGCGATGATCGGCTCGTAGCGGCTTTTGCGCGCCTCGGGATAGGTCAGAATCATCGTGTGCAGGACGGCGCCCGTGCGCGAGAACAGGGTTTTCTCATAATAGACCGAGCGCGTGCCCTCGATGTCGCGGAAGCCGGAGAGCACCAGCCAGCTCGCCCCGCGTGCCCGATAGGTCACTTGAGCATAATCCTCGCCGGTCTTGCCCGCCTCAAGGCTGGCGACGGTGTCCTCCAGCGCGTTGTTCTGTCCGAAAACCAGCAACACCGCCCCGTCCTGTGCGCGGAAGGTGCGGCCGTCGTCATTCTCGGGCGGGGGATCGGGGCTGAACCGGTTGGCGGGGTAGACGATGGCGGTGCCGAAGCGGGCGTTGACATAATCGCTCCAGCGGTCGGCAGCGGTCTGGGCCAGCGCCTGCGGCGCCATGGCCAGCCCGGCAAGGGCGGTGAGGATACTGCGGCGGTCCAGCATGACGGCCTCCCCGGTGATGTGGTCAGGTCAACAAGCGATCGGGGTCATTGTCGTTGTTTCCGGCGGCAGGGCAATGAGCCGGCGCAACCTGAGGGCGCACTGGCGCAGGTGTGGGCTGCGCCGGCGGTTAAGCCGCGCTGCGATCTGTGCTAGGCTTGCCCCGGAGAACGGCGTGGGAGGCGCGCCATGGATCGATCTGCCGTGCTGGGGCTGGGGCTTGGCCTTGCCTTACTGATGGGTGGGCCGGCGGTGGCCACCACCTTCTGCCCGATTCCGCAGACGCGCGACGGCTTCGTCGCCCTGCGCGCCGGGCCGGACCTGAAGGCGCGGATCATCGTGAAAATGCGCCCCGGCGACGAGATGATGCCGATGGTGGAGGAGCGCGGGCCGTGGGTGCAGGCCCGCTACTGGAGCGGCACGGAACGGTTCACGCGCGGGTTCGGCAGCCATCGCGCCACCGGCTGGGTGCACAAGAGCCTGATCCCCGAGCTGTGCGGCTGACGCTTAGGGCCAGCGCACCGTGGGCGGCATGGAGGAGAGGATGGAGGCGACGTTGCCGCCGGTCTTCAGGCAGGGATGGAAGCGCATTTAACCTGAGGAGGAGGCTATTTCCCCTCCTCAAATTGATTGATTTACCTCATTGCGAAGGAGTTCCGCCTCTGAAAGCCTCAAATTATTCATTTTATCGAGGTTTTGCTATGCGGGTTTTCACTCTTCTGGTCTGTTTGATGCTCGCCTCCTGCAATCAGCAGGCAACTCTGGATACTAATCAGGCTGCGTCTTGCGTGCGCGGTGCGGTCGCCGATTATAGTGCTCGATCAGGAAATTTGGCGGGGCTGTTCGGTGGCAAAGGAGCAATGCCACACATGTCACTCGTCAACCTGAAGATCGGTAGCTGTCAAGTCTCCGGGCCGGGATCATTTCTCTGCCTAGTCGAGTATGGTGTCCAGATGTCAGGCGGTGATCAGGATGTCCGGGCATTGCTCGGCTTGGCGGAGCAGATGGCTGGGCAAAAGATGACAGATGTCGGACAAAGCCGCTGGGAATTTTCTGTTGGCCCCTCAACCTTCGAGTGTAAAAAAGTCGATTAGACGCCTGTTTTTCTACGGCCAGCGCACCGTGGGCGGCATGGAGGAGAGGATGGAGGCGACGTTGCCGCCGGTCTTCAGGCCGAAGATCGTGCCGCGATCATAGAGCAGGTTGAACTCGACATAGCGGCCGCGGCGCACCTGCTGTTCGATGCGGTCGGCCTCGGTCCAGGGTTTGTCCCAGTTGGCGCGGACGATGGCCGGATAGATGGCGGCGAAGGCCTCGCCCACCGCGCGGGTGAAGGCGAAATCGGCGTCGAAATCGCCGCTGTCGAGGTAATCGTAGAAGATGCCGCCGATGCCGCGCGGCTCGTTGCGGTGCTTGAGATGGAAGTACTCGTCGCACCAGCTTTTGTACCTGTCATAATCGGCGACACCGGCATGCGCCGCGCAGGGCGCGCGCATCGCGGCGTGGAAGGCCAGCGAATCGGGATCGTCCTGCCTGCGGCGGCGGTCGAGCACCGGGGTCAGGTCGGCGCCGCCGCCGAACCACTCCTTCGAGGTGCGCACGCGCCGGGTGTTCATGTGCACGGTCGGCAGGTTGGGGTTCCAGGGATGGGCGATCAGCGAGATGCCCGAGGCCCAGAAGCGCGGGTCCTTGTCCGAGCCGGGGATCTGGCCGGCAAATTCCGGCGCGAAGGTGCCGTGCACGGTGGAGACGTGCACGCCGACCTTCTCGAAGACGCGGCCGCGCAGGATGGCCATGGTGCCGCCGCCGCCGGGGGCGCCATCGTGGTTGGTCCGCTGCCACGGGGTGCGGACGAAGGTGCCGGGCGCGGCCGGCGCCTCGGGGAAGAAGGGGCCGGGACACTCGGCCTCAAGCGCCTCGTAACTGGCGCAGATGACGCCCTGAAGCTGTTCGAACCAGGCGCGGGCGGCCAGTTGCTGCGGGGTGGGGGTCATGTCGTCTCTTTCGGGAATGCATCGAGCTGGCGAAGCGCCTCGCCCGCGAGGATGGCGGCGGAGACCGCGATGTTCAAGGAGCGAAGCGCCGGCAGCATCGGGATTTTGACGGCAAGGTCGGCGGCGGCATGCACCGCGTCGGGGGCGCCGGCGCTTTCCCGCCCGAACAGCAGGATGTCGCCGGGGCGGAACGACACCATGGTGTGGGGCAGGGCGGCTTTGGTGGTGGCCAGAATCAGCCGGTGGCCCTGCGCCCGCCGCCAGGCGTCGAACCGGGCGAAATCGACATGCCGGTCGACGCGGGCGGCATCGAGATAATCCATGCCGGCGCGGCGGAAGGCGCGGTCGGACACCGGAAAACCCGCCGGCTCGATGATCGAGACCGGCAGGCCGAAACAGGCGGCCATGCGGATGATGGTGCCGGCATTCTGGGGAATATCCGGCTGATAGAGGGCCAGCCGCAGGGGTGCGGCGGGGGCGGGGGGAGAATTTTCCGACTGAGGCATTTTGGCCGTGGCAATCGCTGAAAGGACTATGGACAACTTCCCTTTCCCCTGCCAAAGAGCAACTTGACCAAGGCATGAGAGGGGGGCCTCCATGTCCAACAGGTTTTTCCAAAAGTCGAGCGGAGACGGCACAGGGCCGTGACGCTCAAGGCTGAAGGGTGCAGAAGTGGCCGAACACGCTATCACCGAACCGAACCGCCGCGATTTTCTCTACATCTGGACCGGAGCGCTCGGCGCTGTCGCCGCCGGCTCGGCCGTCGTGCCGCTGGTGTCGCAGATGAACCCCGATGCCTCGACCATCGCGGCCGGCGCGCCGATCGAGGTCGATCTTGCGCAGATTCCGGAAGGGCAGGTCGTCACGCTGAAATGGCGCGGCAAGCCGATCTTCGTGCGTCACCGCTCGAAGAAGGAGATCGAGGAGTCGAAGGCCGTGCAGGTTGCCAGCCTGCCCGACCCGCAGAGCGACGCGCAGCGCATCGGCAAGTTCAAGGACAAGGCGATGGAGCAGTGGATCGTCAACATCGGAACCTGCACCCATCTGGGCTGCGTGCCGATCTCCAACTCGGGCGATTTCCACGGCTGGTACTGCCCCTGCCACGGCTCGCACTATGACAACGCCGGCCGCATCCGCAAGGGTCCGGCGCCGCGCAATCTCGAGCTTCCGCCGTTCAGCTTCGACTCGGAAACCAAAGTCCGCATCGGCTAATTTCTCGATCAAAACGACGACAAGGGTACTCCATGTCCGGCCATTCGACCTATACGCCCAAGACCGGTATCGAGCGCTGGCTCGATGCGCGTCTGCCGATCATCCGGGTGATGCACGATGCGGGGGTGTCCTATCCCACGCCCAAGAATCTCAACTATCTCTGGACCTTCGGCGGCATCCTGACCTTCATGCTGGTGGCCCAGATCATCACCGGCATCGTCCTGGTGATGCATTATACGCCGCACACCACGCTGGCGTTCGACTCGGTCGAGCACATCATGCGCGATGTGAACTATGGCTGGCTGATCCGCTACTTCCATGCCAACGGCGCCTCGATGTTCTTCATCGCGGTCTACGTGCACATGTTCCGCGGTCTCTACTACGGCTCCTACAAGTCGCCGCGCGAGGTGCTGTGGATCCTCGGCGTCGTGATCTTCCTGCTCATGATGGCGACCGGCTTCATGGGCTACGTGCTGCCGTGGGGCCAGATGTCGTTCTGGGGCGCCACCGTCATCACCAACCTGTTCTCGGCCTTCCCGATCGTCGGCGAGCCGATCGTCACCTGGCTGTGGGGCGGCTATTCGGTCGACAACCCGACGCTGAACCGCTTCTTCTCGCTGCACTATCTGCTGCCGTTCATGCTGGCCGCCGTCGTCTTCCTGCACATCTGGGCGCTGCATGTCGTCGGCCAGAACAACCCGGACGGCGTCGAGGTGAAGAACTACGACAAGGACACCGTTCCGTTCACGCCCTACGCGACCTCCAAGGACGCGCTCGGCATGGTGGTGTTCATCCTGTTCTACGGCTACTTCGCCTTCTACATGCCGAACTTCCTGGGCCACGCCGACAACTACATTCCGGCCAACCCGATGTCGACGCCGGCGCATATCGTGCCTGAATGGTACTACCTGCCGTTCTACGCGATCCTGCGCTCGATCCCGGACAAGCTGATGGGCGTGATCGCGATGTTCGCGGCGATCATCGTGCTGTTCTTCCTGCCCTGGCTCGACACCTCGCGCGTCAAGTCCACCCGCTATCGTCCGACCTACAAGATCTTCTTCTGGACGCTGGTGGTGGTGTGCTTCCTGCTCGGCTACTGCGGCTCGCAGGCGACCGACAAGGCCGTGCTGACGCTGGGCGATCGCAAGATCCTCGACATCTCCGGCTTCGGCCTGATCCTGACGATCTACTACTTCGCGCACTTCCTGATCGTGCTGCCGCTGCTTGGCCTGTTCGAGAAGCCGGACCCCGAGCCGGCGTCGATCGCCGACGCGGTGCTCTCCCGCCAGGGCCACGGCGCCCCGGCCGGGGCGGCGCATGCCCCGGAGACGCGCGGCTGAGGCCGATACGGACAATCGGGGCCGGCCCTGCCGCCGGCCCAAGGACACAATGAGACGAACGAAGGAACGCACATGTTTCGTTCAGTGACGATCAACCGGATTGCCGCCGTCGCCCTCGCCGCAGGGCTCGTGGCGGGCATCGCCTCCTCCGCCAGCGCCGCCGGCGGCGACACCGAGAAGCCGACACGCCAGTCGTGGTCGTGGACCGGGCCGTTCGGCTCCTTCGACCGGGCCCAGCTCCAGCGCGGCTTCAAGGTCTACAAGGAAGTCTGCGCCAACTGCCATTCGATGCGTCTGGTGGCGATGCGTACCCTCGCCGACAAGGGCGGGCCGGAGTTCAGCGTCGACCAGGTGAAGGCGCTGGCCGCGACCTATACGGTCAAGGACGGCCCGAACGACAAGGGCGAGATGTTCGAGCGCCCCGGCCGCCCGGCCGACCGGTTCCCGGCGCCGTTCCCGAATGACGAGGCGGCCAAGGCCGCGCTCGGCGGGGCGCCGCCCGATCTGTCGCTGATCGCCAAGGCGCGCACCTACGAGCGCGGCGTGCTGTTGTCGCTGGTCGATGTGATCACCCAGTATCAGGAGCAGGGGCCGGATTACATCACGGCGCTCCTGACCGGCTACAGCGACCCGCCGCAGGGCGTGAAGGTGGGCGACGGGCTGAACTACAACAAGTTCTTCCCCGGCAACCAGCTGTCGATGGCCCAGCCGCTCAACGAGGGGCAGGTCGATTACACCGACGGCACCCCGACGACGGTGGAGCAGTATGCCAAGGACGTGACCGCCTTCCTGATGTGGACGGCGGAGCCGAAGCTGGAAGATCGCAAGCGTATCGGCGCTTTCTTCATGCTGCTGATGATCGTGCTGGCGCTGTCGACCTACTTCACCAAGAAGCGGATCTGGTCGGACGTGGTACACTGACGGTTTTCACCGGACCGGGACGGAAAAGGGGCCAGACGGCCCCTTTTTTATTGAGTTTACGTTAGGTCAGGACTTGCAAAATTGCACGAAAGTTCAAGCTGGGTGCGGCATTTTGCGCCAGTTGACTTTGCGTAACTGCGCATAAATCCGCCAAATCATTGAAAACATTGAAAATAGTCAAAAACATCATATTTTTTTCGTTCGTGCCGCTGATTCTTCTTGCGCAATCGCAAGCGCCATGGAAGGTTAAGAATGTCTTAACGACTTCTCAGGGGTTTGGGAGTAACNCCATGGCTATTGAAAATGCTCTGCGCGCGAACGCCAAGATCAACGCGACGCTCGACTATCAGAAGATGCATGAAGTTGCGAAGCACATCCATGACAACCCGACGCAGCTCGACGAGTTCGTCAAGGATCCGGAAGGCTTTGTCTTCCGCTTCAACGGTCTGACCGTGCCGCAGGGCCACCACCTGCACATCGCCGACTCGCAGAACAACCTGTTCCCGCCGGAAGAGGAAGGCATCTTCGGCGCCGATGATCGCCAGGCCTGGGGCCGCAACGAAATCCGCGTCGGCTACAAGACCGTCTCGCTGGTCGAGTGCGCCTGATCGAAGGCTGATCCGGCCCGCGCGGGCTGATCGCAGAAACAAGAATGCCCCCGGGTTCCGGGGGCATTTTTTGTGCTCAGGCCGCTGGCTGCGATGGCGGTGTGGGGGCCCCATTGATCGGGGCGCCGCAGATGACGTTGCCCCAGAGGTGGCCGTGCACCCAGACCGGAGCGGCGATCAGCTTGGAAAACACCTTCTGGCCGGTGGCCATCTCGCGCACATAGAGACTGAGGGCAAAGTCCTCCTCGTTGCGCGCCGCCTGGAAAGTCTGCGACTTCATCATGATGCGGCGGTTGCGGCTGTTCAGGTCATTCCAGGCGATGGCGCCGAGTTGCTGGGGCAGGGAATATTCGCGGTAATGGACCGGGATGTAGGAGTTCCGGTCGATGGCGATCAGGAACAGCGCACCCTCGACGCGCGAGCGGAAACTGTCGATGATCGGTTGCAGGTTGGCATCATAAAAGGCCGTGGCGGGCGTCGTGTACTGGGTCGGCGCCGAGCCGGGAATGGCGCGATAGTCGATGGTCACCAGATCCTGGATGGTGACCTGTCCGGTGCGGATGCCGGCCTCGAAGGCGGCGGTGATCTTGCCCGCCGCGTCGATCACGATGTCGGCTTCGGCCTTGGCATTGCCGCGGGCCTTCTCCATCAACTCCGCCACACGGGCCTTGTCGGTGTCGCTCATGTCGCGGAAGCGCGTGTTCATGCCGGCCTCGCTGGCGGCATAGACCTCGCAGTCGATGCGCGCATCCTCGATCAGCAGGCGGCCGTTGAACGGCGGCACCAGCACCTCCGACGGCGTGGTCAGGATGGCGCCGCGATGGGCCAGTTCGATGATCGTGACCGGCCAGATGGCGCCGCGCACCTCCAGCTTGGCCGGGGTGATCATCGGAATGCGCTGGGCGCGGCGCCTGTCGGGCATCAGCGAGCGGCGGAAATAGTACATGGAGCGCTGGCCGAGACGTTCGAGCGTCGCTTCCATGCGCATGGTCGATTCGCCGGCGGTGTTGGTGGCCTGCGTCGCGGTTTCGGCCAGCTCGCGCATCGCCTCGGCGTTCTGGGCGACGACATCGGCGAAGTCGGCGGTGGCGGTCGCCTTGCTGGCGACATCGCGGGTTCCGGCGATCTGGACGCGGGTGGCGGCGCGGATCGATTCCAGCGCGGGGTCGAGCTTGCCGATCAGATCGACCATCTGGGCGATGGTGGCCGAGGAGCCGGCGACGGCCTGTTCGAGATCGCCGATCTTCAGGGCGATGTCGGCGGTGGCCTTCTGCACCTGGCCGGACAGGGCCTTGACCTCGGTGGCGACCACCGAGAAGCCGCGCCCGGCCGCGCCGGCACGCGCCGCCTCGATGGTGGCGTTGAGGGCGAGCAGGTTGGTCTGGCGGGCGACGGTGCGGATGATGTCGACGACCACGGAAATCTTGCGGGCGACATCCGACAGCACGGTCATCTGGCCGTTGACCGTGCCGGTGAGACTGCGGGCATCGCGCAGGAAGGTGTCGGAATCGCCGACCCGGCGCTCGATTTCGAGGTTCGAGGCTTCCAGTTCGCGCGAGGTCTCGACCAGGCGGTCGGCCGTCTGGCGGGCTGAGACCGAGAGTTTGGCGAGGCCGCGGCTGGAGGTCTGGATTTCGCTGGCCAGGGTCACGCTTTCGGACACCTTGGCGCGCGCCTCCGCCGAAGTGTCGTGGATCAGCCGCAGGGTCAGCGATACGTCCTGCTCAAGCTGGCTGACGATGCCGCCGAGATCGACCGTGGTATGGGGGATCGGCTGGCCTTCGTAAAGATAGGTGACGTTATCCTCGGCCGCGCGGGCATTGGCCGGCTCGGTCTCGACGACGGGCGCGGGCTCCGGTTCGGCGGGGGCACGGCGCAGAAGACGGGCGAAATCCACGGGCAGGGTCCTGACAGACTGACGGCGACTGCCTCACCATGCGGCAGAAGCGTTTAGACCCGGTTAAGCATATTGCGCGCGGCGCGAATCCTGCCAAACCTGCTCGGGAGTGCAGAGGAGCGGCGCATGACCAAGGCAGTGCTGGGGATCATCGGCGGATCGGGGCTCTATGACATTCCAGGGCTGACCGACCTCAGCGAGGAGCGCATCGACAGCCCCTGGGGCACGCCGTCCGATGTTCTGCGGCGCGGCCGGCTCGGCGCGACGGAGATTGTCTTCCTGCCCCGGCATGGGCGCGGCCACCGCATCTCGCCCTCCGACATCAACTATCGCGCCAACATCGACGTGCTCAAGCGCGCCGGCGTCACCGACCTGATCGGCGTCTCGGCCTGCGGTTCGTTTCGCGACGACATGCCGCCCGGCACCTTCGTGCTGGTCGACCAGTTCGTCGACCGGACGCACCGGCGCGAAAGCTCGTTCTTCGGCGCGGGCTGCGTCGCCCATGTCTCGATGGCCCATCCGGTCGGGCCGGGGCTGCAACAGCAGATCGTCGATGCCGCCGGGCGGTCCGGCATTCCGGTGCGGCGCGGCGGCGTCTATGTCTGCATGGAGGGGCCGCAGTTCTCCTCCTATGCCGAATCGATGACCTACAAGCACCTCGGCTATGACGTGATCGGCATGACGGCGATGCCCGAGGCCAAGCTGGCGCGCGAGGCGGAGATCACCTATGCGACCATCGCGATGGTGACCGATTTCGACTGCTGGCACCCCGATCACGCGCATGTCTCGGTCAGCGACATCATTGCGGTGCTGAACCGGAACGTCGACCGGGCGCGGCGGCTGGTGGCGGAGATCGCGCAGGCGTTTCCGGCCGAGCGGCTGCCCTGTCCGGCGGGGTCGGACCGGGCGCTGGACCATGCCATCATGACCGCGCCGGATGCGCGCGATCCGGCGCTGCTGGCCCGGCTTGACGCAGTGGCCGGGCGTATTCTGGGAAAAGGGCGGACAGTATAAAGGCGGCATTTACCTTGCGCGGATAGACTTGGGACAGTTCAGGACTGTTGCCCAGGTTTGCCCATGAATGTCGCCATCCGGCCCATCCCCGCCGAATCCCTCACGCATCTGATCCGCAGGTTCCTGTGCGAGCGGTACTGGCTGCCGGTAACCGATTATCCGCTGTGCGGCGATGTGTTCACGGCGCTGGGCATCACCGGCGACGACTGCCACGAGTTCATGGAGAACTTCTCGCTCTCCTTCAACGTCGACCTGACCGACTTCGTCTGGCCGCGCTATCATCTGAGCGAGGCTGAAGCGCAGGACGTGCGCGCCCTGCTGCGCCCACTGCTGCGGCTGGCCGGGCTGAAGATGCAGCCGATGAACCGCGACCTCATTCCGATCAGCATCGACCACCTGCAACTGGTGGCCGAACTGGGCCGCTGGGTCGATCCCGATCCGCATGCCGAGGGCGGATTGCGCCGGGCTGGGCTGTCGCGGTCGCTGTCGCGCTTCAGCGCCCGGCTCAAGGCCGGCGGGATTCCCAGAACACACAGCCGGTGAATTCGAAGACCCGGACGCCGTGCTGGTTGGTGCCGGTGTTGTGGTGGAACACCAGCCCCCAGCCCGGACGCGAAGCCGAGGCGCGCTTGTCGACAAAGGTCGAGCGGTAGCGGATGGTATCGCCCGCGTGCACCGGCTTCAGCCATCTCAGGTTGCGAAACCCGGGGGAGGGGCCGAGGACGGCGACCCGTTCGCCCCGCGCCTCGGCCGTCGCCACAGCGCTGGCGCGGGCGTTGGCATAGCTGCGCATCCAGCCCGAGGCGGTATGCCAGCCCGAGGCGATCAGCCCGCCGAACTGGCTCGACCGGGCGGCAACCGGATCGATGTGGAAGTACTGTGGGTCATAGCGGCGGGAAAAGTCGATGATCTCCGCCGCGCTGAAGGTGTAGCTGCCAAGATCGAGCGTGCTGCCGATGATGACATCGTCCAGAAGGGCGATGTGGGCGATCTCGCTGCGCTCTGGTGGCAGGGCCGGCCGCTCCGGCACATCGTCGAGCCGGGCCGGCGCGCCGGTGGCGGGGGCGCTGTCGCTGGAGGCGGGCAGGCCTTTCGGGTGGCGCAGGCCGAACATGATCCAGTTCGACTGGAACAGCACCGGCTCATCGTCCTGATTGAAGAGTTCCTGCGCGACATGGACGACGCCGCGATCCGGTTTGGAGGCCGAGACCTTGGCGGCGAGAACGCGGCGGCGGGCATGCAGCACATCGCCGGGGCGGACGGGCCGGATCCATTTCAGTTCCTCGATGCCGGGCGAGCCCATGCAGGAGGAATCGTTGAGATACTCGTCGCAGATCATCCGCTGGTGACAGGCGGCGGTCATCCAGCCCGAGGCGATGAGCTCTCCGGCGAAACTCGACCTGGCGGCTTCCTCGTCGGTATGGAAATCCTGCGGGTCATACGCGCGGGCAAAGCCCACCAACTCGTCCTTGTCGACCGTGTAGCGGCCATAGCTGGTGCTCTGGCCGGGGATGAAATCCTCAAAGCAGACTTTCGGCATCCTACATTCCGTCATTCGGGGGCGTCCGTCAGGCGCGCGCGCCCGAGCACATCAACTGAATGAGTGTTCAGTATCTGTGCGGGCTTGGCAAGGGCCGCGGAGCGCGCCGTGGTCCGCTGCGGGGATGCGTCAGTTGGCGAAGCGGAAGTGCAGAACGTCGCCGTCCGCCACGATATACTCCTTGCCTTCCAGCCGGAACTTCCCGGCCTCGCGCGCGCCGGCCTCGCCGTTTCCGGAGACATAATCGGCGTAGGCGATGGTTTCGGCGCGGATGAAGCCCTTTTCGAAGTCGGTGTGGATGACCCCCGCCGCCGCCGGGGCCTTGGTGCCCTGGGTGATCGTCCAGGCGCGGGCTTCCTTGGGGCCGACGGTGAAATAGGTGACAAGGCCGAGCAGGGCGTAGCCCTCGCGGATGACGCGGTTCAGGCCCGGCTCGGACAGGCCGACGGCATCGAGGAACTCCTTCTGCTCCTCGGGCGACATCACGGCGATCTCGCTCTCGATCTGGGCCGAGACGACGACGGCGCGCTCGCCTTCCTCGGCGGCGCGCTGGAACACNTTTTCAGAAAAGGCNTTGCCCTTGTCGGCGCTGGCNTCCTCGACGTTGCAGACATAGAGCACCGGCTTGGAGGTGAGCAGGCCGAGGGTCTGGAACAGCTTTTCCTCCTCGTTCGAGCGCTCGACCAGACGGGCCGGCTTGCCCTCGCGCAGCAGCGCCAGCGACCGGTTGACCAGATCGAGCGCTTCCTTGGATTCCTTGTCGCCCCCCTTGGCCTTCTTTTCGAGGTTGGACACGCGCTTTTCCAGGCTGTCGAGATCGGCCAGCATCAGTTCGGTCTCGATCGTCTCGATGTCGGCGATCGGGTCGATCTTGCCTTCGACGTGGGTGATGTCGCCATCCTCGAAGCAGCGCACGACATGGGCGATGGCGTCGACCTCGCGGATGTTGGCGAGGAACTGGTTGCCGAGGCCCTCGCCCTTGGAGGCGCCGCGCACCAGCCCGGCGATGTCGACGAAGGTGAGGCGGGTGGGGATGATCTCCTTCGAGCCGGCGATCCTGCACAGGGTGGCGAGGCGCTCATCGGGCACGGCGACGTCGCCGACATTCGGCTCGATGGTGCAGAACGGATAGTTCGCGGCCTGGGCGGCTGCGGTCTGCGTCAGCGCGTTGAAGAGGGTCGACTTGCCGACGTTCGGCAGGCCGACGATGCCACATTTGAAACCCATGATCGAAGCAATCCCGGACGGAAGAAGGAGTTGGTCCGACCGTAAACGGCGCTTTGCGCCAACATGCAACCCTAAAGGCGCGGTGTGCGGCGTTTTTCTTCCCCCTCAGGGGCGATGCTTCGGCTATCGTCGAGCCGAATCGACGCGGCGAAAGGACGGGCAGGATGGCGGCGGCGCCAGTGAACGGCTTGCAGGAGGCGGTCCTCTTTCTCGGNACCGCCGGCATNGTCATGCCGCTGGTCAAACGGCTNAGGTTTCCGCCGACGCTGGCCTTCCTGCTGGCGGGCATCGTGCTCGGTCCCTTTGTCATGGGCAGGCTGGCGACCAGCCTGCCGGCCTTGAAATACCTGTCGCTGCCCGATGCCGAGGGGCTTGGCCATGTCGGCGAATTCGGCGTGGTGTTCCTGTTCTTCATGATCGGGCTGGAACTGTCGCTCGAACGCGTGCGCATCCTGAANAAGCTGGTGTTCGGGCTTGGGGCGGGGCAATTCCTGTTCTCGACTGCGGCGGTCGGCATCGTCGCCTGGGCTCTGGGNACGAAAGCGGTCGCCTCGCTGGTGATCGGGGCGGCGCTGGCGATGTCGTCGACCGCGATCGTCGTGCCGACGCTGGCCGAGCGCAAGAAGCTTGGCACCGCATCGGGGCGCGCCACCTTTGCCGTGCTGCTGCTTCAGGATCTGGCGGTGACGCCGCTGCTGGTGATGCTGTCGCTGCTGGGGGGCGGGGATGAGGGCATCGACCAGGCCGGGGCGCTGTGGACGCTGGCGCAGGCGGCGATCGGGCTGGTCGGGCTGATCGGCTTCGGACGGCTGCTGCTCAGGCCGATGTTCCATTCCGTGGCGCTGGCNGGCGGGCAGGAATTCTTCATGGCCACCTCGCTGCTGGTGGTGCTGGGCGCGGCGCTGGCGGCGCAGGCGATGGGCCTGTCGATGGCGATCGGCGCCTTCGTCGGCGGCTTGCTGCTGGCCGAAACCGAGTTCCGCCGGCAGGTGGAGATGACCATCGACCCGTTCCGCGGGCTGCTGCTCGGGCTGTTCTTCATCGCCATCGGCGCGCGGCTCAACCTGTCGCTGCTGTTCGAGACGCCGGGCCAGATCCTGACGATCACGGCGCTGTTCGTGGTGGTGAAGGTGATCGTGCTCTATCTTCTGACCATGCGGCTCAACCTGCCGCTGGCCAAGCGGCGCGAAATCGCCTGGCTGCTGGCGCCGGGCGGCGAGTTTGCCTTCGTCATTCTGGCGCTGGCGATGGACAGTGCGCTGATCTGGCCGTCGCTGGGCGGCAAGCTGATGGTTTCGGTGACGCTGTCGATGTTCCTGATCCCGATCGCCGCGCTCATCCTCGACCGGCTGAGCGCCCGGGCCGCCGCATCGGCGGTCACATTCGACACCCCGGAAGCCGAGCCCGAGGGCCGCGTGATCGTCATTGGCTATGGCCGTGTCGGCCAGATGGTCGGCGACATGCTGACCACGCACAAGCTGCCGCTGCTGGCCGTGGACATGAACCAGCGCAATGTGGCGGCGATGCGCGCCAATGGCGTGCGCATCTACTATGGCGATCCGACCGTGCCGGCCTTCATGGACAAGCTGCCGCTGAAGACTGCCCGGGCGCTGGTGCTGACCCTGACCAATCCGGGCTCGGTGGAGCAGGTGCTCAAGCAGGCGCGGGCGATCAATCCTGACCTGACCATTGTCGCCCGCGCCCGCGACGCCAAGCATGCGCAGCGGCTCTACGAACTGGGGGTCAGCGATGCGGTGCCGGAAACCTTCGAAGCGAGCCTGCAACTGGCCGAGACGGTGCTGGTCGACATCGGCGTGCCGATGGGGCTGGTGATCGCCTCGGTGCATGACAAGCGCGACCGGGTGCGCAAGCAGTTGCAGACCGCAGGATACGAGGTGCGCGAACGCCAGAGCGTGCGCCGGCTCAAGATCGACTGATCAGGCTTCGCCCAGGCGCTTGACGGCACCGTGGCCGCGCGCATCCATGGCCAGATGCACCTTGTTCTGGAAGCTGGCATCATCGCCGCGCGCCAGCAGGCTGGCAGTGTCGGCGATGGCGGTGCACAGATCGTCGACCCAGGTCATTTCGGCCTTGCCGAAGTCATTCAGCACATAGGCGTGCACGATGTCCTTGAGGCCGGGGTGGCCGATGCCGAGACGGACGCGGGCGTAATCGTTGCCGCAATGGGCGGAGATGGAGCGCAGGCCGTTGTGCCCGGCATTGCCGCCGCCGCGCTTCACTCTCAGCTTGGCCGGCGGCAGGTCGAGTTCATCGTGGAAGACATAGACATCGCCCAGCGCGATCTTGAAGAACTGCATGGCGGCGCCGACAGAGCGGCCGCTCTCGTTCATGTAGGTCAGCGGCTTGAGCAGCAGCACCTTCTCGCCGTCGATCAGCGCTTCGGCGGCCTCTCCCTGAAACCGCGCCCGAAACGGCGCCCGGGCATGGCGACGGGCGATCGCATCAAGGGCCATGAAGCCGATGTTGTGGCGGTTGCCGGCATATTTGCCGCCGGGATTGCCGAGGCCGACGAAGAGTTTCATGGGCACCCCTCAAACGAAAACCGCCCGCCGTGGGGCGGGCGGTTTCCTGAACGGCGGTATTACTTCTTGCCGCCGGCCGGAGCCTTGGCAGCCGGGGCAGCCGCNGCGGCCGGGGNCGCATCCGCAGCCTCGTTGAAGCCCGACGGCGGGGTGATCGTGGCGATGGTGAAATCGCGGTCGATCGTCGGCCTGGCGCCTTCCGGCAGCTTGATCGCCGAGATGTGCACCGAGTCGTTGATGTCGAGGCCGGAGAGGTCGGCAGTCAGATATTCCGGGATCGATTCGGCCGGAACGTTCAGTTCAACCGCGTGGCGGACGATGTTGAGCGCGCCACCGCGCTTGAGGCCCGGCGAGGCCTCGTGGCCGGTGAAGTGGACCGGGATGTCGACGCGGATCTTGGAGCCGGCGCCGAGGCGCAGGAAGTCGATGTGGATGACCGTGTCCTTGACCGGCTCAAACTGGTAATCGCGCGGAATGGCGCGCAGCTTGGTGCCTTCGATGTCGATCTCGAAGATCGTGGTCAGGAAGTGGCCGGCATAGACGAGCCGGTTGGCGGTGATGGCTTCGAGCGAGATGCTGACGGGCGCTTCGCCGGAGCCGTAGACGACGGCCGGAACGCGGCCTTCGCGACGAACTGCCCGGGCGGCCCCCTTGCCGGCCTTCTCGCGGCGCTTGGCCGTGAGCTGCTTGACGTTGGACATGTGAGTTTCCTTTTCACGTTCGCCGGAAACAAAAATGCCGCTCACGCGGCTTTTCCGACGGTCCCGGTGCCTCCAGGGGTGTCTGGCCGGGACGCTGGGTCCATAATCGATCGGCGGCAAAAGCTCAAGCCGGCGCTGCGTCTGCCGCCTGAAATTCCGCATGCGGCGCCGTGCTGCCCTCAGCCGGGCTGGCGTTGCAGCACGCCGCGTTCGAGGAAGATCTCGGTGATCTGGTCGGTGGCGGCGACAAAACGCGGATCCTTGCGCGCCGCCAGTCCGCGCGGGCGCGGCAGGTCGACGGGAATGATCGTCTCGATCCGTCCGGGGCGCGGCGACATCACCACCACCCTGTCGGCCAGCAACACCGCCTCGTCGATCGAGTGGGTGATGAAGACGATGGTCTTGCGCGTCTCCATCCAGAGCCGTTCGAGGTCGATGCGCATCTGTTCGCGGGTCAGGGCATCGAGTGCGCCGAAGGGTTCGTCCATCATCAGCAGCGGCGGTTCGTGCACCAGCCCGCGGGCGATCGAGGCGCGCTGTTTCATGCCGCCGGAAAGCTCGTAGGGGCGCCGGTCGGCAAAATCGGACAGACCGACGGCGGTGAGCAGATCCAGCGCCCTGGCCCGGTATTTTTCCCTGTCGAGGCCGCGCATGTCGATCTGGAACAGCACATTGTCGAGGACGTTGCGCCATTCGAGCAGGATCGGCTGCTGAAAGACGATGCCGACATCGGTGACCGGGCCGGAAACGGCCTTGCCGAACACCGTCAACTCGCCGCCCGAGCGGGGGATGAGCCCGGTGATGATGCGCAGCAGCGTCGATTTTCCGCACCCCGAGGGGCCGACGATGGCGACAAACTCCCCCGCCTCGACGGTCAGATCGACCGGCGCGAGCGCCAAGGTCGCGCGGGCGCCCTCGCCATAGGTCTTGCTGACGCCGCTCAGTCTGATGCCGCCGCTCATTGGCGTGCTCCCCGCCGTCCGGGCGGACGGTCGCCCGTCTGTCCGAGCGGCCAGACCCGGGCCAGATCCTGCGCGGCGGCGGTGAGCAGGCGGGCCACCGCCTCGCGCCGGGCGAGCGGCAGGCGCACCAGCGGGCCGGCGATGCTGGCGGTGCCGAGCGCCCGGCCGCTGGCGCCGTCGCGGATGGCCACGGCGACGGCGGCGACCCCCGGCTCGGCCTCCTCATCGGCAAGGGCAAAGCCCCGGCGGCGCACGAGGGCGAGATCCCTCAACAGTCCCTCGATGGTGAGCAGCGCGTTCGGCCCGACCGGGCCGCCCGGGGTGCCGAGGCCATCGCGCAGGGCGATGGTGCTGGCCGCCTCGTCGGACAGGGTGGCGAGCCAGGCCTTGCCGTTGGCGGTGGCGTAGGAGACGATGCGCCCACCCATCGAGGGCTGGTAGCGCAGGCCGGCCGTGGCGCCCTGGGCCGAGCCGATCCAGACAAGCTGNGACTGGTCGACCACGGTGAGGCGGGCAAGCTCGCNCGCCTCGCGCGCCACNCGGTCGAGGATGCCNTGCGTCGCATCGGCGATGCCGGCCGATTGCATGTAGCGCTGGCCGAGCATCGCCAGCCGCAAGGTCAGCGCATACTGNCCGGTCGCGGTGTCCTGCGTGGCCCAGCCTTCGTCGATNAGATGATCGAGCAGGCGCTGAACGCTGCTCTTGGGCATGTCCAGCCGNTCGGCAAGGTCGGTCAGGCGGTGCGCGCGCCCGGCCTCGGACATCACCTCGAACAGTGACAGACAATGGGAGAGCTGTGACTTGACGACGCGCATGTTGTCGGTACAAAGTTCCATCAAGGACTTTGTGCAGTTTGCATGCGCCGGCTCCCGCGTCAACCCAGGCGGGGGTTTGACCGAAACCGGCGCCGGGGAGTGGGCGATGGCCGCGATGGGCTCGCTGGCGAAACGGTTTGGCGGGGCGGTTCAGGTGACGCTGACCGTGGTTGCCTTCCTGCTGATCTGGGAAGCGGCGGCGCACATGTTCCGGCTGCCGAGCTATATCCTTCCGCCGCCGTCCGAAATCCTGATGGAACTGGTCAACCGCCGGGCGCAATATACGAATGCGGCGCTGTTCACGCTTCAGCCGATGCTGATCGGGTTTGTCGCGGCGGTGGTCATCGGCGTGGCGCTGGCCCTGCTGGTCGCCTTTTCCAAGGCGATGGAAAAGACGGTTTATCCGCTGCTGGTGTTTTTCCAGATCGTCCCGAAGATCGCGGTGGCGCCGCTGTTCATCATCTGGTTCGGCTTCGGGCTGGTGCCCAAGGTGCTGCTGGTCTTCCTGCTGTCGTTCTTTCCGGTGGTGGTCTCGGCCATCACCGCCTTCCGCTCGGTCGATCCCGACATTCTCGATCTGGCCCGCTCGACCGGGGCGGGGCGCTGGCGCACCTTCGTCAAGGTTCAGATTCCGCATGCCCTGCCGACGCTGTTCACCGGCTTCAAGGTGGCGGCGGCGCTCTCGGCCACGGCGGCGGTGGTGGCCGAATTCGTCGCCTCGGATCGCGGGCTTGGCTACCTGCTGCTGGAGGCGAACGGCAACCTCAACACCTCGATGGCCTTCGGCTCGGTCTTCGTGCTGACGGCCCTCGGGTTTGCCCTTTATGCGCTGGTGGAAATCGCCGAACAGGTGATGATCCCCTGGCATGTCTCGCAACGGGGCGATGGCTCGGCGGCGACGCCGATCTGAATGCCGAAACACCAACAACGTCCGGGGAGGACAGGATGAACAAGCTGATCGGATTTCTGGCAGGCTGCGCGATGCTGGCGGCGACGCCGGCCCTGGCGCAAGAAAAGGCGACGCTGCGCCTCAACTGGCTGCTCTATGGTTTCCACACGCCGTTCCATCTGGGCGTGCAGAACGGCTACTACAAGGCCGAGGGCATCGATCTGGAGATCGGCGAGGGGCAGGGCTCTGGCCGTGCGGTGCAGATCATCGCCGCCAAGGGCGATACCTTCGGACTGTCGGACGGCGCCAGCATCATCAATGGCGCCAGCAAGGGCGCGCCGATCAGGGCGGTGATGGGCATCATGAACACCACGCCCTTCGCCATCATTGCCCGGGCCGACAGCGGCATCAAGACGATCAAGGATTTTGAAGGCAAGACCATTGCCGCCACCACCGGCGAGGCGGGGCTGACCATCCTGCCGGCGCTGATGAAGACCGCCAAGCTCGACCAGAGCAAGATCAATTTCCTGCGCGTCGACGGGCCGACCAAGATGGTCTCGGTGCTCGAAAAGCGGGCTGATGCGCTGCTCGGCGGCTCCGAGAACCAGCCGTTCATCCTCGAACAGAAGGGCGTGCAGTCGGTGGTGTTCAACTATGCCGACTATGGCACCAACACGATGGGCCTCGCCATCCATGTCCACGCCGATACGCTGAAGGACAAGCCCAAGCTGGTGGAAGGCTTCATCCGCGCGACACGCAAGGCCTTCGAGGAAGCGGAAAAGAACCCGGAAGCGGCGATCGCCGCCGGCCTGAAGGTGAAGCCCGATATGGACAAGGACATGGCGCTCAAGCAGCTCAAGGCCGGGCTGAAGCTGGTGCGCTCCAAGACCGCCCCGACCGCGGCGATCGGCTTCATGCCGGCGGCGGACTGGCAGATGACGCTGGACCTGATGAAGGATTATCAGGAACTCAAGACGGATATGCCGGCCAGCGCCTTCTTCACCAACGATCTTCAACCGAAATAAGCGGAGCGGCAGATACAATGAATGACCGGCAGCGCAGCATCATCATCACGGGTGGTGCACGGGGCATCGGGCTGGCCATCGCACGGCGACTGGCGGCCAGGGGCGACCGCCTGGTGCTCTGGGACAGGGACGCGGAGGCGGTGCGGGCTGCGGCTGCCTCGCTGGGTGCCGGGCATCACGCCTTCGCCTGTGATGTTGCCGACGAGGCCTCTGTCGCTGCGGCGGCGGAGGCATCGTGGCAGGCCTGCGGGCGGATTGACGGGCTCGTCAACAATGCCGGCATCCTCGGCCCTGTCGTGCCGCTGTGGGAGCATTCGGCGGCGGATTTCCGCCGGGTGATGGATGTCAACCTCGTCGGCACATTCCTCGTCTCGAAAGCCTGCGTCGTGCGGATGCGGGCTCAGCAGGGGCCGGAACGCGGGCGCATCGTCAACATCTCGTCGGTTCAGGCCAAGGAGGGGCTGGCGCTGGCGGCTGCCTATGCCGCATCGAAGGCCGGGGTGATCGGCCTGACCAAGACGCTTGGCAAGGAACTGGCGCGCGAGGGCATCCTCGTCAACGCGATCACTCCTGCCGCGGCCGAGACGGACATGGCCAAGGAGCTGAACGCCGAGCGCCGGGCCGAGATCAGCGCCCGCATCCCGATGGGGCGGTTTGTCGAGGTCGAGGAGGTGGCGGCGATGGTGGACTGGCTGCTGTCGCCGGAGTGCAGCTTCTCGACCGGTGCGATCTTCGACATTTCCGGCGGCCGGGCGACCTATTGAGGCGGGCATGGCACTCAACGGCACGGGCGCGATCTGCATCTGGAACGATATCACCGACGAGGGCCGGGCAGAGTTCTATGCCTGGCATCTGACCGAGCATATGCCGGAACGGGCGGCGGTGCCCGGCTTTACGCGCAGCCGCCGCTTCATCGCGACCGGGCCGGAGACGCAGCCCGAGTTTTTTACCCTGTATGAAACCGCCGACCCTTCGGTGCAGACCAGCGCCGCCTATCTCGCCCGGCTGAACGCGCCGACCGACTGGACGCGACGGGCGACCCAGGCCTTCCGCAACACCTCGCGCGCGTTGACGACGGTTCTGGCCAGCCATGGGCCCGGCGCCGGCGGGGTGTTGGCGACGCTGCGCTTTGCGGTGAAGCCCGGGCATGAAGACGCCGCCATTGCTGCGCTCGCCACAGCGGTGCTGGCAGTGGCGGGACAGCCGCGCATCGCGGCGGCTCACCTTTGCCGCACCAACGAGGATGCCAGNGCGTCCCGCACGGCCGAAAGCCGCGAGCGCAGCGATATTCTCAGCGCGCCGTCGTGGGTGGTGATGGTGGAGGCCTGCGACGAGGCCGCGGCCCGTGCCGGCATGGCGGCGCTGCTGTCGGCGGGGGCCGGCTATTGGGCCGGGGATCGGGCGCTCGGGGTTTACCGGTTCGAATACCAGTGCTGAGGCCGTTCAGGCAGGCGTGATCGCGCTGGCTCTGGCGATGGCGGCGGCGATGCGCGGCGCCTCGTCCTCTACCAGACAGCTTGTGGAAACGCGGATGGCAGCGGGCTTGCCGAGCGAGAACTTTTCGCCCGGGTGCA
>Ga0056914_10001041_pt1 | contig 21136 bp, 19 predicted proteins | sample TNRBio252014_DNA_FD_55168 | JGI IMG/M metagenome (GOLD analysis project Ga0056914, IMG submission 55168) | Wastewater treatment Type I Accumulibacter community from EBPR Bioreactor in Madison, WI, USA - TNR Reactor_6/25/2014_ DNA | ecosystem: Engineered > Bioreactor > EBPR > Anaerobic-Aerobic >...
TCAAGCATTTCATGAGGCCATCCTTGCCGGAACCGGCAATGAGGCGGCCCAGCGTGCCTATACGGCGCTGAGCATCCACCTGCATCTGTCGCGGCTCTACATCGACCGGGACCAGGACACCGAAAGCACGCTGGCTGAGCATCAGGCGATTCTGGATGCGGTGCGGCGGGGGGACAGCCACGGCGCTTGCGAAGCGATGGCCCAGCATATCCGGTCATCGCAAAGCAAGCTCTTCGAATAGCCATCAAACACCAACAAACCGGGAGAACGTCCATGTTCAAGAAACTGCTTATCGCCACCGCACTTGTGGCCAGCCTTTGCACTCCGGCCCTGGCGCAGCAGTTGCGCTTCGGCCATGCCAATTCGCCGGGCGAAATCGCCCATGACCTGTTCATCGAACTCGCCGACCGGGTTTCCAAGCGCACCAATGGTGCGGTGACCATCCGNGTGTTTCCCTCCGAGCAGCTTGGCAAGGAAGCCGATCTGGTTCAGCAGGTGAAGAGTGGGGCCCTCGACATTTCGGCGCCGTCAATGGCCACGATGTCCTCGATGGTGCCGGCCATGGAAATGGCCTCCGGTCCCTTCCTGTGGAAGGACTGGAAGGAGGCCGAAACGGTGATCAAGGGGCCGGCCTATGAACCGGTGTGGGCCGAACTCGGCGACAAGCACAACATCGTGCCGCTGACCAAGATCTTCTATTGGGGCTGGCGCAACATGACGCTGACCACCAAGGAGGTGCGCAAGCCCGAAGACATGGCCGGGTTGAAAATCCGCGTTCCGGAAAGCCCGATCTGGGTCGAGATGATCAAGGCGTTCGGAGCGGCTCCCACCCCGATTCCCTTTGGNGAGGTCTANACCGCGCTCCAGCAGAAGACCGTCGACGGCCAGGAAAACCCGATCCCGACAATTTTCTCGCGCAAGTTCTACGAGGTGCAGGGTTATCTCTCGATGACCAAGCACATGCTCCAGAACAATACGATCATCATCAACAAGGCTTCGCTCGCCAAGCTTTCTCCCGACAACCAGAAGGCCCTGATCGAGGAGGTTGCCGCAATCTCGGCCAAGAACACCGAGTTGCAGCAGGGTCGCGAAACCTCGATGCTTGAGGACATCCGCAAGTCCGGCAAGATCAAGATCATCGACGATCCGGATCGCGCCGCCTTCGAGGCCAAGATGCAGGCGGCCTATCCGGCGCTTGAAACACGCTGGGGCAAGGACAACTTCCAGCGCGTCAAGGCCGCGATCGCAAGCTTGCGGAAGTAAGGGGCCATGGGTTTTTCAGCGCTCAGGCGGCTGGATGATGCCCTTTCGCAGGGAGAGGACCTGTTCCTCTCCCTCGCTCACGGGATCATCGCCAGTCTCATCATTGCTGCGGTCGTCTTTCGCTATGTGTTGAACGACCCGCTCACCTGGACCGAAGAGTTCATCGTCATCCTGTTTGTCTGGATGCTGTTCATCGGCTTCGCCTCCGGTTTTCACAAGCGGATGCACATCCGCATCGATGCGCTCCTGCTGGTTCTGCCGCATGCGGCCAAAACCGTCTTCGGCAGTGTTGCGGTGACCGCGACGCTGTTCACGCTCGGGGCGCTGATCTGGTTCGGCACCCAGCAGACGCTGACCCTGCTCGGTACGCAAACGCCGATGTTGCGCATTTCAGCCTCATGGCTGATGTCGGCCCTGCCCATCTCCTGCGCCCTGGCATTCATTCATATCGTGCGCTTCGCGTTGACCGAAGGGCTCGCCGAAACGCTCTGGCCGGCCGATATTGCCGGCTCGAACGAGGGCCACTGATGACACTGCTTCTTTCGATTTTCGGCTTTCTCCTTGTCGTCGGGACGCCCATTGCCGTTGCCATGATTGCCGCCTCGGGAGTCATGATCTGGCTCGACGGCATTCCCCTCACCATCGTGGCGCAGCGCGTGGCCGCTGGCATGCAATCCTTCCCGCTGCTGGCTGTGCCTCTGTTCACTCTCGCCGGCTCCCTGATGAACGAATCAGGCATTTCCGAGCGCCTGTTCGCCTTCACGCGATCGATGGTCGGCCACATCAGGGGCGGCCTTGCCCAGACAGCCGTGATCGGCAACGTCTTTCTCGCAGGCATTTCGGGCTCGTCCATCGCCGATACGGCGGCGACTACCCGTGTGCTGGTNCCCCAGCTTGAGCGCGCCGGTTANTCTCGCGCCTTTGGCGCNGCCCTGTCGGCCTGTTCAGGTACGTTGGGGCCGATCATACCGCCCTCGATCCTGATGGTGCTCTACGCCTGGCAGGCAAACGTCTCTTTGGGNGCGCTGTTCATCGCGGGAGTGCTGCCGGGCCTCGTGATGGCCGCAGCNATGGCCATCGTCATTCTCATCATTGCCCGCATCCGCAATTATCCGACCTCGGGCGCATTCTCCGGCGCGGGTTTGTGGCNCGCCTTCCGTGAGGCATTGTGGGCATTGCTGATGCCGGTCATCATCATCGCCGGCTTCCGGGCCGGCGCGGTGACAGCGACGGAGATTGCCGGTGTGGCGGCGCTGTATTCGGCCGTGGTCGGCATTTTCATCTACCGCACGCTGAAATGGAACCAGTTGCCACGCATCCTCGCCAACACGGCGCGGGAGACCGGCGTCATCCTGATCATCGCCGGTGCAGCCGCGCCTTTCTCCTGGATTCTGGGCATCGAGCAGGCGCCGCAAGCCGTCGTCGGAGTCATCCAGTCCTGGTCGAAGGAGCCCTGGGCCATTCTGCTCATTCTCAACGTGGCCCTGCTGATCGCCGGCATGTTCATGGAAACGATCGCCATCATGATCATCCTGGTGCCGATCCTGATCCCTCTGCTGCAAAGCGCGGGGATCGATCTGGTGCATTTCGGCATCATCTTGCTGGTCAACCTGGTGATCGGGCAGCTCACGCCCCCCGTCGGCGTGCTGCTGTTTGTTTCCATGACGATTGCCAAGGTGACCCTCAGTGCACTGATCAAGGAAATCTGGCCGTTCCTGGTTGCCCTGATCGCTGCGCTGGCNGTGATCACCTACGTGCCGTGGATCAGCCTCTGGCTGCCCAAGGTCCTTGGCCCCTGAGACAAGTGGAGACACGGTTATGAGCAAGATCACCTCGGTGGAGATCGTCGACTTCCAGTTCGACAGCCCCAACAAGACGCGCACAGGATCCGGCCAGTTGGTGACCTTCAAGCGGGGGGCAGTCATCCGGGCGACCAAGAACGCCATACGCATCACCACGGATGACGGGCTGGTGGGCGAGTATGTCACCAACTGGGTCGCCACCGCGGCCACGCGCGGCGAAATGGACATGCTCGCGCCGTTCCTGATCGGCCGCGACCCGATGCAGCGCGAGGAGATCTTCGACGATCTGAAGCGCGAGATCCGGCAGTGGTCGGGCATGGGCCACGGCCCGCTCGATATCGCCCTGTGGGACATGGCGGGCAAGAAATACAACGCCTCGATTTCCGAACTTCTGGGGGGCTATCGCAAACGGTTGCCGGTTTATGCTTCGACCTATCTGGGTGATCACGACGAAGGCCTGAACAGCAAGGAAGCCTACGGGGACTTTGCCGAGCACTGCTATTCGCTCGGCTACCGCGCCTACAAGATCCACGGCTGGAACGAGGGCGACGCGAAGAAGGAAGCGGCCAATGTGCTGCATGTGGCAGACCGGGTCGGCGACCGGATGACCCTGATGCTCGATCCCGCCAACCAGCTGCGCACCTTTGCCGATACGCTCTATGTCGGCCGGGCCTGCGATGAGGGCAACTATTTCTGGTATGAGGACCCGATGCGCGACAACGGCAAGTCGGCCTTCATGCACAAGAAGCTGTCCGGCATGATCAAGACGCCGCTGCTGATCACCGAGTATGTCCGCGGCATCGAACCGAAGGCCGATTTCATCATCGCAGGCGGCACCGATTTCGTCCGTGTCGACCCGGAATACGATCACGGCATCACCGGGGGGCTGCGCATCGCGCATCTGTCCGAGGCCTTCGGGCTCGATTGCGAGGTGCACGCCTGCGGGCCGGCGCACCGCCATCTGATGAGCGCCATGCGCAACACGAACTTCTACGAACTGGCTCTGGTCGGGCCCGATTGCCCGAACATGGTCGCCCCGGTCTACACCTGCGGCTACACCGATCAGCTCGATTGCTGCGGCGCCGATGGCTGTGTCGAGGTGCCCTCCGGCCCGGGCCTCGGCGTGGTCTATGACTGGGGCTTCATCCGGAAGAACGCGATCGCCACCAAGATTTACGATTGAGAGGCACGGGGCGCCGCAGGTGAGGGTTGAACGTCACCCACGGCGGCACTGAGGGGGCCATATGGGGAGCATCCGCCTGATCTTTGCGTCGTGCCGTGCCCATGCGCGAATCAACGCGCTTTCTCGGCGGTGATGAAATAGTTGACCGCCGTATCTGGCGCCAGCGACCAGCGGTCGGACAGTGGATTGTAGACGAGGCCGCGCGGATCGTGTGGAATCAAACCGGCGGTGCGCAGACTGTCTGAAAACTCGTCCGGCCTGACGAATTTCTCCCAGCGGTGGGTGCCGACCGGCAGCCAGCGCAACAGGTATTCGGCGCCGATGATGGCGAGCGCGAAGGAACGCTTGGTGCGGTTCAGCGTTGAGCCGCCGAAGAAGCCGCCGGGCCGCACCAGCGCCGCTGCGGTGTCGATGAAGGCCTGCACGTCGGGGACATGCTCGATCACCTCCATTGCCAGCACGACATCGAAGCTGCGGCCCTGTGCCGCAAGGTCCTCGGCGAGGCAGTCGAGATACTCGATCTCCAGCCCCTGCTCGACGGCATGGGCCCGCGCCACGGCAAGGTTGTTGCCGGCCGGTTCGACCCCGGTGACGCGGGCGCCCATGCGGGCCATCGGCTCGGAGAGCAGGCCGCCGCCACAGCCGATGTCGAGCACGGTAAGGCCGTCCAGCGCATTCAGCCGGGCGGGATCGCGGTCGAAATGGGCGCAGATATGCTCGCGCAGGAAGGCAAGGCGCACCGGATTGATCTGATGCAGCGGGCGCATCGGCCCCTTTTCGTCCCACCACTCACGCGCAAGGGCGTCGAAACGGGCGACCTCGGCGGCATCGATGCGGTCGGCGGTGCGGGCGCTGGCGGCGGCGCTCATGGCTGTTCCCCGTAGGTCTTGTCACAATTCAACGGATGTCGGCTTTTCAAAGCCGGTTTTGCCCTTTATAGCGGCCCCGCACAGGTTCGGCATCTCAAGATTGCTGAAAACTCACACACCAACCGAACGAGAGCTCATGCCCCGCCTCGTGATGAAATTTGGCGGCACATCCGTCGCCACGGTCGAGCGCATCAAGAATGTCGCGCGCCATGTCAAACGCGAGGTCGAGGCCGGCAACGATGTCGCGGTCGTCGTCTCTGCCATGTCTGGCAAGACCAACGAACTGGTCGCCTGGTGCAAGGAGGCTGACCCGCTCTATGACCAGCGCGAATACGACACCGTGGTCGCCTCGGGCGAGCAGGTGACGTCCGGGCTGCTCGCCATTGTTCTCAATTCCATGGGGATCAACGCGCGCTCCTGGCAGGGCTGGCAGATCCCGCTCTATACCGACGCCGCGCATGGCTCGGCCCGGATTGCCGGCATCGACGGCACCGGCATCCTCACCGGCTTTGCCGCCGGCGAGGTGGCGGTGATCTCGGGCTTCCAGGGCATCCACAAGGAAACCGGGCGTATCGCGACGCTGGGCCGCGGCGGCTCGGATACCTCCGCGGTGGCGATCGCCGCCGGGCTGAAGGCAGACCGCTGCGATATCTACACCGATGTCGATGGCGTCTACACCACCGACCCGCGCATCGTGAAAAGTGCGCGCCGGCTCGACAAGGTGGCCTTCGAGGAGATGCTGGAAATGGCCTCCCTCGGCGCAAAGGTTTTGCAGGTGCGCTCGGTCGAGCTCGCCATGGTCCACAACGTGCGCACCTACGTGCGCTCCAGCTTTGACGATCCAGCCGATCCCCATCCGGGCACGCTGATCTGCAGCGAGGAGGAAATCTTGGAACAGCAGGTCGTAACCGGCATCGCCTATTCTAAGGACGAGGCGCAGATTTCACTGCGTGACGTGGCCGACCGCCCCGGCGTTGCAGCCACGGTATTCGCGCCGCTCGCCGCCGCCAACGTGGTGGTGGACATGATCGTGCAGAACGTCTCGGAAGACGGCAAATCCACCGATATCACCTTCACGGTGCCGGCCTCGGACTATGACCGGGCGATGGACATCCTGACCAGGCTTCAAGCCGAGGTCGGCTATCGCGCCATCCAGGGCGCCAAGGATGTGGCCAAGGTGTCCGCCATCGGCATTGGCATGCGCTCGCATTCGGGCGTTGCCGCCAAGGCCTTCAAGGCGCTGGCCGACAAGGGGATCAACATCCGCGCGATCACGACGTCTGAGATCAAGTTCTCGGTGCTGATCGACGAGGAGTTCACAGAACTGGCGGTGCGCACGCTGCATCACCTTTACGGGCTCGACGCGGCCTGAGGCCCGCGCCGTGGCGGAGGACCTTCCGGCGGCGGTCCGCAGCGTTCTTGCGGAGCTGATGGAGGGCCAGCGGCTGGAGGTCGTCAGGCAGCGACACAGTGCCGTATCAGAGCACTACCGCGCCGGAGGCACCACCTCCGGCGTCATCGATTCGGACGCGACCGTCGCTGCCTATGCGCTGGCCCGGCTGCCGGCGACTTTTGCCGCGTGCAGCGCCGCGCTGGGGGCGCTGGCCGAGGCGCGGCCGAATTTTGCGCCACGCGAGGCCCTGGACATCGGCTGTGGTCCCGGCTCGGCCCTGATCGCGGCGCTCACGGCCTTTCCGGGGCTGGCCGACCTGACCGGGTGTGACAACAATGCGCCGTTCCTGCGCCTCGCCAGCCGGCTGGTGAGGGAGGCGGCAGGCCCGGGGCGGCAAACCGTGTTCGTGCCGGGTGATCTGCGGGTGTCCGTGCTCGGCGCGATCTCCGATCTCGTCCTGTGTTCCTATGCGCTGGTGGAGCTTGAGGATAGCGCCGCCCTCTCGGTGGTGCGCGGGGCCTGGCGGCTGACGCGCCAGGCTCTCGTTCTGGTCGAACCGGGGTCGCGCGCCGGGTTTGCCCGCATCCAGGCGGCCCGTCGTGCCCTGCTGGAGGCCGGGGCGACGATCGCTGCGCCCTGCACCCACCAGGAGCCCTGCCCGATGAGCGATCCCGACTGGTGCCATTTTGTGGTGCGTTTGGCGCGCAGCCGGGCGCACCGGCTGGTCAAAGGCGGCGAGGTGCCGTTCGAGGATGAGAAGTTCAGCTATCTTGTCGCCTTACGCGAGGGCGAACGCCCGGATGGGCGGCGGATCATCGCGCCCGCCCGGCACGGCAAGGCTGGCCACCGGTTCCGGGTATGCGGGCCGCAGGGACTGGCGGAGGTGACGATCGGTCCGCGCGACGCCGCCTTCAAGGCTGCGAAAAAGCGCGACTGGGGCGATCTGATCTAAGGCGGGGCGGGTCTTGCTCAGCCCGCCAGTTCATCCGACAGGAAGGCCGTAACCTCGGTTTCGTCGACATTCTTTGAAATGAAGCTCTGGCCCAGACCATGGGTCAGGATGAAGGTGAGCGTGCCGCGCGTCACCTTCTTGTCCTGCCTGATCGCTGCCATCAGCGCCTCGACGGTGCCGACGCCACCGGGCACCTGCTGCATCCGCGTCGGCAGACCCACCGTTTCGAAATGGCGGGCGACGCGCACCGCATCCTGCCCCGAGCACAGGCCCAGCCGATGCGAGAAGCGATGGGCCAGCGCCGTGCCGATGGCCACGCCCTCGCCATGCACGAGGCGGGCCGAATCGTATTTCGTCACCGCTTCCAGCGCGTGGCCGAAGGTGTGACCAAGATTGAGAAGCGCCCGGTCTCCCGTCTCGGTCTCGTCGCGGGCAACCACGGCGGCCTTGGCCGCACAGGCGATGCGCACCGCCTCCTCGCGCTCGACGCTGCCGGAAAAGATGCCGCGCCATTTGCCGGATTCCAGCCAATCGAAGAACTCGGGTTTATCGATCAGGCCGTATTTGACCACCTCGGCATAGCCGGCGCGCATTTCCCGATCGCTCAGGGTGTCGAGCAGCGCGGTGTCGGCCAGCACCAGCACCGGCTGGTGAAAGGCGCCGATCAGGTTCTTGCCGTGCGGAGAATTGACGGCCGTCTTGCCGCCGACCGAAGAATCGACCTGGGCCAGCAGAGTTGTCGGAATTTGTACATAGCGCATGCCGCGCCGGACCATCGCGGCGGCAAAGCCGGTGAGATCGCCGATGACGCCGCCGCCGAAGGCGATGACGATATCGCCGCGCTCCAGCCGGTCGGCGAGGATGCGGTCAACGACGCGGCCGAGATCGCTCCAGTTCTTCGTGGCCTCGCCCGGTTTCAGCACGATGGCCGAAGAAGCGATGCCGGCGGTGGCGAGGCTGGCCTCCAGCCGGGCCAGATGCAGGCCGGCCACGATGTCATCGGTGACGATGGCGGCGCGCGCGCCCGGCGCGAGACGTGCGATCTCGGCCCCGGCACGGTCGATCAGGTCTCTGCCGATCAGGATATCGTAGCTGCGTCCGGCGAGGGCGACGGGGACGGTAAAGGTCATGAGGGGATCGCGGCGCTGTCGAGATGGCCAGTCAGGGCCTCGACGATCGACTGGACGACGATGTCATGGGCCACCTCGGTGGAGATGATGGTGAGGTCAGCCTCGGCATAGACCGGATAGCGCTCNTCAATAAGCTTGCGCATCGTCTCTTCCGGATTGCTGTTCTTGAGCAGNGGCCGGTCGGCCCGGCGGCGGACGCGGCGCATCAACACGTCAAATTCGGCCTTCAACCATACGGATACGCCGTTCTCGCGGATTCGCTGGCGCGTCTCCTCGCTCATGTAGGCGCCACCGCCGGTGGCCAGCACCTGCGGCCCTTCCTTGAGCAGGCGGGCGATGACGCGCCGTTCGCCGGATCGGAAGTCGGTCTCGCCGAAACGAGCGAAGATTTCCGGAATGGTCAGGCCGGCGGCCTGTTCGATGGCGGTGTCGGCATCGACGAACGGCAGGTGCATGCGCTGGGCCAGACGCTTGCCGACCGAGGACTTGCCGGCGCCCATCAGGCCCACGAGCACGATCGAGCGCTCACCGAGCTTGTCGATGATCGCTTGTTCCACCGCCGTGCGCGCCGGCGGGGCGGGAGTGTCGTCAGGCGTGGTCACGGCATCAGGTCGAGGGCTGTCCCAAAGGTCGCGCACTCGCTATCACGGAACGGCGCTCAGGCAAATCCGACTTGAAGACTTGTGCCAGCGCCGCTTCACGATTAACTGGGCTAAAGATCGTCGCCAAGCCCGGGGGGCCCGTGCTCGCAATCGTTCGCCTGCTGGTCATCATCGTCGCGCTGGTCACCATCGTCTACGGGTCGATGCTGGCGCTGGTCGCCTTCGTCGAGCCGGAACAGCGCGAGATGTCCGAAACCGTTCCGTCCTCGCGCTTCAACAAGTGAGGCCCGCGATGGACCGACCGCACCGACGGGGCGAGATCGGCGATTTTCTCAATATGATGGCAGCCGAGCGTGGCGCCAGCGCCAACACCATCGCCGCCTACGAGCGCGATCTCGATGCCTATCTCGGCGATCTGACCGATGCCGGTCATAACGGTCTGACGGCCCGGACGGAGGAGGTGCGCGCCCATCTCGCGGCCCTGTCGGGGCAGGGGGTGAAGGCTTCCACGGCTGCGCGCAAGCTCTCGGCGATCCGGCAGTTCCATGCCTTTCTCTATCGGGAGGGGTTGAGGGGCGACGATCCCACGGTCATCATCGAAGGGCCGAAGCGCGGACGCCCGCTGCCCAAGGTGATGAGTGTCGAGGCCGTGGACCGTCTGCTGGGCGTTGCNGCCGAGGGNATCGACGACGAGACCCGGCCGCTGATNGAGCGGATCGGCGCGGCGCGGCTGTCGGCGCTGCTGGAGCTGGTCTATGCCACGGGCCTGCGCGTGTCCGAACTGGTGACGCTGCCGGCCACGGCCGTGCNCCCGGGCAAGGAGACGCTGATCGTCACCGGCAANGGCGCCAAGGAGCGGCTGGTGGTGCTGAGCCCGGCGGCGATCGCCGCGGTCATGCGCTACCGGGCGCTGGCGGAGCGTCAGAGCGGCGGCCTGCCGTCGAAGTTTCTTTTCCCGGCCGATGGTGCGGCGGGGCATCTGTCGCGTCAGGTGTTCGCGCGCGATCTGAAGCGAATCGCCGCCGCNGCTGGNCTGCCGGCGGATGCGATCTCACCGCACGTCCTGCGCCATGCCTTTGCCAGCCATCTTTTGCAAAACGGNGCCGATCTCAGGATCGTCCAGCAACTGCTCGGCCATGCCGATGTGGCGACCACGCAGATCTANACGCATGTGCTCGACGCCCGGGNCAAGGCGATGGTGCGCGATCTCCATCCTCTGGCGGACGACGACGCCTGACGTGTGCGGTGCAAACTCACGGCTTTTCCTTGCCCGTCGCTTCCTGTATTGACGCGGACACGTTTGCCGGCGCGACGCCGTTCCGTCGCCATGGTTGAGGCCAGATGCGCGCTTATCTCGATTTCGAAAAACCGGTGGCCGAGCTTGAGAAAAAGCTGGCCGAACTCAAATCGGTGGCGGATTCCGGCAATCATCAGGACATTACCGACGATGTGGTGAAGCTGGAGGGCAAGGCGCAAACCGCGCTGAAATCCCTCTATGCCAGCCTGACCCCCTGGCAGAAGGCGCAAGTCGCCCGCCATGCCGAGCGGCCGCACTGCGTCGACTACATCAAAACGCTGATCAGCGATTTCACGCCGCTGGCCGGGGACCGCAGCTTTGGCGAGGATGAGGCGATCATCGGTGGGCTCGGGCGCTATCACGGCCAGTCGATCTGCGTGATCGGGCAGGAAAAGGGGTCGGATACCGAGTCGCGCATCCGGCACAACTTCGGCATGGCGCGGCCCGAGGGCTATCGCAAGGCGATCCGCCTGATGGACCTGGCCGACCGCTTCGGCCTGCCGGTGCTCTCGCTGGTTGACACGCCCGGCGCCTATCCCGGCATCGACGCCGAGGAGCGCGGGCAGGCCGAGGCCATTGCCCGCTCGACCGAGGCCTGCCTCGGGCTCGGGGCGCCGAATGTGGCGGTGGTGATCGGCGAAGGCGGTTCAGGCGGCGCGGTGGCGATCGCCACGGCCAATCGGGTGATGATGCTGGAGCATTCGATCTACAGCGTGATCTCGCCGGAAGGGGCAGCCTCCATCCTCTGGCGCGACAGTTCCAAGGCGCAGGAGGCGGCGACGACCATGAAGATCACCGCGCAAGATCTCCTCAAATTCGGCGTAATTGACACGATTATTCCCGAACCTGTTGGCGGGGCACATCGTGACCCGGCGGCGACCATTGCCTCGGCGGACAAGGTTATCTGGGCCGCCTTCCAGGAACTGTCCGGGCGCAGCCCGGAGGAAATCCGGACGGCGCGGGCGGAAAAGTTCCTGGCCATCGGGCGCAAGCTCTGATCGCATGGTTACCGGAGCGGCGGCGTGGCTAACGAAAATTTGACGAAGCCAGATCAAGGCGCTGTTGCCGGGTAAGGTTTAGTAAAGTTTATCGCCCTTAATGCACCCCGGGTTGTGGGTTCGCGTTCGGAATGGTTGGATGTCGCTATCGAAGGTCCTGAAATTCGGTGTTGCAGCGGTTGCGCTCATGGCGCTGTCCGCCTGCGAGGAAGACTCGCGCCTGTCGCGCAGCAGCCGTCATTACACGCCGGTGCCGGCGGAAATGATCGCGATGATGGCCGAGAAGAACACGACCAAGCATGCACCGATCCTGCTGCGAGCCTACAAGCAGGAAAGTGAAGTCGAGATCTGGAAGATGAATGCGGCGGGCGAATATGTCCTGCTGAAAACCTATCCGATGTGCCGCTGGTCCGGCCAGCTCGGCCCCAAGACGCGTGAGGGCGACCGTCAGGTCCCGGAGGGGTTCTATACGATCACCGAGGGCCAGCTGAACCCGAATTCGAGCTTTTATCTCAGCTTCAACGTCGGTTATCCCAACGCCTATGACCGCGCGCACGGCCGTTCGGGCGCGCTCATCATGGTGCACGGCGCCTGTTCCTCGGCCGGTTGCTTCTCGATGACGGACAAGCAGATCGCCGAGATATACGCGATTACCCGCGAGGCCTTCGCGGGCGGACAGAAGGCGATCCAGTTCCAGTCCTATCCGTTCCGCTTCACGCCGCAGAACATGGCAAAGTATCGCTCAGACCAGCATATGCCGTTCTGGAAGATGCTGAAGGAAGGGTCTGACAGCTTTGACGTGAGCAAGCGCGAGACGCAGGTCAGCGTTTGTGAACGCAAGTATGTGTTCAACCGCTCCGCCTGTGCGCCGGCCGAGTCCAGTTCCCCCGTGATCGCGGCGGTCGCCGCCAAGGCGCGGGCCGACGAGCAGAAGGTGGCGGAACTTATCGCCGCCGGCACCCAGCCGGTGCGTCGCATCTACAAGGATGGTGACCAGCATCCGGCCTTCAAGCACACGCACTATGCCGATGCTTCGGCGGAAGGTCGTGTGGTTGCCTTTGCCGGTGCCGGGGTGTCGAAAATTGCAGATGTCAGCCGCCCCGATGCTCTGGCCGAAGGACCGACCGAGGTGCCGGTACCCGTTCCGGGCGACAAGAAGGCGCGCAGGCCGCTGCCAAGGCCACACCGGCAAAGGTGGGGGCTGCGGCACCGGTTACGACGCCCGCCGCGAGCCAGGCCAGTGCCTTTGCAGCGACGCCCCAGCCGACGACTTCCGGTGTCTCGCTGTTCAGCCGCCTGCTTGGCGGCAGGTCCGAAGGGTTGGAGGCGGTGACGCCGGTTGAACCCGCCACGCCGCAGCCGGTCAGTTCTCCGCTGCCGCCCAAGCCGCCGATCCGGTCGTCTGATGCGACGCAGCTGCGTGGGCTGAACGCACAGTTGCCAGCAGCACGCTGAAATTCAGATCTCTTTTACCTGCCAAGACCCGGCGTGATTGCGCCGGGTTTTTTATTTGATGGCAACTGCGGCCACCGTCCGGGACGCACCGGCTGGACTGTCCACCATGGCCCGAGCGGCTCAGCGGCGCTTGCGGCCGCGACGGTGGTGCTCCGGAACCTGATCCTTCTTGCGGTCGGGTGTGACGAGGGTTTCGACATACTCGGCAAGGCCGCGATGGAACAGCATCGCATTCAAGGTGACGAAGACAAAGAGCATGGCCACGGTGCGCATCGGATAGTCGACAAGGGAATGAGCCAGAATGCCAATGATGGCGATGCCGATGGCCCGCATGAACGGCACATGGCGCTGCTGGAACAGGCGCAAGCCGAGCAACGCGAGATAGACGATGATCAGCGCGGCGGCGATCATGCCGCCTTCGTAGACGAGTTCGATGACATCGTTATGGACGTGGTTGACAATGGCCAGCCCGATGCTGTCGGCNGGTTCATAGATCGGGTANGTCGTCTCGAAGGTGCCGTAGCCGGTGCCAAACACCGGGTTTTCCTTGATCGCATTGAAGCTGACGCGGGCATATTCGGAACGGCTGAGCTTGGAGTCCGCGGTCAAGGCATCGAACCGATACCAGACGCCGGCAATCGATATCGCGGCCCAGACAGCGATCATGAGCAGCGGCAGCCGCGTATGGGCCTCGCTCATCGAGCGGACGGCAAGCACCAACGCGGCAAGTGCGACCGCCGTTCCGATGAACAGGCCGGCCATTGAGCCCGCAGCCAGCAGCAACACCATGATGTAGGCCAGGCCCAACATGGTGATGACGGTGCGCCGCGCGCGAAACCCGAAATAGATGATGAACGGAATGGCCGTGAACAGCAGCGTTGCGAGGTGGTTGACGTTGGAGAAGGTGCCGCCACGCAGAGGATGATCGAATATGCCGGTGATGCCGGTGCCGCGGTCACCGGTGGCCAGCACCAGCGGCGCCAGAATGGCATTGATGGCGATGCCGATGAACAGCGGTTTGACGAGGTGGTAGACGCGATGGGCCGGCAGGCGCAGGCTGGACCAGAGCAGCAGTGTCGCAGCGATGGTGAAGACCAGATAGTCAAGGGTGCGGATCGTGACCAGCGAGAGCGTGCCGAAGGTATTGCCGATCTGTCCCGCAGAAACATCCATCGCGTTGCGTACGGCAGCGGGACGCAGCTTGTGCAAGACCAGCTCCGGCAGGGGCAGCACCTGAATGGCGACCGCGACGCAGGCCGCCAGAGCGAGCGCGATGATGCGCCCGTCAACCTCATGCTCATCCAGCAGGAACAGAGCTGTGCCGCAGACAAGAATCGCCGCCATCAGCAACAGCGAGTCGCTGATCAGGCCCGGGCCGGTGCCGCCGCCGATCACGATGGCCGCGACCAGGATGATGCTGATGCCCAGTTCGGACGCTTTGCGGGTGGCGTGGCTCATTGGGCAGCCTGCTCGATATCCAGGGAGTGGAGTTGCAGCTTGCCGTTGTAGCGATAGCGCCAACTGTCGACGTTCAGGCCGCTGATGATGGAAATGCGCTGCGAGGCGCAGCCGTCATCCGGCACCCTGAATTCGGCCGCAAGATCCATGCGGCTGAACTGGCCTTCCGGAAGGTCGATTTTTGCGATCTCGGTCCGGGCACCGGGGCAGTAGATTCTCAGCGAAAGGCCACGCGGCAGAGCGAGCGANTGGCCGCTGACCGTGGTCTTGAACACATAGGCGCCGGGGATCAGCGCNAGCGTCTGGCCGAAACGGATCAGCCGCACGGGGCCATTCAGNAGGCTGATCGTGAGCCCCCCCCGCGCAGNGCGGCTGATCTCGACCCCGGGCGAATCGACAAATTCCCAATCGAAAACCTGACCGGTGGTCGTGTTGACAAACTGGGGATTGAAGACATGGCCGGCCAGTTTCTGCGCGGCCGCCGGAAGGGTGAACAGGAAGACGCGGTAGGCAGCATTCGCCTTGCCGTTNGCCATCAGCGCGGTGATCGCGATGCGCGTTTCGTGCGGCGTGGGCGGCGCCGGAGTGGCGACCAGTCCGAGCACGATCTCGGAAAGAAAGTCGTTGGCGTTCGGGGCGCGGGCAAGGGCATCGAGAAACGAGATGCGCCAGGGCGGATTTTCGCTCAGTTCCGAAATGACGGCCTTGAGGCCCTGCGGATCGGTGATGACCTTTTCCATCAGGTCNGCCACGGAAGCCAGACGCGCNGGCCAGCGCGTCAGCAGGATGTTGAGCGAAGCAAAGCCCCCGGCGATGTCCCGGTCCTCGATCTGCCGGCGCGCAACCTTCTCAAGGGCATTCACCTCGCCCTTGTTGATCTTCAGGGTCTGCCGGAACATCTGGTTGGCCTGATCCGGCTGCCTGGTCCTGAGCAGGTATTCCCCCAGAAGGGTGTAGACGCGCGCATCCCCCGGCGCGACCGAGAGTGCCGATTTCAGATTCTTCAGAAACGGCTGCTCTTCGATCGGCGTTTCCTCGTTCGCCAGCATCTGAAGGGCATGGTTGACCCGCGCCTCGATGTTTGCCCCGTTCAGGAACAGCGCCAGATTGGGNCGTCGAACTTCAACGAGGCGGCCTAAAGTATTTGACAAGGCCGTCAACAGCCCGATCGAAATAAGCAGACCAATCGCCCAGCGCAGAATTGTCTCTGGACGACTTAGATCTCCGATCATTGCCCTGGCCTCGGATGTGTTTGTTGTCTGGTCCATAGTTATAATAGTGATAATTCATGTAGCGATANGAATAATTGTATTCGAGCGACTCGACCGAGAACTTGGTCAGGGCAACGCCGACNACATANCCGCCAGCTGCCTTCAGGCGCTTCATGGCGGATCGGGCCGACTTGCGCGACACCTGGTTCGACGACACGACAAACAGAGTCGCCTCGAAAATGCGGCTGAGCAAGGGCGCGTCGGACAGGCCGATGACNGGTGGGCCGTCGATGATGATCGTGTCGAAACGCTGCGCCAATGCACTCATGCAGCGCGCCATCTTGGGCGAGGACAGCAGGTCGGCCGGGTTATGCGGAATCGTGCCGGCCGACAGGAAGGTCAGATTCGGCATCGAGGTTTCCTGAAACACGCTGGACACGTTGGCGCCCGAGAGCGTGTTGCTCAGAAGGTTGGCAAGGCCGATGGTGTTCTGCACGCCGAAATGGCGGTGCATGNTGGGTTTGCGCAGGTCCGAATCGATGATCAGGACGTTCTGGTCGAGAGCGGCAAACTCATGCGCCAGCTTGAAGGCCGTGGTGCTCTTGCCCTCTCGCGGCTCGGAACTGGTGACGAGAATGGTGCGCGGCGAGGTGAAGGAGCCCGAAAACTGCAACGAGGTGCGCAGCGACCGGTAGGCTTCGCTGAGCGAACTGTTCTTGTCCTCCAGCGCCTCGACGATCGACTGGTCGTTGATATGCGGCAGGATGCCCAGCACCGGAAGGCCGAGTTCCTGCTCCACCTGATCGGGAATGCGGAAAGTGTTGTTGAGCAGTTCGATGCCGTAGATCACGGCGGCCGAGAGCAACAGCGAAACGGCGAAGGCGATGGCCATGTTGAGGCGCAGGTTCGGCGAGATCGGCGCCCCCGGCCTGACCGCCGGCTCGACCATGGCGGCGGTCTGGTTCTTCAGTTCGGCGCCGACACCGACTTCGTTGAGCTTGCGGATCAGGCTTTCGAATTGCGAGCGGTTTGAATCCACTTCACGCTTGAGGATCGTGTAGCGNATGTTCTTGTCCATGTAGGAGGCCTGGGACTTCTTGAGTTCCTCAAGCTCGGCCTTCAGACGCTGTTCCTTGTCCACATTGTCGGCATGGCGCAGCTTGATGGAATCGACCATCACCGTCATCGCGCCGGAAAACTGGCGTTCCAGCTCCTGAATGCGGGCCTGAAGCTGGCGCATTTCCGGGAAGGCCGGCTTGAAGCTGCCGAGCTTGTCCTGATATTCAGCCCGGAGTTCGGCAATCTTGGTGCGCGTCGAGGCCAGACTCTGGTTGTCCATCATCTGGGGCAGGTAGGCGGCGCGGCCGGCGTTGATCTGCTTGATCAGCAGTTCTGAATCGAGCCGCTGGCGCAGCGCTTCGTTGTAGGCGCTGTTGACGGCATTCAGGTTGGCGACCAGCAGCGTGCTGGCCTCGCCGGTGATGTTGACGTCCTCTTCCTTGGAGTAGCGGACAAGCTCCTCCTCCGACGCCTGTAGGCGCTGTTTGACCGCGGCGACCTGATCCTCGATGAACTGGCGGGTCAGACTGGAGGTTTCCCCGGTCTGATCGAGGCGCTGGTCGATGTAGCTCTTGACCAGCTGGTTGGCGACACGCTCGGCATGGGCGGCGTTGTGGTGACGAAACGAAATGATCAGGATGCTGGTGTTGGGCAGCAGCGAGACATCGGTGCCTAGAACAACGGTGTTGACGGCCAGCTGTTCACGCTGCTGGGCGGTGTAGCCGTCGAGTTGACGCTCGGCCTCCTGCACGAAAATGCGATCGAACAGGCGGCGCAGCGAGAAGCGCGCCGGCGGAAACAGGAAGTCCGCCCGCTGCGACAGGCCAAGGTCGTAGACGACGCGTTCGGCGAGGGCGCGGCTCTTGAGTTTCTCGCGCGTCGTGAGGAAGGCGCGCAGGTCACCCGATTCACGCACCACCTGAAGATCCTCGACCACCTTTGCCGACTGGGTCAGCACTTCCATGCGTGCGGTCGCCTGATAGATGCGCTCCTGAAGGAAGGTGATGATCAGGCCAAGCACGAGGCAGAGCGCGGCAACAACCGCGATCACCTTGCGGTATTGCAGGATGTAGAAGAGGATCCGGAGAAGGTTGATGCCTTCTTCCTCGCCGCTGCCCCCAACCATGCGGGGATCGGCGGGCATGGCCACGGCCCGCGCGCCGAAGTCCGCCGGAGAACGCTCCGGCAGAGACTCAGGCGAAAACGGGGAGGGAATCCGGTCGTCCATGGTTCCGTCTTATCCTTGATGCCGGCCGGCGGGCAATCCCGTCAGATGCGGCCGATCGAAAGCGCGTTCCTGGCGACGCCGATGGTTTCCTTCAGGTACTGGAATGCAACACGCGTCGACGAACTGAAGACCATCACCGAATCCCCGCCGTAGATCTTGGGGTTGGCGCGCAGGCCGCCGCGTATTTCGGAGACATTGTAATTGGCGACCTGTGTCCGGCCGTCCTGCGTGCGGAAGACATAGACCTTTGTCGGATCGGCAATGTCCCTGAACCCGCCGGCGAAGGCAATGGTTTCAAGCAGGGTGGAGACACCCGGTACGGGATAGACGCCGGCCTTGTTGACTTCGCCATCGACCACGACGCGGCGCGCACTCGATTCCTTGACGAACACCGAGATGCTCGGCGACTGGAGATAGCCTGCGGCATAGCGCCGGGCGATTTCCTGCTCAAGATCGCGCACCGAGCGACCGCTGGCGCGCACGTTTCCGATCAAGGCCAACGAAATATCGCCGTTGGGGTCGACCTGGGCGGTCCGGCTGAGTTTTTCGACGCCGAAGACGTCGATCTGCAGCACATCGTTGGCGACAATCGCCAGCGGATTCCCCTGCCTGGCCCCGGCAGGAGGGGGCAATTCGTCAACGACCACGAGTTGCCCGTCACTGTCACCGGGGCGCGGCCCGCCTGTCGCGCTGCCCGAGGGCGCGCTGTTGGGGGACCCGAAATCGCCGCATCCCCCGAGCAGGCTGACAGCCAGCAGGGCGGCGAGCGTTGAAATGCGTACCATGCCTGTCATCCTCTCAGCCACCCCATCAGACCGCCCGCCGCAGGTCGCGACTCCGGCGCGGAGACAGGCAAGCGGGGCGTAACCTCACGCGCGGGCGCATTGGCGACGATGGCCACCGGCTTGCGATTGAACACATCCTGCGCCCAGGCCTCGCCAAGCTGCTCGGCCATGACGGCGCGCGCGGCGGCCAGGCCGGGCGGACGGCGCGTGGCGCCATGGGCGTCGGATGCAACAATATCGATGCGCCCGGCCTCCAGAAACCGGTCGGACAGGCGCTTGGCCAGCGAGCCGAAATGCCCCGTAAGCGAGGCTGCCGTGATCTGCACCAGGCAACCGGCATCCTGAGCCTGCGTGATGTCGGAAAAATGCTTCTCAACCCAGGGAAGGCGTTCGGGATGGGTGATGATCGGCACGTAACCACCTGCCAGTAACCGTTCGGTCAGCTTGACGAACTGGATCGGGCGGATGGCACCCGGCGGTTCGAGCAGAAAATACCGGCTGCCGTTCAGGGTCGGAACCTCACCGGCGTTCAGTTTTTCCAGAAGGTCGGGCGCGATGTGGATATCCGCGCCGACATAAAGGGTCAGCGGTATGCCCGCCGCGAGCAACTCCTGCCGCAGGGCGGAGACGGCTGTCTCGATCGAGGCGGCGGAATTGTTGTAACGACCCGGCAGAATATGAGGTGTGCAGGCCATGGCAACAATGCCACCCTGCACACACATCCGGGCCATTTCGAGAGATTCCTCCACGCTGCGCGAGCCATCATCAATGGCCGGCAACAAATGGGCGTGGAGATCAATCAACATAACTAAACCCAATGTCCGGATTTAGTTGTTTTGATGTCAGGCAGTCAGACGGCGCCAACGGATCAGTTGCTGACCCGGCCGCCATTCCTCTGCGAGACGCCGATGACGATGGCTGCACCAGCCGCTGCGGCAGCGGCACCTACGCCGAGGCCGACATTGCTGCCGATGAGAGCGCCACCCGCCGGAGCCGGAGGCGGAGGAGCCGCCGCAACATCACCGATCGGACGCAGGCAGAGCTGCGTGCCGGCCGCCGTCCTGACCGACGAGATGTCGATTTCCTGGTTCGGGCCGATGCTGAATTCACAATTGACGCCGACAACGCCAGAGGCAGACCCGTTGGCGCCAGCCGAAAGCCGGGTCCCCAACACAAGCGTTGAACCCGAGGTGACGGCCTTGACCCCGGCCCCACCGGTCCGGGCGATGACCGCGCCACTGGCCTGACGAACCGTGGCAGCAACACCCTTCTTGGCGGCAGAGGCGATGCAGGCGCACTTCGGCGACGCTTCGACAGTGTCGCTGCTCAGAGCCGGCGACGTGACACCCCAGACGCCCAGGAGGCCAGCGGCAACGGCAGTGATGCGGATCATCTTCATTGTTCAACCCTCAATTTGGCCGGACCCTACAGAAACGCTTGCCGCGATGCAAGAGGGGGCCTGTCTCAAATTTGGAAAACCGGATCAGTCAAGCGATGGTGTGGCGGCGATGCATCAGGTGGCGTAACGTCATTTTCACATCAAAAATCACGGATTCGGGGTTAAAAAACCGCAAAGATGCCAAAAGTTACTTAATCGTTAATTTATATACTATCGTGGTGTTATATTTTGACACAGTCATGAAAAGGCAAATGCTGACTTCAAGTTGTGAATAGCTGGATATTAACCATGTGATACGCCGATTTGAGACAATAGATGAGGCCCGTTTTGTCGTGTAGGAGCCCAGGAATCGACGGAAAACGGGGTGTTTTCCGCTTTTGCACGCATCAGTTACCTTGTCCGGGCGAAAGATATCGGAAAATTTGATTTTAAAACCAATTATTTCGCCGTGTGCGTTGCAACACACGGCACTTCACTTTGATGTGAAGGGTTGAGTGATCAGCGCCCTTTTCCCTCATGTGCAACCGTTCGCCGCGAGTCCTGCCTTCAGGGATTCTCAGTGTCGCANCAAGCATGGGTCATGCGTGCGGACCTATCGGATACGCCACTTCGACAAGATAGGGGCCGCCGCCGATCTGCTCGCGCGCTGAAAACAGGACGAATCGCTCTGGTGAAAATGTGATTCGCGGGAATCCGCCGCGCGTTGCGAGATAGTCGGCGAGATCAAGCGGGGATGCGCCGCGCAGATGGGCGAGGGTGACATGCGGGGTGAACTTCCGCTTTTCCGGCGCCAGGCCTGCGGCGCGGCTGATCCGCTCGTGATCGGCCTGAAGGTCGGCCAGCGGTCGTGTCAGGGCGACGCTGGCGTAGACGGCATGCGGGCGGGCGCCGCCGAAGACATCGAGGCCGGTGATCGTCAGGGTCAGCGGATCGGGGCGGAGTTCGGCAAGGAAGTCGGCGATGTCGCGGGCTGTTCGACGGTCGATATCGCCGATAAAGCGCAGGGTCAGATGATAGTCGGCCGGCTCGATCCAGCGGGCGCCGGGCAGGCC
>Ga0056914_10001067_pt1 | contig 20850 bp, 12 predicted proteins | sample TNRBio252014_DNA_FD_55168 | JGI IMG/M metagenome (GOLD analysis project Ga0056914, IMG submission 55168) | Wastewater treatment Type I Accumulibacter community from EBPR Bioreactor in Madison, WI, USA - TNR Reactor_6/25/2014_ DNA | ecosystem: Engineered > Bioreactor > EBPR > Anaerobic-Aerobic >...
AAGAACTGACAAAAGGCCTGCACGAAGCCATTGTTAAAAACGGAGGCACCGCTTTTGGCATTACCTTAGAAGGCAGTCCGGAAGCGGATAAAGATGCGCTGGATTATTCGCCCACGTATGATTTTAGTTTGCATGAAACCTATCCGGATCGGAATGTGGCGATTGCCCGATTCACGTTTAATCCGAATGAGCAGCAATTGTACGAATACGACGCGATCACGGATAAATTGAATCCAATCGCATTCGACAAAAATTTATTAGAGAAATTTAAACAAGCTTGCCAGTAGGTTTCTATGCTGGTAATGGCTGCTGATGTGTTACCAAATCGTCCGGTTTCATACCATTAAACTGAACAAAAAACCGCGTCCCTTCCCCCACTTTTGTTTCAAACCAGACACGGCCGTTCATGGCCTCTACCATGCTTTTGCACATGGCCAACCCCAAGCCGGTTCCAGAGGATTTGGTGGTGAAATAAGGCGCAAAAACCTGACCCTGCACCGCATCCGGAATGCCGGCGCCGTTGTCGCTGACACAGATCAGGGCGTGGTGCTCCAAAGCACTCAACGCAATACAAACGCGGCCTTCGCGGCCATCGGGAATAGCTTGAAGGGCGTTTTTGATCAGGTTGACTAAGATGCGGGTCAATTGGCTGCGGTCGGCAAAAACGAATACGCTTTGCTCCGGCAACCGGCACGCCACCTGAATAGACGCTTCCTCCTGCTGTTCAAAAAGCCGGTGTACGGAAACCACTAATTGGCTGAGATCAAGCTGCTCGCACTGAGGTTCGGGCATTTTTGCAAAATTGGAAAATTCGGAAGCGATGTCCGACAACACATCTATTTGTTCGATCAGGGTTTGGCTGACCCGCTGCACTAACCCTGCGGCCTGTTCCGGCTGGGTCTTATAGGCTCGTTGCAGGTGTTGCACGCTGAGTTTCATGGGTGTCAGGGGATTCTTGATTTCGTGAGCCACCTGCCGGGCCATTTCGCGCCAGGCGCCTTCGCGTTCGGATTGTTTCAGGCGTTCGGTGCTGTCTTCCAATTTTTCCACCATGCGGTTGTACTCCCCGATCAGTTCGCCCAGTTCGTTCCGGCCCTGCCAGGCAATCCGTTCGTTTTTTTCAAGTTTAATGTTGGCTAATTTCTGGCCAAGCTCCGCCAAAGGCCGGGTAATCGAATTGGCCACTAAGATGGCCGCAGCGGTAGCAAACAACAGAATAAACACGTATAAATTCAGCAAGGTGCTGATAAACCCCTGGACTTCCTCCTGCAATCCGGGTGAAGAAGTGTGCCGGAAATAGGTGGCGGCGAGCAGCCCAAATGCTAAAAACGACCCCAAAATGGACGCAATCGCAGCCAGTTGGATGCGGTTGCGCAACGATGGCCGCCCGCAAAGGGGCAACTCAAATTCAGGGCTGATGAACCCGGTTAAATGGTTGATGCCAGCCAGCGTCAGCGCCAGCAAAAACAGCACCGAAAAAAGGCTCGAAAAAAGCGCCATCGGTTTCAGGTAGCCACCGGTTGCTTTGCCAACAACAACTGTGACGCCGTCCGCGCCCCGAAAAATCAAATCCGCGCGCACGGCTGAAAAATATTCCCACCACTGCCCTTCCTTAAAAGCGGATATTTCAGGGGGTAGCTCCCCCGGCAGCTCGCCTTTAAAATCCCGGACTTGCCCATCCTGCATGAACACAGCATAGTCGTATTTGATCAGTTGCTCCGGGTTTGCCGGGGCTGATGCGGCAAGTTCGCGGGCAATCCGGAGCCTGATAACCCGATCTTCCTGCAAATTGAACTGAAACAACAACAGCGCTAACCAGGCCGAAAAAACGACCGTCCAAAACAACAATCCGCTGAGGTTAGCGATCCGGCGCTCCATGTAGAGGTCGAAAAGCGCCAGGTATGCTACTCCTGATAACAGCAGTTGAACGGGGGTTAGCGGATCGGGTAAAAACCAGGCCCAAAATCCCAAAACCGAAAGCGCAATCAACATGCCCCACAATCGCTGCTGCCGGGACACGCCTGCCCGGATCAAATGCCATAGCAAGCGGTGCGACAACAAAAAGAGCGCAACCGTGAGCATCAGCAGCGCGAGTATTGCTACGCTGCCCGCTCGTTCGAGCTGAAAAATATGATCAAAATCTAAAGGAATGTGGTGGTACAAAACGACCCGGTGCATTTGCAACGCGATCCCGGTCAAGCCTGCCAGCATGACCCCATTAGCAAATGCGGCAACCAAAACCGCTCCTTTCCGGGGCACCGGCATTGGTATCCGGAAGGTGAACGCAACAAGACCGAGCAACACCAGCGATTTGGCCAGCAGGGTAAAAGCAACCTGGTCTGCCTGCGGCACGGCAATAGCGGATGCCAAAAAATTCCAGGGCAACAGCAACAGCATACCCGTTGACAGCAGCAGGACCGGAAGTCTCTTTTTTAGGTATTTACCGAATTGTTTCAAGCTGTTTTCGCCATCGCATGGCTGAGGCGTGCTTGGGTATACGGAGTTTTGGAGGGAATGTTCCAGTATTAAGGATCAAGCTGGCAGGGAGCAGTTGGCAGTTGGCAAGGGTGTGTTCGCTTCGGATCAAAACCAGGAGTACCAAATTCAGCAAACATAATTCAATTGCTTAATAATCAATTTGTTAGACTACAAAACAAAACTGCCAACTGAAAACTGCCCACTTCACGAAACTCAATCGCATAGTAATCAATCCGTTGGATTACGTAGCAAGACTGCCAACTGCCCACTGAAGACTGCCCACTGACTTCCTCTATATCTTCCGAATCTCCCCCGCCAGCATATTCCGGGTATTGCGCACTTCGGGGTCGCCGGAGTACGCCACTTCGCCGCCGGTATTGACGGAAGCGTCGAGGCTTTTCAGGGCGACCACTACGGCTTTCCCGCCGGTGCTGGCGCGTACTTCGGTTTGGTCGCATTGCAGGTTTAATGCGCGGTATTGCCCGCCTGTCGTTGCCGATGCATTTTGTGAGGCAGTTGTTCCGCTCAGTTCCAGCTCGCCGCCTTCAGAAGCCATTGCACTCAGGGAGTTGACTTTGATTTCTAATTCCACCTGCGCGCCGCTTCCCGCTTTGGCGGAAAATAAATCCGTTTCAATGACGGCGTCGCTCTTGATTCTGGAACCGGCGTTCCCGGTCACTTGGCGCAGGCTGCGGTAGGTGATGACCACGTTGACGTCTACATTTTTGTAGAAAAAGCCGTCAATCAGTTGCACCTTCAGTTTGCCGCCTTTCACATACACGGATACTTTGTCGGCGGAAATGCCGTTCGCTTCTACTGTCGCAGATTCTTCCTCCCCTTTCTGGAGCAGCACTTCGATGTCGCCCGTGACCAATATTTCATCGAAAGGCTGCAATTTGCGTACGTCCTGCGCATAGAGTGGTGTGAGGAACAACAGGGTTCCAACAAGCAAGGTCATTGCCTTCATAGTTGTCGAGTTTTTTTAGAAATGTAAAAAGTGTTCGGGTGATTTCTTGAAAGGGAGATGCATAAATCAGCGCTTCCCCCCTATGCCCGGCAGAAGAATCCTTGAAAATTTCATCCGGAAGCAAAAATCTTTGCGAACTTTGCGCCCTTTAAGAACCACATCAGCGATACCAAATACCATGTCACAACAGGTTGACCAATTCAAGAAGTTAGTTGCACACTGCAAAGAATACGGTTTCATTTTTCAGTCCAGCGATATCTACGACGGCCTCAGCGCCGTATACGATTACGGCCCCTACGGCTCGGAACTGAAAAACAACATCAAAAACTACTGGTGGCGCGCGATGGTGCAAATGCACGAAAACATCACGGGCATTGACGCGGCCATCTTCATGCACCCCAAAACCTGGAAAGCTTCGGGGCACGTAGATGCATTCAACGACCCGTTAGTTGACAACAAAGACAGCAAAAAACGCTACCGGGCCGACCAGCTCGTCGAAGGCGTCATTGATAAAATCAACGAAAAAGCCGAAAAGGAAGTCGAAAAAGCCCGCAAGCGCTTTGGCGAAAGCTTCGACGAGGCGCTGTACCGCGAAACCAATCCCCGCGTTTCGGAATACCTGAAACAGGCGTTGGACATCGAAAAACGCTTGGCGCAATTGATGAAGGCCGAGGACATGGCCGGTCTGAAAGCGCTGATNGAAGANNTGGAAATTGCCGACCCGGAAAGCGGCTCGCGCAACTGGACGGAAGTGCGCCAGTTCAACCTGATGTTTTCCACCCAGTTGGGCAATATTTCCGGTGAAGAGGGCAAACTCTACCTGCGCCCCGAAACCGCCCAGGGCATTTTTGTCAACTTCCTGAACGTGCAAAAAAGCACGCGCCTGAAAGTGCCGTTTGGCATTGCGCAAATCGGCAAAGCGTTCCGCAATGAAATCGTGGCGCGGCAATTCATTTTCCGGATGCGCGAATTCGAGCAGATGGAAATGCAGTTTTTCATCCGCCCCGGCGAAGAAATGAAATGGTACGAATACTGGAAAACCGCCCGCATGAAGTGGCACACCGCCCTCGGCACGCCGCCGGAAATGCTGCGCTTCAAAGACCACGACAACTTAGCGCATTACGCCAATGCTGCGGTGGACATCCAGTTCGAGTTTCCTTTTGGGTTCAAAGAATTGGAAGGCATCCACTCGCGCACCGATTTTGACTTGAAAAGCCACCAGGAGTTGTCGGGCAAAAAATTGCAGTATTTCGATACGGAACTGAACGAAAACTACGTGCCTTACGTGGTGGAAACCTCCGTTGGTTGCGACCGCATGTTCCTCGCCCTGATGAGCTATGCCCTGCAGGAAGAAGCCGTGCCGGATGCAAAAAAAAGGAGAAGACGCAACGCGCACCGTGCTGCGCCTGCACCCCGCCCTCGCGCCGGTGAAATGCGCGGTATTGCCCCTCATCCGCAACAAAGAAGAACTGCCGGAAAAAGCCCGCGAAATCTTCAACGACCTGAAGCAATCTTTCCTTTGCCAATACGACGACAAAGACGCCATTGGCCGCCGCTACCGCCGCCAGGACGCCATCGGCACGCCATTTTGCGTCACCGTAGATTTTGAAACGATCGAGAACAATACCGTCACCCTGCGCGAGCGCGACTCGATGGTGCAGGAACGCATTCCGATCAGCGAAATTGAGGCGATTGTGCGGAAGCGGACGGATATGAAGTTGTTGTTTGGGTAACGTAGCGCCGAACGCTGTTCGGCGTAACATGCAGTTGAACTCCGATATAACGTGTAAAAGCCGTCCTGCGACTTTGAGTTGCAGGACGGCTAATGCCACGGGCAAGCTTGATTTGGGCCGTTGTGGGTAAAATACGGGAAGGCGACGCCGTAGCGGGCGGTACCTCCGAACGCCGATTCGGCACATTTGCCTGCTTTACTAAGGCTCCAAAGCCTTGGTAAAGCTGCACGAAACCCTATTGTGATGAGCAATACAAAGTCATTTCAGCTATACAGCCGTTTTTGTCCTAATTTTATTATTGGGAATGGAAGCTTTACCAAGGCTCAAAGCCTTAGTAAAGCGGGGCCGTGATGCGATTACGGCCTGCCCGGTTGCAAAATAGCGGCCTCGTTTTGTGTGGGTTCCTTAAATTTGGGACTATAAAGTGTTCAGTCAACCCCTGACTTCGCCGCCCCTCCCAGCCCGCTCCGCCCGCCAAAATGGCAAATAACACAATCCAAAAATCACCAGCGCCAGGGCTTCCAGCACGAGAATATACCACGGCCACGGGCCGAACAAATCCAACAGCGAAGCCGTGGGCGGCTTGTGCAGCAGATAAGCGTAGTTGGAGCCGACGACTAAGTTGATCAGAAACATCAGCACGGCGTACACCTGGATGGCCACAAATGCGCGCAGGATGCTTTTGCGGGTGGGATAAAACCGGAACACCACGGAGATGTAAATGGTATAAATGACCAATCCACTGTGCGTGATCCAGAATTTAAAAAAGGTAAACGTCGGGAAGCTGTCCATCAAATGTGGCGTGAGCACCCCCTGCAACGTACCCGCCAGTATCCAGAAATACAGGATTTCGTGCGCCCGGTAGGAAGGCCGCCACATCAGGAAGGGCAAGATCAGCCCGACGATGTTGCACAAATCAAACGGCAGGTCGGTTTTGGGGTCGAAATAGCCGTGTGCCATCCGGACGATGATGTAAAACACCACCGAAAAGCAAATCAGGACGGCCATGAAGCGCGATACGTTGATCTGGGCGCTCAAGCTCAGGTATTTTTTCGCGTAAAGCGGCAAAAAGATGGAGAGCGCTACCGTCAGGATCAACACAGTCCAGTGCTCGTGCCCGAACATGACGAAATTTTGGTTGTAGCTAAAAAAGGAAGACAGCATGATTTTAGGTGTTGGTTGTTCAGATAATGTTTTTTTCAAGGTAAAAGTAGAAAGGATAAAGGTGAAAGTAGGGATTACGTTTCTTCGATGATATTACGTTTCCTCCTTTAACCTTTCTACTTTAGCCTTTAACCTTTCTACTTTAGCCTTTAACCTTTCTACTTTAGCCTTTAACCTTTCTACTTTAGCCTTTAACCTTTTTAATCTTCTCTCGCGATNTACTCCTTCACCACTTGCTCCAGCAGGGGCAGGGTAAGGGTGCCGTCGGCCAGAACTGCGTCGTGAAAAGCGCGGAGGTCGAAGCGTTCGCCCATTTCCTGTTCGGCTTTTTTGCGCAATTCCTTGATTTTTAATTCTCCGATTTTATACGAAAGCGCCTGTCCGGGCCAGGAAATGTAGCGATCCGTTTCGGTGGTGCATTCGTGCATCGAAAGCGCGGTATTGTCCGCTAAATAAGCAATGGCCTGCTCGCGCGACCACCCATAGGCGTGTATACCGGGGTCTACCACGAGGCGGCAGGCGCGCCACATTTCGTAGGTCAGTTTCCCAAATTTGCTGTACGGATTTTTGTAAAAACCCATTTCTTCGCCCAGNGCTTCGGTGTAGAGCGCCCAGCCTTCGCCGTAGGCTGAGAGGTAGAGGTTGCGCCGGAAATTGGGCACGTCGGTCAGCTCGTAGTTCAGCGCCATTTGCAGGTGGTGGCCGGGCACGGCTTCGTGCAGGGTCAGCGCCTCCAGCACGTAAAGTGGCCGGGCGGGCAGGTTGTAGGTATTCACCCAGTAGTAGCCGCCGCGTTTGCTGCCCGGCGCCGAAGGGTTGTAGCGCCCGCCGGTGTATTTGGGCGCTAAGTGGTCAGGCACCGGTTCCACGCCGTAAGGCTGGCGGGGCAATTTGCTGAAAAAAGCCGGCAGTCGCCCGTCTGCCAATTTGGAAATATAGGTCGCTTCTTTGAGCAGTTCTTCCGGCGAATCGGCGTAAAACTGCGGATCGGTGCGCAAAAATTCAAGAAAGGCTTTCAGGTCGCCTTCAAAGCCGGTTTGGCGCATCACCACTTCCATTTCGCTGCGGATGCGCGCCACTTCTTCCAGCCCTTTCTGGTGGATGTCAGCCACCGGCATGTTCAGCGTGGTGTAATAATCGGCAAGGCTTTGGTAATAAGCCAATCCGTTCGGAACCGAGCCGATTCCTTCTTTGGCGCGTGCGTTGGGAATGTACCGGTTTTCCATAAAATCGGACATGAGGCGATATCCGGCCACGGCGCCATCCATAATCGCGGCGCGGGCTGCTGCACGCAGTTTTTCTTTTTCGCTTTCGCTGAATGATTCCGGAAGCGTTTTAAAAGGCCGGTAAAATAAACTTGCTTCCGGCGACTGCACGATATGGCTTTTGTAGGTGACTTCATACCCGTCGAAAATGGCTTTTGCCTGCGTCATGCCAGTGCGGATGCCTTCTTCCAGCAGATCGAGGTGCTGCTGCACGTAGCGCGGGTAATCGCGCAGTTTCAGGATATAGCGTTTGTAGTCCGCCGGCGTATTCAGCGGCATGGACGTCATGGAAAAAACGTAGGAAATGTGAAAACCGTCGTCGGCCAGCAGGGGGATCAGGTAGCCTTTGTAGTGGTAGTGTTCGGTTTGTTCTTTGCAAATAAAGCGGAGCAACGCCTTGCTGATTTGTTCGCTGCGGGAGAGCTGCGCGTCGCTGATTTTGTTCAACTGAAGGTCGAGGTTGGCATAAAAATCGGCGCGCCGTTTGAAATCTGCTTCGGTAAAAGCGCCCAGAATGCCTGTTCCAAGCGTATCTGAAGGCGCTGGTGTGGATTCTTTGCGCTGGAAGTTTTCGTAAGAACCGACTAATGCGGTCAATTGCTTGGAGGCTTTTTGGCCCAGTGCAGGCGAAGCGATCAGGAGGAAAAGGAAAAGAAATACTTTCATGCTGTTGGTTTTAACGCCCTCAATATGCAAACATAACCAAAGCCCGCTACAATTGCGCCAGTAACCACTCTCTTTCCGTGAGCGGGTCGGTGGCGAGGATGCGGTCGCGAAGGCGTTGGGCGGTGGTGCGGTCGAAAGCATTGCGACGCAGCAATTGTTCGGTCAATTGCAGGATATTGAGGTAGTTTTTTTCGTGGTAACTCAGCGTCCGGCGGCGGCGCAAAAAAGCGCGTGTGTTTTTGAGGTGGGTGGCTAAAAGTTCGTTTTCACCCGTTTCGTAATAAATTTTGATTTGCAATACCCGCGCCATCATATTGTGGAAAAAATCGCGGTAATCGGCGCTCTGCAGGTGCAGCAACGCAGCCCGGTAGTCTTTGCGGGCGTAGGCCAAACGCGCAGCATTCAGGGCAACATGCAGGTCGCGGTGTTCCGGCTCCAGATGTGGGCCGTATCGCTGCACAAAATCATCAGCCCAGACCAATTCTTCTAAGCGGATGGCGATGCCGACGATGTTGTTGTAGGTGTACGGCGTGATCCAGCCGTCTTCGAGCAGCAACTGGCTTTCCAATCCCAAATTGTAGATGGTAAATGCTTCCCGCAAAAATGCCCGCTGCCCCTGGTTGATTCGGCGGATGCAGGAATTGAGCGCCAGCAGCAGCAAGTCGCGCATTTCAGCCGCCGGAAAATTGGAAAAACAGCGGATCATGGCTTCGCGAAAGCGAATAAACGCCGCATCGTCCTCGGGTTGAGAAAGGGTGTGGTACGCTTCCCGGTAAACGGCCACAGCGGGCGCTGCCGCATAAGGCATTTGCGACGCCCACGCCAAAACTTCTTCGATCAGGGCGATGCGGTAATCAGTGTCGGATACCTGCCGGTGCGCCAGGGCAAAACAAGCCTGCCGCAGTTTCAGACTGATCATGGCGCAGGTGAGGGCGTCGTCCTGGGCTTGCAGGTTTTTGGGGCGCTGCCGCTCGCCAACCGAGTCCTGGTGGTATACCTCCGATTCAAAATCGTACACCGCTAAATAATAGTCGGGAGAACGCAGCGGCGATTGCTCCAAACGCTGCCGGGCCAAGGAAAGCCGCTTGTGAAAATGGCGCTCCAAGCCCCGTTCGCGATAAGCGGCCAGTACATAATTGGCTCGGTAGAGTTGTGCTTCCTGCCAGTGTTTCCAGGCTAACCAGTCTTCCAGCGTCCGAAGCAAATAACTGCAACGCAACCGGAATTCCTGGTCGTTGTATGGGCTTCCGGGAAACATCTTTTCCCAGAGGGAAATCCGGTTCAACAGATCCGGTTGTGACGCTCCGGAGCCCGTCAATGCCGTAAAAAGCTGCTGCACATCTTCGCGTTGGTTGTGTACCGGAGAGGCCAACCAACGCCCTGCTTCGGTCACTTCCAAAGGCTTTAAGGTGGAAATCAGTTCAAACAGCAGGTTTTTTTGCATCGTTCAAGCATCTTAAGTTCTACAAACGTAAAAATATGCAGTAATTATTGAATCTGAAAATTTTAATTAATTTTATTAAAAATCAACATTTTACATTAAGTTCATACAGCGATTTGGTATAAAAAAGGATCATAAGAAGTACGCCCTCAATTCTACAACTCTTTAAATTTTGGTTTGCCGGAACCGAATTCCTGCCGGATGTTTGTATCATGAAATACTTAGCAATGCCTACGTTCACCATAAAAACTTATCCCATGCAATTGCATACGATGATCTCGCGCTTATGCTTTGCGGCAATGCTGCTGATATTTGGATTCGCTTCCAAATCGCAAGCCCAATCGCTGTTTGTTAACCTTGAAAACGCCTACTTTATATGCCCCGGGCAGGTTGTTCAGATGATTCCTTCTGTTTCAGGCGGTACAGAACCTTACACGTATAGCTGGACGCCGGCTGCCAACTTGTCTTGTTCGACTTGCGCTTCCCCGGAAGTATTCGTCTCTCAAACCACTTTTTATACCCTGACGGTTACCGATGCTTTAGGAGAAGAGGCTTCTGCAACTACCGTTGTTCAGGTAACCCCTCCGGTTGTGCCGGTCATCAGTGTGCAATCTCCCGCATGCTCATTTATCGGCGGATCCATGACTGTAACTGCTACGGGTGGGACGCCACCATTTGCATACTCATGGAGCAATGGTGCTACGGGCGCCACCATTGGCAACATTCCGCCGGGCACTTATTGTGTTACCGTCGTAGATAGTCGGGGATGTGCAGAAACGGCTTGTGAAATCATTGTGCAAGGCTCACCGGTCATTCTCACAGCCAATGTGACCAATGCCAGTTGCCAATCTGCTACGGATGGGGCCATCTCCGTTCTTGCTTCAGGAGGAGTGCCGCCATATTCTTATTTCTGGAATGGCGTTCAGATTGCAGGGCCTGTTTTAGATGGCCTTCCTGCCGGGGAATATGAAATACACGTCACTGACGCCAGCGGCTGTGTTCAAACTCAAAACTTTTACGTCGGCTCCGATCTGGTAGTTGACGCTGCCGGAGTAGGGTTTTTAGATTGTACAACCGGTACGACCACCCTTTATGGGTTTGTGACCCCCAGTGATCCCAATATCAGCTATTTGTGGACGGGGCCGAATGGCTACACCTCAACAACGTTAAACCCGGTGGTGAATGCTCCCGGCGAGTACACACTGACCGCAACCAATTCGGACGTACCCGACTGTTCTTCATCTTATAGCGTAACGGTTCAAGATTACAACGACATCATTATAGACGACATGACGGTGTCCCTTACCGCTTGCAATACGTACCAACTGAGCGGCATTATACCGCCCAATTATTTTGGCCCAATCCAGTTTGAATGGACGCTTCCGGATGGCAGCATTGTACCCGGGATCACCATTACCGCCAACCAAACCGGCGTGTACCAATTGCGTACATTTATTCCTGGTCTGCCCTGTGAATCCTACGTTTCCCGCTTCATTGACGCTGGCGCGCAAACCTGTGCAACCCTGAACGGGCGGGTGGTGAACGATGTTGATTTGAATTGCGTCGCAGCTTCCGGAGAGGACGGCCTGAGCGGCTGGATCATTACCGCAGCCAGCGCCACCGATACCTTTAACGCCATCACTAATGCGCTTGGGAATTATAGTTTTTCGCTGCCTTTGGGCAATTATACCCTCAGCGCCAGCGGCCCCACTTCCGCCTGGCAAGTTTGTCTTCCGATCGCGGGAGCGAACCTGCCGGCTGCCGGACAAGTGGCGACGGTAGATATTCCGGTACAGTCCATCGTTAACTGCCCCGAATTGAGTGTGACCCTTACGGCACCTTTACTGCGCCGGTGTTTTAGCAGTACTTATTACATCAACGTGTGCAACCAGGGCACAGAAACTGCTTTTGCGCCGGTGGTGACCCTGACTTTAGATGGGTTTCTGACGTATCTGAGTTCGCAGGTAGCGCCATCAGGCATTAATGGTCAGGTGATTACCTGGACTTTATCCGATCTTGAACCCGGAGAATGCAAAAGTTTTGCCGTATTTGTAAGCGTCAGTTGCGATGCGGTGCTGGGTCAGACGCATTGTTCGGAAGTAACCGCCACGCCGGATCTGCTTTGTACGCCCCCTACATCGGGCGACTGGTCAGGCGCCAACCTCGCTTTGAGCGGCGAATGCGCCGGCGACGAAGTGCGCTTTCGGGTACTCAACAGCGGCGCGGGCGACCTGGCAGCACCGGTTCAATACATTGTGATCGAAGACGCCGTTATGCTGATGCAGGCGCCGGGTACCATCGAACTGCTCCCGGCCACTGAAGAAACCATTTTTGCCTTTCCGGCAAACGGGTCTACGTACACCTTCAGCCTCGAACAGGCAAGCGGGCATCCGTTCGCGCAATTTTCCCCAACCATTTCTTTGGAAGGTTGTGGCGTCAACAACCAGGGCGCCTTCAGTACGGGCTGGACGAATCAATTCCCGCTGCAAACGTCCACCCCGGCTTCCGATATTTTTTGTTTGGAAAACATCGGTGCTTACGACCCCAACGACAAAGGCGCGCTGCCCGTTGGTTATGGCAACAACCACTACCTGAAAGCCGGCGACGAAATCAACTACCGCATCCGTTTCCAGAATACCGGCACTGATACGGCTTTCACCGTGGTCATTCGCGATGAACTGGCGCCGTGGTTGGATATGACGACCCTTCGGCGCGGCAACGCCAGCCACACCAACCGCCTCGACATTCAAGGCGAACGCACATTGGTCTTTACCTTTGACAATATCCTGCTGCCCGACAGCACTACGAACCTGGAAGGCTCGAACGGCTTTATTGATTTTTACATCCGCTCGAAAGAAGATACCCCATTAGAAACGCGGGTAGAAAACACCGCTGCCATCTATTTCGATTTCAACGAACCGGTGCTGACCAATACGGTTTTCCATACCATTGGTGAAAATTTCGTCGAAATCATCAACTGGGTGAGCGAACCCGGTTCGGATACCCGCTGGAAAGTATACCCGAATCCGACCTCCGGTACTGCGATACTTGAATTGGCAAACAACGCAGCGGCAGGCACAAAAATTCTCGTCATCACAGATCAGCACGGTCGCGAAATACGCCGGATTGCCTTCGACGGTACGCGACTGTCGCTGACCGAACCCCTGCCTTCGGGCTGGTATGCGCTGCGCCTGATAGATGCAGGAGGAAGAGCGATGGGAAGCGGGAAGTTGGTGGTGAAGTAAAATCGCAGTTAACGGAACACCAGAGTTAAGTACGCGCAGAAGGCGCTCCGGGATTTCGGAGCGCCTTCTGTCGTCACAGGAGTTATGTCCAAAAGGCACAAAAAAACTATACCTTTGCCACATTCCTAAAGTACTCCTTTTAATCTGGGGCTGCATTCCCTTGGCTTCCACATTTGACTACGGCTTTACTTTGCATCTCTATGAATCGCTTTTTGCCCATTGCCCGAAAAGGGTTGTTAGTTGTCTGGTTGATTGCGCTGGTATGCTGCGCCGTTTTTTACCTGACCCACCCGGAGTTGTTCACGGCAGAGCGGCTGGCTGAATACGTCCTTTATAACAAAGGACAATTGATCATCGTCTATTCGTTGTTGTTTATCATCAGGGGATTTGCTTTATTGCCCAGTACGCCGTTGGTGATTGCAGGTACGATGGTTTTTCAGTCCCAGCCATTTATGGTGTTGTTCATCTCCATGTGTGGGATTATGGCATCTTCTGTGATGATTTATTATTTTTCGGATCAGTTGGGCTTGAGTACTTTTTTGGGCAAAAAATATGAACAAAAGCTGGTGCAGGTTCGCGAGCGCTTAGAAAGACCTTCCGGCTTGTTGTTTTTGATCTTTTGGGCTTTTTTTCCGGCGGTGCCCACCGACCTGGCTGCTTATGTTGCCGGTACAATCCGCATGAATTTCGGGCGATTCTTCGTCGCTGTTTTTATTGGAGAGCTGATCCTTTGTGCGGCTTGCATTTGGGGTATGGGGGAGATATTTGCCATAAAGTAGCGTTGTGAGGGTATTACTTCAAGTGTAATGTCGTCAACTTAGCGATGTGAACGACCCTGAAAGGGTCAAATTTGAATAGCCCCGAATGCAATTCGGGGAAAGGTGGAAGTGCGGAGGGGAACCAACCCCGAAAGGGGTTGAATGTTAAAAATACGATGTAACGTATTGACATTCAACCCCTTTCGGGGCTGGGCATTACCTTTCGCTCATCCCTGTCCCCCGATTGCATCGGGGGCTATTCACCTTCAACCACTTCGTGGTTATCGTTCCCTAAGTTGACGACACGTTCCTTACACTTCAAGTGACGGCCTCACATGCTCCTTGCAACAAGTCTATTATTTGCTATTGAGAAAATCCTCAAAACCGTCATTAATGCTTGCCGCATCAAACACCGTGTCGGCAACCATGACATCCAAACCTCCGATTCCGGCATTTTTGCGCCCTGACTTCGAAGTTCCGAAAATTATGGTGGGGAAACTGATCCAGGGAAAGATGCGTTGCTCCTTTTCCCCTACGTTCAACTTCAGCAATGCCTCAGCCATTTTGCTCAGCGCTTTCGCCAACCCAGCATGTCGTGCAAAGCAGAGCACGAGCAATTCATTCAGCAGGTTTTTTGGAACGCCGCCAGTTTCCATCATGCGGAGCGCGATTTCGATATTAGCGGGTTCTTTGTGCAACAACAGTTGCCGCAGGTTGGCCACCACTTCAGGCGTGGGATTGAGGGCTAAGGGACGTTGTTCTGTATAGTCGAGGAATTGTGTGAGCGCCTGCTCGTTAATAAAAATCAGGTTGCGTTTTGACAGCGCCGGAAAAGATTCGGGGTGTTTGCCCAGCAGGATGTGCGTGGTGTCGGAGCCAGGTCGGTTAACCAACCGAAGTCCTTGTTTTTCCATCCGTGCAGCCAGGGTGGAAAGGTCGAATGCCGTTTCTCCGGCGCAGTACAAGACTTTACCGGCTTGTAATGCCTGCTCCGGCTGCTCCCGGCTGCGTCGAAATAATTCATTCCGGATCAAAAATTCGAGGTCTTCGTGTTGGTGCAACAACAGCAACCCGCGAACGCTTACTTTTGACAAAGCTTCCTTGCGCCCTTTTGCGACCTGGTAAATGATGGGGAGCAGTTTCCCGGATTGGGGAAGTTTTCGGACTGTTTTCCACAGCGTTCTCACAATATCGGCTTCTTTAGGCGTCAGCAAACCGTCGATATGCTTTATATGGTGCATGGCAAACAGGCTCTTAGGCGGCGCTTGCAACAGGACGTCTTTAGCGGAAAGCGTTTCCAATGCCTGCAGGAATTTGAATTGAGTGGGCAGTCTGCTCAGTTTTGTTTGGTCGAGGTACAAGGCTTCCAGCTTGGTAAGGCGCCCGATGTCGGCGGGGATTGATGAGATGGGGTTGTTGCTTAAATTCAGCGTGGTGAGGGTATTCGGGAGCGCCGGCCACTTTCGGAGGATGTTTCCGGCAGCATCGAATTTGGATAATCGGGGCAATTCGCTCAGGAACCCCGGTAAGCTGCGCAAACGATTCCCGGCCAGGTTGATGGTTTCTACCCGCGTACACGCTTGTAGCCAGGCGGGCAGGCGGTTGAGGTAGTTAGACCCGGCGTCGAACTGAATCAGGTATTTGAAAGCGTTGGCGAATTCAGGCAATTTGGCCAGTTTATTGCGGTTGAGGTTGAGGCGGCGCAGTTGTTGGCAGCGGCTGATTTCGACCGGCAGGGTCGCCAGTTCGTTGTTCGACAAATCCAAGTTTTCAAGCAGGGGTAATTGCCCGATAGCGCCCGGAATTTTGGTCAGGCGGTTGCCGGTTAAGGAGAGTTCTTCTAATTTTTGGCATCGAAATAGTTGGAGCGGCAATTTGTACAACGGGTTGTTTCCTGTTTTCAACCGGCGCAGCACTTTCAGTTTTCCGATGTCTTCCGGGAGCGCGCCTATTTGATTGTCTGAAATGTTCAGTTTTTCCAACTGTTTCATCCCGAATAGCGGCGCCGGTAATTCCCGCAGAAAATTGCCAGCCAGGGATAATTCGCGCAGTTGCGGCAAGTGAAACAGGACTTCGGGTATTGCCGTTAACGCATTGGTTTCGAGCGATACAACACGCAAAGGCAGACGCGCTATGGAATCCGGCAAACTCCGGATGCCATTCTCATTCAGAATCAGGGTATGCAATTTTTCAAGGTTGGCTATTGCTGCGGGTATTTGAATCAGGTTGCAGGACGACAAATCCAGCACCTCTAAGTTTTTTAGCTCCAAAATGCGCACCGGGAACTCGTCAAATTTCCGTTTCGTCAAATAAAGCTCCGTTACCGCTTCCGGTTGTGATAATGCTATATTGAGGTCGTAAACTTTCATAATTATAGGGTTGCCGATGTTGGTGGCTGAGCGAGGTGGCTGAGCGGAGTCGAAGCCAGTCGAAGCCAGTCGAAGCCCCGAACTCTAAAGAACAGACACGGGACAAAATGGACGGACACTAATATTAGGTAAACAGGCAAAACCTGTTGCCATTGAGTATAGCATCGCGACTTTGTTTATTTTGCGCACTAATTAGCAAAAGTAATCAAACATAGGCTACTGCCATTAATCCACCAGCGATGCAACGAACAAAAAAATGGTACGATTACGTTCCGCACCCGGCTGTTATGCTGTTTGGCATACTGACCTTAGCCGCCATCATGAGCTACCTCATCCCGGCAGGCCAATACGAACGGGTGACGGAAAACGGGATCACCATGGTGAAACCCGGTTCGTTCCAATACATCGAAGCGACGCCTGTGGGGCTGTTCGATATGTTCCGGGCATTGCCGAAAGGCTTTAAAACAGCAGTAGACATTGTGTTCATCGTACTGGCAAGCGGCATCATGTTCGGCTTTCTGGAGCATTCCAAAGCGGTGGAAAATGCGGTGGGCACGATGGTCAGGAAGCTGGGCCTGCAACGGCGCTACCTGATTGTGGTGGTGATGACCTTCCTTTTTGGCAGCCTCGGCGTTTTTGTGGGCTACGAAAACAACATCGCCATGATTCCAATTGCGGCGGTGCTGAGCTTGGCCATTGGCGGCGATCTGATGCTGGCGGCGGGCATTTCGGTGGCGGCGGTGACGGTTGGGTTTGGCCTTTCCCCTATCAATCCTTACACCATTGGCACCGGTCAAAAAATCGCCCAATTGCCGCTGTTTTCCGGCGCCTGGCTGCGCAGCATCCTGTGCTTTTTGGGGCTGGCTATGCTGGCCTGGTACAATGTGCGCTATTTCAAAAAAATTCGCCGCGACCCGGACAGCAGTTTGGCCACCGGCTTAGATACGGAAGGCTTAGGCTTGTCGCTGGCTGTTGAGGCTTATCGGCTACGCCCCAAAGACTGGTTGGTGTTGGGCGTCTTTTTTTTGGGCATTGCGATCTTGCTGTACGGTGTTTTTGTGCATCACTGGTTCATCAGCGACCTTGCCGCGCTATTTTGTATGCTGGCTTTGGTCATTGGATTCATTGACCGGCTCAAGGGCAGTGAATTTGGCCGCATCGCCCTGAAATCAGTCAGCGTGGTGGCGCCCGGCGCTTTTATGGTGGGCTACGCCAGCGCCATCAAAGAAGTGCTGGAAATGGGGCATATCAACGACACCATTGCCCACTACCTGTCGGGGCTGCTCACCGAATTGCCGCTCTACGCCTCCGCAGTTGGGATGACGATGGTGCAATCCGCCATGAATTTCCTGATCCCGTCGGGCAGCGGGCAGGCGCTGGCAACCCTGCCGGTGCTGATTCCGGTAGGCGATGTGCTGGGACTGACCCGCCAAACGACGATCTTAGCTTTTCAAATTGGCGACGGGTTGACCAACCTGATCAACCCTGCGCTCGGTGGCCTGATCGCTATGCTGGGCATGTGCCGCGTGCCTTTTGACCGCTGGCTGCGGTTTGTTTTGCCGCTGACGGCGGGGCTGATTTTGATGGCGGTGCTGGGGGTGGTTTTTGGGGTTTGGGTGGGGTATAAATAATGTGGCCCAGCCGATTATGGAATCCGTTTATGTGGGATTTGGCACGTTTTATCTTGCCGATATTACCTGGAATGATCAGCTGTTGGAGTATTGGCTGGCCGGGAGCGACGTGCCGCTCAAGAACACTAAATAGTTTTTATCCATTTAGTCCGTGTCTGTTCTTTAGAGTTCGAGAGCAAGGCATGTGAAGGCCAAAAAATGGGAGTTTACTCGCGTAAATGACCAATTTTTGGCCTTCACATAACGCCGCTATCGGACTATAAAAACAGACACTAAATAACAGCGCTTGCCGCGAAAGAAAGATCAAAAGCAGCAAGCCGCAAAACACCGTCCGGATTTACAATTTCGCGTTCTAAATAACTCCCCGATTCGGGCTGGCGATAAACTTCAACACATCGAGCCTGTAAATTTACAATCCAAACTTCCGGGATACCTGCTTGTGCATAAAGTTTCAATTTCACCTTTTGATCGTAACGCAGTGTGGAGTCTGCGACTTCAATGAGCAAAAAAACGTCTTTCGGCCCAGGGTGACTTTCTATGTAAAAATGGGAGACTGGTTTCAATAATGCAATATCTGGTTCCGGCTCTGAAAAATTGTCTATCCTTACCGGGTTTTGGATGCTGACAATGGCATAATCGCCGATCAATTTACTCAATAAAGTATTGAGCCGGGTCACATGACCGGCGTGCTGGCTTTTTATCGGGCTCATCTTAATGATTTCTCCGTTAATCAATTCCACGCGATCCTCCGGCTTGAGGATGCCTGCCTCCGCCATTTTGTAGTAATCTTGTACTGTGAAACGTCGTCGTTCTACCTGAACAGCCATATCCGGGTTGCTTTTGAACAAAGATAAGCGGTTTTGATGATAAAATAAATACCTGAAATTTTGATCGGGTGTGCTGGTTGCTAAACCTCTATTTGAGAACTTATCCAGCTTCTGCAGTAAGCTCGAAGAGGCATCAGTTCTATGGAGGATAAATGTGACAGGTACATCAAGATTTTTTAACTTTACGCCACTTTCCAAATAAAATTCAAATAACATGGTCAATAGAATTCCTGCTTTGCTCCTGCTTGCACTGATTTCCTTATGCTGTTACTCTTGTATGCAAAAAAACGATGACAAAGCCGGGGCGCCCGCTTCCGAAGCCAATCCGCTCCTGCAAAAATGGGAAGGCCCCTACAACGGCGTGCCACCTTTCGACAAAGTACAGGTCAGCCTTTTCCAGCCGGCATTTGAAGCGGCGATGACGGAAGCCCGCAATGAAATCAACGGCATCGCTTCCAATACCGATGCGCCTACTTTTGCCAACACCATTGAGGCGCTGGAAAAAAGCGGCATGACGCTCAAGCGGGTACAGGCCATTTACGAAGTCTGGAAAAACAATAAAAGTACCCCCGAACTGGAAAATATATTGGCGACCATAGAACCCCGTTTAGCCGCTTTTGCCGACTCGATCACCCAAAATACGCCCTTGTTTTTGAGAATCGAAGCCGTCAACAACGACCCGGCCAAACAAAACCTGACCCCGGAACAACAGCGCCTGTTGAAGCGCTACCACACAAATTTTGTTTTGGAAGGCGCCAGATTGGACGCCGACAGCAAAAAAAGGGTAGCCGAAATCAACCAGCAACTCGCCGGGCTTTTTGCCAAATTCAGTCAGCACCAGTTGGCCGATGAAAGCGATAAATACCTCGAACTGACCTCGGAAAAAGACTTGGACGGCCTGCCGGAAGACCTCCGGGCTGCGGCGGCGGAAGCTGCGGCGGGCAAAAACAAATCCGGCGCCTGGGTCATTGCCAATACGCGCTCTTCCATCGAACCGTTCCTGACCTATTCGAACCGCCGCGACCTGCGCGAAAAAGCCTGGCGCATGTTCATCAACCGCGGCGATAACGGCGATGCAAACGACAACAATGCCCTCATTACAGACATCCTGCAATTGCGGGCCGAACGTGCCAAATTGCTGGGCTATCCGACCCACGCACATTGGCGCTTGGCCGATAAAATGGCGCAAACTCCTGAAAAAGCGATGATCCTGCTGGAATCTGTCTGGACCCCGGCGGTGGGTCGGGTGAAGGAAGAAGTGAAAGACATGCAGCAATTAGCCGACAAGGCCGGCGATAAAATCAAAATTGAGCCGTGGGACTACCGCTATTACGCCGAAAAAGTGCGCAAAGCCCGTTACGACCTCGATCAGGATGAGGTGAAACAATACCTTCAGTTGGAAAAATTGCGCGAGGGCATGTTTTTCGTGGCCGGTGAATTGTTCGACCTTGCGTTTGAGCAAGTCTCCGATGTGCCCGTTTTCCACTCCGATGTGCGCGTTTATAAAGTGACCAATAAAACTTCCGGCGAGCAGGTCGGCATGTGGTATTTCGATCCGTATGCCCGCGAAGGCAAGCGTTCGGGCGCCTGGATGACGGCCTACCGCGAGCAGGAACGGCTCAACGGCAACGTCACGACCATCGTTTCCAACAATTGCAATTTCATTAAAGGCAAAGCGGGCGAGCCGGTGCTGATTTCCTGGGAAGACGCAGAAACGCTGTTCCACGAATTCGGCCACGCGCTGCACGGGCTGTGTTCCAACGTGACGTATCCGGCGCTTTCCGGTACCAATGTCGCCACCGACTACGTGGAATTCCCTTCCCAGATTCTCGAACGCTGGCTCTCTACGCCGGAGGTGCTGCAAAAATATGCCCTCCATTACAAAACCGGGCAGGCGATTCCGCAAGCCCTGGTGGACAAAATCAACAACGCCTCCAAATTCAACCAGGGTTTTGCCACGGTTGAACTGATCGCCAGCGCGCTGATTGACATGAAATTGCACTTGGCCGGTTCGACGAAAATTGACCCGGATGCTTTTGAAAAGGAAAACCTCGCGGCGCTGAACATGCCGTCAGAAATCGTGATGCGCCACCGCACGCCGCAATTCGGCCACATTTTTGCCGACGACGGCTATTCTGCAGGCTATTACAGCTATTTGTGGTCGGATGTGTTGAGTGCCGACGCCTACGAAGCTTTTACCGAAGCCGGCGGCCCTTATGACAAGGAAATGGGTAAAAAACTCCGCCAGTACATCTTCAGCGTTGGTGGCACCATGGACGAAGCGGAAGCTTACCGCAAATTCAGAG
>Ga0056914_10001069_pt1 | contig 20822 bp, 21 predicted proteins | sample TNRBio252014_DNA_FD_55168 | JGI IMG/M metagenome (GOLD analysis project Ga0056914, IMG submission 55168) | Wastewater treatment Type I Accumulibacter community from EBPR Bioreactor in Madison, WI, USA - TNR Reactor_6/25/2014_ DNA | ecosystem: Engineered > Bioreactor > EBPR > Anaerobic-Aerobic >...
AAAAAGGTGCGCGGGTTAAACTCTGGCCGAACCGCGATCCAGTCCGGCGGCAGATACAGTAACTGCCCATCGACGGCGATCAGGGGCAGGGTGGGCGTCATTACGGGTAGGGCGGGCGTCACCCTCGCAAGCGGGGCATTCATCAGAGAGGACTCCGGTGGGGAAAGCTGTGTTCAGCATCCCACCGAAAGGGATGGAGGCAAGCGCGGCGCGGCGATCACCCCAACCTGGCTGTAGGCTTTTCTGAATGGCGAGACGGTGGATCAACTGGCTGGCGGGTTTCTGAAACCGCGCATGATCGCTAAGGGCAACAAAAACGCATTCATGTATTTCCATAGCTACGTATTTGTATAGCTATGGAAATACGTATTTCAGTTGGAACCGATCTGCTTGCCGCCACGGGGTATGGCTCGCTGTAACGGCCGCCTCTTTCTCCCTGAGCCAGACGGCTTGTCGTGTACCGTGCGCGGTGGCGCGGGTTGCCATTGGGATGTGAAATTGATGGCAGGGGGGGTCTCCTTATTCCCCATCGAGCCTTCATCCTCGCTTTTATATCATCTCCGTAGGACGCTGTACGCATTCATGCCACCCTACCAACGACTATTACTCACCCCAGCATCCAGGGTGGATGGAACAGAAAACCGGGGTAAGCACCGGTAAGCGCTAACCCCGATTTCTCTTCCTTGTTTTTGATCTATAGGCACCTTGCTGCTGACCGTGGTCCTGATCTTCGCCTCCCAGGCCGATAACATCACCGGGCGCTGGCTGCATGTAGGACTCATCGCCATCCCCATTCTGATCTAGGTCTTCTTCAATTCGTCCCTGGTCTACAGCCTCATGCGGCTGTTCAAGGTGAATGACGCCGTGGCGGCCAAGGCCCGGTAAAGCGTGGCACGGTGGACCTTCAGCAGCTTGGCCACTTTCGGGATTGAACGGCCTTCTCCGATCAGCCGCTCGGCGAGCGTGAGTTGATCGCCGGTCAGCTTGGCGGGGCGCCCCAGGGCTAACGCATGAAATTGATTTTGAGGAGTTGCTGCATGTAGTCGTCGTTCCAGGCGGCCTTCTTGCGTTTGCCTCGTAAGCTGGCTTTGGTGGAACGGTCCCGGGTGAGCAGGTTGATGGCGATCTTGCGCAGCAGGGCGAAGTTGCGCGCCGCCGTGGGATCGCGAATCCGGCAGTCATCCTCTCGGAAGGTCACGTCCAGCACCCAGTGCAGGCTGTTTTCGATGGACCGATGGCGACGGATGGCCTGCGCCAGAATCGAGGGATTGCCCGCCGAGCTGGAGAGGAAGTAACGGATTTCGGCCTCGACTTTATGGCTGCCGTCGACGCTGCGAATCGCCTCGACCGCCAGCACCGTCTTGAGCTTTGGCCAATCCTTGAGTGTTTCCAAGGAGGCCGCCCGAGGATCGGCGAAGACCCGTCGACGGACCAAGCGACCATGGCGGTCATCGAAGGCATCGAAGACCGGCCGGATGGTGGTCCTTGGCCCGAAGTAGTGCGCTTCGAAATGCCGTCGCACGGCGGCGTGATCGTTGCCGTGATTCGCCTTGAGCACCAGCAGATAGTCGGCTTCGCGATCCACGATGCGTTGCGCGATGTCTTTTTGGCAGCCCATCGCATCGAGCGTCACCAAGGTGTTTGCCAGCACCAAACTGTCCAACAGCTCCGGAATGGCCGCGATCTCGTTGGACTTGCCGTCCACGCGGCGCTGGCCCACGCGCTGACCCGATGCAGCGGCGACCGCTCCCGGCCCCGGTCGAAGGAACCGCGCAACGTCTTGCCGTCGATGGCCACCACCTCCGGCCCACCAGGCGTAACGGGCGGAGCCAGGGTATCCACCCAGGCGGTAAAGCACACCTCAAAGGCGTCCGGGTCCATCAGCATGAACACCCGGCGGAAGGTGTCGTGGGCCGGAATGCCGTTGGGCAGGGCGAGAAACTGGCGCAGCCACGCGAGCTTGCTGCGACCATACAGGGCGTCCTCCCAGCTCTCGGCACCGGCGATCACCGCACAGACGGCAATCACCAGGATATCCATCAGCCGATGCTCGACCTTGCCCGGACAGCGCGGATCCTCCAGGTCAGCAAACCGCTCAACCAGCTTATCAATCAAGCGCAGAACCTCTTCACCGGGGAAAGAAGAGGCACATTACCTCACCAGCTTAAGCCCTCAACGATCAGCCTGCAATTTCATGCGTTAGCCCTGGGGAGAACCCGTGGCCCATATCTGCACAAAATATCGACTAGGCCGGAGCGATCTTTACAAATACCGTCAACGGAGCCTTGTTGCCCTTCGCAAGGCGCTTGTTGATCCCCGCCGGGGACCACGGCGACCCCATAATCGACTTCCAGCAACCTGCGAACAACAGGTAGTAACGCTATGTCATGATCGTCCCCACTGGAGTTCCTATAAAGTGCAGCGCTGCATCGGCCCCGATGCGCCCAGTCCCCGGACAATCCAACGGGTGCGCAAGCGACACGGCCTGGATCGGTTGCCCAAACGCGCTCCTCCAGTTTTCCCATCACGCCGCTTAGAGCCGACAACCTTGGATCGAGTACAGGACCTAGTGCGCACCAAACCTTATCTTGGACCTGAGCGTGTGGTCTGGGATTTGCAAAATTCCAAGCATCTTACAGTCACGGGCTCGGTCCGCGCGTCGAGTTCGGCCGCGCCGGTTTCCAGTTCTTCCAGGTGCAGTTCGAGTTGACCGAGGCGTTTGCCCGTCCGTTCGGAGCGACGGCCAAATCGCTGGCGGCGCAGCTTGGCGATCCACAGCTGGAGATGAGCGATTTCCGCCTGTTGGCGGGCGATCATCGCGTTCAGCGTCGGCACATCATCCGGCAGGGCATCGGTATCGGCCATGTTTTCAGTATAGGCGATTACGCCGCCCGCAGCGGCGCGGTCCGCACCGGCCGCCGCCAGTCGATGCCTTCCAGCAGCATCGCGAGCTGGGCGGGGGTCAGCGCGATCACGCCATCCGTCGCCCGGGGCCAGACGAAGCGCCCCGACTCCAATCTTTTCGCAAAAAGACATAGCCCGTTGCCGTCGCCATCCCACCACAGGATTTTGATCCGGTCCCCGCGCCGGCCCCGAAACACGAACACCTGACCGGAAAACGGATCGGCCTCCAGCCGAGTTTGCACCAGGGCCGCCAGCCCGTCGAAGCCCCGCCGCAAATCGGTGAACCCCGCCGCGATCCAGATTTGCGCCCCTCTTCGCGGCCCGATCATCGCCGGTGAACGCGCGTTAGAATCAGTTCCAACAGCGCCGGATCGACCGATCCGGTCACCCGCACCCGCGTCCGGCCCAGCGCGATCTCGATCTGACCCGGCTTCGCCGGACTCGGCGTGGCGTCCGCGCACACCGGCGCCGTGGCCATCGCGCGCGTCGGCGGCAGCTCGATGGGTGATCGGCCTGCCGATGCGACGACCACCGGCAGCAGGGTCGCCTCCGGCGCCGGTTCCGGCTCTAACCCCGTCAGTCTTTCCTGACGCACGTACCACCGCCGCCATTTGAACAGCTGGTTGGTGTTGAGCCGATGCCGCAACGCGATCCCGGCCACCGAGGCCCCGGGCTCCAGCGTCAGCCGCACCAAGTGCCGCTTGTACTCCACACTGTATTGTCGCCGCCCTGAGGTATCGATTCGAATTACCCCCGGCGGAAGAACAGCTTCATCCGTCATGACGGCCTACCCTCTCGTCAAGCGGATACCCCGCGCATCCGCTCGCCGCAGTCTCGGCCCGCTCGTTCAAATCGTCTAGACGGCCAGAAGCGGACGTTTACTCTAATTACCTAAATTTATGGATATATATTACGAGTGGCATCTATCTAATCGGAGTAATACTTCTTTTTATTGTGAAGATTAAGCAATTTAAAAATGGGGTTTTTATATCTTTCGGAGGATCGAAGATAAATTCAAAACTGCGCAATTATTATTATTTATCATACGCATTTTTTGGGCTAGGAATAATTTTAACCTTTGTTATCTTTATACTGATAACACCTGTTATAAAGCCAGCTATTAGTTTTTGAGTCATGCCTAATCAAGAAAATAGGGCAATCACCTTTGAGCCTAAGCAATTATTATTCGCTCTCTCCCTTACTCATCGCGCATGAAGCCGATCTGTCATTTGTTGGGGGGATTGGGCGGCATTATCAATTGGCGGAGCATCTTGACGATATCGGAGATCGCCTGATCGTGTTCGGTCAAGCTGGCCTCCAGACGATCCAGGCGCTGGGCGAGCGCCTCCTGGGACGCCAGCACCTCCCGCAGCCGCACGAAGGCCCGCACCACGTAGACGCTGACCTCGGTGGCCCAGGGGCTGTTGAGGGTGGTCGCGGCCATGATCGCGCCGTGCTCGGTGAACGCGTAGGGCAGATACCGCCGCCCACCCCGGATCGGGTTTGAGGTCGCACGTTGCGACCTCAACGCGGCGAACTCCTCCTCGGTCAACTGGAACATAAAATCGTCCGGGAAACGCGCCCGATCCCTTTTGACCCGCTCATGATCGGCTTGCAGATATGCTCGCGGTGGGCTTCGGGCGCCATACGACTCGCCATCTTTTTTTGTAGCGTACTCCCTTCGGCCAAACCGCTGCTAACGTGCTGCCCGTCTTTGAAAAATCGGATTCTGTAAGAGCAGGGGCTACCGGGTGCCCGTTTTCCGGGACAGTATTACGACGCGGAATCGGGGCTGCACTACAACTACTACCGAGATTACGATCCGCAGACGGGGCGCTATGTGCAGAGCGATCCCATCGGGCTGGCGGGGGGAATTAATACGTATGCGTATGCGGGAGGGAATCCGCTAGGCTACATTGATCCGCTTGGATTGCAGCAGGAAGCAGGGCTTGTAACCTGTTTGGCCGGTCCAAATCCGGTTTGTGGAACTATCGTTTTTATCACTGCTTGTAAATGGATGCTAATACGAGCTGGAATCATCCTTGCCACAGGGACTGTAATGAATGCAGCGTGTGATGAGTGTGGAAAAGAAGGAGGTGAGAATAACCCTAATGGGCCAGACTTTAAAGGTTCACCAGATGGCCCTAATAATCCAGATCCAGGAAATAACTCGCAACCGCCGCTAAAGTGAATTCATTCAGATGAGACTACAAAATCTGGAAACAGTTCTAGCTACAATTATTGGAGCAATAAACCAACTAGCGATATCGTTAGATCCCTTCGACCTGGTCAAGAAGAACCTCTAACCGTAAAACCAGATGGTCGAGTATATCAAGGGAATACTCGTATCCTAATATTAGAAGAACGTGGATTTAATATTAATTCACTTCCTAGAGAGATTATCCCGTGAGCACTCAAGCATGGAATACTGAACTTATAAGATTTCGTAAAATGAAGCAGCTTGACCAATTAGTATGGCTTAGTCAACTACTGTATTTACTCTCTATGCTTGGGCGTGGGACTTATGAAGCCGGGACAGATGCGGTTTTAGAGCCTATTAAATTGCGCCAATTTAATGAATTGATTCATCGTGTTGCTTCTTTTGCGAAAAAAATAGCAAAAGCTAGCGATCAAGGAATGCCAGATGTGGATTTTTTTGCACTACTACAGAAAGGATTATCATCGCTTCAAATTAACGATGACGAAATTTTGAAACGTCTCCCTTAATTTATATCCTATCCCAAAACTAACTTATTGATATTTTTATATAAAAATAGCATCATATGGTTATAAAGCAAGGATTTGAATGAAGATGGGTGAAAAATAGAAATGATGTCTGATAAAAGACATCCCAGTGATCTGACGGATGAAGAATGGACGGTTGTGGAAAAATGCCTTCGTCTGGAAGAAGAGATAGGGGCAGGCCGCCCGTTAGAAGTGGATTTGAGGCGAGTCCGGGATGCGATTTTGTATCTCAACAAAACGGGTTGTCAATGGGCATACCTGCCGCATGATTTTCCCCCTCGCACGACCGTCAATTATCATCCTTTTCTTATGCCTTGGAGATCGTGCAAAAAACCACGAAAGCGTTTAAAGTGCTGCCCCGCCGTTGGGTGGTGGAACGTACCCTGGCCTGGTTAAGCCGCTATCGCCGATTGGTGCGCGTCTATGAAAAAAGAGTCGCTTCCAGCGTCGCTATGATTTGGGTCTCTTCGATCCGCATTCTGCTAAAGAAACTGTGTGCTCCTCTACCTGAAGAAGCCTCCATTTAATCAACTACCTCTCAATTAATATTTTCGGATAGGCTCTCAGAGGCAGATATATTGTTCCATTACCTTTTTGAGTAAGTTAAACAGTTAGGTTAGAAGGTATGAAAAAAATTAAATCAATTTTAATTATTCTTGTCAGTATCATTTTAACTGCATTTATTTTATTATCTACTGGAATAATTTCAATCCCGAACTCTCAAGATTTTTTTCTACTTGAAAATCCAGATGAACAGGCTCAATTAAAGTCAAAGTTAGAAAAACTTGGAATACCTATATCAATCGATAAAAAAGGAGCAATAATTTATGATTCGAAATATTCTCAATTTGTACAAAAAGTTGCTAAGGAAATTATGTCCTCATCTTATCCAACTAGCACCATCATTAGTTATGTAGAACCTAAATATAATGAGCTTCTAATAGAAAAATTAAAGACGAATAATGTGCCATTTGATATTGAATATGTAAAACATGAGAAGCATATCAGTCTCTCTTATAAAGAAAAACAAAAATGGATTCCGATAAAGCAAGAGATTGACAACATGTTTATTAAAGATCATAACCACTTAATTAAATAATATTTAAATTTTATGAATTCAAGTATCTCATCAAAATAAATCGTGTATATTTTAGCGGAGTCGAGGGTACGGGGATCGCCGGCGATGAAGCGCATCGGGCCATTGAGCGCGGTGGAAGGCGAGACGCTGAAAGCGGCGTGGAAGGACGGGCCGAACAGCCGGGTTCGGCGACGGGCGCAGGCGGTGTATTTGGCGCATCGGGGGTATAGCCGCATCGCCTTGTCGGCCTTGTTCGAGGTGAAAGCAGACACGGTCAGCGCCTGGCTGGACGGGTGGGAGCGGGCCGGGTTGCGGGGCTTGTACGATGACCCCCGCGCGGGGCGTCCAGCGATTTACACGCCGGCTGAGGCGGCGCGGTGGTGCGCGTGGCTGGAGGAAGAGCCTCGCCAACTTCAACAAGCCCGCGCCCGTTTGGCACAGGCCACCGGCAAACCGGCGAGTCGGCAGACCGTGCGGCGGCTGGTTAAAAAAAAGCCTACCGGTGGAAGCGGTGTCGGCGACGGGTTCGAGGCCCTCGCGACGAAGCCGCCTTTCGCGCGGCGCACACGCGCCTGAACACCCTGCACCACGGCCATGCCCAAGGGCTGATCGAGGTGTTTTATTTAGATCAGAGCGGGTTCACGCTCACGCCCGTCGTGCCCTATGCCTGGCAACCGCGCGGGCACACCCGCGCGATCCCCAGCGCCGCCCGTCCCCGCCTGACCGTCTTGGGCTTGATCAGCCCCACCCACCAGAGCCACTTCCGGACCGTCACCGGCCCGGTTACCTCAGCGACGGTCATCGCCACCCTGGACGCCTTCGCCGCCCAGACCGCTCAGGCCAAAAAGCTCCGCCTGGTCGTCCTCGACAACGCCCCTATCCACACCAGCCACGCCTTTCAAGCGGTACTGCCCCAAGAAATTCTTCCAAAAGAAGCCAAACTGAAGAGACTTTGATTGGAGGGCATCATGGGGGGGAAGCAAATTATCGGTCCGCCCCATGCGGCCTTTTCATGGGCTTGAAAAAGGCTGGCGGAAAAGGGACTTCTGCACCGAAAGGCCGAAACTTGTGAAGGATGGTTTGAAAGCAGTTTTTTGGAGCGAAGCGCTCGCGCGGAATGTGTTTACACAGGGGAAAAAACTGAGAAGCAACACTGTTGCAGACAGTCCCGACGCCTGCCAAAAAGCCGGTGAAGAAAGGTCGCTAGGCGTTGACCGTTGAAAGGAAATACCGACAACAACAAAAAGAACCAAAAAATAAGCAAAGTACTGTTTCGCCGCCTGAAGCTCGCGCTCCCAAATTTGAAATGCCTTGGTATCGAACTAAGCGCTTTCCTGCTTAATAACACGGGAACTTTCCGGGGAGTCAATATCCGTGCCGTAATCCAGTACGGCAACCGGGACAGGGGGCACTTACAAGCAGTGGAAAGAATGCGGCGACAGTCGTAAGGGAAGCCGGAACCGTGGTGGTCCGAACGGGTGGAACCGGGGAAACTGCGTTGTGGCTTCAGCTCGTTGCTGACCAAAGGCTAAATCGCTTCCTTTCTCCCCGATAAGACTTAACGGGTTGGGCCGCGTCCAGCTCAAGGAGAAGGGCAAAAGCTATAACCCCAAGACACTTTGCCCAAATAGGACGCTTGGCAGCGTTCAGCGCCACGAGGGTTATTACCCGACGGCTTACCCTGGATTGGCTAACTGACCCGGCGAGCGAGCGCCGCTTTGGCTTTAGCCGTCTTGGAAGTGTAGGTAGCGGGTCAGCGGCTCCCGCTGACTTGGGGGTTTCTCTTGAGCCTTGGCCTTGCGGCAATCGGGGCTGGCTTAAAGCTCGGTAAGCGCTCTGAAGCTTCGGGCGAGCGAAGCTATCAACCTTTCAAGCTGCGGCTGCTTGAGCCAGCGGCTTAAGGCCACAATCTGTCCCAAACAAGGGGACTTCCGGTAGGAGTGGGGAGCGGCGTTTCGCGATAGGATGTTAAGAGGCGGTGGGAACCAACGGCGGGGTGGGTGGCTGGGGTCCAAAGGTGGTGGGGGAAACGATCCGCCGTCCTGGCGGGGCCGCAGCTGGTTCACGCCCAAAACTTTGGGCGTGAACCAGATCGCCATCCTTGGCATTGCGGCTTCAGATCGGATATATCGCTTGCCTTATTGGCTATAATTGGATATTTATAAGCCGCTATGGATAGGAAAATGGCTAAACTATGAAAACAGGATCGCTCCGAATCGCGCCGGAAATGCTGCGGCTCATCGCCGAAATTGACGAATTTAAGGGGGCCTGGCGGGCGATGACGGCGCTCGCGCCGGAACGGCTCGCGGTCTTAAAGCGCGTCGCCACGATTGAGAGTATCGGCTCTTCAACCCGGATTGAGGGGGCGAAGCTCTCGGACCGGGAAGTGGAAGCGCTCCTCGGTCGGCTAGAACAACAGTCTTTTGTTAGCCGCGATGAAGAGGAAGTCGCGGGCTATGCCGAAGTGATGGACACGCTCTTTGAGAGCCATTCGGCGATTCCCCTAACGGAAAACCACGTCAAACAGCTTCATGCTCGGCTGCTCCGGCACGCCCGCAAAGATGAGCGTCATCGGGGCGATTACAAGAAGCTCGCGAACCACGTTGAAGCCTTTGGGCCTCAAGGCGAAAGCCTAGGCATCATCTTTGCCACGGCTTCACCTTTTGACACGCCGCTCAGGATGCAAGAACTTCTGGTCTCGACGCGCGAAGCGCTCGCGGATGCCAGTCTGCATCCGCTGGTGGTGATCGGGATGTTTGTCGTGGAATTCCTCGCGATTCATCCCTTTCAAGACGGTAACGGGCGGCTCTCGCGCGTGTTGACGACGCTTCTCTTGCTTCAGTCGGGCTATGGTTATGTGCCGTTTAGCTCGCTCGAAAGCGTGATTGAGCACAACAAAGACGGTTATTACCTGGCCCTACGGCGAACTCAAGGAACGCTCGCCAGCGATGCGCCCGATTGGGAACCTTGGTTGCTCTTCTTCCTACGCTCGCTCAAGCAGCAAAAGGATCGCCTTGCGGCCAAGATTACCCGCGATTCGCGTATGGAGGGCTTGCATCCTGACGCACTGGCGATCCTGGAGCAGGTGCGCGTTTCAGGGCGAATCGCCACGGGTGAAGCTGAAAAGCTGACCGGTGCGCCTCGGCCTACGGTCAAGGTGAGGCTTGCTGAACTGGTTAAACGGGGGCTTCTGGTGCGGCATGGACAGGGTAGGGGGGCTTGGTATGGTCTGCCGCTTCAACAGGGGGATATTCAATAACCGACTTATGAGTCGCGATATGAGCGACCGCTCATAAGTTCATTTCGCGTTATAAGCGCGCTCAAAAACAGGCGCTAAGCGATCTCGTGTTCGGCAAGGAAATGCAGGTGGTCGTGCAGGATACTGACAATTACAGCCGCACGGTAGGTCGGGTATATTTTTATCTATATTGTTTCATGCAGATAATTTTTTAATGATTATATAATTGCTCAATCCCCGCAAAGAGCAAAGAAGGGATTATTCCATCTAACTTAGATACTAAACTATCTAACTCGGCTCTTACATCATTAAGAGCCTATTCGAAAATTATTATTCAGGGATAGCGAATGAAGTAGTCGCTGCTTGAGGTGTAGGAGGACACAATTTCTTTAGCGAGATGCGGATCGAAGAGAGCCAGAGCATAGCGACGCTGGAAGGCACTCTTTTTTCATAGACACGGACTAACCGACGATAACGGCTTAACCAGGCCAGGGTGCGTTCCACGACCCAACGGCGCGGTAACACGTTGAACGCTTTTGTGGTTCTTTGAACGATCTCCAGATCACAGGCAAAGGTCTTTTTCACCCACGCCACCAAGTCGCCCTGATAGGCTTGATCCGCCCAAATCCGTCGCACCGTCGGTACCGCTTCAAACAGCCTCTTGAGTAGAGGGTAAGCCCCCTGACTATCGTGGATGTTGGCGGCATGAACCGCGACAGCCAGAACACAACCTATTGTATCGGTTAAAATATGATATTTCCTGCCTTTGACTTTCTTCCAGCCGTCAAAGCCGGATGCCTCGGCGGACTCTGCCGTGCCCTTGACGCTTTGACTGTCGATGATCCCCGCGATCGGTTCTTCGGTTCGACCGTTTTTTTTCGCACCCTTCGGCGGAGTTCCGCATTCGCGCGCTCAAAGAAACCCGTCACCATCCATTTTGTATAATGGTAGTTCACTGTGGTCGGCGGTGGAAAATCGTGTGGCAAATAAGCCCATTGGCAATCTGTTTTGTTAATGTACAAAATCGCATCCCACACCCGCCTTAAATCGACTTCCAGTGGACGACCCGCCGTCATCTCTTCTTCTTGATGAAGGCATTCTTCCACAAACTTCCATTCTTCATCCGTCAGATCACTGGGGTACTTTTTATCCGTCATCATTTCAAGTATTCACCCATTTCAATTCAAAGACTCGCTTGATGAGAATATCAGGTCGAACTTGTATAATGATATCAATATGTTATTTTTCGTATAGGCTCTGATTCTGTGCACGCATAACTCCGTCCGCAGCGTGCTGGCCGAGGGGATGCTCAACCATCTGGCAGGCCGTCTGGGCCGCGATGTCAAAGCCTACAGCGCGGGTAGCGCGCCGAGCGGACGGATCAACCCTTTCGCCATTGAGGCGCTGACCGCCGCCGGCATTGATTGCAGCGACTTTCGCAGCAAGTCGTGGGACGAGTTCACGCATGAACAAAGCCCGCCCCTGGGGGCGGTTATCACGGTTTGCGACAGCGCCGCTGCCGAGACCTGCCCGATCTTCCACGGCGGACACGGACAACCGGTCAAGGCACACTGGGGTTATCCAGATCCCTCTAACGCCGAGGGCGGCCACGAGTTCGCGGGTCGGCCCCTCAACGGCTTGCAGGAATCCAGATCCCTCTAGCGCCGAAGGCGGCCACGAGGGCAAGCGCCGGGCTTTTGAACTGATTCGCCAGGCACTCGGCTACCGGCTGTTGCAGCTTCTGGCGCTACCGCTGGAGACAATGGACGCCAGCCATTTACAAGCCGCATTGACCGCCATCGCGCGCAATTAATTGAGTTCGACCATGACGGCAACCGCGCCGATCGCCCGCCCAATTCCCGTTCCCATGACAGTGTTTGAGCGTTACCTGACGGTATGGGTGTTTCTGTGCATCGTGGCCGGCATTCTGCTGGGCCAGTGGCTGCCGGGCGTGTTTCAGATCATCGGACGCTGGGAAGTCGCTCGCGTTAATCTGCCGGTGGGCCTGCTGATCTGGATCATGATCATCCCGATGCTGGTCAAGGTGGATTTCGGCGCGCTGCATGAACTACTCCAGCACCTTAAAGGCATCGGCGTGACGCTGTTGGTGAACTGGTTGGTCAAACCGTTCTCGATGGCCTTGCTGGGCTGGCTGTTCATCCGACAGTTGTTCGCGCCGCTGCTGCCCGCCGAGCAGATCGACAGCTATATCGCTGGCTTGATCCTGCTGGCCGCCGCGCCTTGCACCGCGATGGTATTTGTCTGGAGTCGGCTGACCAACGGCGATCCGTTGTTCACCCTCTCGCAGGTCGCCCGACGCCATCATGGTGTTCGCCTTCGCGCCGCTGGTCGGCTTGCTGCTGGGGCTTTCGGCCATTACCGTGCCCTGGGATACGCTCCTCATCTCGGTGCTACTCTGCATCGTCATTCCGGTGATCCTGGCCCAACTCTGGCGAAGGGCGCTCCTGGCCAAAGGGCAGAATGCCTTCGAGGCGGCGATGCAAGCGGCGAGGCCGTGGTCCATCGTGGCGCTACTGGCGACCTTGGTGCTGATCTTTGCCTTTCAAGGGGAAGCCATTATCCGGCAGCCGCTGATCATCGCCCTGCTGGCTGTGCCGATCCTGATTCAGGTTTTCTTCAACTCGGCCTTGGCGTACTGGCTGAACCGCTTGGTTGGAGAAAAGCACAACGTCACTTGCCCTTCAGCTTTGATCGGCGCTTCCAATTTCTTTGAATTGGCCGTGGCTGCTGCGATCAATCTGTTTGGGTTCCAATCCGGCGCGGCGCTTGCCACCGTGGTCGGTGTATTAATCGAGGTGCCGGCGATGCTTCTCGTCGTCTCCCTCGTCAACCGTTCGAAAGGCTGGTACGAACGCGCCGCGCTCGCACCGTGCGCACGGTAGCCTTCTCCTCAAAAACCGCTCAAGATTCTTTGGCCCGCCGCTTCCCACCGCCCGCCGACTGGATTGAACAGGTCACGCGTCATTTCCCCCGCCTGAGCAAACCCCAAGCGGCGGGTTTAGCCTTGTGGAGTTTAGGCTTGATCCTGGCGCGTTCGTGCAGCCTTGAGTCGCGCCTGGTCGTCAACATCCAGGCTGACCGGCACGTCCAGACGACGCACGGTGGAATGCTTGATCGGCGTACTGGGTTAATCTAGACTCTGATAGAGCTGGGCTATCAGTAGCCTAAAAGTTGAAGAAAAAATATCCCAATCGTATCCTGAAGAAGATGCAAACCTAAATGGATATATTGAAATGAGTGAATCAACGAGCGGACTTGTTTGCCAACCCTTTACTATCGGAAAGGGGAAAGCTCATCCCTTGGGGACGACCGTCATGGCAAACGGTATTAACTTCTCGGTGTTTTCTGAACATGCCACTAATGTGGAATTATTGTTATTCGACGATCATGACGATACAGAACCTTTTCAAAAAATAGCCCTTGACCCCACCGTTAATAAAACTTTCCATTTCTGGCATGTTTTTCTCGAAAACGCTAAGCCTGGATTGCATTATGCGATACGTGTCGATGGCCCAAATGATCCAGGTGCCGGACATCGTTTTGATCGGGAAAAGGTACTGATTGAGCCTTACTCAAAAGGTAATAACAAGACACTCTGGAAGCGTGGGGATGCCTGTAAGCCAGGGGATAATCTGGCTACTTCGCTACGCAGTGTGGTTATTGATACCCGTGATTACGACTGGGAAGGTGACCAGCCGCTTAACCGCCCTCTTAATGAGACCGTTATTTACGAGCTGCACGTTGGCGGCTTTACCCGCTCACCGAGTGCCAGCGCGAAGCAGCCGGGCACTTTCGCTGGAGTGATCGAGAAAATTCCTTATCTGAAAGCGCTTGGGGTTACAGCAGTTGAGCTGTTACCAATTTTCGAGTTTGATGACACTGAGACACGAGAATTCGAGGGAAAGGTACTAACCAATTACTGGGGCTATAGCACGATGAGCTATTTCGCTCCGCACGCCGGCTATTGCGTTGACCCGGAGATCGGTCAGCACGTCCGCGAGTTTCGGAATATGGTTAAGGCGCTCCATAAGGCGGGTATTGAAGTCATTCTCGATGTAGTGTTTAACCACACTGATGAAGGTAACCACGAAGGGCCGACGTTTTCCTTCAAGGGTATTGATAATAGTATTTATTACTATCTGTCGCCTTTAGATAATCGCTATTACTATGATTATACCGGATGCGGCAACACATTTAATTGTAATCACCCGATTGGTGAGAAATTCATCGTTGAATGTTTGAAGTATTGGGTGCAGGAAATGCACGTCGATGGCTTCCGTTTTGATGAAGCCTCGGTGCTGTCGCGTGGTGAAGATGGAGCACCAGCGAAATATCCGCAGGTGTTATGGGATATCGATCTGGATGACGATCTAGCCGACTCCAAGATCATTGCTGAGGCTTGGGATGCTGCCGGTCTCTATCAGATTGGCTATTTTCCAGGATATCGTTGGGGTGAATGGAATGGTCGTTACCGCGACGATATTCGCCGTTTCGTCAAGGGCGACGCTGGGATGATCAGCGCGGTTGCCACACGGTTGTCAGGTAGCGCCGATCTCTATGAATGGCGCAGACACCTGCCGGTTAATAGCGTGAATTTTCTAGTCGCCCACGATGGTTTCACCCTCAACGACCTGGTGTCCTACAACGACAAACATAACTGGGCGAACGGTGAACACAACAACGATGGCATTAACGAAAATCTGAGTTGGAACTGCGGCGTCGAAGGCGAAACCGATGATCCTGCGATAGATGCCCTGCGCAATCGGCAGATCAAAAATTTTGCGACATTACTCATGCTGTCACAGGGCGTTCCGATGATGGTCATGGGCGACGAAGTACGGCGCACTCAGAAAGGGAATAACAACGCCTATTGCCAAAATAATGAAATCAGTTGGTTTGACTGGACGCTGGTCGAGAAAAACCAGGGATTGTTTCGATTTTGGAAGGAACTCATCGCATTCCGTCTGCGCCACCCGACCGTGCATCGTTCGCGCTATTTCACCGGCGCAATCAATGAGCGTGGCCTGGCTGATCTGACTTGGCATAGCTGCGCCCTGAACACGCCTGACTGGAATGATCCCAACGCCCGTACCATAGCTTGCACGCTCGGTGGAATGCAGAAGGATGAGGCCGACATTCACATCATGATGAATATGTACTGGGAACCATTGGATTTTACTATTCCACCGGTTCCTAGTCGTCAATGGCATCGTGTCCTGGATACCAGTCTTGACGCTCCTGATGACATCGTTAGCGAAGGTCGGGAGATCAAGCTATCCGACCATAGCTACCCAGTCGAAGGGCGTAGCGTGGTAGTCCTGATTTCTAGATAAGTCATTGCGATAAAATTTCGTAGTCCTAAAATTTGAATGATAGGCTTATTGAGCTTGATGCCTGAGAGTCAGGGTATTGAGTGATGAACGAAGTATCAAATAGCACCGATGTGATTGGCCATTTTTTTTGAGAAGGACAGCGTTTTTCTGACTAGGCGGGAGATTCGTTGCCGAAGGGTGCAGTTTAATGACAGTCTGGACATTACATTTATTGGCTCCTTCAAAAAGTTGCCGGTTAAAAATGACTAAATAAAATTTATTATCTGCCCACAAATCAACAATCAATATCTGGAGCAGTTTGCCATGACTAGAAACAATTACTATCAAGGCTTAAGAGCAGATTATTCGAAGCACGACCAGATTACCGAGCCTCTCCGTACACAGCTCATTGAGGATGGCCTGCGCTATGCTTCTATGAAAGAAGCCACCCTGCCGATCATTAATGATCACTACACACCAGCACAAATTGAAGAAGAGAATAAAGCCTGGTGGCCAACGCATTGTGAAGCTTTACGCCAAGGACGCGGCGATATTCTCACCGCAGAGTATCGTGATGATCTGGTCTATTTTTGCCAGGATGGTCCCTACTATGGTGTCAATGCGCAAAAGGTGCGGGAAAAACACTGGTGGGCTTTAATCGCCCAGCCAGGCGTTACGATGACCTGGCCTATCGTTATGTTTCACAGCGAGTTTGTCCACTTCGAATGGGCTTGCATGGACGATGTCACTCACGAGACTCTGGCCAAGGGAAGCGTCTGCTGGGTGCGTCGCGGTCATCGCGGCGGCTGCCATTTTAAGAGTGAGCAACTGACCTTTTACCGGGATGTATTTGCCAGTCCAGACTTACTGAAGCTGATTAAGACTTGATGCTATCCGGTGACGCCGGGTAGTGGTTATTGATCATCTTAGCCATCACAGAGTGCTGCATAGAAGAGAGTACAACTAAGAATGCTGGCTGATCTGGAATCCTTTTTCTCGTTGTCTAGGAGAATCTGTATGGCCAATGACTCTGTTCAAGGCATTATCGGTGAAGCCGTCAAAGGTAAAATTGGCGTATTGATCGAGGATCATTTCGATCAAACCGAATTTCGTAAATTCAATGAGTTCTTTCCGACTGAAGGCTATCAGGTCGTTTATCTGTCCCATCTTTGGGGTAATGCGGAATTAACCTTCGGCTCTAATCCCGACAAAGGTTACGTTGAGGAGCACGTTATCGTCAGTACTGAACTGAATAATGTGCAACCTAGCGATTTTAAGGGAATTCTGCTAATCGGTGCCTATGCGACCGACCGTCTGCGTTACCAGGCTAACCCTCGCAAAGGCCAGCCGAACATGGCGCCTGCCGTGGTCTTTCTCCGTAAGGCGGTGGCTACACCAAATCTGAAAATAGGCACGATTTGCCACAGCCTGTGGCTATTCTGCGCGGACTCCTCGTTACTCATAGGCCGTAAAGTGACCTGCGCTCACAATATTATTTGCGACGTGGAAAACGCGGGTGGAGAGGTCGTATTTGATGGCGACCAAACCGTCGATCTGGTCATAGACGGCAATCTGATTTCTGGAAAGCATCCGGCGGTTACTGACCGTTTTATGGAAACTTTTATCGCTGAAATCGAGCAAACCAACTAGCGAAGCGAATTACGGCGCATTCGATAGAACTTGTAGTGGCAAATTCCTTAACCTGCTTGATAGAGACCGGGAGCAATTCTGATGGATGCCATGCATTTTACCTTCTCCGATTTGGTCATGGGCTACGTCAAAACCTTTGAATGGGAGCGCAGGGATTATTTCATTCTAACGACTACCGATGGTCGCGACTTCGAGATCAAGCTGGGCGACAACTGCTATGCGGAAATCATCCGCAATCTGGGGGAGGGATTCATCTCCACCGAACAGATACAGAACATGCTTGTGCCTAGCCGTTTCTGTTTTGTCTATGGTATCTTTTACCACGAGGCTGGCACCACGCGTTTCGAGGCCAAACATGTCGTTTTTGCTGGGCGCAATGAGGATGAGTTCGTCTTTGAGCGCCAGGAGTGGTGGATTCGGCAGATTCGCCAGTTGGGTGATTTTTACATCAAAGCCGAATTTGGCGACGGGCCAATCGATTATCGTAACTACCGCACACAATTGACCGCCGATGGCCATACCACCGGCGACTACCGACAGGAGACGGATACTATTTCCCGACTAGTCTATGGTTTTGCCTCGGCGTATCTGCTGACCGGTTATGATCGGTTCCTGGAAGCGGCCGAAGCGGGAACCCAATATTTACGCGATCATTTTCGCTGCTTGGATGCTAGCGACCAGACCAGTTACTGGTTTCATGCGATCGATGTAGTGGGTGACCACGAGCGTAAGATTTTCGCCTCCGAGTTTGGCGATGATTTCGACGCCATCCCCGCCTATGAGCAAATCTATGCTTTGGCTGGCCCAACCCAGACGTTCCGCATTACCGGCGATCTGCACATTGCCAACGACATCCAGACCACGATCAATCTGTTCCAAAAATACTTCTTAGACCTCAAACTCGGCGGCTACTGGTCGCATATTGACCCGATCACCTTTGACGGCACCGCTGAATCACTTGATCACAACCGCTCGCGTAAAAACTGGAACTCAGTGGGTGATCATGCACCGGCTTACCTCATTAATGCGGTATTGGCGACTGATAATCCTGAGTGGAAGTCGATGCTGGAGTATTGCGCGGACACCATCACCCAATATTTTCCCGATTACGAAAACAGTCCATTCGTTAACGAGAAATTCCACGCTGATTGGAGTCATGACCAAACCTGGGGCTGGCAGCAAAATCGTGCTGTGGTCGGCCACAACCTCAAAATCGCCTGGAATCTTTCACGTATCCGCGCGATAGTCGACAAGCCCCAATACCAGCAGTTCGCCGCTAAAATTGCTGAGTTGATGCCTCAGCACGGCATGGATAAGCAGCGCGGCGGCTGGTATGACGTTGTTTCCCGTGTCATCGGCCAAGGCGAAGAATGGCACCGTTACGCCTGGCATGATCGCAAAGCGTGGTGGCAGCAGGAGCAAGGCATCCTGGCCTTTCTCATCCTGGCTGGGTTAGAGAAGAAACCAGAGTATCTCAAGCTGGCGCGTGAATCTTCCGCCTTCTACAACGCCTGGTTTCTGGATCATGATGTCGGTGGCGTCTACTTTAACGTGCTGGCCAACGGCATGCCCTATATGATGGGGACAGAGCGCTTGAAGGGCAGCCACTCTATGGCGGGCTATCATAGTTTTGAGTTATGTTTTCTGGGTGCTGTCTATAGCAATCTGCTGGTTACCAAACAACCGCTTGATCTCTATTTCAAGCCACGCCCCGATGCTGATCGTACTCTGCGCGTTGCACCGGACTTACTGCCAGCGGGAAGCATTCGCATCGAGTCCGTGAGTCTTGATGGTAAGCCGTATGCTGATTTTGATGCCGATACGCTGACCGTCAATCTACCGCACAGCGATGACTCTCTCCGGGTCAAGGTGCGACTCGTGCCAACTCAAGGTATGGAACACTTCAGCATTACGATCAACGGATCGCGCATGGTGCTGACCGGGGATTTAGACAGTCGTGCCGCCCCTCATTTCCGCAAGAAACTGGCTGAAATGATCGCAGCCAACCCGACCAGCATTACCCTTGACCTGAGGGAGTTAAATACCCTATCCAAATCTGCCCTGCGTGCCCTCGTCTTCGAGCGCGGCAAGCTGGCCGCCGACGGCCGCTGCATGATCGAAGGCGCCAGCGATGCGATCAGAGACAAGTTCAGAGCCGAAGAATTGGACGAGAACCTGATCATAGTTGTCACCTGACTCGCTCGCCAGAATCTGACCTTGCGCTAGCCTTTCGACACTGTTTCTCCCCCCATCATGGGGGAGAGGTCAGCGTATGTTTACTCTCAGCCATGTTGCTGATTTGAGAATAAGCTTCTGGCGATCCGATACGGACAGCACCCATAGTGGGATGATCGAACTCAATGACGATATAAACTACTACTGCGGTCATGGCGGCCAATAAGGATATCATGACGATATGTGCCCAAACATTTTCAGTTCCAAACAGAAATGTGAAACCGATGGTGATCATGCCTCCCATTACCACACCGATCCAAATAACACTTGGTAACTCATCTTGGGCGGCCTGTAAGCGCAAGCTACGGTACTTCATCAAATCATTCAATCCTTGCGCTATATAGCCATAAATCATTTGTTCATGCGGGTTTGCTGGGATAGTAGTGTCCAAAATGGTGAGCAACTGCTCTAAAGTTCGCGTACTTTCTTGGGTAGATTGCCCGACTTTTAATTCCGACTCGGCGCTGGAAAAACGAGCATATTTAGTAAAACTTTGTAGAATCGGATCAGCGGCGGGCTTATTGGGAAAGGCCCGTATATTATGGTAAATCACTAAAGCTGCACTACCTTCTTGTTGCACAGTAATTTTAGTGTCATTAAACTGCTCCCATACAGCGATCACTACAAAAGCCAGCAAAACCCCATAGGTCACTCCCAGGGTCGCAAATAGGAAACCTGCTACATCATTATGAATCTGTCTAATTCTGACAGGGACAAAGCGATGTACAATAAAAAATCCCGCAATTGAAAAAGATACCGTAATACCAATCAGCAATAAAATAGCTGACCACTGTGGAAGTAGCAGCAATTGAGCAGATAGAGACATATTATCCCCTCGAATCCGTGAAATAATATTGGGATTAATGTTAGTGGCTCACCTCGGTGAGCCACTACCCAATTTTGGAAAGCCGCACCGCACGCCCATCGCGAGTCTTCGTCTCGTCGCCGGTTTCCGACTCGGCAGTCGGCGGGTGTCCCAAGCCCGCCACCCCCTCGCCGTGTATGAATCTCTATTTAGTAATTAGTTACTTGCTTTGTATTTTAACCTATTTGGCGCGGGTGCCGCCCAATAAGATGCGCGCTCGAACCGCCGCCGCCTGTTTTCAGAGCCCGAACTACTCCGGCCAGCGGAGTCGCGCGAACCCTCTCAGCACCAATAGGCCGATGGAGCCCGTGCGAAGGCCGGCCAGGGCCACGCGGCGCATCTCGCCAGCCACCAAAACCCACAGGAGCGCCCCCGCGAGCGGTAGCCGGCAAGCGATGCGGGTCAGCAGCGCCGGCTGCGGCCTGTCCGTCAGCGTCACCACTGGTTTCAGGGCGCTGAAGAAACGTCCGTCGGGCACCATCGAGATATCCTCCTAAACTGTTCAGGCTCGGAAACGGCGCGCAAACGCAATAATACGCGTTACCAAAACGCCTCAAAAAAGTTCGCGTCCCGCTATTTTTTATGTCCTTCCCCGGCGAGCATTAAATTCAAGATAACACCGATAATCTTGAATCACAGAACACCGCCTCAATAGCTGGAAACAGGACTTATCGGAGAGGAATAGGGTCCTTCGTTAGCAAGCGTGGGCTTTGACCCCATGGACACACCCTGTGAGCCTGTCAAAACGGCCAGACCGCACGCTTACCTAATTTA
>Ga0056914_10001077_pt1 | contig 20739 bp, 16 predicted proteins | sample TNRBio252014_DNA_FD_55168 | JGI IMG/M metagenome (GOLD analysis project Ga0056914, IMG submission 55168) | Wastewater treatment Type I Accumulibacter community from EBPR Bioreactor in Madison, WI, USA - TNR Reactor_6/25/2014_ DNA | ecosystem: Engineered > Bioreactor > EBPR > Anaerobic-Aerobic >...
GTTGTTGCAGGATTCACTGCTTTCTTTTTCTGGAAAGTACTGAAAACGCCGCATGTCGAGCATCACGGTCCCGACAACGCGGAATAAGGTATGAGGAGCAAGGGGCAAATTGGCAAGAGGCAAGTAGGCAATAATTTCGTGAAGCTCGATGTTTTCGTAATCCAATCAGAAAAATTACGAAACATCAAGCTTCACGAAACAAACTTGCCCCTTGCGCTTTTGCCCCTTGCCAATTTGCCTTTTGCCCCTTATTACAAAATAGAGTCCTGCAGAAAATCAAATTTCTCCGGGTGGTCGGTGGTATAGTGCAAGCCCCGGCTTTCGCGACGCATGGCAGCCGAGCGGGTAATCAGGTAAGCAATAGTAATCAGGTTGCGCAATTCACATAACTGTGGTGAAATGGTAGTGGCGCTGTAAAGGTCTTCCGTTTCCTTATAAAGCAACCAAAGCCGGTCGGTGGCGCGTTGAAGGCGCACATTGGAGCGTACAATGCCGACATAACTGCTCATAATTTCCTTCAACTCTTTCAGACTCTGGGTAATCAACACCATTTCCTTCGGGTCGGTCGTGCCGCCTGCATTCCAGTCGGGAATCCCTTGTTTCAAGACAACGCCGTCTATTTTTTCCAGCACATCAAGCTGGATGCGGTCGGCAAAAACCATCGCCTCCAATAAGGAGTTGGAAGCCAGACGATTAGCGCCATGCAACCCCGTACACGTACATTCGCCAACAGCATACAGGTGGCGGATGGTACTGCGGCCGGCTAAATCCACCCGAATGCCGCCGCACATATAGTGACAGGCTGGCACCACCGGGATCATGTCTTTCATCGGGTCTATGCCAATGCTGATACATTTTTCATAAATCGTGGGGAAATGGGCCAAAAAAGCTTCTTTTTCCAAGTGCCTGCAATCGAGAAACATACATTCTTCTCCGCTGATTTTCAGTTCATTATCAATAGCTCGGGCCACAATATCGCGCGGCGCCAGCGACAGTCGTTCGTCGTATTTGTGCATGAATTCCTGGCCATCGCGTTTTTTCAGAATGCCGCCAAAGCCGCGCACGGCCTCCGAAATCAAAAAAGACGGGTTATCGCCTGCCGGATTGTACAGTGAAGTCGGGTGGAACTGCACAAATTCCATGTTTTCCACGTGTCCTTTGGCGCGGTAAACCATCGAAATGCCGTCGCCACTGGCGATCACGGGGTTCGTTGTGCTGCGGTAGACCTGGCCTGCGCCGCCCGTTGCAACCACGGTGATCTTAGAAAGAAAGGTTTCGATCACGCCGCTTTCTTTATTCAGCGCATAAGCGCCGTAGCATTCGATGGCCGGCGTCAGGCGGGTAACATTGTAGCCAAGGTGGTGCTGGGTAATAATATCTACCACAAAATAGTGCTCCAGCAAATGAATATTGGAAAGCGTCTCTGCTTTGGCAATCAGTGCGCGCTGGATTTCCCAGCCCGTAAGGTCTTTGTAGTGCAGGATGCGGTTTTCGCTGTGCCCGCCTTCGCGCCCCAGGTCGTAGGATTCGCTTTTGTCTTTGTCGAAGCGCGTGCCCCACTCGATGATTTCGCGCACCCGCTCCGGGCCTTCTTTCACCACAATTTCTACCGCTTCGCGGTTGCAAAGCCCGTCTCCTGCATCGAGGGTGTCTTCGATGTGCTTGTCAAAAGAGTCTTTTACTGCATCCCAGACTGCGGCTACACCGCCCTGAGCGTATCGTGTATTACTTTCGTTATCAACGGTTTTGGTCAGCACCGTCACGGTCAGCTCCGGGCGTTTTTCGGCAATTTTGATCGCCGTGGTCAGTCCGCCGATGCCGGCGCCGAGGATGAGGATATCCGTTTCGACCATTTTTGAGATGTTAGATTTAAGAGATTAGATGTTAGACGCAGCTATCAGGCTGGTGCGTGGGTGAGTGAGGGTGTCCCTTCGAGGGACACCCTCACTTACGCACACCTAACGCTTCGTTGCAAAAAAGTGTTTTAACAAAACACTGCATGGTTCGGAAAGGATGCCAAATTCCATTCGGGTTTTGGGATGAAGTACTCCTTTTCCGAAGCGCATGAAGCCCCGTTTGTCATCCGCAGCACCGTAGACTAACCGACCTAATTGTGCCCAATACAGCGCGCCGGCGCACATGGCGCACGGTTCCAAAGTCACGTAGAGCGTGCAGTCGTCCAAGTATTTACTGTTGAGGTAGTTTGCTGCGGCGGTAATGGCAATAATTTCTGCGTGCGCCGTGATGTCGTTTAGTTGCTCGGTCTGGTTGTGTCCGCGGGCAATGATCTGGTTTTGGCACACGACCACAGCGCCCACCGGCACTTCGCCTTCGTCGAAAGCGATTTGGGCTTCGCGCAGGGCTTGTTGCATGAAATGGGCGTCGGAATGGATGGTGAGCATGGGTGTGTGTATACAGTTTTAAGATGAGGTTTCGCTCACCCGCCGAACGGATATTCCAGGTATCGGGTTACTTTTTATATTGCAAACTAATACACTGGGAGTGAGCCACTTCAATTTTCGTTCAAGATTAGAGGTAAGCGTATTTCTGAATACACTCATGCGTTTGGCCACATAGTTGTCCGGGGCGTCGTCTTCTTCCATCCAAAGGACAACTCGCACTTTCTGCCTGGGTGTATTGAGCACTTGTGCAAATGCGGCCCCTCTTTCCCGATCATGGGTAGAATTCCTTGCGCCGCCAATGATGCCTGCAATCGTATCTTTTACTTTGTGATGAAATGTTTCATCCAAGGCGGGAATTTTTTCTTTGCTTTCTATTCGATGCGCTTTGTAGTCTTTGACCTCAATAAACCAAAGAGCCTGGTCGCTTGAAATTCCCAAAAAATCAACGCCTTTTGTATGCGGTGTATAAGCGATTTTTTTGTAGTCTTCCGTTTCGTCATACTTTACAGGCTGTTTCCAACTGTTTCCGTCAAACACAAATACCAGATTGCCTTCCTGCCACTCCATCACTTCAAGTTTTCCTGAAACAAGGTTAATTCTTTTTCATGCAAAGCGGCATATTCATCCAAAATTACATTGTGTTGTAAGTCTGCCAAGGTATCGCCTTCTTCAATTTTTGTGCCGTTCGGCGTTTTGTAAAATGAGAAAAAGCGGATTCCGGGATTGCCTTCTTCCGGATACTCTGCATCTAATGAGAGCAAGTGGATCAGTAAGTAATCATGTGTGGCGATAAACAACTGGCAACCGACTTTGGCAAGTGTCTTTAATACTTTTGCCACCACCGAAATGTAGCGCGGATTCAGGTTGGTTTCCGGTTCGTCCCAAAAAACGACCGTGTCTTTGGTGAACGAACCGTTGAGGATGAGGTACATGAGCTGGCCGAGCTTGTTGATGCCAGTTGCAACAGCAGGAGCTTCCAAAGTTAAATCCTCATTGTAAAACTTGAAGTAGAATCGGCCATTTTCCCGGTAAACATCAGCCTGAATGGTTTCTTTTATTTCGTGGATAAAAGCTTCTGCTTCTTCGAGGTAGGGAGATTTTAATTTTTCGCCGTTCAAGGCAACGGCAAGGTCAAAATAAGTATGGTCAAAACCGTTCTCCTGGCGCGAGTAGATATTAATAAAGCCTCTTTGCCAGCTCAGCATTTCTTGAGTGGGTAGATAAAGCAAATGCTCAATACCTGCCATTTGTAAAGCATTTGGAATAGATAACCCCATGCCTCCGTTAGGGTTAATTCTTAAAGAAGCATCATTGCGATCTATTTGTATATTCAGTAAAAGTGTGTTATGCTTATCCCTGAGTAAGTCAATCCTACTATCTAAACCTCTGTAAGGAGCCAAGTATTGAAAGATAATATATTCTGAATCTGGATTTTTTGATCCCAAGAAGTTGCGATGATTTGAGAATGCATATAATGCTTTAAGTATATATGTCTTCCCCGTCCCATTCTCTCCAATAAAGACATTAATTCCTTTTGAAAACTGATTGAACTCTGCTTCTTCAAAACAGGCAAAGTTTTCAACTGAAAGATTTTCTATAATACGATCCGCCATAACAGGTTGATTGTTTCTGAAGACAATAATACAAATATATAAGAGAATCCTTGTTTGGACATCCATTATCCTTCCAAAAGCTCCTCCACCCGCACTTCTGCATCCACGATTTCCCTGGCGTAAGCATTCGGAATAACACCCTGGTTGGTGATAAAGGTTAGAAATACCTGCTTTGAAGTGCCTGTGTAGTCTATAAAGCGCTGCCGTTTTTCGATCAATTGCTGGTAGTATTCTTTCGTCAGGACAAACGGGCCAGCATGAAATTTAATTTCACACAGGTTAATGCAGCCGTCTTTTCGGTCAATCAGCAGGTCAATCTGAAACCCTTCGCCTGTGGAAGATCCGGGAATGTGCAGGCTGTAAATTTCTGTAAAAACTGCTGCAATCCCCAATGCGCGTTTTATGGCGTCAATATGTTTGTGGCAAAGCGTTTCAAAAGCATAGCCGCTCCATATTTTATAAGCCTGACTCTCCGCAAGTTGTTGCCACATCCCAGGCGTGTATTTTTTGTTTTGACGAATAAAGCGGTGGTAGAAATTGGAGTATTCATCAATCACCCGATACATGGCGCCTCTTTTCTTTTTGCCAAAAAGAGTCGTTTCCTCAATAAAGTCAGAGAGGATCAATTCTTCAAAAGCCCGGGTATAACTACCTGTCGGCTTTTGAATTCCCATTTGCCGCAGAATTTCGATATGAGACATGCCGTAATGCCGCTCCGCCAATGTTGATACGATTTCCTGATGGAGCACCGCATTGTTAAATAAGGCCTGAAATAAATTGGCGTACTCATTGTGCAAAATGCCCGTGGGCGAAAAACACAACCTTTCAATGGCGGTAGCAAAACTTTCTCCCCGCTTGAAACTTTCAAGGTAAAAAGGAATACCGCCAAGTGCCATGTAGATTTTTACAACCTCCTGAAGCGTGAACTGGAGTCCTTTGCTTTTTAAAAAAGCATGTGCCTCTGCTAATGTAAAAGGGTATAAATGAATGTTTTCTGTTATCCGGTTGTGTAATCCCCCCGGATCGTTGATGACTTTCTGTACAATCCAGGAAGTTGCTGAACCACAGATGACCAAAATAAAATGTGGTTCCTTGGAAAGGTAGTCGTTCCAAAAGTGTGCGAGCATCTGGACAAAACCCGATTTTGGAGTATGCACCCAAGGCAATTCATCAATGAATAAGACTTGTTTTTTACCCCGATCCAGCGTTTTAAGATACGTTTTTAAAGCTAAAAAAGCTGTTTGCCAGTTTTCAGGCGCTTTAGGGGGGAGTGTCCCGTCGTATTCTGCCAGCTTTACCCCAAAATTGAACAATTGCACTTTGGTGCTCCCATTTTGGATACCGGTCATGCTAAAGCAATAATGATCTCTGAGCACGGTGTCAACGAGAAAGGTTTTTCCTACCCTTCTCCGACCAGTAACCGCCAGAAACTCTGAACGCCCGGAAAGCAAGAGTTGCGTTATCTTTTCAATTTCTTTTTTCCGTCCAATCATTTGAAAACAAATGTATTATATCTAATTTTAAAAATCAAAAAGATTGAAAATCGCTATACTTGTTTCCAAATATACACCTATAATTGGAAATAAGTACACAAAAAGACCACTTATTTCCAATTATAAATTCATTTGTTAAAATTTATAAAACAAATGTGTTCAATAAAAATAAAACAAAAAATGTTTTATTTTTGCATTCAACTATTCACAAACAAAAAAATCACACCAATGGCACAAATTCACCCGTACCTCAACTTCAACGGCAACACGGAAGAAGCCTTCAATTTCTACAAATCTGTCTTTGGCGGGGAGTTCAAAATGATCCAGCGCTTTGCAGACATCCCCGGTGGCGACCAGATGCCCGAAGCCGACCGCCACAAAATCATGCACATCTGCCTGCCCATCGGCCACACCGACCTAATGGCAACCGACGTCCTGGAATCGCAGGGCCACGCCAAAGTGGAAGGGAACAATGTTTCGCTTTCCCTCAACACCGACAGCAAAGAAGAAGCGGACCGCCTGTTCAATGCCCTTTCTGCCGGCGGCGTTGTGGAAATGGCCTTAGAAGACACTTTTTGGGGCGCTTATTTCGGCATGTTCGCTGACCGGTTCGGGATTCGCTGGATGGTGAATTATGATTATCCTCAATAAGGCTTAACGGCCTGATTTGGAGTCAGCATCCCGGTGTGGCCTTGGGTTTACATCGGGATGTTGTCAATGGTTTCCCAACAAATACGCCCAGGCCGGCTGTACCAAAATGTGTTTGTTCCCTATCCGGATTTCCTCTGTTTTATCCCGGGTCAAAATGCGCCCTTCCGGTAAATCGAGCGATTGCAGGGCCGCTATCATCCCTTTAATCTCCCGCTCCCGGGTAGCGGGTTCGTAAAATTCAAGGCAGACATTTATGGGTTGTCCGTGTTCCCAGTAAAAATCAACTTCCTGTTTCTCAAAAAAATAGTGAGGAATTAATCCCTGTTTGCGCAGGTAGAGGAATACAGCATTCTCAAGCACCCGGCCTTTATCTTCGCTGATACTCATCGCGTATTTGAAGGCAGGATCAATCGTATAAAATTTACTTGGATTGACGGCTTGTATTCGTGCGGAACGATTCCAAATGTCAGCCTTGAATAAAACAAAGGCCTCTTCAAGGTGCGAAACATAGTCGAAAACCGTATTTTTTCCAATCGAATATCCTTGTGATTTAAGGTCGTTGAATACTTTGTTAATACTGATCGGATTTGCCAGGTTTTGTAGGAAAAACTTCAATAAGTATTTTAGCAAAGAAGGCTGTTTTACCGAAAATCGCTCGGTAAGATCCCGGTACAACATCAGGTCGAGATATTCATTGACGGTTTGCCGATGCAAATTTTCAGGCAGGAATACCAATTCCGGGAACCCACCCTGGGTCAGCCAGCGATCAAACCAATGCAGCGCCGTAGCCTGCCCATTGGATGTTTCCGGGTTAATCGCAATACTATTGAATTGCAGAAACTCTCCGAAATCCAAAGGAAAAACTTCAAAAGGCAAAGTGCGCCCACGCAAAGCCGTGGCCAATTCCCGACTCAGAAGTTTGGATGACGATCCCGTCAGGTAAATCCTGCAATTTTCGGTATCGGACAACCGTCGGATAAATTTTTCCCAGTTCGGCACTTCCTGGATTTCGTCGAAAAAAAACCAGACCTGGTTGTTTCTGTTGTCGGGGTAAAGCTCAAAATAGCCCTGCACCAGCGCTTCCATGTCTTCTAATTGGAGTGGAAAAAGGCGGTCGTCTTCAAAATTCAGGTAAACCAATCGGTTGGCGGCCACTCGTTTCCGCAATGCATGGATGATGCCAAACAAAATATGTGTTTTCCCAGTGCGGCGTGCCCCTAACAGGGATATGATTTTTGGCACATCGTGCGGTATTTTTAACGCGCGGGGCATCACCTCCGCCAGCGGTTTTTCAATGAAGTCGGCTATGATTTTTTTAAAAACTGGTTTCTTATCCACAACCTTGTCTTTGATTCAAAGACAAAAATAACAAAATTTGTCTTTCTTCCAAAGACAAGTTTGAGAAAATCCAGCTTCCGTGCAAAGACAACTTCCTTCCAAAGGCAGCTTATACGCCTCGTTATTTGTGGTGTTTACCCATCCATTCTCTGTCTAATCACCAAATTTTCAAATCCCCCGCTGGCGCCGAGGCTCCGCCTCGCGTGTTATCACTTCCCAATACAAAAGGGCTTCGTTTTTTGGGCCGATGGCAACAAATAGGCCCTGGTCTTGTTTTCCAGAAAATTAAAAGGTCCGGCGGCACAATTTGTGAAAGCCGCCATCCATCAATCGCTTGCTTATACCCTGCCGGAATTGGGGAAATTGACGGACCTGTCGAGTGTGGAAACGAGGCATTGGTGGGATATTTAGTGTCTGTCTTTATGGTCCGATAGCTTCAGGAAAATGTACGCCAGTCACCTGTTCGCACCATTCAAGAAATTGCTCCTGTAAAAGAACATCCCCCGCCGCCGGCAAATAGCGCGCTGCTTTTTTGTGAAAAAAATAGCGCCCGCTTACTTTGACCTGATCCTCCTGACTCGCTGCAAGCCAGACCTGCGTCTGAAACCCTTTCTCCAAATCGTCAGGCGCGCCGGCGCCACCCATTTTTGTCGGCACCCATCCGGGGTCAACGGCATTGGCATAAACATCGGGCCATTTGCGGGCCACCGCCATGGTTAGCAACAACACCTGCAGTTTGGAGTCGGAATAGCTGACGCTGCCGTTCTCAAACACCGCGCGCTTCAACTCCGGATCACCCGACAGATGCATGTCCGAACCGAGATAGATCAACCGCCCGGGTCTGTGCATGAGGCAGGTGAGCAGGTACGGCGCCAGGGTATTTACTGCAAAAATTACCCTGCCTGATGTTTGATAAACTCCGGCATTGTGGATCACCGCATCAAACGTGCCCAGGGCGTTGGCTTCAGCCGCCAGCCTTTTGGTGGCTTCCACATCTGACAGGTCGGCAATGAGTACCTCCGCAGCGCCGGGGATGCTGCTTAGGGCATCTTTCGCCCTGTCTTGATTGCGGGCATGAAGCACCACCCGATGGCCCTGTTTGACCAATTCCTTTGCTGCCAGTTTTCCAAGTCCGTCGGCGGAGCCGGTGATGAAGATGCTTGCCATTTGCTTTTTATTTTTTTTATGGCTGTGCTCGGGTGTTATCACTTTCCAATACAAAAAGTGATTTTTATTGATAATCAATTAATTGCGATAAAAAGGTACAAAAGGGGTACATTTTCTGCAAAATCGGGTGTTTTTAGTCAAAAAATCAGCCTCGATCTTGGTTTTGCGGGCGATCCATTGAAGGGCAACTGCTCATCGGTTGTCAATATGACAACTTTCCCTATTTTTGTCATTATTAACGCGATTAACCTGAACAATGAGCCAAAATCCATTCCATTCTGTTTTATCTCGTTTTCGCAAAGATGCGCTTTCCGAACGTGATAAAGGTGACAAATTCGAGCGGCTCATTCAGGCTTATTTGCAAACCGACCCACGCTATGCCGATTACTTTACCAATGTTTGGCTTTGGAATGAATTTCCCTCGCGTGGCGATTTCGGCGGTAAAGATACCGGCATTGATCTCGTTGCCCGAACGACTTCAGGCGACTATTGGGCGATCCAATGTAAGTGCTTTCAGGAAAGCGCATTAATAGACAAACCTGCTGTTGACTCATTTCTTTCGACTTCGAGTAAAAAATTCAAAGGTGACCAACTTCAAACAGTCGGCTTTGCACATCGGCTTTGGATTTCTACAACCAATCATTGGGGTAGCAATGCTGAAGTAACCCTGCATAACCAACACCCCCCTGTTACCCGCCTTGGCTTGCACGACCTCGAAAGTGCACCTGTTGATTGGGGGAAATTGTCCGCTGGTTTGTCTGGCGAAACATCCCGCGTCGCGAAAAAAACGCCGATGCCTCACCAAATCGCTGCCATCACTGCTGCGCACGACCATTTCAAAACGGTGGAACGCGGCAAACTCATTATGGCTTGCGGCACCGGCAAAACTTTTACCTCGCTAAAAATCGCCGAAACAGAAACAGGGGGCAAAGGTATCGTTCTGTTCCTTGTTCCATCCATCGCACTATTGGGGCAAACTTTGCGCGAATGGACTGCTGATGCCGACCACGCTTTCAATGCCATTTGCATTTGCTCCGATTCAAATGTGAGCCGCAAACGCTCCAAAAACGAAGATACCGACGGCTTTTCCGTCGTGGATTTGGCCTTGCCCGCTTCGACCGATGTAAAAGGCATCTTAAAACAGTTTGACCAAATCCAACAATCTGAAAGCCACCCGTTGACCGTTGTTTTTTCAACGTATCAATCCATTGAAGTCATTGCAGAAGCACAGTCTGCTTTGATTGAAAAGCAGGGCAATCCGGAAAACCCTTTCGGCATTTTCGACCTCATCATCTGCGACGAAGCCCACCGCACTACCGGCGTCACGTTGGCCGACGATGACGAATCGGCTTTTGTCAAAGTACACAACAATGACTTTTTGCAGGCAAAAAAGCGGCTCTATATGACGGCCACGCCGCGCCTGTTCAGTGATGATTCTAAATCGAAAGCAGCTCAAGCCGACGCCGTGCTTTGCAGCATGGACGACGAAAGCATCTACGGGGCAGAAATCTATCGCATCGGTTTCGGCGAAGCTGTCAATCAGGGTTTGCTATCCGATTACAAGGTGCTGATTCTTACGGTTAGTGAAGCCGACATGACCGCACCCGTGCAAAAAATGGTTGCCGATAGTACCCACGAAATCAATGCGGATGATGCTTCTAAACTCATTGGCTGCATCAACGCCCTGAGCAAAAAGATACTGGGCGACGAAGGAATCCTGAAAGACAGCGACCCCGAACCGATGCGCCGCGCCGTTGCCTTTTGTCAAAACATCAAAATTTCGGAGAAAACCACCCGCACCTTCAATGAAACCAAACACGCCTATTTCGAGGGCATGACCGCCGAAGCCCGCGAAGAACTGGTTTCCGTGAACGCCCAACACATTGACGGCGGCATGAATACGCCTACACGCGACGAGAAACTTTCCTGGCTCAAAGCCGCGTCCGATGATCCCCGCGAATGCCGCATCCTAACCAATGTCCGTTGCTTATCGGAAGGCGTGGATGTGCCTTCATTGGATGCCGTGTTGTTCCTTTCTGCCCGAAATTCACAGGTAGATGTGGTGCAATCCGTTGGTCGGGTCATGCGCCGCGCACCCGGCAAAAAATACGGCTACATCATCATCCCTGTTGTTGTACCCGTAGATATTGAACCCGACAAAGCCCTGAACGACAATGAGCGTTTTAAAGTCGTTTGGACAGTACTCAATGCCCTGCGCGCCCACGACGATCGCTTTAATGCTACGGTCAATAAAATAGAACTCAACAAACGCCGCCCCGAACAAATCCTAATTGGTCGCCCTGACAACCGTAGAGGCGACGACGTGGAATATGGCATAAAAGGCGATGCCCAGGATAGTGGAACCGCAACGTATAAAAATGCGGCCAATCGCATCAATGCGCAGCTTTCCATTCAGTTTGAGCAACTGCAAAGCGTTTTGTTTGCCCGAATGGTGCAAAAAGTAGGCGACCGGCGCTATTGGGAACAATGGGCAAAAGATGTAGCAGGAATTGCTGAACGGCATATTGAACGCATTCAAGGGCTAATTCGCGACGGCAGCCAACACGAGCAGGCTTTTGCCGACTTCCTCGCAGGCTTGCAGAAAAATATCAACCCTGCCATTACGGAATCTGAAGCGGTGGAAATGTTGGCGCAACACCTCATTACCAAACCCGTTTTCGAGGCACTTTTCGAGGGTTATTCTTTTGTCAAAAACAACCCGATTTCGGTGTCCATGCAAACCATGCTCGACCTTTTGGAAGGGCAGGCACTCGAAAAGGATGCGGAAACCCTCCAAAAATTTTACGAATCCGTCCGTACCCGCGCCGCCGGGATTGACAATGCCGCCGGAAAACAGCGCATTATCATCGAATTGTACGACAAGTTTTTCAAAACCGCTTTTCCCAAAATGGTGGAGCAACTCGGCATCGTGTACACCCCGGTCGAAGTCGTGGATTTCATCATCCGCTCGACCGATGCGCTGCTGAGAAAAGAATTTGGCCGCTCCCTCAGCGACGAAAACATCCACATCCTCGACCCTTTTACAGGCACGGGCACTTTTATGACTCGCCTGATACAAAGCGGCCTCATCCGCCCTGAAGACCTCCACCGCAAGTACACGCAGGAACTGCACGCCAACGAAATCGTTTTGCTGGCTTACTATATCGCGGCCATTAATATCGAAAATGCATATCACGATATTGCAAAACAATATACAAGCTACCCCCCCCCCGACAAACAATTATTTGGCTACCGTGCATTCGATGGCATTTGCCTGACCGACACTTTCCAACTCGGCGAAAGCGACGAGAGCGAAAAACTCTTTTCCAGCATGTTCCCGCAAAACAGTGAGCGGGTGTTGGCGCAGAAAAAAGCGCCGTTGCGGGTGATTATTGGTAATCCGCCGTATTCTGTTGGGCAAAAATCTGCGAATGACAACGCGCAAAATCAGGAATATAAAAAGCTGGATGCCCGAATTGCTAAAACATACGCCGCTGCCACGGAGGCTACCAACAAAAACTCCCTCTACGATTCGTACATCAAAGCCTTTCGTTGGAGTACCGACCGACTCGACCCGAAAAACGGCGGCATCATTGCGTTTGTATCCAATGGCGCATGGATTGACGGCAACGCGACTGATGGCTTCCGAAAATGTTTGGGGCAGGAATTTTCAGCCATTTACATTTTCAATTTGCGTGGCAACCAGCGCACGAGCGGCGAACTATCCAGAAAAGAAGGTGGCAAAATTTTTGGCTCTGGCTCACGAACCCCTATTGCCATTACTTTTTTAGTGAAAAATCCCGAAGCTTCAACCGCCCCGGCTACTATTCATTACCACGACATCGGCGACTATCTCAACCGGGAAGAAAAATTGAGCATCGTTCAAAAATTCGGCTCGGTGGAAAGCCCGGAAATGGGCTGGCAAATTTTGCAACCTAATGAGCATGGGGATTGGTTGAATTTGAGGGATGAGGGTTTTGGGGAATTTATTCCATTGGGAGATAAGGACGATAAAACCAATAACAAAACCTACTTTATCCCATTTTATTCAAATGGCGTAAAAACGCAGCGCGATGCTTGGTGCTACAATTTTTCAAAAAAGGCTTTGGAAATAAACATTCGGCAAACCTTAGATTTTTACACTGACCAGCGGAACGCCTTTTTAGAAACAATTAAAACCAATCCGAAATTAGAGGTAAAGAATTTTCTCACTTACGATTCTTCAAAAATTAGTTGGACTCGTGCTTTAGAATGGGATGTCGAAAAAGGTAAAGAATATTTTTTCAATGCCCGAAATTTTGTCGTCGGTCAATACCGGCCATTTTTCAAACAGCACCTCTACTTTGCTCGTGAGCTGAATGAAATGGTTTATCAAATGCCCAAACTATTCCCTACTCCCACCACCGGAAACCGGGTCATTTGTGTATCGGGAGTGGGCGTAACAAAAGAGTTTTCGTGTATCATCACGGACATCATCCCTGACCTCGAATTGATCGGCAAAAGTCAATGTTTCCCCCTCTACTACTACGAAGAACGGGCAAAAGCTGCACCATCGCTCTTCGATGCGGCGAATGAAAACGAATACATCCGCCGCGACGGGGTTTCGGATTTTATCCTTGCACAAGCCCGGTCGCGCTATGGTGAGCGCGTGACAAAAGAGGATGTTTTTTACTACGTCTACGGTTTCCTGCACAGTTCCGAATACCGCACCCGCTTTTCGGCGGACTTAAAAAAGATGCTGCCCCGGCTGCCCTTGGTGGAAGCGCCTGCTGATTTTTGGAAATTCAGCAAAGCAGGCCGTTTGCTCGCCGACCTGCATATTGGTTATGACAACTTAAAAACCGCGCCCACTGCTGAGGCCATCGGCGTTGTGGTGCGTGGCGCTGAAAGCGGCCATTTCCGCGTGGAAAAAATGCGTTTTCCCTCGAAAGCCGACAAAAGCAAAATCCTTTTCAATAGTCAAATTGTCGTTGAAAATATCCCTGCCATTGCTTATGAATATCAGGTGAACGGCAAATCGGCCATCGAATGGGTTATGGAACGCTACGCAGTCACGACGCACAAAGACTCAGGCATCAAAAACGACCCAAACGATTGGGCGGTGGAAGTGAACAACCCGCGCTATATTTTGGATGTGCTGCTTTCTGTGATCCGGTTGAGTGTGGAGACGGTGGATATTGTGCGGGAATTGCCTAAATTGGGGTTATAATACGCAACTATTCACTCAGTAGCCGACGGCGATAATGGCATCGAGGTTGTAAAAATCCACTTCGCGATTGCCCTCGGTTTGAACTATCCGGAATTTCCGGACAGTTGCGGCCGGGTAAACAAACAGTTGACATACCTTCGTATGAAGCAGGGGGATGGCCTTAAAATTAAAAAGACCCTTCGCTATTCAAAACGAAAGGTCTTTTTAGTTATGATTTGACTGATTTCAGAAAGCCGGAGTAAGCTCAAAGGGATTGGTAATGGCACGCCGGCCAAACTCTTTCAGTAATTTTGCTTTGGTTTCCCCTTCGCTACCTGACTTTCCTTTTAAAAAAGCTTCTACTTGCGGTTGGGAAATCCCGGGCAGGCGACTTTCAAAAAAAGGCGGCAGGTCATCTGAAACATATTCTCGATTCACATCCGGGAAGTTGGCGAATGGCTTGATCTCTGATTGTTTTTTGAACCAGTCAGAGTAAGCAAACCGCCATTGATCCTTACTAAATTCGAGTACTCCGATTTCATTGTGTTCGTAAATAAGACAAAAAACAAGCCGTGAGGCTGGGTTCGTAGATTCTTTTGTATCCTTGATGCTGGCATTTTTGGAACGTTGCCAGCGACGTGGCCATGTTATTTTCATGTGCGTTCCTCCTCTTTTATTTGGTGAATGATGTTGCTGAGTAATTGAAAGCGCAATTTAAGACACTCTTTGATCAAATCGTAACGGATTGGGGAATACAATCGTTTAAACTCTTTTTCCAGTAGCGCATTTGCGGCCTTTTCTCGTTCTGAACTGAGCATTTCGTCAAAGATGAAACGAAGCTCCGGACGATTTTTGTATATTAGCCGTGCAAGTTCAAAATGATTCGGGTTATGCACTCCCTCCCACCCGATTCGAGGCATGGAACCCTCCGCGTATCGTTCAAGATTACTCACACCATCAGGTGTCTTTTCCCGAAAACGCCCCAATTTTTCTTCGTGTTCGTTCCAAAAGAGCCCGCGCGCTGAATCATAGACAGGAGAAAAGCGAGGTGTGCGTAAGCCTTTAATATGACAAATGATGCCCCAATTGTAGATGTGTCGGTCGTTGTTACCTGTAATTGCATCGAAACAAAGCATTCTAACAAGGTCGGAGATGATCTGTTTCCCTATATCGTGGTGTCCAAAACGGTGCTGTATGGCACATTCTGTAAATTGAAACGTAAAATAGTTGCGAACGGTTCGCCTGTCTTTTTCGATTTCCTCTACCAAAGCGTCATCGGAGAGATAGCCTTCATAAATCTCTGCTCCATGTTCCAGTCTTTCACCTGGTCTTAAGAAGTATTCACTTAAAAATCGGAGGCGACCAAATTCATCATCCACCACCAACTTGGAATTAGCAACGGTTGCTCCCAGAGCAAAACCCAAACGGTTTAGCAAATGTTCCGTGATGCTTTCATTGGGATACCATTTTCGAGCGACTTTAGCAATGTAGGTTGTCCAGGTTTTGGAGTTGTTTTTGCGAGGCGTACGCCCATATTCGTAGACTTTAATAAAATCTTTCGGGGCTTCTCCTGAAATAGCTTCATCCAAAATCAGGGTATGTCTTTTGGGAAGGATTGGCACATGTGCCCGCAAATCAGGGTCAAAGCCTGAGTGGTTTTCATAAGGGACAAATTTTAATGATTTTGACATAACTGTAATCTGTAGTTTTCATATTTAAATACCGGCTTTCCGTTTTTCGTTTATGGTTTCGATGGTTTGAAAGGGGAGCGCAATGTAGTTTTGCCATCAGCGGCAGGTATTCGAAGTTTTCGAATACCTTAATCTTCCGGAAGTTCTCCGATAATAAATCTCTGATTTGGCTTAAATATATGCTTAAAGTGTGGAAGATGTTGCATTAGCAGTAAATTTACATCAAGATGGTAAATCCGCCCTCCGGGCAACAAACAGGATAATTAATGCAAAAGGCCGTCGTACAAACCCGCTTTTTCAGATTTGGAGGTGTTCTGCATCAGCACTACCAGCATCTTGCCTTTCAGTTAGTTGAGCTGGAAGACCGGCTCAACGCGGCAATTTCTGCCCCCGGTTTTGCAGCGGTCGTGGAAAGCGTGTATTTTATTCCTGTCATCACGGAGGAACAGGTCATGGAAAACCAGGAAGCGCTATCCTACAAGGAGGCTGAAAAGAAAATTATCATAAAGAAGCAGGTCTCTCCGGGCGGCGATATGATGCAGGCTTTTTTAGAAGGGCTGGTTTCACTTAGCGCCGATCACCCTCAACTCCTGCCTTTATTTCAATGGGTGAAACAGCAGGTTCCCTCACTTCCCAATACAAAACCTTGAAAAAATACTGTCCAGCAAATCCTCCGTCCCAATCTCCCCGGTAATTTCCCCCAGATAAGCCAGCGCGCGCCGAATATCCATCGCCACAAAATCGCCGGTAACGCCCGTGTCTAAGCCGTGGAGCGCCGCGCGCAGGCTTTCGGAAGCTTTCAGCAGGGCTTCATAGTGGCGGGCGTTGGCCACGATGGTACTTTCCGCGTTGAGGTTGCCTTCCAGTACAGCGTTCAGGAGTTTTTCTTTCAGGTATTCGATGTTCATGCCATTGATGGCGGAAACGGGCACCCAGGCTTCGGCGGGCAGCCATTCGTTGGCGTATTGCTCGTGGGTGGTGTAAGGGTTAAGGTCCATTTTGTTGGCGATGACGAGGAGTTTGGTGTCGGCGTGGACGAGCTGGGAAAGGTCCTGGCGAAGGTCTTCCGGCGTGGTGCGGATGACGTCGAACACGTAGACCAACAGCGCCGATTGCCGCACTTTTTCGAGGGTTTTGGCCACGCCGATGGCTTCTATGGCGTCCTGTGCTTCGCGGATGCCGGCGGTATCTATGATGCGGAAAGGGATGCCGCCGATGTTGAGCACTTCTTCGATCGTGTCGCGGGTGGTGCCGGCGATGTCACTGACGATGGCGCGGTCTTCGTTGAGCAGGGCGTTGAGCAGGGTGCTTTTGCCGGCATTGGGGCGGCCGGCAATGACGGTGCTGACCCCGTTTTTGATGGCGTTGCCGAGCTGGAACGACTCCAGCAAAGCATCCATCAGCGAAAGGATGCGGCGGATGAGGGCTTTCAGGTCTTCGCGGTTGGCGAATTCCACGTCTTCTTCACCAAAATCCAATTCCAGTTCGATGAGGCTGGCAAAATCAATCAGTTCGGTGCGCAGGCGCTTGATTTCGTTGCTGAACCCGCCGCGCATTTGTTGCAGGGCGATGTTGTGCGCCGCTTCGGAGGAGGAGGCGATCAGGTCGGCCACGGCTTCGGCCTGACTGAGATCCATGCGGCCATGCAAAAAAGCACGCAGGGTGAATTCGCCGGGCTGGGCCAAACGTGCACCCTGCCGAACAAACAACTGAATGAGTTGCTGGATGATGTAGGGCGAGCCGTGGCAGGAAACCTCGGCCACGTTTTCACCCGTATAAGAGCGCGGCCCGACAAAAAGCGACACGACGACCTCGTCTAACAAGCGATCCTGTTCGTCCCGGATGGCGCCAAAATGCAGGGTATGCGAAGCCTGAGCGTTCAGGTTTTTCCCGGCAAATACCCGGTCTACAATACCAATGGCCTGTAATCCCGACAAGCGGATGACCGCAATGGCGCCTGTGCCGGGGGCGGTGGCAAGGGCAACGATGGTATCGCCGAGGTGGCTGGCGTTGTAGGACATGGTAGTGGTTATTTGTTATTTGTTACTGGTTATTGGGGACGGCTTCATCCAATCCCGCTCGCGCGATGACTCCGCCTCGCGTGTCCTATTCCCCGGGCTCTGCCCGGTCAAGGCTTCATCCAATCACACATTACATTAAAAATTTAACACAATTATCAAAGCCGATTCCTAGAACATTAACAGCGCAAAACCCTGGTTTAACGCTTCGTTAATAGCCACAGAACCCCGAATCGCGCTAACTTANATGCAAAATTCAACAATTATGAAGACACTCCTTTACTCTTTCCTGATTTTTGTGGCCATCGTAAGTTTTAATGGCTGCTATGTCGCAACGTATACCCACTCATTTTACAAGACACCCGAGTTTCGCCGCGATGCTTCGTTCAAAGTCATCAGCATCAATACGAATGACCCTATGTTGGGGCGCTTGGAGCACCATTTGCTAAAAAATGGCTTTAAGGTTATTTCCGATAACTTCATTCGCGGGGAGGTTCCGGCAGGCAGTACGATCATCAGTACCCGCGACACAACTTACCGGGTTCCCAACAACCAGTCGGTTGCCCTGCGTTTTGCAGAAGAAAGCGAGGCAGACTACGTCATCAAGTATCAAAGTAAAAGTAATTACGGCGGCAATCGGGTTAATTCACTCATTATCAATATTGTCAATACAAAAACCGGACAAAACGAAGCATCCTTTACCTATCCTGGAGAAGGTAAATCCGGCAATAGCACACTCGATGTAGACGAGGCAATCGCTTTATTTATCGCCGGCCTGAAAAAAAATTAACCGCGCTTTCTCTATCTTCGCTTAAGCTTATGATGGAGATAACTGTATACCAATGACAAACGCCTACCGGCAATTTTGCCANGCCAACCCGCAACTGCCCATCTTTGCGCAAGACTGGTATTTAGATGCCGTGTGCGCAGGNGGCGAGTGGGGCGCGGCGACGGTAGAAGAAGGCGGAGCAGTGGTGGCCGCACTGCCTTATTTTTTGAAACAAAAAGGCCCGTTCCGCTATATGGTCATGCCGCCTTTTACCAAGCACCTGGGGCCGTATTTGCATCAAACCAATGCGCCTTACAGCCTCACGGATACACACCGGTTGTACGAATTACTGATCGAACAACTACCGGCAGTTCACGTATATGAGCAGGATTTTTCTCCGGCAGTGACGAATTGGCTGCCTTTTTACTGGAANGGNTACCAACAAAGCACCCGCTATACCTACCGGCTCGTGCTGGATGACCTCGACCGCATTTACGCCGGCATTAACCGCAACATGCAGCGCAATATCCGNAAAGCGCAGACTGCCCTTTCAATTTCCCACAAGGGCGATGTCGCGGATTTGTACCGCATCAACCGGTTGAGTTTTGACCGGCAGGCGCTGCGGTTGCCTTATGCTTTTGATTTACTGAAACGCCACGATGAAGCCCTGGCTGCGCATCAGGCCCGCCAGCTTTTTTTTGCGCGCGACGCTACCGGGCGAATGCATTCNGCATCCTGCCTGATTTATGATGCAACGACTGCTTATTATCACATTTCCGGCGACGACCCGGAGCTTCGCAACAGCGGCGCCGGCATCCTGCTGACCTGGGAAGCCATTCGCTATACAAAAGAAGTACTCGGATTGCATCATTTTGATTTTGAAGGCAGTATGATGCAAAATGTAGAAGCCATTCGCCGACAGTTCGGGGCGGTGCAGCAGCCTTATTTTCGGGTTTCGAAGACGCATTCGCGGGTGTTGAGGTGGTTGGGGCGGTGAATTCACTGATGCCTCTCCCGCAGCACCCCGATCACATCGTCTAATTCAAAACCCTTGGCGGCCAGCAATACTAAGTAGTGAAACATCAGGTCTGCGGCTTCGCCTAAGAAAAGGTCCGGGTTGTCGTCTTTGGCTTCGATGACCAATTCTACCGCTTCTTCGCCTACTTTTTGTGCAATTTTATTGATGCCTTTCTGAAAAAGGGAAGCGGTATAAGAGTTTTCTGTGGGATGGTCGCGGCGTTGACGAATGATCGTTTCGAGGTGGTGTAAAAAATCTTCCGGAGCGTTGGTTTCGCCGAAGCACGTATCCTGGCCGGTATGGCAAACCGGGCCGGCGGGATCCACCTTCAGCAGCAACGTATCCTGGTCACAATCAAGGGCAATGTCTTTGACCCGAAGAAAATTCCCGCTGGTTTCTCCTTTCGTCCACAGGCGGTTTTTGCTGCGGCTGAAAAACGTGACGACTTTTTCCTGCAAGGTCTTTTCAAAAGCGGCTTTGTCCATATAACCCAGCATCAGCACTTTGCCGGTTTGAGCGTCCTGCACGATGGCGGGAAGCAGTCCAAGACCTTTTTCAAAGTCCGGTTGGGCAGTGGTTAGCGTCATTTTTTGTCGTGTTGGTGTCAAAAAGAAGCGCAAAGGTAGAACCGCTGCCGGATAAGTCATTGCAGCAGAGGTGTTAATTTTTGATTTTCGCGATCAATCCGCTCACTTTGTATGGTTTTTTCAGGAAGGGATTTTATCTTTGCATTTCGTTTGTAAAACTTATTTTACAACTCACTGATTTTTAGTAACTTGGATATCGTCGGTCTGCACTGGAAACAGATCGGGCGGAAAACAAAATAACAGTTTAAAGGATGGCTCTGATTAGTGAAATTCGGAAAAGGTCATGGATCGTACTGGTTACGGTCGCGCTTGGTGTTGGCGGGTTCGTCATTATGGACATGGTCAACTCCACCGGCCCGGGCGGCACAGGAAGTTTGACGCGCACGCTCGGCAAAGTGAATGGTGAAAAAATTGATGTCATCAATTTCGACAATACCTTCAACATGCTCTACAGCAATTCGGGCAGCGCTTCGCTGGCAGCCCGTAATGCCCTGTGGGAGTATACCGTAGAAGAAATTTTAGTCAGCAACGAAGCAAAAGCGCTTGGACTTGGCGTGAGCGAGCCGGAAATGGAAGACCTTCAGTTTGGTCCGCGCCCCAGCAGAATTATTCAGCAGCGCTTTGCTGANCCCANTAANCCGCAAGCCCTGAATCGCGAACAACTCAATCAGATCAAGCAAATTATNGAAGAAGATCGGGTAGNTGAAGCGATTGAGCAGGGGCAGTTGGCACCTAACTTCAGCCAGTTTTGGGAATACCAGAAAAAGGAAATCACGAAAGACCGCCTGCAATCGAAAATGGGCG
>Ga0056914_10001083_pt1 | contig 20659 bp, 13 predicted proteins | sample TNRBio252014_DNA_FD_55168 | JGI IMG/M metagenome (GOLD analysis project Ga0056914, IMG submission 55168) | Wastewater treatment Type I Accumulibacter community from EBPR Bioreactor in Madison, WI, USA - TNR Reactor_6/25/2014_ DNA | ecosystem: Engineered > Bioreactor > EBPR > Anaerobic-Aerobic >...
ATCTGGTCGATGCTCCGAATGATGCGAAGGGATTTGAACTGGCCTATCCGGTCTACATGCGCATCGGCCGCTATGATCAGGCGCAAGCCGCTGCACAGCGCTTGATTGAACTCAAGGGGCCGAGCGCGGACGGCTACGCGGCTCTGGCAGAGGCCGCGATGTTCGCGGCTCAGGGTGAGGCGACACCGGAGGTGCGGGCCGCCCTCGAAAAGGCGCTGGAGTTCGATCCCAAATTGCCGCGCGCCCGCTTTTACAGCGCCATCGTTGCCGACCAGATGGGTGAGCGCGACAAGGCGCTGGACCTGCTGAAAGCGCTGGAAGGCGACCTTCCGGACGGGCCGGAAAAGCGCGCTGTCGCCAGCCAGATCACCCGGTTGTCCGCGCCTCCGGCCTCAGCCGCCGAGGCCCTGCGCAACATGCCGAAGGACCAGCAGGACCAGTCGATCCGTGCGATGGTCGACGGGCTGGAAACCCGCCTCAAGGACAAGGGGGGCACGGCCGAGGACTGGCAGAAGCTTATCCGGGCACTCGGCGTTCTGGGCGACAAGACACGGGCTGTGACCGCGCTCAAGGCCGCGCGCGAGGCGCTCGTCGCCGACGCTGCGGCGCTGTCCGCGCTGGCAGATATTGCCAAACAATACGCCATCGAACAGGGAGGTCAGCAATGACCCGGAAACAACGGCGTCTGGCGCTGATCGGCGGCGCGGGTGCGGTACTGGCAGTTGCCGTCGGCTTGATCCTGACGGCGCTCAACGACAAGATCGTCTTCTTCCGCTCGCCGGCTGAAGTGGCGCAACTCAACATGCAGCCGGGTACGCGCTTCCGCCTCGGCGGTCTGGTCGAGGATTCAAGTGTCGTGCGCGGCGGTAACCAGAAGGTCAGCTTCAAGGTGACCGACGGTACGCGGTCGATGACGGTCAACTACACCGGCCTGCTGCCCGATCTGTTCCGCGAGGGTCAGGGCGTGGTCTGCGAGGGTGAATTACAGCCCGACGGATCTTTCGCCGCCAGCACGGTGCTCGCCAAGCATGACGAGAACTATATGCCGCGTGAAGTATCCGATGCCCTGAAGAAGCAGGGACACTGGCAAGGCGACGCGAAGCCCGCAACCGGGGGAGCGAAGCCCTGATGCTGATCGAGCTTGGACATTTCGCCCTGGTGCTGGCTCTGGTCGTCTCTGCCATCACCTTTGTCGTGCCGCTGTGGGGCATGCGTCGCAACGATCCCGCGCTGATGGCGTTTGCCGGCCCCGGCGCCATGGTGCAGTTCCTGCTGGTCCTCTATGCCTTTTCGGCCCTGACCTGGGCCTATGTCTCGTCCGATTTTTCGGTGCGCAACGTCTTCGAGAACAGCCACACCGATCAGCCCGTGATTTTCCGCATCTCCGGTGTCTGGGGCAATCATGAAGGCTCGATCCTGCTCTGGGTGGTCATTCTGGTGCTGTTTGGCGCCTGCGTTGCCGCATTCGGCCGCAACATTCCCCATGCCCTGCGCTCGGTGACCATCGCGGTCCAGTCGTCGATCTCGATGGCGTTCCTGCTGTTTATCCTGTTCACCTCCAATCCGTTCTCGCGCATGAGCCCCGCACCGCCGGAAGGGCGCTCTCTCAACCCGATCCTCCAGGACTTCGGTTTGGCGATCCATCCGCCGCTTCTCTACATCGGCTATGTCGGGTTCTCGGTAGTTTTCTCATTCGCCGCAGCTGCTCTGATCCTCGGGCGGATCGACGCGGCCTGGGCGCGAATTGTCAGGCCGTGGATTCTTGTGGCCTGGGCCACGCTGACTGCAGGCATCGCCATGGGGTCCTACTGGGCCTACTATGAACTGGGCTGGGGCGGCTACTGGTTCTGGGATCCGGTGGAAAATGCCTCCCTGATGCCCTGGCTTGCCGGCACCGCGCTTCTGCATTCGGCCATTGTCATGGAGCGGCGCGGAGCCCTCAAGATCTGGACGATGTTGCTGGCGATCCTGAGTTTTTCGCTCTCCCTCCTCGGCACGTTCCTGGTTCGNTCGGGCGTGCTGACNTCGGTTCACGCCTTCGCATCGGATCCGGCGCGCGGCGTATTCATCCTGATCATTCTCTGCGCCTTCATCGGTGGCGCGCTGACCCTGTTTGCCATGCGCGGCCCTGCCCTGGCCGGCGGGGCGCTGTTCTCGCCCATCTCGCGTGAAGGAAGTTTGGTCTTCAACAACCTGTTCCTTTCCGCCGCATGTGCCGCCGTGTTTGTCGGCACGCTGTATCCCCTCGCGGTCGAGGCGGTNTCCGGGGCGAAGATCTCCGTCGGCGCNCCGTTTTTCAACGCGACATTCCTGCCACTGACGGCGCCGATCGTGCTGGCCATGCCCTTTGGCCAGCAACTGGCATGGAANCGNGGCGCATTGCTGCCGATAGCACAGCGGCTGTTCGTCGCCATCGTTGCGGGCTTCGGAATGGCGCTTGCCATCGCCGCCATCAATCGGGGCACGGATGTGGTGGCCGCGCTGGGGCTGGGTCTTGGGCTGTTTGCGATTGTCGCCTCGCTCGACGACCTCCGGATAAGGGCGTCGCGCGGTGGCTCGGGCTCATTCATGGCCCGTTTGACAGGCCTGCCGCGCTCCATCATCGCTGCTGCCCTCGCTCACATGGGGGTCGGGGTCATGGTGATCGGCATCGCCGCCACCGCCTTNCACGAGGAGCAGATTGGGGCACTGGCGCCGGGCGACAAGGTCACCGTCGGCGGTTTTGAAATCCTTTTCAACGGTTTGAAACGTGAACCGGGACCGAACTACATCGCAACATCGGGCGCCTTTACCTTGAAGGAAAACGGCACGGCCCTGGCCGAACTTGCTCCCGGCAAGCGGATTTATGTTGGTCGTCAGATGCCAACATCGGAGACAGCCCGCTACCAGCGTGGTTTTGGTGAGATCTATCTCGCCATTGGGGACACCAACGGCGATCGGACCGATGTCCGCGCCTATTGGAAACCGTATGTATTGCTGATCTGGCTAGGGCCGGTGATCATGATGCTGGCCGGTTTCCTGTCGATGACCGATCGCCGACTGCGGGTGGCGGCCCCGCGTCGGGCACCAGTCGGTGCTGTGCCTGCGGAATAGGAGACGGCTATGAAACGCTCACTGATCGTTGCTGTCATCCTGACGCTCTGTGTTGGCGGAGCAGCAGCGTTATCTCCGTCGGAACGGTTGCCGGACTCAAGGCAGGAGGCGCGCGCGCGCGACATCTCTGCCGAGTTGCGCTGCCTGGTCTGCCAGAATCAGTCGATCGATGATTCCGATGCCGATCTTGCCAAGGATCTGCGCCGTCTTGTCCGGGAACGAATTTCCGCAGGCGATTCCAACGCCGAGGTGAAGGACTACCTCGTCAGCCGTTATGGTGAATTCGTCCTTCTCAAGCCGGTGTTCTCTCTCCGCAATGCCCTGCTCTGGCTGCTGCCGTTCATTGCGTTGGTAGCCGGTCTGTTTGCCGCGCGCCGCATGTTCCGGGCCGTGCCTCAGGCCCAACCGGTGTCGTCCGATCTGTCCCAGGACGAACAGGCGGAACTTGCGCGTGTTCTCAAGGATCGCAGCTGAGAAAAGGCCGGCCCCGCTGCGCGGGACGTGACCTTGAGGAATAAGGTTTTCGAACCAGTTCGGCCGGGCAAGGCGGGTCGACCGTACAGCACTGCCAGTCATCCATCTGATGACGGTCTTGCGCGGCCCTCGCGACATCAACCACCAGAATTTGTGCCGGTTTCTGGAACGTGTGACTCGTTCGCCATACGTTTTGAGTCCCCCGAGCAAAATTGATGCAGAGGGCTGGACTTCACCGGCCGATATGATTCAACTGTAGGCGATTCGGGTGATCACGGGGTGCGCCTGAAATCGTGTTCAGCGTTCAAATTCGGGGGATTTAGGCATGGCGCGCGATGGTGCGGCCAGTGCGTGGCCGGCTGTTGCCGTAAGCCGCGGTTTCGCCGCAGGGGGTTCTGCTCCCTGGGGGTTGAGCCGCGCCGAGCCCTGGATGCATCGGATTGTAGCCGCCCTGATCGCCGTTTTCCTTTCCATCGTCTCGGTCAGCGGCCTTGTGCACCTCAGCAATGCGCGCGAGGACGTGGTCAGCTCCAACAAGGCAAACGCCGCCATGTTGGCCGCGCTGGCAGGCATGTCCCTGGAGGGACTTGCTGGCCTGATTGGCAGCGGCGCGTTGGGTGACCAGATTCCGCCCCAGGCCCTCTTGTCAGGCCAGCAGCTTTACGTGCTGGACATTGAGGGAAAAGTGGTCGGTTCGCTGCCGACGAGGCCGGGTTTGATTTCGGCTCTGGATGAAATCCTGCACCTGCCTGGCCGCTTGGCCACCCTGGCCGCAGATCCCGAAGTCCGCCTGATGCAGATGGCGAAAGGTCAGGATGCCCTGGTGGCTCTGCGTGCCATCCGCAGTCCGCTGGGGGCGACCACGGGCTATATCGCCGTGGTGCACCCGATGGATTCCGTGCTGTCGGCCTGGTTTGCCCGGACGCTGGCGATCGTGATGCTGGTGTTGGCGCTGGCTTCCGTGGTGGCCGCGCTGGGGGCTGCGTTCTATTCTCAGGCGGCACGTGCTCAGGCCGCCTATCACATGTGTTCGAGCATGACGGATCGCATTGATACGGCACTTACAGAGGCGAGATGCGGTCTGTGGGAATGGGACATTGCCCATGCCCGCTTCTTCTGGTCGGATTCGATGTTCGACCTGCTCGGTCTTGAACGCACGGGAGAAGTGCTGGGCTTCGGCCAGATCGACGATCTCGTTCATGCCGATGACGGCGACCTCTTCGCCATTGCCCGTTTCATGCTCGACAATAATATCCTGACACAGGAACACGAATTTCGCATGCGCCATGCCAATGGTGACTGGATCTGGATGCGGGCGCGGCTTCAGATGAGCAGCGAGGCGCAGCCGGGCAATCCCAGGTTGATCGGAGTCGTCAANGACATCACCGAGCAGAAGCGCCTTACCGAGGCTTCCAAAGAGGCCGCCGCTGAAACCCAACGCGCCGATGCCCGCCTTGCTCAGGCGATCAACTCGATTTCGGAAGCCTTCGCATTGTGGGACGACGACGACCGTCTTGTCCTATGCAATTCACGGTTCAGGCTGTTGCATGGCATTCCGTATGACGCGAACCTGCGTGGTATCCGTTATGAGAAGCTGATCCCGACCTCCGCCTTCCCCGGGCAGATCCAGAGCCGGGACATCGGAACGGACGGCACACACGAGGTCGAATTGCAGGACCAGCGCTGGCTTCTGGTCAGTGAGCGACGCACGGATGATGGTGGATTTGTCTCGGTAGGTACCGACATCACCTTGCAAAAGGATCAGGAACAGCGCCTCGTCGATTCCGAGCAGAAANTGCTCGATCATGTCAACGAGTTGAAGAAATCACAGCAGGCGCTCCAGGCCAAGACGGTTGAACTGGCCGAACTTGCCGACAATTACCGCGATCAGCGTATCGCCGCCGAGGCGGCCAACCGGTCCAAAACCGAATTCCTCGCCAACATGAGTCATGAGTTGCGGACGCCGCTCAACCATATCATCGGATTTTCCGACATCATGGCCCAGCAACTGTTCGGTGCGCTCGGTTCGGACAAGTACGAGGAATATGTTCACGCCATCCACAAGAGCGGCACNGGNCTGCTCGGAATCATCGACGACATTCTCGAAATGTCGAAGATCGAGACNGGCCGGGTGCGGATTACTCGGGAAAAGGTGGATATCGACGCTGTGGTCAACGCCGTTGTTGCTCAAGCCCAGAGCGAGGCTGATGAAAAGAGCCTTGCGCTCAGCGTCGACAGCAGTTGTGGCGCTGCGCTGTATGCGGATGCGCGAGCTTTGCGCCATTCCCTCTCCCAGGTCGTGCGCAATGCGATCAAGTTCACGCCCCCGGGCGGAAAAGCCGATGTGCGCGTTCGCCGCGCGCCGGACGGCATCAACATCTACGTTCAGGATACAGGTATCGGGATTCCGGCTGACCAGTTGCATCGGCTTGGGCCGCCCGTTCGAAGTGATCGATGGCAAGCTCTGCAACGGCTGCAAGGGCTCTGGTCTCGGCATGGCGATCGCAAAGTCCTTGATCGAACTGCACGGTGGCATGATCAAGATCCGCTCGCAGGTCGGCTCCGGCACGATCGTGATGATCCACCTGCCGTTTCTTGATGAAGACGCTCAGGTTCTGCTCTGAGGCTCAGGCTTTGACCGGCCCGACTATTTTAACGAACAGGCGGCGAACGGCCCTGGCGTGGCGCTCCATCTCGCTCAGCAGGAGTTTGTAGGCGGGCAGTCCGCAGGCTTGCGCGAGTTTCAACCGGAAGGATGGCGGTTGCTCCTCCACAGCATGGTCGTTCACCAGGACGATGCGCAGGAATTGGCTAAGTTTGGAATAGAGACCATAGGCCTCGGTTAGAGTATCGGCATCCTCCGGCTCGATCACTCCGAGTACGGCGGCGGCCCGAATGGCCAGTAGCGTGCCTTGTCCAACAATATCCGGATGGGCGTGCGCGTTGACCAGAATGAGGTACTGGGCAATGAACTCGATATCGACGAGGCCACCGGGCATCATCTTGATGTCGAATTTGCCGTCCGGTGCTTTTTCCTGCGCGATCAGGGCCCGCATGGTCGCGATTTCCTGCGCGGTCTTCTTCGCATCGCGCGGTCGGGCGATCATGGTGCGAATAACGGTCATCAGCTTGTGCTGCAACACGGCATCGCCGGCCACCGGCCGTGCACGGGTCAGCGCCATGTGTTCCCAAGTCTCGGCCTCGCTGGCCTGATAACTCTCGAAGGAGGAGGCAGACACAGCCACTGGTCCCTTGCGACCGGAGGGACGCAAGCGCACGTCGATTTCATAGAGTGCGCCGTTGCGCATCTGGGTCGAGAGTGCCGAGATCAGCCGCTGCATGAGCCGGGCAAACCACTCGGATGCAAACAGAGGGCGCTTACCATCCGACATGTCGTCCGGTGCCGAGTCATAGACAATAACCAGATCGAGATCCGAGGTCGCAGTCATTTCCTGCGATCCGAGCTTGCCGTATCCGAGAATCGTTACCGTTGCGCCGGGCACGGTCCCGTGTTTTTCGGCGAGTTCCGCGGCCGTCCGCGCCAGCACGATACGCAGGAAGGCTTCGGCCACAGCGGCATGGGCACGACCTGCCTCCAGAGGCGGCAGCACACCAGAAAGGACCTGCGTCGCCACCAGAAACAGTTCATGCCGCGCCATGACACGCGATTGTTCCAGAAAGACTTCGAAATCCGTCTCTCGTGCAAGGGTCTGTCCTGCACGAGCCTCGATTTCGGTCACATCGAAAACGCGTGTAAAACCTGAATCCACGACGATATCGAGGACATGGGGAGCGCGTGTGACGACGTCCGCAAGGCGCGGGGCGCTGCCCAAAATCTCAGAAAACAAGCCGCGTACGCCCGGATGGTTCTTCAGTATGGAGAACAGTTCGACCGCAGCGGGCAATTTGCCCAACGCGGTATCAAAAGCAGCCAGCGCCGCGTCGGGATCGGATGAATTGCCGAAGGACTCAAGCAGGGCGGGGACGAGTTCAGTCAGCGTTTCGCGTGCCCGCTGAGTGGTGACGGCCGTGCGGCGACCGAAATGCCAACCGCGCACTGTCTCAGCCGCAAGAGCAGGCTTCTGGAAGCCGAGCCGGCGCAGCGTTTCGAGTGTTTCCGGGTCGTCCTCGACCCCTGTGAAGACGAGGCTGCCGGCAGACGAGGCCAGACCCGGTGTTGCCTCGAACAATCGGGCGTAGTGTGCCTCAACNGCCAGCAGACGCCGCGTCAGAGCCGCCTCGAATCCTTCGCGCGAATAGCCGCAGAAGGCGGCAAAGCGGTTCATCTCGTCATCATGGGCCGGCAGGCGCTGCGTCTGCTCGTCTGCGATCATCTGGATTCGATGCTCGATGCCGCGCAGAAAACGGTAGGCTTCCGCCATGTCCGTTTCGGCCGACTGACTAATCCAGCCGTCCTCGCACAGTACCACAAGCATGTCGAGCGTGCGCCGGCCACGCAGAATCGGCCTGCGGCCGCCGTAGACCAGCTGTTGGGTCTGGACGAAGAACTCGATCTCACGGATGCCTCCGCGCCCNACCTTCACATCGTGACCGAGGATGGCAATCGTTTCGTGCCCCTTCACCGCGTAGATCTGGCGTTTCATCGCATGAATGTCTGCGATGGCGGCATAATCGAAGTACTTTCGCCAGATGAAGGGCGTCAGTTCCTTCAGGAAGGCCTCGCCCGCCCGGATGTCTCCCGCCACGGTGCGCGCCTTCAGCATGGCGGCACGTTCCCAGTTCTGGCCTACGGTTTCGTAGTAGGTCAAAGCAGCATTGACCGGCATGACGATCGGCGTGGATCCGGGATCGGGTCTGAGGCGCAGGTCAACCCGGTGGACATATCCCTCGGCGTTCCGCTCCGAGAGAAGTTTGACCAGCGTCTTGATCATCCGGATGGCGAGATCCTGGGCATCGCGGGCCGGTGCGAAGGCGGCAGCCTCGGGATCGAAGAACACCGTCAGATCGATGTCNGAGGAATAGTTGAGTTCCCGCGCNCCATGCTTGCCAAGGGCGAGGATGAACATGCCGAGGTCACGATCGGGATGATCGGGATCAGCCGGTGAAAGCTGGCCACGACCGATCTGGACGCGCAAAGCGAAGGCAAAGGCGCCCTGGACGCAGGCATCGGCNAATTCTGACAGCGCTTCGACCACCTGGTCNACATTCCAGACGCCGCCAAGATCGCANAATGCGATCAGCAGCGCGGACTCGGCCCGCAGCCGGCGGAAGGTTCGCATCGCCTCGGGCTCGGCCTCCATGGCGCCGATTGCACGAGCCGCCTCGCAGAGGGTGATGATGTGCTCTTCGGGCACACAGGTCAGCAGGCGGGCCGCCCGACCGGGGTCCCGAACCACGAGGCGCCACAGGAACGGGGAGCCGGCACTCAGCCCTGCGAGCAGGGTTTTCGCTTGTGCACACTCTGTGATGACGGCAAGCAGGTCTGGTGCGCCCTCGTCACCGGAGGCGCAGAGATGCTCAACTTCGATTACACTGGCGGCGGTTGTCAGAGGTTGGGGAGCGAGACGTTCCAGAAGCACCTGATTGCCGCTCACACCGACCCTCCCGCAGCCGCTCTCCGTACCGGCAGCGTCAGCACGACGCGCAATCCCGGCCGGTTGTCTTCGAGGCTCAACTTGCCTCCATGAAGACGGGCAATAGCAGCTACAAGGCTCAAGCCCAACCCTGAGCCGGGCTGTACGCGGCTTTTTTCCAGACGTACAAACCGTTCCAGAACGCGGTCCTTGTCATCGGTGGGAACACCAGAGCCATTATCGGCAACGACGAGTTCGACACTCTCGCCAACCAACTGGACGGAAACGCGAATTTGTCCAGGCGCGTCGCCGTCGGCAGGCCGGCCGTGCTTGATGGCGTTGTCGACGAGGTTGGCTGCCGCCTGNCTGAGCAACTCGCGGCTGCCGCGCACCCGCACTGCGGCATATTCGCCCATCACCAGACGGACACCCGCCTCGTCGGCAACCGGTTCNTAGAGTTCGACGACATCGGCAACGATTTCGTTCAGCGACACGTCTGTGAGTGTGCCGGGTGCGCTACCGGCCTCGGCCCGCGCAATCATCAGCAGGGCGTTGAAAATCTTGATCAGCCCGTCGGATTCTTCGATGGTCCGTTCCAGCGCCAGTTGAAGTTCTTCTGGCGTTTTTGCCGTGCGGAGCGCCTCTTCAGAGGCGGCGCGCAGGCGCGTCAGCGGTGTGCGCAGATCATGGGCGATGTTGTCCGAAACCTCGCGCAGACCATTCATCAATTCCCCGATACGGTTCAGCATCAGGTTCAGGTGTTCGGCAAGCCGGTCGAATTCATCGTTCACACCGCGCACGGGCAGGCGCTCGGCCAGATTGCCGGCCATGATCCTGCCGGCGGCCTCGGTCATGTTGTCCACCGGCCTGAGAACACGCCGCGACACCACCCAGGCGCCGATGCCGCCCAGGCACAGCACCAGCAGCAAGGACATCGCCATGGCGTTGCGGATGACAATCCGCATGCGCTGCCGATCNGCCAGATCGTGACCCACGATCAGCTTTAAGCCGTTGGGCAACTGGAACAGCCGGATGCGCGCTTGAACGCGATCCAATTTCTGGTCGTCGGTCCGGTCGAAAACAAATTCGTGCCAGCCCGGCTCGCGGGCCATGGCCGGAAGGACCTCGGGCGTATTGCCCGCGATGACTTCATTTTGTTGATCTGTCAGAAGATAGATGAACCCGAGCGCGCCGCGCGACCGCCGCTCGATTGCCACCGCCAGACGGCGTGGCCCGCCGAGGCGATATTGCTCGGCAAGACTGTTGATTTCCGTATCGATGGTCTCAGAAAGCTGGCTTTCCAGCACCCGTCGCGCATTCCAGGCTACATANCCGAGCAAAACGCCGGCAAACACGACGAAAATCAGCAGATANGTGACCACCAGCCGGAAGGCCGTGGTGCGGATGAGTTTACCGAAGCCCGTCACGGATCATGTATCCAGCGCCGCGCACCGTATGCAGCAACGGGCGGTCGAAGTTCTTGTCGATCTTGCTCCGCAGGCGGGAGACATGAACGTCGATCACGTTGGTCTGGGGATCGAAATGGTAATCCCAGACATGTTCGAGCAGCATGGTGCGCGTCACCACCTGCCCGGCATTGCGCATCAGATATTCGAGCAGCCGGAATTCGCGCGGCTGAAGATCGATCTCGGTCCTGCCGCGGGTGACACGGTGGGACAACCGGTCCATTTCGAGGTCCGCGACACGATAGACGGTCTGGCTGGGTGTGTTGGCGCGGCGGCGGCCCAGCGCCTCGACCCGTGCCAGCAGCTCGGTGAAGGCGTAAGGTTTGCTNAGGTAGTCATCCGACCCGGCGCGCAGACCGAGAACCCGATCGTCCACCTGGCCGAGGGCGGAGAGGATGAGAATNGGCAGTTCCCGCCCTTCGGCCCGCACGGCGGAGATCAGAGACAGCCCGTCGCGGCGCGGCAGCATGCGGTCGACAACGGCAACGTCATAGGGCGAGGTGAGGGCCATCTCCAGCCCATGCTCGCCGTCGGCGGCATGGTCCACCACATGTCCGGACTCGCGCAAGCCCTTGATCAGGTAGTTGGCGGCATCCGCATCATCTTCAACAACCAGAATCTTCATGGTCATGACTATACCACGCCATCAGGGCTGCGGGCAGGTGAATGGAAACAGGCCGGCCCCGGGGGGAGACCGGCCTGAAAACTGCTTCACGGGGCGTANNGCCGTGGGGCGACGGGATTTGGCTGTTCAACCCCGGAAGCAAGGGCATCATGCCGGCGCTTCAATTACGCCATGCTGGCCGGGGTGTGACATTTTCGTAATGATGACAGGGCTTTGCCGCGCCACGATTCTCCAGCGCCACTCAGCCCAGCGCCCGGTCGACAATGTCGGCCAGATCCCGCGACAGAGGTCCGCGCCCCTTCAGAGCCAGCAGCGCAGCATGGGCATGCTCGCGACGCGCCGGCTCCAGGGTCTTGTAGGTGCGGAACGCGGTTGCCAGCCGTGCCGCGACCTGCGGATTGATGGCGTCGATATCGCCGAGGAAGGCCGCGACGAAGCGGTACGATTCGCCGTCGGCGCGGTGAAACTGACGGGGGTTGGCGGTGAATGCGCCGATCAGAGCGCGCACCCGGTTCGGCGTGGTCATCGCAAATCCCGGATGGGTCATCAATTTCTTCACCCGGTCCAATGTCTCGCGGCCGCGCCCCATCGCCTGAAGCGTGAACCAGTTGTCGAGGATCAGCGGTTCGTGGCCATAGCTCTTTTCGAAATGCTGGAACGCCGCCTCACGCGCCGCGCCGCCCAACCGGTTGAGGACGCCGAGGGCAGAGAGACGGTCGGTCATCGTCGTGGCGGATTGGTATTGCTCCATTGCCGCCTCGCTGCCGGCCCGCTCGTCACCCCAGCCGAGCCAGCCAAGCGCGGCGCCCCGCAGGCTGCGGCGGCCTGCGCTGGCCGCATCCGCCGAGAAGGGTTGCGCAGCCGCCAGACCGGCATAGATGGCGCGGGTTTCGGCCAGCATTGCGGTGCCGATGCTGCCGGCCAGCGCATCCAGCGCCTTGCCGATTGCCTCGGGGTCGACATCGCTGCCGATTTCCCTCGCAAGATCGCTCTCGCTCGGCAGGGTCAGGCACAGCGCGGCGAAGGCCGGATCAGCCATGCCACCCGCCATGACCTCGCCAAGGGCGGTGGCCAGCCCGGCGTCTGTCAGCGGGGCCTGGCCGGCGCGGATGCCGCCGACAGAGCGCTTGAGAAGTTCAACGGCGTAGGTCTGCAAGGCTTCCCAGCGGCTGAACGGATCGCTGTCATGCCGCGCAAGCGTCAGAAAATCCTCCCGAGAACGCGCGAAGTCGAGCTTCACGGGAGCCGAGAAGCCGCGGAGAAGCGCGAGGATCGGCTGTTTGTCGACGTTTTCGAAGGTCTTTGACCCCTTCTGCGTCTCAAGAACCAGAACCTGATTGGCGATCAGTTCGCGCCCATCGCGGTCGATCGCCCCCATCAGAACCGGGATGACAGCCGGCTCCTTCACCGGCTGGCCCGGGGTCGGGGGAACCTCCTGCTCGAAGTCGATGCGCAGGGTCCTGGCCTCAGGATCATAGGCCTGACTGACCCGCAGCAGCGGCGTTCCCGCCTGATTGTACCAGCGCATGAACTGGCTGAGGTCGCGGCCCGAGGCCTGTGCGAAGCAGGCGATGAAATCCTCCACCGTCGCCGCGTGCCCATCCTCGCGGGCAAAATACAGATCCATACCCTTCCTGAAGGCCGCCGGGCCGATCAGGGTCTTGAGCATGCGGATCACCTCAGCGCCCTTGTTGTAAACGGTCGCTGTGTAGAAGTTGTTGATTTCCTTGTAGGAACTGGGGCGGACCGGGTGGGCGAGCGGTCCCGCATCCTCGACGAACTGGGCCGCGCGCAGCGTGCGNACCGCGCTGATCCGCTCCACCGGCCGCGAGCGCANGTCGGACGAGAATTCCTGATCGCGGAAGACGGTCAGCCCTTCCTTCAGGCACAGCTGGAACCAGTCGCGGCAGGTGATGCGGTTGCCTGTCCAGTTGTGAAAATACTCATGCGCAACAATGGCTTCGATGTTGTGATAGTCTTGGTCGGTAGCCGTTTCCGGACTGGCCAGGATGTAGCGGTCGTTGAAGACGTTGAGGCCCTTGTTCTCCATCGCGCCCATGTTGAAATCCGACACGGCGACGATGTTGAAGACGCTCAGGTCGTATTCGCGGCCGAATGCCTCCTCATCCCAGCGCATCGAGCGCTTGAGCGAATCCATGGCATAGCCGGCACGATCCTCCTTGCCCTTCTCGACAAAGATGTTGAGGTCGACCTCGCGCCCCGACGAGGTCACGTAAGTATCGGAGATATAACCAAGATCTCCCGCNACAAGNGCGAAGAGATACGACGGNTTNGGGAAGGGGTCGTCCCACACCGCATAGTGGCGGTTGGTGCCTTCGATCAGCCCGATATCGCCGGGATTGCCGTTGGAAAGCAGGATCGGCGCGTCGTCCCGCTCCGCCTCGATCCGTACCTGATAGACCGCCATCACGTCGGGCCGGTCGGGGAAATAGGTGATGCGGCGGAAGCCTTCCGCCTCGCATTGCGTGCAATAGATGCCGTTGCTGCGATAAAGCCCCATCAGCTTGGTGTTGGCGCTGGGGTTGACCAGCGTCTCGATGGTCAGCGCGAAGGGGCGGGCCGGCGGGTTGGGAAACACCAGCTTGTCCGGCGCCACGGTGAAAAGATCGGGCGACAACGGCTTGCCGTCGAGCGACAGCGCGACGAAATTGAGGTCGTCGCCTTCGAGAACCACCGGAGTGACGTCGAAGCCCTTGGGNTTGCGGCGCATGTGCAGCGTCGTCGTCACCCGCGTCTCGGTNGGGTGCAGGTCGAAGGCCATCTCGACGCGCGACACCAGGAAATCGGGCGGAAGATAGTCCGACAGGCGGATGACGGGCGCGAGATCGGTTTTCATGCGGCTAGCCTCGACGGTCGATTCGAATAATCCCGTCGAGACTACACGTCAGGCCGCGGTCTTGCGAGGCTCCGCATGGGTGACGATCCGGGCAATCTCCGCATTGGCNCTGCGGGCGGCNTGCTCCAGCCGGTCGATGGCCTCGTGCACGTCGGAGACGGTGGCCTGCGGATCGGCCCGCACATGCATCGAGACGACCAGCCCCTTCTCGGTGCGGCGCACGCGCAGATCGTGCACTTCGCCGATGTTCGGGACGGTATTGGCCAGATCGAGGATCATCGCCGAGATGGCAACGCGCTCGCTCTCCAGCACATCCTGCCCCTTCAGTCCCTGCGCTTCCAGCGGTTCGATATGGGTCTCCACCTCGGTGGTCGGGCCAAGGTCGTCGCGGATCGCCGCTTCCAGCTTCGAAGCCATCTGATGCGCCGCCTGAAGGGCCATACGACCGTCCACCTCGACATCGAGCGACACCGACAGCCGGTTGCCGATGGTCTGCACCGTGACGTGATGCACCGGCATGCGCCGCTTGGCCGCGATCAGGATCACCCGTTCGAGGATGCTCTCGTCGTCCATCTGCCTCGGCTCGGTGGTGATGGTCGGCTCGGCTTCCGGCATCGCCGCAGCGATCGCCGCCCGGGCCTGGGCCTTGATCGCTTCCACCCGGTCGAGCGGCAGCAGACGCGGCACCGCCACCTCGACATCGACGAACAGGGTGGAGCCGGCGGGGCGAACCCTGATCTGCTGCACATCGATGATGCCGGTGATGCCTTTGAGCGCCTCGCGCACGTTCTCGCTGGCGCCTTCCGGGGCGGCATCGAGCAAGGTGTCGATGGTGCGCTTGCCCAGTTCGAAGGCGGCCACGAAGATGAACAGCGCCACCGCGATGGCCGCCACCGAGTCGCCCTGCTTGAAGCCGGCCAGCACCGCGCCGAGGCCGATCAGCACCATGGTGGAACTGATCAGATCCGAGGAGAAGTGCAGCGCATCGGCGGCCAGTGCCACCGAGTTGGTTTCCTTCGCCACCTTGGTCAGGTGTCGCCAGCGATTGAAATCGACGAGGATCGAGACAATCAGCACCGCCAGGATCACCCAGGTGATCTCCGGCGTCTCACCGCCAAAGCGCAGCCGGTGGATGGCCTCGTACAGCACATAGGAGGCTAGGCCGATCAAAAGCCCGGTCTCGACCAGTGCGGCCAGCGCCTCGATCTTGCCGTGGCCGTAATGGTGCTCGTCGTCCGCCGGCTTTTCCGAGGTCCGGACCGCGAACCAGGTCAGCACGGTCGCGCCAAGGTCGATCAGGGCATGGCCCGCTTCGGACAACAGCGCCAGCGAGCCGGACATCAGCCCGGCGATCAGCTTGAAGATCGCGATCGCGCCGCTGGCGAAAATCGAGATCAGCGCGGCGCGTTCTTTCTTGGCCGCCTTGTCCGCCTGAGCGTCGGTCATCGGGCTTCTCGTCTGTCGGGTGTCATGGTGCGCGCTGCATGCCGGAAAAGCATCAGCATGGCAACCAGTGCCGACAGGGCGATGACCAGGCAGCAGGCCAGCGTTCCGCCGGGCCCGAAAGCGGTGAGCGCGCCGGTGATCAGCATCGGCGCCATGGCCGCCATCAGCCCCTGCGCGACAATCACCTTGCCCAGCTTCTCGCCATAGCCGCTGAGGCCGAACAGTTGCAGCACCAGCGCGCCGCGCACGATGGTCAGGATGCCGTTGCAGGCGCCGAGCAGCAGCGCGAAGGCGATGCCCGCCAGCGGCAGCGCCGGGGCCAGGGCCAGACAGGCAAAGGCCAGCGGGAACCCGACATTGACCGCCACCCCGCTCGACAGGGGATTGGAGCGCGCCCCGAAGACGATCTCGACGATGCGCGAGGTGACCTGCGCGATGCCGAACAGCATGCCGCAGACAATCGCGATGTCGGTGCTCAGGCCCAGCCCGGTCATGACGGTCATGAACTGGTTGAGCACCCCCGTCACCAGCATCGCGTTGAACGCCAGCATCGCCGCAAACAGCACAAAGGCCTTGCGCCGCGCTTCGGGCGGCAGTCCCGCGCCGGTTTGCGCAACCTTGGCAGGGGCCGCCACCCGCACGCCGCCGTGCGGAATGACGGCGAGATGGATCGGCAGGCAGACCAGAAGATGCAGGCCCGCATAGATCAGGCAGATGTGGCGCCAGTCGGTCACCTCCAGCAAGGTTTGGCTGAGCGGCCAGAACACCGTGGAAGCCAGCCCGCCGGGCAGGGTGAGATAGGTGATCGCCTGCCGCGCCTGAGCCGGTGCGATCTGGGTCAGGGCGGTGAATGCGGCCGGATAGAGGATCATCGACGCGGACATGCCGAGGACGGTCCACGCCGCCAGATAGCTGGCAAGCCCGGCGGCAAACGACAGGCAAAGAAGGCCGGCGGCGGCGAGCACGCTGCCCGTCGCCATCACCGGGCGGGCGCCCAGCATGTCCATCTTCCGTCCGATGGTCGGGCCGAGCATGGCGCTGAGCGCCAGCAGGATCGACATGCCGCTGGCGACGACTTCCGGCGACAGCCCGAGATCGGCGATGATCGGGCGGGCCAGCATGGTCAGCAGATAGTAGGTCGAGCCCCAGCTGACGATCTGGGTGATGCCCAGCCCGGCGATGGCCAGCCAGACCCGTGGGGCAAGCGCGCCCTCCGCATCCCGCAGGCTCATCCGCCGTCCGCGTCCACGCCGTCGTGCGGGCTCGGATCGCCTTCGCCGAGAAGCACCGTGCTGACGTCCTGCCAGGCATCCTTGGCCATGCGCAGGGCCTCATGCCCCCGCGCGGTCAGCGCATAGACCTTGCGGGCCCGGCTGCCGGTCAGCTCCCGCGTTACCGTGACATAGCCGCCCCGCTCGAACCGGGTCAGCGCGGGATAGAGTGCCCCGGCCGAGGGCGCGCAGCAGCCGCGCGTCATCGCCTGCACCCGGCGCGCCAGATCGTAGCCGTGGCGCGGTCGCTCGGCCAATGCGGCAAGAATGAACAGCCGGGACAGACCCATGCGGATCAGTCCGTTCCAGTAGGCGCGGCTGAGAAAATCCGCCTCGCCAGAAGGCGGGCAGGCAGCATCCGGGCAGGGAACAGCGCTCATCGTGGCAGAAGCTCGAAGCGGACCGGGGACCCGGCACGCGGCCAGAATAGGCGATGGCGGCAAAAGCGCCAGCTTTTTGACGTTCCAACCCCAACGGATCGCATCAGGGCGATTGCAATTCCCCCTTGGGCGATTAGAGGGAGAGGCGTCCGGCAGNCCCGCGTGTGCCGGCGCTGCGAACGGCTGAAGGACTGACGCATGGCTGGAATTCCTGTTGCCGACCTGATCCTGCTGGCGCTGTCGCTGCTCGGCGCCGGTGTCATCACCGGGCTGCTTGCCGGCCTGTTCGGTGTCGGCGGCGGCGCGGTCATCGTGCCCGTGCTCTACCAGATCTTCGGCATGGTCGGCGTACCCGAGGATGTGCGCATGCACCTGTGCGTCGGCACCTCGCTCGCCATCATCATNCCCACCTCGATTTCCTCGTTCCGCACCCATTTTTCCAAGGGCAAGGTGCTGATGGAGGTGCTCAGGGTCTGGGCCGGACCGGTGATCGTCGGCGTTGTCGCCGGCAGTTTCATCGCGGCCTACGCGCCCTCCGCCGTGCTCAAGTCCGTGTTCGTCGGCGTTGCCAGCATCAATGCCATCAAGCTTCTGGCCGGGCGCGACGACTGGCGNCTGGGCACTGTTTTGCCGGGCAAGACCGGGCTGGGCACTTTTGGTCTGGTCATTGGCCTCGCCTCTTCGCTGATGGGCATCGGTGGCGGCGTGATTTCCAACATGTTCCTGACCCTGTTCGGCGTCAGCATGCATCAGGCCATCGCCACTTCCGCCGGGCTGGGCGTGCTGATTTCGATCCCCGGCGCGCTGGGGTATGTCGCCGCCGGCTGGAGCAAGATGGCGATGCTGCCGCCGCTGACCCTGGGGTATGTTTCGCTGCTCGGGTTCCTGCTGGTTGCGCCCACCTCGACCTTTCTCGCGCCCTACGGCGCGCGGCTGGCCCACAATACGCCGAAGCGCCGGCTGGAAATCGCCTTCGGCCTGTTTCTGGTGCTGACGGCCGGCCGGTTCCTCTGGTCGATGCTGGGCTGAGCAACCGATCTGTGCCATTTACGCATCGGTCGTGGCNGAAAGTGCGCGATTTCGCCTCGGCNGCGGGCCAGTTGCGCCCGCGGGGCCGGTTCACCTTGTACTCAAGCCCGCAATATGGGACTGAATTGCCTCAGGCAGGCTCTGTTCCGTCGTAATGCTGTCCAGAGTTGGTGTTGTGATCCTGTATTGACTCAGGGTTGTGTGGTCCGGGACGAGCCAGAACACGCCTGTCGCAAAGTCTTTGTCGGGGATCTGTTGACTATACGCGGGAATTCAGATTGCAATATTGCAAAACTACGGACGTCCCTGGCGGCTGTGGTGTTTGCGGTTTTGTTTCTCATCTGTCCCACTCAGGCGCAGGACGATGACCTCAAGCGCCAGCACGACGCCCTGTTCCAGCAGGTCCTGCGCGCGCCGGGCAACGTCGATCTCAGCCTGCGCTATGCCGAGATCGCCACGCGGCGCGGGGATTACGAGGCGGCGATCGGTGCCTTCGAGCGCCTCGTCTTCACCCAGCCCGACCGGGCCGACTATCGCTATGAACTGGGTGTTCTGTATTTCCGGCTCGGCTCCTACGATCTGGCGCGCAGCTATTTTGAATCGGCCACGGCTTCGCCGGATGCCACCCAGACCATCGACAACCGCAGCGCCGCCTTTCTGGACGAGATCGAGCGGCGCTTGCAGACGACGCGGCTGAGCTTCTCGGGCCTTGCGGGTCTGCGCTTCCAGAGCAATGCCAACGCCGGGCAGAATGCAGCCTTCATGCGCGTGTTCGGCGCCGATATCGCCTTGAGCAAGGACTATGCCCGCAAGCCGGACTGGAACTGGTTCATGGGCGGCACGCTGCGCTCGGTCCACGATCTCGAAACCCAGCGCGGCGACCTGATCGAGACCCAGGTGGGCGGCTATTATGCCCGCCAGTTCAACCTGACCAAGCTCAATGCCGGCATTCTCGACGCTTCGCTTGGCCCGCGTCTGTCGCTGGCCCCCGATCTTTTGCCCGGCTGGTCGGTCAAACCCTATCTCGCGGCGACGCTGATCACCCTCGGCGACGTGCCCTATGCCGCCAGCCCCGGCTTTGGCGTCAGCCTTGCCATGCCCTTCGATACCGTGCTGGTCGAACCTGGCTACGAGAACCGCCGCCGGCGGTATCTCAATTCAACCGAGAACCCTGCCGCCGATGATCAGAGCGGTCGTTTCCATCTGGGTTACCTCGCCCTGTCCGGTCGGTTGACGGCCGACCTGCGCTGGAACGCGCGGCTGGGCATGAGCCGTGCCAATGCCCGGGTCGATCATTTTTCGCATGGCGCCCGCTCGGTCGATGTCGGCCTTGCCTACGAGTTTCAGGCCTTTGCGGCCCTCAAGGACCGATGGACGATTGCGCCCTTTCTGGGCCTGACGGCGACCAACTATGACCAGCCCAATGCCTCGATCGATCCCAATGTGCGGCGCCGCGACAGGGAATGGCGGGTGGGCGCACGGCTGGATGCGCCGCTGTGGGAGAACGCCGGGCTGTCGGCAGTCATCCAGTATTCAAGAACACTGTCGTCTCTGCCCAATTACCGGATGCACAATCTCTCCGTGTCCTTTGGGCCGACGGTACGATTTTAGGAGAACCGCATGATCAGACTGGGCAGGATTTCGGTCATGGTCGCCGCGCTGCTGCTGGGCAGCCTTGCGCCGGTCGCTGCCGAATCGATCGGTGTGGCCGGTGCGGTCCGGCCGGATGTGGCCAGCACGCCGCCGGGCGCTGCCAAGCGTGTGCTGCGCATCGGCGCCAATGTCGTCTATCGGGAAACCATCGTTACCTCGGCCACCGGGTCGGTGCAGCTTCTGTTCGTTGACAAGTCGACCTTCAACATCGGCCCCAACAGCCGTGTCGTCATCGACGAATTCGTCTACGATCCAAAAACCGAAACCGGCCATGTCGCCGCCACCCTGACCAAGGGCATGCTGCGCTTTGTCGGCGGCCAGACCAGCCACACCGGCGGAGCGACCATCCGTACCCCCGCCACCACGCTCGGTGTGCGGGGCGGTGTCGTGGTGCTGCGCCATGACGAGCGGACCGGCACCAGGATCGCCAGTCATTATGGCCGCACCACGGTGACCACCGCCGACGGGACGGAAGTGTTGCGCCGTTCGGGCTTTGCCATGACGGTCGGTGCAGGAGGCTTGCCGCTCGCCCGGCCGGAACGTGTGTCTGCGGCCGAGATGGCCGAGGCGATCAGCCAGCCCACCAAGCCCAGGAGCGGTGGTCGCAAGGCTGGCGGTTCGGGCGGCGGGCAGGGGGGTGGTGGCGATGCCGCCGCAGCGCTTCAGCAGGCGGTGCAGGGCGGCGCGCAAAATGCCAATACCCGGGCGTTGATTTCTGCGGCCTCCGGCCACACGCCGAACGGCAACAACGGCAACAACGGCAACAACGGCAACAACGGCAACAACGGCAACAACGGCAACAACGGCAACAACGGCAACAACGGCAACAAC
>Ga0056914_10001084_pt1 | contig 20659 bp, 17 predicted proteins | sample TNRBio252014_DNA_FD_55168 | JGI IMG/M metagenome (GOLD analysis project Ga0056914, IMG submission 55168) | Wastewater treatment Type I Accumulibacter community from EBPR Bioreactor in Madison, WI, USA - TNR Reactor_6/25/2014_ DNA | ecosystem: Engineered > Bioreactor > EBPR > Anaerobic-Aerobic >...
CCGTGCATTTGGAAACAGATTTCTACTAAGATGTCACCCCTACGGGGCTTTGCCGTGCATTTGGAAACAGATTTCTACTAAGATGTCACCCCTACGGGGCTGGGCTGTGCGTTTTGTAAAGCAGAACAAACCCTTTAAAAACCGTAACTTACGCAATCCCGTGAGTTCTTACATGATTCTTGAATGGCAGGGCGGCTGTTAGAAAAATCCGCCGGGCTTCGACTTGGCTCAGCCGCCGGGCTTCGACTTGGCTCAGCCGCCGGGCTTCGACTTGGCTCAGCCGCCGGGCTTCGACTTGGCTCAGCCGCCGGGCTGCGGCTTCTCTCAGCCAGCTTGCTTCTTTTGGCTGCACAAGAAGGCCGTCGGCTGGCCCGTCTGTGCTCAACGGGCAGGCTTCTGCTTGATCAACCCGTAGCGCACTTGAAAGCATTGAAATCCTTTTAAGTTAAAGGTTGGCTCAATGCTCATAGTCATGAAGATATTTTCTTTAGCTCGGTTCTGAGGAAGCGTAGCGTGTATTCCACAAGCTCTTCGGGTGGGGGTGACGTTTTGGGCATTTCATGTAATAGACCGATGGTCGCCTTATACCGAGAAAGGTAGGCTTTGCAATTTCGGCAAAGGCGCAAGTGTTGCTCGAATCGCCATTTTTGGTCTTCGGTTAAGGCACTTTCAAAATAGTCCGTGAGGAAATGGTGGGCATCTTGGCAGCTTAGGTCTATTCCCAGCCGATGTTTAAGGGCTTGAATCATAATGGGTTAATCGTTTTTGAAGGGCATTTCGGGCACGGTGAAGCCGGACACGTAGGTTTCCTTCGGTAATTTGGAGAATCGAGGCCACTTCATCCATCGGTAAGTCTTCAATGTCTCGTAATAAAATAGCCACCCGATATGCTTCCGGTAGTTGTTCGATGGCCTCGTATAGCAGCCGGATTTGCTCTTTTCGGATCAGGCCCTGTTCTGGATTCCACATTTGGTACCGCTCTTGGGCATGTCCGTTAACAAGAAACATCGGCTGAAGCGCCTCTATTTCGGATTCGTCCATGACCTCCGTGCGGTACGCTTTTCGCAAGTTGGTACGTGCCAAGTTGACCCCAATAGCACACAGCCAGGTAGAAAACTTAGCCTCACCTCTGAATTGGTCAATCCTGAGCAATGCCTGAAGAAACGTTTCTTGTACCAAGTTCTGAACTTCGTCTGGATCTCTGATTAAGCGAGCAATACACCGATACAATTTGGGCGTTTCTTCTCGAACCATGCGCGTCATTGCCGCATCGTCCCTGTTGCGGAGGGCCTCTAAATGGCTTAGTTGATTGGTATAGGTGGTTGTTACGGGCAAGCAAATAGTACGGTTCGAACCATGCGTGTGATCACCACATCGTCCCTATTACGGAAAGGGTTTAAATAGCTTAGATGACCGGTATAGATATTTGTTACAGCCCAAGATAGCAATCGCCGATTCGCCCCTAACGCAGGTTAACAAATGTAAGAAACGATCCTTAATAAGCGAAGTTTTATGCCTTTTTGCGCCTGTAATAAAGACAAAACAGGTTCTTTTAATCCATTGTGAATAGACGCTTTAGATGATGGTAATCTGGAGGGTGTATTTGACGTTTTTGATCATCGAAACCCCCATCACGCCAAGTCCTTGAACCACCACCTTGTATTCACCATTCTCTGGCAGGTCAACGGTTTGTGTACCTATTCCTTCATCCAGCAAGATTGTTCCATCTTCGTCCCCTTGCATCACAAAGTAGCCCACTTTGCTGCTTGTTGCTTTGAATTTAACCTGCAATCGTTGCCCAGCTTTTGCGCGTAACGTATAGGTATGTATGCCTTCTACATTTAGTAGTGTACCCTTTAGCGTCGCACTATTGGCTCCTTTTGCAAACCGCACCTGTTTGCTGAACGTGGGTTGCGCAAACGTGGTGACGGCGCAGAACAAGGTTAGTACAAAAAAGAGTAGGGTTGTTTTCATATAATACAATGTGTTAGTGGCTTTGCCGTGATTTTTGACTTGCTGTTTTACGCACTCATTGCTTGGTTTTGTCGGGTAAAATTTAAGGTTTGGGTTGCAATTCCTTTTGGATCTAAACCGACTTCCGCATAAAGCTCATTTTGTGTACCATGTTCTACGAACGTATCGGGTAGCCCAAGCCGGAGAACATCAGCTTTATACCCATGATCACACATCCATTCCAAGACCGCACTTCCAGCTCCTCCTTGTACAACGCCATCTTCTACGGTGACAACCATGTCGTAGGTGGAAAAGACTTCTTGGAGGAGGGATGCATCCAAAGGTTTCACAAACCGTAGGTCGTAATGTGCGGCCTCGATGCCGGCTTCTTGAAGGAGGAGACGGGCTTTGTGAACAGATTGTCCGATCGCACCATAGCTCAGAATCGCGAGATCAGTTCCATCGGCTACTTTGCGTCCCGTTCCAAGTGGTATTTCCTCGAAGGGCGCACACTGGTCTGCTGGTGTTCCGCCTCTTGGATACCGAATGGCATATGGGCCTTTTTCGTAGATACTGGCCGAGTACATCAGGTTACGGAGGTCTTGGGCCTCCATAGGTGCGGCCACCACCAGATTTTGAACACAGCGGAGGAAAGGAATGTCTAAGGCGCCGTGATGCGTTGCGCCGTCAGCGCCCACCAATCCGGCACGATCCATACAGAACACGACCGGAAGGTCTTGCAAGGCTACATCATGAATAATACCATCATATGCCCGTTGTAAAAAACTGGAATAGATAGCGACAAACGGTTTTAGCCCTTGTGTTGCCATTCCGGCGGCTTCTACCACGGCGTGCATCTCGGCAATGCCCACATCAAAAGCGCGTTCGGGCAATTGTTTCATCATCTTGCTCAGGCCTGTTCCGCTGGGCATGGCGGCCGTAATACCTACAATTTTAGGGTTTTCTTGGGCCAATTCTAGGATGGCATCCCCGAAAATATCTTGCCAATTTGGGATTTTGCGCTTACCGAGGTCTGGTTTGACCAAAGATTCTCCGGTAAGTTTATCGAAGGGCGAGCTTTGAGCGTGCCACTTGAGCTGGTCTTGCTCGGCAGGTGCAAAACCCTTTCCTTTTACGGTCATGCAATGCAGCAAAATGGGGCCTTTCAAGTCTTTCAGGTCGTCCAATATTTTGGCGAGTTGCACAACATCGTGGCCATCCACGGGGCCAAAATACCGGAAGCCGAGTGCCTCAAAAAGCCCACCCGGTGTTAAGGCGGCCTTCATGCCATTTTCGATCCGCCCGAAGAAGCGTTGCATGGTTCCACCACCTTTCCCCTTCATTTTTTCGAGAAGATCCCACACCTCGTCACGTAGTGTATTCCATCCTTTTCCGGCAGTGATCTCGGCCAAGTACTCGTTCAGTGCGCCCACGTTGGGGTCAATAGACATGCGGTTATCATTCAAGATCACCAACAAATCGGACTTGGCGGTTCCGGCATTGTTCAGCCCTTCAAAAGCCAAGCCTCCAGTCAGCGAGCCATCACCGATAATGGCCACCACTTTTTGGTCTGTACCCGAAATGTCGCGTGCCTTCGCCATCCCCAAAGCGGCGGAGATGGACGTAGAAGCATGGCCAACCCCAAAGGTGTCAAACTCGGACTCGGAGCGCTTGGGAAACCCCGAAATGCCTTGGTATTTGCGGTTGGAGTGGAAAACGTCGCGCCTGCCGGTTAGGATTTTGTGACCATATGCCTGATGACCCACATCCCAAACAATTTGGTCTTTTGGGGTGTTGTATATGTAGTGGAGGGCAACCGTCAGTTCAACCACACCAAGTGAAGCGGCAAAGTGGCCACCATGCACAGAGATGATGTCAATAATGTATTGTCTTAGCTCTTCAGCAACTTGTGGCAATTTTTCTATGGGCAATTCGCGCAGAATGTGTGGTTGGTCTATCTGTGCGAGCATAGGGCCAGGGATATGAGCGGTTTGGCGTTCTGTCATAAAATCGGGGAGAATAAAAACTTAGGAGGGTTCTAAGGATCGTTTTTCGATACGTAGTTGGGCTTCTTGAAGACGAACTTCACAGAAATCCGCAAGAGATAGACCTTGCTCATACAGCGTGAGCGCTTCTTCTAAGGCGATCGGTTGCTCAAGTGTGCGGACGATCTGTTCTAACGCTTGGATGGCTTCACTAAAGGTGCGTTCAGAAAGGTCTTGGGCCATAAACGTTTGAGGATTTGAGTGTTGTCGAGGTCATGGTATCGTTGTGGTAACGAGGTATTAGGCAAAAAAACATGGGCGATAAAACGAATCTTACTTGGATTTGTTCACCACTTGCTGTACTTCTTTTCCAAAAATTGCCTTAAGGTAAAACCAAGTACAAGATTTAGCACGGGCTAAGTTGCAAATTTCGGATAAAGTATCACGGTTTGCAAGCCCAAATTATATTCTCGTCTCCAAAGAACCACCGCTTAACGATCTGCCGTGGTTTCTGTAACGGTTACGGGCACATCTCCATCCATAAAATGCAAGGTAAGGGCTTGGTCTGGCTGGGCTTGGTCGGCACGTAAGACCATATTCTTTCCTTGGAAAACCTGCACATACCCGCGTTTTAGGGGAGCATTGGGATCAAGATGGCGTAATTGGCTCTCCCATAATCGCAGAACGGCATGGGATTGGCTTAATTGGAAGCGCGCAGTACGTTGTAGCTGCTGTCGAAGCTCGGTAACGCGCCGTATATGCTCCTCAAGGATCAATCGAGGGCGGTTGAGCGCATAGGATACACGAAGGCTCCGTAGGCGCTCTTGTGCAAGTTCTATCCGTCGGACAACCCGAATTTGGGCCGTATATCGTAGGTTTTGGAGAAGTTGAAAGACCTCTTTTTGGTCGGGTGTGGCCAATTCGGCAGCGTTGGATGGGGTTGCAGCCCGCAAATCTGCAACAAAATCCGCTATTGTAAAGTCCGTTTCATGGCCAACGGCACTAATAACCGGAATCACGCTGTGATAAATGGCGCGTGCTACGGCCTCCTCGTTGAAGGCCCAAAGGTCTTCTATACTACCACCGCCGCGCCCAATAATAACCACATCGGGAGGCGCTGTTTGCGCATTTAGTTGGTAAAGCGCGCGCGAAATTTCATCGGCAGCACCTGCACCTTGTACTGCCACCGGAATCAAAACGACCTGCACCACCGGAAATCGCTGCTGGATCACCCGTAGCATGTCTTGGATGGCCGCACCGGTTTCACTGGTGATGATACCGATTTTTTGGGGAAATCGCGGGATTTTTCTTTTTCTTTGTGGATCGAAGAAGCCTTCTGCCGCTAATTTTTGCTTGAGGGCCTCGAAGGCAAGGTTTAGATCACCTTCTCCTGCCGGACGCATGGACTTTACGACAAAGGAATATGTGCCACGTGGTGGATAGATGGAAAGCGCTCCATGTGCTACCACTTTCATCCCATCTCGTGGGGTGAAAAACAAGTATCTGCGGTTAAATTGCCACAATGCGCACGAAATTTGGGAGTGGGTGTCTTTGAGGCTGAAGTATAAATGCCCAGACGTATGTGCTTTAAAATTAGAGACTTCGCCCTCTACCCACAGGTCGGAGAACGTGTGCTCGACCACTTCTTTTAGGGAGCCGTTTAGGTCGGATACCGAGATAATGTTGTGTTCAGGCATATATTATCCAAACTTTTTGAACGTCGCTGCGACGCTTCCGGCATACGAAGACCCAAACAACAACAAATGGTTAAGCAAATGATACAAATTATAGAGCGGTCTTCTTTCCTCAAATCCGGATGCCAAGGGCCAAGTATATTGATAGCTTTCGTAAAAAACCGATGGAAATCCTCCAAACAAGGTTGTCATGGCAAGGTCGGTTTCGCGATCGCCATAATATACGGCTGGATCTATCAACGCGGGGCCATTTGGTGTAAAACAAATATTTCCATGCCATAAATCACCGTGCAAAAGAGAAGCTGGAGGATGTTTGGGGAGGATTTGTGGTAGTTCTTTGCATAATGCCTGAAATGGTTTTTCCCAAACTGAAGACCAACGTTTGGCGTTGCGGCAGTTTTCCGCCATTGGCCACAGCCTATTCTCAATAAAAAATGTAGGCCAATCGGTTTGCCACGAATTTGGTTGCCTTGTCCGCCCGATGAAATTGTGAACGGGGAAACCATGTGCAGCGGTTGGGCTAAGGGTTTGATGAAGTGTTGCGAGACCTTCACCCAATTGCCTGAAGTGCACCTTGGTTGCTTTAACGGGTTCGAGCCATTCCAAAACCAGAATACCAGATTCTTGCGCCACCACATGCGGGACGATCAGGCCGGAAGGGGCTTGCTTCAGGACCGCTAATCCTTGGGCCTCGCTTTCAAAAATATCGGACATGCTGGTGAGTCCGGTCTTGGCAAAATACACCTTTCTGGATGTGCGGACATGCCACGCCTCGGCAATGTCTCCACCGGATATGGGAGAAACCGCCAATACTTGTTCCGAAAGCGCCTTTGAAATGCGCTTGATCTGGCTGGGGTGCATAGGTTCAAAAAGTATGATTATAGAAGATAAGCCCAAGCCTTGTGGTTCTTTAAGTCTTTATTTTTAATTGAACTTTATGCCGCCTCATTTGTAAACTTCCGAGATGGTTTATATGTGGAAAGAGGCTGTTCTTGGGAGAGCAAATTCTTCGTAGGTTTTTGGATTGAAATGTACTCTGGCGAGGGCACAATGCCATGTTTGCTTACCATCATAAATCGTAAGTTTTGCAGAAAACGAATGGTTTATTTGCGAAATGAACCGAAACCGCTTTTAAAACGCTTTCCCGCTGTCTATTATATTACACACCTTGTGCAACCGATTCCAGACAGTTCGCATCCATAAAAGAGTGATTCTAAGCCAAGAAGAGGCTTTCGGAAACGTGGATCGGTTTTTGTGATGTCGTTTTATACTCGCCCAATTACAAAAAAGCGTCTTATGAAAACAATGAAAAACTTATTGGTCGGTCTCTTGTATTTGCTTGGCTTGTGGATGTTACCTATTACGCTTTGGGCACAAGATGACGGTTCGGAAACCTTGCGGAAAATTGAATCCGGATTTTCCAACAACGACATGCGAATGGTTTTGCAGTTTGCGTCTGATCCTATATTTGTTCGGACGCCGGATGACAATGCGTCTTATAGCCCTGTTCAGGCACGCTATGTATTAGAAAACTTTTTTAGAACACAGCCGGCGCGTGGATTTCGGTTTACCGACCTCTCACCGGGGAAAAATGCGGCATTTGCTACGGGTGAATTTCGTTCTCGTAATGGCCAGTCTATGCGCATTTATGTCCGCCTCCGCCGAAATGGGAGTTCGATGGAACTGAAAGAAGTACGGATTACGACATCCTAAGTTGGATGAAAATTTGTACATTGGGGCAGGACATTACATCCAGCCCTTTTTTGTTTGTACAAGATTGTTTGGATGCTATGCTTTCTAAATGTAACAGAATATAAAAGAATTTAAGTCCTTTAAAAACAATATTTTGATACTTTGATTGATAAACGGCTTTAGCCATTTTTGATCGTTGCATATGCCTTTCGGTACAACAAATCGTCTTTCGGTATGGTGGGTCATCGCCCTTTTTTTGGCAGTGATATGGTCTGTTTCGGCCTTTTTGCGGCCTTCTGATCATACGATGAAGCAAACAACACTGCAGGAAGCGCTTGCGGTGATTCAGTCCGATTTCTCCGCGCGTCTTTTGCAAATGGAAGCCCAAAGCCGGCGAGTGGCCGCCGAGCCTTTTGTTTTGCGCTGTTTAGAACAGGTAACCGCCGGCGACCATATCGAACATCTTTCTCCGGCGCAAAAGGAGGCCATTGGTTGGTTTAGTATATTGCAGGATTTCGACGAACGGCAAATGGCGATAGAGTTGTACGATGTAGAGTACAAACTTTTGGCGTGGCGAGGCGTCAGTTTGCCCCTTCAAGATGCCGAGCGGTTGGCGCCATTTCCGTCAAAAGTCACCTATCGGGTTTATAGAGCCGCACAAGATGGTCTTTTGGCTTTGGAACAATGGACGCCCGTTTATCGCCGATCAACAGTGGTGGGGGGTATTCGGGTGGTGTACCTCATTAATGTCCCCACTTCTGCACAAGGCTCCAATTTACCGGACTTCAGGTTGGAGGACATTTGGCAGCAAAAAACCTTGCGCCCGATTCGTGTGGATTGGCGGTCAAAAAGCGTTCATGCTGCTAATCCGAAGCAGGGTGTGGGTCTGTTACGAGCGCCTGATAGAACGGTTCTCGGTGAAGTTCAGGTTTTTGCGGTTGTGGAGGCCGAGCGGCCAAACGAAACCACGGCAGTTCGGGACATTTCGGTTTTCTGGGGTGTATTGTTTTTAGGATGGTTGGTCTTTGGCTTTTTCGTTGCTGCCGAGCCTTTCGGAAAGCGTTTTGGCGGCTGGGCTGGACATGGCGTTTGGAGTTTGGGGATTTTGGGATTGTGGGGGGTAAGGTATTGGTTGATTTTTAAAGAAGTCCCCAAGCGCTGGCTACAGGGCGTGCCGATGAGTGGGCAAATATATGATCCACGATATTTAGCCTCGGATCTGGGTATGGGATTGATGCAGTCTATTGGTGATTTGGCTATTTCTGCTTTTTTTGTGTGGGTGACCGTCTATTTGTGGTCGTCTCGATGGCTCCAAATACAAAACCAGTCGCTAAGAAACAAAGAAACTTCGCCAACTTGGCGTGCTAAAATCAGGTTTTTATTATGGAGCATGGTTCTCGCCTTGTTGATAAAGATCGGGTGGTTGGGGTTTTCGATGGTTGTAGAACGTTCTGTCTCCGATTCTATCTTGGATTATTTGGCGTGGACTGGCCTTATGCCGCCCGTCACCATTATGTTGGTTTATTGTAGTTTGTTGCTACTTGCACTTGCTGTTCTCTTGGTGGTAACAGTTATGATGCGATTTTATTTTCATAAAAGTGATTTTATATGGCCTGATAAACCTAAATACCTTGGTATATATGTATTATTTGTGTGTCTTTTGGTTCTAAAAGGTCTTGAATGGTGGGGACCTTGGGCCACTTTTCAAATAAATGGCTTGGGGGAGTGGCTTCTGGCCGGAGGCGCTTTTGGGGCGATGTGGTTTTGGAAACGTGATGCCGATTTGCCCTTCCGGCTGCTCCACCTGCGGAGTCTATTGCTCTTGCTGTTTGTCGGGGTGGTATTTACGTACCCCACCCTATACCAAGCGCTTCGGCTTAAGTTGGAACGTCAAATGGAATTGGTGGCGGATGATTTTGCGCAGGGAGAAGAGGAACAGATTTTGGCCGCAGTAGAACAAACCATTTTCGATACGCGGCGTAGTAATCCTGTTTTTAAGTCATTCGATAAGGTTTTGGTAGATTCTAGCCTAGCAGTCGGTATTCTTAATCGGTTTACGGAAGAACTCAATACGTTGAATCAAGGTGATTTTGAGACCTCTATTGGTTTTTTTGATCTTCAGAATGATCCGCTGTTTCTAAAAGGGCTTGGTAGCGGACGGGATGCGCAACGGTCGCGGCTACTACAATCCGGATTGTCGGACTTTTTGGCGCTCAAAGATGCTTTCCTAAGTTCGGAAAAAGCAGATCAATTGGTGCAACGTGTATCGCAGCAACAAAATGGTCAATTCCAATACGAAGGCATAGCCCCCTTAACCGAACGTGGTGAAGCCATTGGTTGGGTAATGATTAGGGCAGAACAACGCATTCGCTATGCCGGAGAAAATTCATTTGTTCGGACTTCGGACGAGGTGGCCCAACGCGAGGGCTGGCGAAGGAAGTTGGCAGTAGCCGAATATCAGAATGGCATCTTAGTGCGTGAGCAGGGGGGAGCTTTCATTAAAACCCGCTTACCAGATGAGATGGTGCGTCAGTTTGATTATAAAGACCGTTATTGGAAAGAAGAACGTGTATATGATCAGACATACCTTACGTTTTATCATAACCCATATGTGCCCAGATCGCGTGTTTTTTCCAATAAGGTCATTGCGGTTCGTGCACCTGCTACCAATCCATATGACCACTTATATTACCTATTACGGATTGTTGTGTCGGGGTTGTGGTTGCTTTTTCCTGTCTTTGTGATTGGTTTGGTTTTTCGATTTAGGAAGGGGCTTATACCCATGCCTCGTCGGCAGTTTCGGGATAAGGTGTTGAATGCCTTTTTGGTGGTCGGTGTGGTCTCGGTGGTGACGATGGGCATTTTGGGGCAGCAAGTGGTGACCCGTGAAAACCGAGAAACCCTCCGTGAAAACTTGGAGCGGCGTTTAGACCGAACTGCAGAGGCACTTCAGGTGCAATACAGCCGGAACGTGCCTGCGTGGGAAATCTTAACGGGGATTCTAAACCGCAACCGCTTAGACTCCTTGGCCACCAACCTGAGCTTAGACATGAATGTATATCGGGGAGCGGAATTGGTCGCTTCCACACGTACCGATTTGGTTCGCGAACGCTTGGTTCCCATTCGGTTGCCAATCGAAGCCTACGAGCAATTATACCTCCAAACGCTCCGAAGTGCATACGTGGAAAGTAAAGGGAAAGTCGGCAATTATACCATCGGATATCGGGCACTGTCGGACGAAAATGGGGTCCCACGCTATACTTTTTCCGTGTTGATGATCTCGGAGCAAGAGCAAGTGCTGGAGGAGCGGGCTCGAACGACGGCGTATCTCTTTGGTGCGTTGTTGCTCTTGTTGTTTTTGGTGATGATAACAGTAACGGTTTTGGCAAATGCGCTTACACGGCCATTAAGCGGTTTGCGACAGGGTCTTCAAGCAGTTGCAAGCGGGCGGTTTGATGCAAAAATTGCGGTGACTTCTCATGACGAGGTGGGCGAATTGGTGGAAACCTTCAATGACATGCAACAGCAATTATCCGATAGCCGCGAAAAATTGGGCATGCAAGAGCGGCAATTGGCTTGGAGCGAGATGGCACGTCAGGTGGCGCACGAAATCAAAAACCCACTAACACCCATGAAACTCTCGTTACAACACCTGAAACGTGCGCAAAAAACGATTGATATGAACGATGAAGACGAACGGGCGCGCTTCGAACTTATGTTTCATCGGATCACGGCCACCTTAGACGAGCAAATAGACTCTTTAACCAATATTGCAAACTCGTTTTCCACCTTTGCACGTTTGCCCAAGCGGGTACTGGAAAGATTGGAGCTAAATCTTGCCGTGGAGGAATGTATCTCCCTGATGGAAAGAAGTGAGGGTTATGAATTGTTCTTCACCCGCACCGATAACGAAATTTGGGTGATGGCAGACCGCGAGGAGTTGCGGCGTATCTTCTTGAACCTCATGAAGAATGCACTACAAGCTATGCCGGATGGGGGCACCCTTCGCATGTACACCGGCCTCTGTACCCACTTAAGCGGCAAACCTATGGCCTTTTGCGAGGTGCGCGACGCGGGAACAGGTATCCCAGAAGCCTTGCAAGACAAAATTTTCCAGCCGAATTTCTCTACCAAAACCAGTGGAATGGGGCTGGGATTGGCCATTGTTCGTAAAAGTATCGAAGACCTTGGTGGGCAAATTACGTTTACGACGAAGCAAAACGAAGGGACTACTTTTCGGGTGGAATTGCCACTCGCGCCATAAAATACCGCCCGGTACACGTCATTTCTCTTTCTTCAATCCATACCACAATTGCCCCCAAAACGATTTTGGGAAATGCTCGATGTCGTCGAAGCCCAAGGGAATGTCGCGTCCACTCGAAGGAATATAATCAGTTCTGAACAAGTAATCCCAGATGCTAAGCGTTAGGCCAAAGTTTACGCCATATGGATGCTCGCTCGGCATGGCCTTTGCATGATGCCAAATGTGCATTTGTGGATTGTTGAAAATGTATTTTAGTGGGCCAAGCGGTACGTTGATGTTTGCATGGTTAAAATGCCCTATCACCAAAGTTGCCAAATAAACCAAAAAGAAGTCGGAGATACCAAAGCCAATCATCGCTAATGGAATATACTGAATAGTGCTATATACAATATTTTCCATCCAATGATAACGTAGGTGCGCCGCAAATCCCATCTGTTCTACGGAATGGTGTACCTTGTGGAAGTTCCACAAAAAAGGAACCCGATGCAGTAGAACATGGGTGTTCCATTGGATGAAATCACGTACAACAAATAGCGTAAGTAATTGCGCCCATATTGGCCAACTGCGAATCTCTATGGCAACCAAGTTTTTGATGCCAAAATTCCCCAAGAAATCGTTAAAGGCCACCACCACCACATCCGAGATGGCTGCATAACCCACCAATGAGAAGAGGAAAAAGTTGAAAAACATGTAGAAGAAATCCAACCAAAAGTCTTGCCTAAATTTGGGTTGATCTTTCCGCCAAGGCGTCAGCCACTCCAACAACAAAAAAAACGCTGAGACGACCAGAAGCCAATAAAAGATGTTGTTCCAAGAAGGGTTGAGAATCGTTTCCATCAAATAATGGGCATAATCAAGGTAGCCTTCCTGTAGAATTTGGAGGTATCTTTCCATGATGAATAATGGTTTTGTTTATGCTTGTTATTACAAGTTACAACAAATTATCATTCAACGAAAACCTTTAACACGCGATTCAAGAATACACAAACGCAAATAGACGGCTCAGCGCCGTTTGATGGTTCCTTGCATCTCAATGTGGCCAATTCGCCCGAACCGTTTATCAAGCTCTTCGATCGGGATGCGGATGAGGGTCGGGCGTCCATGTGGGCAAGCATAGGGCATTTCGCAGGCCATGAGTTGTGCGTATAAAGCCCGAATTTCGGTGTCCGTAAGTCTTTTCCCTGTTTTGATGGCCGCCCGACAAGCCAAACTCTTGGCCAGGTTGTCTCGCCCTTTTAGATTAAGTTCGTCTCGGTAGGACTTAAACTGCTCAAGGACTTCTTCCAACATGGCCTCTTCCCGTCCCGGCGGAATGTCGGCAGGCACATTTGTAAGCATTACAGCGCGTCCAGAGAGGGTCTCAAATCCAAACCCCAAGTTCAATAAATCGGGCTGGAGTTCGAGAACAAGGGCAAAATCACCGGGTTGGAAAGAAATGGTATGCGGAAAAAGCAGGTGTTGGGAAGGTGCTTTTCCGGTGGTCATTTGCTTAAGAAAGCGTTCGTAGAGGATGCGCTCATGTGCTGCATGTTGGTCTAAGATGGCCAATCCTTGCTCGGTTTGGGAAAGAATGTACTTGTCATGTAATTGCCAAACGCGGTCACTGAATTGCTCCGTTTGCGGTGGCATGGCGGCATCAGGCAAGGGGGGTGGGGTGGATAAACCGCCATAAAGTTCATCATTTGCCTTGCGGAAGTCACCCTTAAAGAGGTCGTCTGGTCGCTTGGGTGGCGAATAACTTCCGGTGTTTCGTGGTGCGACCCAACCCTGAGTGGCTTTTGTTTGGAAGGACGGATTTTCTCGAAAGTTAGGTTCACGGTGTATCCCTACGGATGGATTTTTGGGGAGTGTATTGGGTCTTTCTACCCATTTTCCAGCATCAAAGGCGATGTCGGGGCTAATGTCTAATTCCCCTAGAGCACGTTTAACGCCACTCCGTAACAATCCAAAAAGCCCACTTTCATCATCAAACTGTACTTCTGTTTTTGTTGGGTGGACATTCACATCTACATGGGCTGGGTCTAATTCGATAAATAAAACAAAAAACGGATATGCGCCACGCGGCAATAAATCGCCATATCCCAATTGGACGGCTTGCTCCAAACGATGGTTTTTAATAAATCGGCGATTAACGAAGAAGAACTGTTCACCTCTTGTTTTTCGGGTAAAGTCTGGTTTGGAGATATAGCCCGTAACACGAATATGCGCGACTTCCTCGGATATCGGGATGAGGTTGTGTACAGGTATTGAATAGAGGTCAGCGACTCTTTGTTGCAAGCCGGACGGCCCTTCTCGCATGGGGAGTTCGTAAATTTCACGGTCGTCGTGGTGGAGGCTAAAAGCCATGTCTGGCTGGGAGAGTGCAATAAACTGAAAGACCTCGGTGATGCGCTTAAATTCTGTTGCAGGCGATTTTAGGAAATTTCGGCGTGCGGGCACATTATAGAACAAATTCCGGATGGAAAAAGTGGTTCCATTTGGGGTTGCGATAGGCATAATGGGGCTAAATTCAGAGCCATCCACCCGTACCATTGTACCTGTTTCATCCTGAATACGTTTTGTACGGAGTTCTACCTGTGCTACTGCAGCAATGGAGGCCAAGGCTTCACCACGGAATCCCATCGTTCGGATGCGTTCAAGGTCTTCGATAGACTTTATTTTACTGGTGGCATGGCGTAAAAAACACGAAACTGCATCTTCTCGCGACATCCCACAGCCATCATCTTGAACCTGAATGAGTTCGCTTCCAGCTTTTTTGATGCGTAATGAAATGCGCGATGCGCCTGCATCAACACTATTTTCCATCAGTTCTTTTATGGCGCTTGCCGGACGTTGCACCACCTCGCCCGCTGCAATTTTATTCGCCAAATGAGGCGACATCACGCGAATAATGCCAGAATCTGCTTCGGAGGTTGTTTCGGGAGGCATATGTGGATGCTTGTTGAGATGAAGGTGTATAGGTGAATTATGAATCACACACCAAAACCTTTCCAAAAAGTTCCAGTATCTTGCGTTCATTACCTTCGGCGTTCCGCAATTTTGCGTTTGAAATTCATGTTTTAGATTTGTTCATTGTTCTATAATAAACACCCCTAATACTTGATACGCCGTAAGGTAAATTAAAGGGTGTCCGCAATTCGTAATTGTTTTATAACGGTTGTAAAATGCTTAAAATATTTGTATTTATCTTTGTGTTTATGGGGGTATTAATTGACAATTCATATGCCCAAAAAAACATTCAAAACCAAACCTTGATGTGGGAGACCTTTAGTGTGTCGGGTGCAATTAAAAAGTATCCGGTTCAGCTTGAGCTTCAGCAACGACATTATATAAATCCGATTGCACAGCATCAATTTTTGGTTCGGGGGCAAATTGGAAAATCAATCGGCCATAATTGGCGAATTGCATTGGGAGGCGCTTTTTTTCTCCAAAGCCCAAACGATCCAAAGGCAACACACCGCTTGGCCGTTCCTGAAATTCGGCCTCATGTAGAAGCCGTCTATCAACAAAATGCCTCAAAAACAAATATTAGCCACCGATACCGTTTGGAGTCTCGGATTTACCACAAGCAATCTCAAGATAAAAAAGAACTTGTGGATGGCTATTTCTACAATAATATGAGACTTAGATATAGATTACAAGCGGTTATCCCTATAACTGGTTTTTTGTCTAAACATGTCGCTATTAATTTAAGTAATGAGGTGCATGTAAATATTGGTAAAAAGATTAAATATAATGTTTTTGATCAGAATAGGATTTATGGTGGTCTTATGATTAACCGCCGGAAAAGTCAATATGAAGTTGGTTATTTGAACTGGTTTCAGCAACAAGGCTCTGGCATTGATTTTTATAATAGACACATCCTTCGTTTAGGATTTAATTATAAAATGTAAAGTCGCGGTCGTTTTGGCATCACATAATTTAGGTGCGATTTGCAAAGATGTGACAGTGAATGGTGTCTTGAGCTTTCCTTGTTTGATGGCTGTTGTGTCTGTGTATTTTATAGCGAGTTTTATTATGATGCTTCCTAAGCCTGACAATATAGACCACGACGGTCTTTTTAAAGACATTGATCCGTGTGTTCACGTTTGAGTTTCTGGAATTGGATGGCGAAGATGAATATGCCGAAGGCTGATCGTCCGAGGGTGAAATTGGAATATCTCCGCATGATTACGACGTTGAAGATAGAGGTAACGAAATCGGCTCGAGGAGCTACCAATTACCGAGATTAAAGCCCTTTTTGATGTGGCCATTTTCTTTGAAGATTCCTCCGAACTTGCTGCTTGGTTTAAGCAATAGATTTTAGGCGGCCATCATCCGGAAATGGTTGGTGCATGGGTTAAAGATCACTTCCGAGAGACCCACCAAAGACGAACGGCCATTAAAATAGACAAAACATACCCAATAAAACTGATGGTCGGTATTCCCAAAGTGTGGTGCGGCATTGGTGCTAACAAAGAAAGGGATGAGCCTAAAAATAGGGCAGAGGTAATCAAGGCGAGTGTGAGATGGTTTGCACCTCGGTGCATTTTCTCAATGATTGGATCGAAGCCGTGGTGTTCAATCTGAACCTTCAGCCGCCCTTTTCGGAGTTGGCGCATGATCTCCCGCCCTTCAATCGGCAAGGATTTAAAAAGCATCCAAAATTCTAAGCTGTCATTCCAGAGTTCCGGAACAATTTTGTTCGGCATAAAACGATCGGCCACCAAACGTACCCCAAATGGTTTTATGAACTCCATCGTTTGGAAGTTTGGGGCAATCACTTTTCCAATCCCTTCTAACATCGCCAAAGCCCTTAAAATCAGAAAAATGCTACCCGGAACCCGCATTCGGTTTTCGTACATGATCTTTTGTAATTGGGTAGCGAGTGCCGCCATATTAGACTCGGAAACTTGCAGGGAGGCGTAGTCTTCGATGATTTCGTTCAGGTCATATTCCAACTGCCGGACATCTTTGATCTCGTCATCCACCGCGAGACGACGTAGGTAAAACGCCGTAGCGCGAGCATCACGGCGGGCCATACTGATGAAAATTCCGGCAAAGTTTTGCTTGTCCGAGTCCATCAAAGACCCCACCATTCCAAAATCAATCAAGCAAATTACGCCATCTGGCCGAACCAAGATATTCCCCGGATGAGGGTCTGCATGGAAATACCCGTGTTCAAAAATTTGCCGCAGGTAAATTCTCATGCCTTCTTCAGCGATTTTTTCCGGATTGATGCCCCAGATGGCTAATTTTTCAGTGTCTGTAATTTTGCAACCACGTACTCGTTCCAAGACCATCACGCGGCTTGTGGTAAGTTCTCGGTAGGCTTTTGGGATATAGAATGTCGTTTCGTTCTTATAATAAGTCCGAAATTGGTCGTAATTCCGCGCCTCATTGTTGTAGTCTAATTCCTTTTGCATGGTGCGCTCAAACGCCACAACCAGATCCATAACATTGGTAATGCCGATTCGCTCCAGAAAGTCTTCTGTCTTTTCGGTCAGGAACTTTAGGATTTCGAGGTCTGTTTGGATAAGCCGCGCCACGTTTGGGCGTTGAACCTTAACCACCACCTCGGCTCCATTGGATAGTCGTGCCAAATGTACTTGCCCGATAGAAGCCGAGCCAATGGGGACATCTTCGAAATGCTCAAAGATATCTGGAATGGCCTTCTTCAGTTCTTGCTCAATGATGCGGCGGGCTTCCTCGGTTGGGAATGGGGGAACATGGCTTTGCAACTTCTCGAACTCTGCAATTAGCTCATCTGGTAATAAATCTGCTCTATTCGAGAGGACTTGTGCAAACTTAACATAGGTTGGTCCTAATTCCTCTGCCACCATTCGGATACGTTCCCAGCGGCTATATTCCATCACCGGGCGTTCCTGCCTTATCCAGAGCGCCCGCCTACGTTCCGACACCAGACTTTTGAGGGCTGTCTCGGAAATCACTTCTTCAAAACCATATTTAAATAGGACACGCAGTATTTCTCGGATCCGCCTTATGTTCTGAAACGTTTTTGTAAGCATGGCTCTGGTATTTTGTGGCGTGCATTTGGGTTATTTGAGCCTTATAAGGTCTTTTTGTTTATCAACGACCATAAGAAAGGACATAGTCCGGCACGGGAATATGATCCGGGAGGGCCTCATCCTTGATTGGTGGGCCGTAAACGGTTTGGAGTGGAAGAATACCTGCCCAATAAGGTAAGTCAAGGTCTTCCTGATCGTCTTTTACACCTGCATTTCTGATTTTTGCAGATGCTTGTTCGATCGCAATCCGTACAATCATGGTGGCTTTTAGCTCTTTTTCATTTGGGATGCGCGAGTCGTCCCATCTTTGGGGAATAAGGCGTTCCATAAAAAGAGCGGTAAGGCGCATTTTTTCTTCGAGGTCTTCGATTTTGTCGCCCTTACCGAATAACATTGCGGAACGATAATTCACAGAATGATGGAAAGCCGATCTCGCCAAAACCAACGCATCGGTATGGGTGACGGTAATACAAACGGGTTCGCCGGTAGCGATGTGCCGCATCATCCGACTTGCGGACGAGCCATGTAGTAGGAGGTTGTCTCCGTCGCGTGCAATGAGCGTCGGAATCACCATCGGTTGGCCGTCAATCACAAATCCCACATGCCCGATCAAAGCTTCGTCCACGATCTGGTAAATGGTTTCGCGGTCATAGTGGCCTCTTTCGGGGAGGCGGACGACGGTGTTTTTTTTAGACTTTGGGTTAGGGGTGTGCATTTAGTTTGGGGTAAGATGTTATAAAATAAGCCTCCACAAGGATTGTTGCGGAGGCTAAGGTGCTTTTTTCGCAACAAGTGGTTGATTATCGTTTAGCAAATGCCTCCATAAAACGAACACTGGCTTCGATACCTTTGTGGAAACGGTCTATACCGTATTTTTCATTGGGCGAGTGGATGGCATCGGAATCTAAGCCAAAGCCCATAAGAACGGTGTTCAGTCCTAAAATGTTTTTGAAATCTGCTACAATAGGGATAGAGCCGCCCTCACGGGTGAAGACGGGTTTGCGGCCATAGACGCCTTCCATGGCCTCGCTTGCGGCTTGCATAGCGGGATGATGTATATCCACTAATGCGGCATGACCACCGTGTAAGGCCGTGAATTTAAGTTTCATGGTGGGTGGTGTATTTTCTTCAAAGTATTTGCGCAGCATCTGGGCCACCTCGTCGGGTTGTTGGTCTGGAACCAATCGGCAAGAGATTTTGGCACCAGCTTTGGCGGGGAGTACGGTTTTGGCTCCTTCGCCTTGATAACCGCCCCAAATGCCGTTTAGGTCTAAGGTAGGACGTGCAGTGATGCCTTCGAAGAGGGTATATCCGCCCTCGGTTCGGGTTTCATCCACATCAACCTCTGCTTTCCAAGCGGCTTCATCAAAAGGCAGAGACGCAAATCCAGCACGTTCTTCATCCGAAAGGGCGCGAACGGCATCGTAAAAGCCGGGTAAAGTGACGCGGTGGTCGGCATCATGGAGGTTGTTGACCAAACGACACAATTCATTCAATGGGTTATGGATACCACCGCCATAGACGCCAGAGTGTAGATCGCGATTTGGGCCCGTAAGTTCAACTTCTACATAAGCAAGGCCCCGTAATCCATACGTGATACTGGGTACATCTTCGGCAAAAAGAGACGTATCTGAAATGACCACAATATCGGCAACCAACTTTTCTTTGTTTGCTTCAAGGAATTGTGAAAGGTGTACAGACCCGACTTCCTCTTCGCCTTCAATGATGAATTTGAGGTTGACGGGTAATTGTCCTTCACCTTTTAACCATGCTTCAGCGGCTTTTACGTGCATAAATGCCTGTCCTTTGTCGTCGCAAGCGCCGCGTGCATAAATCAAACCGTCTTTGATAACGGGTTCAAAAGGCGGAGAATCCCACAATTCCAAGGGATCTGGCGGTTGGACGTCGTAATGGCCATAGACCAAGACGGTCGGCAAATTAGCATCACGGATATGCTCGGCAAAGACGACCGGATGGCCGGGAGTGGGCATAATTTCAACATGGGACATACCGAAGCCCCGAAGGTTGCTTGCTAACCATTCAGCGGCTTTCTTAACGTCCTCTGCATGGTTAGAATCTGCACTTACCGAAGGGATCCGGAGCCATTCGAGCAGTTCTGAAACCTGCTGTTCTGCATGATCAGCGGCGTATTTTAAGGCTTTTTGCATAGTGGTTCAAGGTTTGGAATGCGAATATGTTGCCCGAAAGATACAATTAGAATGACGGAAATGTCTAAATTTTGGAAGCGTTTTCGGTGATTTTAAGAAAACGCTGTACAGCATCTCGGTCCGTTACCTGCCAAGAAGTATATTTACCATTGGGACTCGTCGTTGTGATGGTTCTTCTGAGCGAGGCGTGGAGTTCTTTTACACCCGTTTTCTGCACGATTTCCGTGGCATTTTCCGGCGAAATTCCACCACCGGGTAAGATACCAATCCTCCCTCGTGCAGCGCGAACCAATTGGGCTAAGTTTACCACACCTGCTAATGCCGTGTCTTTTTGTCCAGACGTTAGAATCCGGTTAAAGCCTAAAGAAACAAGGGTTTCCAATGCGTCTTCCATGTTAGGAACTTCGTCGAAGGCGCGGTGGAAAGTTGTTTCCATCCCTTTTGCAGCCTCTAAAAGACCTTGGCAGGTAAGTTTGTCTATGTTTCCATTGGGCAATGATGCCCCAAAAACCACCCCTTCAACCCCCTCTTGGCGGCAAATGTGAATATCTTCTTGCATGATGGCGTATTCTTGGGGCGTATAACAAAAATCGCCACTTCGCGGTCTAATTAAAACAAAAACAGGAATATGCAAATGTCGCTTAACTGCTCGGATCATACCGAGGCTGGGCGTGGTTCCGCCTTCGGAGAGGTTCTCACAAAGTTCAATGCGGTGTGCACCACCTTCTAATGCTGCCATGGCAGACTGAAAATTGGATGCGCAAACTTCTAAGGTCATAGAATTGTATAATGTTTAAGGCTCTATTATGAATCCAAGTTGCTGCAACGTTGATACTTGTAGTTATCGTCCACCCCTTTAATTACGGAACATGTTACATTTTACTGGCGTCATAAT
>Ga0056914_10001088_pt1 | contig 20594 bp, 17 predicted proteins | sample TNRBio252014_DNA_FD_55168 | JGI IMG/M metagenome (GOLD analysis project Ga0056914, IMG submission 55168) | Wastewater treatment Type I Accumulibacter community from EBPR Bioreactor in Madison, WI, USA - TNR Reactor_6/25/2014_ DNA | ecosystem: Engineered > Bioreactor > EBPR > Anaerobic-Aerobic >...
CGCGAGATCGGCGAGAAACTGGTCGGCATCATCAAGTGGTGGGAGGATTATACCGCCCGCAACAGGATGGACATGAACAACAACCCCTCGCCCGGCAACAAGCTGGGCGGGCTGACCACCATTCTGGAAAAATCGCTGGGCGCGGCGGCCAAGGGCGGCACCGCGGCGATGAGCGGGGTCTACCACTATGCCGAGCCGGTGACGGCCAGGGGCTTCACCTTCATGGATACGCCCGGCTACGATCCGGTCGGCGTCACCGGTCAGGTGGCGGGCGGGGCCAATGTGTTGTGCTTCACCACCGGGCGCGGCTCGGCGTTTGGCTGCAAGCCCACGCCGTCGATCAAGCTGGCCACCAACACGCCGATGTACGAGAAGATGGTCGAGGACATGGACATCAACTGCGGCGACGTGCTCGACGGCGTAACGCTGGAGCAGAAGGGGCAGGAGATTTTCGACACGATCCTCAGGGTTGCTTCCGGCGAGCGCTCCAAGTCCGAGCAGCTTGGCTATGGCGATGCCGAGTTCGTGCCCTGGCAGATCGGCGCCACGATGTAATCCTATGCCGAGCCGGTGACGGCCAGGGGCTTCACCTTCATGGATACGCCCGGCTACGATCCGGTCGGCGTCACCGGCCAGGTGGCGGGCGGGGCGAACGTCCTGTGCTTCACCACCGGGCGCGGCTCGGCGTTTGGCTGCAAGCCCACGCCGTCGATCAAGCTGGCCACCAACACGCCGATGTACGAGAAAATGGTCGAGGACATGGACATCAACTGCGGCGACGTGCTCGACGGCGTGACGCTGGAGCAGAAGGGGCAGGAGATTTTCGACACGATCCTCAGGGTTGCTTCCGGCGCGCGCTCCAAGTCCGAGCAGCTCGGCTATGGCGATGCCGAGTTCGTGCCCTGGCAGATCGGCGCCACGATGTAATCCTCGCCTGCCTCCTCTGTTTCCGTCGCGCGCCGGGGGGCGCGCGCCCGTCCTCCTGTCTCCAGAGTGAAGTCATGACCCGATCCCGCACCGGTGCCCAGGTCCTTGTCGATCAGTTGCTGATCCAGGGCGTCGAGGACATCTTCTGTGTCCCCGGCGAGAGCTATCTTGCCGTGCTCGATGCCCTGCATGACGCCGCGGTGCGCGTCACCATCTGCCGGCAGGAGGCCGGCGCCGGTTTCATGGCCGATGCGGTGGGCCGGCTCACCGGCCGCCCCGGCATCGTCTTCGTCACGCGCGGGCCGGGGTCCACCAACGGGGCGCATTCCGTTCATGTCGCCAAACAGGATTCCGTGCCGCTGATCATGTTCGTCGGCCAGATCGAGCGCGGCATGCGCGAGCGCGAGGCCTTTCAGGAAGTGGACTACCGTGCCGCCTTCGGGCCGCTGGCCAAATGGGCGACCGAGATCGATGACGCCGCGCGCATTCCCGAGATCGTCGCCCGCGCCTTTCATGTGGCGATGAGCGGCCGGCCCGGCCCGGTGGTCATCGCCTTGCCCGAAGACATGCTGGTCGATCAGGTCGCGGTGAAGGATGCGCGCCGGGTCGAGCCGGTGGAAACCGCGCCGGGGGCGGAGGCGATGGCGGCGCTCAGGGCCCGGCTCGACGCGGCCGAGCGCCCGCTCGCCATCCTCGGGGGCACGCGCTGGACCGCCGGCGCCATCGCCGACGTCACCGCCTTTGCCGAGCGCTACCACCTGCCGGTGGTCACCTCGTTCCGCCGGCAGACGCTGTTCTCGCCCGAGCATCCCTGTTTTGCCGGCGATCTCGGCCTTGGCCCCAATCCGAAGCTGATCGAGCGGATCAAGGCCGCCGACCTCGTGCTGGCCATCAACGCCCGCCTGTCCGAGGCGCCGAGCCAGGGCTACACGCTGTTCGACATTCCCGGCGACGGCGAACGGCTGGTGCATGTCCATCCCGATTCGGGCGAACTGGGCCGCGTCTATGCCTCGGCCTTGCCGATCCACGCCTCGCCCGTGCCCTTCGCCGCGGCGCTGGCGGCGCTGCCCGCCCCGGCCGGGGTGCGCTGGCGGGCCGCCACGGCTGCCGCCCACGAGGCCTATCTGGCCTGGACCGAAAATCCCGCCCCCGTGCCCGGATCGCTCCAGATGGGGCCGATCATGCAATGGCTGCGCAACCGTCTGCCCGAGGATGCGATCGTCACCAACGGCGCCGGCAACTATTCGGCCTGGGTGCATCGCTATTACCGCTTCCGCAAGCACGGCACCCAGCTTGCGCCCACCTCCGGCTCGATGGGCTACGGCCTGCCTTCGGCGGTGGGGGCACAGCGTGCCTTCCCCGGGCGCCTCGTCGTCTCGGTCAACGGCGACGGCTGCTTCCTGATGAACGGGCAGGAGTTTGCCACGGCGGTGCAGTATGACCTGCCGATCATCGTGCTGATCATCGACAACGGCATGTACGGCACCATCCGCATGCATCAGGAGCGGGAATACCCCGGCCGTGTCTCCGGCACCGCCCTGAAGAACCCGGATTTCGCCGCCTATGCCCGGGCTTTCGGCGGGCATGGCGAGACGGTGCGGACGACCGAGCAGTTTGCCCCGGCCTTCGAGCGGGCGCTCGCCTCCGGCAAGCCGGCCATCCTGCACTGCTTCCTCGATCCCGAGGTGATCAACACCACGACGACGCTGGCAAGGATCCGGGAAACCGCGCTCAAGGCGCAGGGCAACCGCTGAGGACAGCAAAAAGGCCGGGTTTCCCCGGCCTTCAGTCAATTCGTCGGAACACGGCGCTTAGGAATACGGCGCTTACTTCAGGCTGTTGAGATAGGCGATCAGGTCGGCGCGCTGGCCCGGGTCCTTGATGCCGGCAAAAGCCATCTTGTTGCCGGCGGCCACCGCCTTCGGGTTGGTCAGGAAGGCGTCGAGCAGGTCGTTGCCCCACGGCTTGCCCAGGCCCTTGACGCCATCGGAATAGGAAAAGCCGGCCACGCTGCCGGCCTGGCGCCCGGCGACGCCGTGCAGGTTCGGTCCGGTCTTCACCGCGCCGCCCTTGTCGAAGGTGTGGCAGGCATTGCACTGCTTGGCCACGCTCTCGCCCTTCTTGGCGTCGGCGCTGGCCAGGCGCTTGTCGATCGGCTCCACCGCCGCCTCGGCCGCGCCGGCCTTGGGGGCATCCTTCGGCGCCGCGGCGCCCGGCAGGTCCCAGCCCGGCTTGTCCGCGTGCTTGGGCGCGATCAGCGCGCCGGAGAACAGGTTGAGACCCATCGCCAGCGTCAGCGTGCCGAGAATGGCACCCGCGTACTTGTTCATGTCAGCACCAGCACTCATGCCCAAACCTCCAATGCGTCCGGCTCGTTGCTCCTGCCCGCCCTCTAAGCGAACCTGACGCCGTGGCTGGCGTCGAAACGATCTATGCCCAAGAGTGCTGATTAGCCGCTTTGCATGGCCAAGCGCAACCCGTATAAGCGCTTCTCCTATTGCTACTTTTTGCGCTCCGATCAAGGCTCGGGATCGAAAATTTCCTGAACTCCTGGTGCGGGGCCGGTTCCAAAGGCTGCCTGCCATGTCCTCGCCCGTCGTGCTCATTCCCGCCCGTCTCGCCGCCACCCGCCTGCCCAACAAGCCGATGGCGGATATCTGCGGCGAACCGATGATCGTGCAGGTCTGGCGCCGGGCGATGGAAGCCGGCGTCGGCCCGGTCGTGGTGGCCACCGATGCCGAGGAGATTGCCGCGGCGGTGCGTGCCGCCGGCGGCGAGGCGGTGATGACCCGCGCCGACCACCCCTCGGGCTCGGACCGCATCCATGAGGCGGTCGAGCGCTTCGACCCGGANGGGCGCCATGACATCATCATCAACGTGCAGGGCGATCTGCCCACCATCGAGCCGGCGCCGATTCGTGCCGCGCTGGCGCCGCTGGCCGATCCGGCGGTCGANATCGCCACCATCGTCGCGGTGATCACCCGCGAGGAGGAGCGCACCGCCCCCTCGGTGGTCAAGGCGGTGGGCACTCCGGTCGGCGACAACCGGTTTCGGGCGCTCTATTTCACCCGCGCCACCGCCCCCGCCGGCGAGGGGCCGCTCTATCATCACATCGGGCTCTATGCCTATCGCCGTGCCGCGCTGCGCCGGTTCGTGTCCCTCCGGCCCGGCGCGCTGGAGCAGCGCGAGAAGCTCGAACAGCTGCGTGCGCTGGAAAACGGCATGCGCATCGATTTTGCCGTGGTCGACACGGTGCCGCTCGGCGTCGACACGCCGGAGGATCTGGACCGCGCCCGCCGGATGCTGGGGCAGGGACGATTTAGCTAGGGCGGGATGCGCGCATTCCGCCCGCGAGGCGTTGTCTGATCCTGTTCCTGTTGATCATCGAGGTTTCCCGTGCCCACCAGCAAACACAAGCCGATCGCCTTCCAGGGCGAACTTGGCGCCAATTCCCACATCATCGCCAACGAGGTCTATCCCGAGCACGAGGTGCTGCCCTGCGCCACCTTCGAGGATGCGCTCCAGGCGGTGAAGACCGGCCAGGCCGGGCTTGGCATGATCCCGATCGAGAATTCGATCGCCGGCCGCGTCGCCGACGTCCACCACCTCCTGCCGAAATCGGGCNTGCATGTCATCGGCGAACATTTCCTGCCGATCCGCTTCCAGCTGATGGGGGTGAAGGGCGCCAGGATCGACGGCATCAGGCACGTNTACAGCCACGTCCACGCCCTCGGCCAGTGCCGCAAGATCATCCGCAAGCTCGGCGCCAAGGCCCATGTCGCCGGCGACACGGCNGGCGCGGCGCGCGAGGTGGCCGACTGGAACGATCCCGCCAAGGCCGCGCTGGCGCCGCGCCTNGCGGCGAAGATCTACGGCCTCGACATCCTCGCCGAGAACGTCGAGGACGAGAAGAACAACACCACNCGCTTTGTCGTCCTGTCGAAGAGCCAGATCACGCCGCCCTCCGACGAGGGGCCGGTGATCACCTCCTTCGTCTTCCGCGTGCGCAACATTCCGGCGGCGCTCTACAAGGCGCTCGGCGGCTTTGCCACCAACGGCGTCAACATGACCAAGCTGGAGAGCTATATGGTCGGCGGGGAATTCGCCGCCACCGAGTTCTACGCCGATGTCGAAGGGCACCCCGAGGACACGCCGCTGAAGAATGCGCTGGAGGAACTGGCCTTCTTCTCGCGGGAAGTGAAGATCCTCGGCGTTTATCCGGCCAATGCCTTCCGCTGGAGCGAATAGGGCCTATTGCGCCGCCGACAGGAAGGCGGCGCGCATCAGCTCCTGCGTATAGGGCTCGCGCGGCCGGGTGACGATCGCCTCGGCCGCGCCTTCCTCGACGATCCGCCCGTCCTTCATCACGATGATGCGGTCGCTCATCGCCCGCACCACGGCCAGATCGTGGCTGATGAACAGATAGGACAGGCCATGCTGGTGTTGCAGGTCGCGCAGCAGGTCCACCACCGCCTTCTGCACCGTCCGGTCGAGCGCCGAGGTCGGCTCGTCGAGCAGGATCAGCCGGGGTTTGAGCACGATGGCGCGGGCAATCGCGATGCGCTGGCGCTGCCCGCCGGAAAACTCGTGCGGAAAGCGGTTGCGGCTGGCGGGATCGAGCTGCACCTGCGTCAGCGCCTCGGCGGCACGCCGGTCCCGCTCCCGGCGGTCGAGGGTCGGTTCATGCACCAATAGCCCCTCGCCGATGATCTCGCCCACCGTCAGGCGCGGCGAGAGCGAGCCGAACGGGTCCTGGAAGACGATCTGCATGTCGCGGCGCAGCGGCTTGAGGCCGGCCCGGTCGAGCCCGGTGATGTCGCGCCCGCCGAAGATCACCTGACCCTCGGACGGGATCAGCCGCAGCAGTGCCCGGCCCAAAGTCGACTTGCCCGAGCCTGATTCTCCGACGATGCCGAGCGTTTCCCCGCGCCGGAGCACCAGCGACAGATCATCCACCGCGCGCACCGGCGGCGGCGGCGGCCGCAACAGCCGCCTGGGCCGCTGAAACCGCACGCCGATATGGGCGCCGCTCAGTTCCACCGGCGCGNCCTCCGGCGGCGGCGTCTTGCGGCCGCTCGGCTCGGCCGCCAGCAGCATGCGCGTATAGGCATGGGCGGGCGCTTCGAACACCTGAGCCACCGGCCCCTGTTCCACCACCACGCCGTGGTGCATCACATAGATGCGGTCGGCAAAGCGGCGCACCAGATTGAGGTCGTGGCTGATGAAGGCGATCGACATCCCCAGCCGCGCCTTGAGGTCGGCCAAAAGGTCGAGCACCTGCGCCTGCACGGTGACATCCAGCGCCGTCGTCGGCTCGTCGGCGATCAGCAGCTTTGGTGTGTTGGCGATCGCCATGGCGATCATCACCCGCTGGCGTTGCCCGCCCGACAGCTCGTGCGGGTAGGCATCGAGCCGCGACGCCGCATCGGGAATGCGCACCAGATCGAGCAGGCGGATGCTTTCGCTGCGCGCCTCGCTCCGGGAGAGGCCGCGATGCCGCCTGAGCGGCTCGGCCATCTGCGCCCCGATCCGGTAGAGCGGATCGAGCGAGGTCATCGGCTCCTGGAAGATCATGCCGATCTGCCGGCCGCGGATGCGGTTGAGCGCGCCCTGCGGCAGGCCGAGAATCTCGGTGCCCTCGAAGCGCACCGAGCCGCGCGCCCGCCCGTTGGCCGCCAGCAGGCCCATCACCGCGTTCATGATCTGGCTCTTGCCCGAGCCCGATTCGCCGACGATCGCCACCGTTTCGCCCGCGCCGATGTCGAGATCGACGCCGCGCACCGCGTTGACCGGCCCGTCGTGCGTGGAAAAATCGACCGTGAGAGCGCGGATGGCGAGCAGCGGGGCGTCCATCTCAGCGGTCCTTGGGGTCGAGCGCATCGCGCAGCCCGTCGCCGATGAAGTTGAGCGCCAGCAGCAGCACGATCAGCAGCGTCGCCGGGAAGATCAGCAGGTAGGCCCCGCCCTGGATGCTTTTCGCCCCGTCCGAAATCAGCACGCCGAGGCTGGTCAGCGGCTCCTGCACGCCCAGCCCGAGGAAGGACAGGAAGCTTTCGAGCAGGATCACCTTGGGCACCAGCAAGGTGACATAGACCACCACCGGGCCGATCAGGTTGGGCACGATNTGGCGCTTGAGGATGCCGCCGGTGCCCACGCCCAGCGCCTCGGCCGCCTGCACGAACTCCTGNCGCTTCAGCGTCAGCGTCTGCCCGCGCACGATCCGCGCCATGTCGAGCCACTCGATCGCTCCCACGGCGAGGAACATCAACAGGAAGTTGCGCCCGAAGAAGGTGACCAGCAGGATGACGAAGAAGATGAACGGCAGCGAATAGAGCACGTCGACGATGCGCATCATCACCATGTCGACCCGCCCGCCGAGATAGCCCGACAAAGCGCCATAGGTGACGCCGATCACCAGCGCCACGCCGGACGCCAGCAGGCCGATCGCCAGCGAGATGCGCCCCGCCACCAGCATGCGGGTCAACAGGTCGCGGCCGTTGGAATCGGTGCCGAACACGAAGCGCTGCCGCTCGATCGGGATCGTCGTCTCGATGCGCCGGCCCTCGTCGGCGCGCGCGGTCACGGTGGCCGGGCCCAGCATGTCGGAGCGTTCGATGAAGGCAAGATTGCGCTCGTCGATGGCGCGGGCTGCGGAGAAGGTGGCGCGCACGCGCTCGCCCTCGACGCTCATGCCCTCCAGTTTCAGCCGCATGCGCTGGGCGATCCGCTCCATCGCCGGCTGCAGGCGCTCCGGCGCCGGATGGGCGGNCAGGCTCGCCGGCTCGCGCACGTAATCCTGATAGATCCGGTCATAGGCATGGCCGGTGAGGAACGGCCCGATCAGACAGGCGGCGACGACCAGCACCAGCGCGATCAGCGCCGAGACGGCGGCNCGGTTCTGCCGCAGGCGCAGCCAGCCCAGTGCCCAATAGCCGCGTCCGTCCACTGTGCCCGCCTCAGCCATGGCGCACCCGCGGGTCGAGCAGGGCATAGAGAATGTCGACGATCAGGTTGAAGGCCATGACGAACAGCGCGATCAGCACCACCGTGCCCATCACCAGCGTGTAATCGCGGTTGAGCGCGCCCTCAATGAAATAGCGCCCGACGCCGGGCAGGCCGAAGATCGATTCGACCACCAGCGAGCCGGTCAGCAGTTGCGCCGCCGCCGGGCCGAGATAGGACACCACCGGCAGCGCCGCGCTGCGCAGGGCATGGCGCGTGACGGTCAGGGTCGACAGCCCCTGCGCCCTCAGCGTGCGGATGTGGTTGGCGCGCAGCGTTTCGATCATCGCGGCGCGGGTCATGCGCGCGATCACCGCGATCTGCGGCAGGGCGAGGGTCACCACCGGCAGGATGGTGTTGCGCAGCGCTCCGTCGTTCCAGCCGCCCACCGGCAGCCAGGCCAGCGACAGGCCGAAGACGATCTGCAGGATTGGCGCGGTGACGAAGGTGGGCACGGTGATGCCGAGCGTCGCCAGCCCGATCACCGCGAAATCCGCGCCCCGGTTCTGCCGGTAGGCGGCGATGACGCCAAGCAGGCCGCCGATGGCGAGCGCCAGCAGGATGGCGAGGCCGCCCAGCCGGATCGAGACCGGCAGGCCGCTGGCGAACATCTCGCCGACCGAGAAGTTCTTGATGACGAAGGAGGGACCGAAATCGCCGTGCGCCAGCGAGCGGAGATAGGACAGGTATTGCTGGAGGAGCGGCTTGTCGAGCCCGTACACCCGGTTGAGATTGTCCATCACCGCCGGGTCGAGCGGGCGTTCAAGGTCGAACGGTCCGCCGGGAGCCGTGCGGATCAGGAAGAACGCGATCGTCACGACCACCAGCAGCGTCGGGATCGCTGCCAGAAGCCGCCGGAAAACAAAGGTGCCCATCGCCTCTCGACCGGCGGCCAAGCCGCCGTCGTCGCCTCGTTACGGTTTGATCGACAGGAACCGCGACAGATGCCGNTCGAGCACGTTGGTCGAGAAGCCGTCAAGCCGGGTCGAGACCAGATTCTTCGAGCCGTAGTACATCAGCGGGATCAGCGGCTGGTCCCTCAGCACGATCGCCTCCGCCTGCTTCAGCGTCGCCGCGCGCGCCGCCGCATCCTGCTGGCCGGCCGCGGTCTTCATCAGCGCATCGAACTCGGCATTCTCGTAGTTGGCGTAGTTGAGGCCCTTGTTGTCNCCCTGAAGCAGGAACAGGAAGTTCTGNGCATCGGCATAGTCGGCGATCCAGCCGGCCCGGGCGATGTCGAAATCGCCCTTCTCGCGCAGCAGCGCATAGTGCGACTTGAGGTCCGAATTGACGAGTTTGACCTCGACGTTGAGCGACTTCCACATGTCGGCGAGCGCGACAGAGGTGTTCTTGTGGTTCTCGGAGGTGTTGTAACGCAACTCCAGCGCGAGCGGCTTCTGTCCGGGGCCATAGCCGGCGTCCTTCAGCAGCGCCTTTGCCCGGTCCTCGCGCTCGATCGGCGAGAGGTCCTTGTCCTTCATCTGCGCCGGCTCGCCATAGCTGGCGATGCCCGGCGGCACGAAGGAATAGGCCGGGATCATCGTCCCGCCCCAGATCTGCTCGGCCAGGAATTCCCGGTCGATCACCATCGACAGCGCCTGACGCACGCGCACGTCCTTCAGCGCGCCCTTGGCCGTGTTGACGACGAAATAATAGGTGCCGAGATAGGGGGCGAGGTGGAACTGGTCCTTCAGGTTGGTGCGGATGAACTTGATCTGGTCGGTCGGTGCATCATTGTAATAATGCAATTCTCCCGCCTGGAAACGGCGCAACGCCGCCGCACGATCTTCCAGAGGATAGAAGATCACCTGATCGAGCCTTGTATTGGCTGCATCGCGGTACTTCGGATTCTTGACCGCCACCAGCTTGTCGTTCGGCACGAAGGATTTCAGCACGAAGGCGCCGTTCGACACCCAGTTCTCGGGCCGCGTATAGTCCTTGCCATGCTTTTCGACAGAGGCGGGATGCACCGGAAGGCCGGTCTGGTGCGCCAGCTGGGCAATGAAATAGGGCGCCGGATTTTCGAGCCTGAGTTCGAGCGTCTTGGCATCGACCGCCCGGGCGCCGAGTTCCTCGATCTTGGCCTGGCCCTTGTTGACCTTCTCGCCGTTCTTCAGCGTGTAGAGAATGGTCGCATATTTGGCCCCGGTCGCCGGGTTCAGCAGCCGGCGGAAGGAATAGACGAAATCCTCCGCCGTCACCGGGTCGCCGTTCGACCAGGCGGCATTGGCGCGCAACTTGAAGGTGTAGGTCAGGCCGTCGGGGCTGATCGCCCAGGTCTCCGCCACGCCCGGCACGATCGCCGCCTTCGCGTCATAGGTGACAAGGCCCTCGAACAGGTCGAGAAGGATATCGCTTTCGACAACGGTCGAAGTCTTGTGCGAATCGAGCGATTCGGGATCGCCGGTCGCGCCGCGATGGAACGTCATTTGCGCGGTGGCCGGCTGTGCGGCAAGCCAGAGCAGCGCCAGTCCTGCCAGAGTCGTCCTAACCTTCGACACGCCCGTCTCCTTCTTGTCACGCGCGGATGTTCGGTACGCCGATCACGGCAATTCTGCACATATCGTAGATTAATTCGAGCCCCCGGCACAAGGGCACAACAGCAGCGTCAGGCAACACGATTTGGCGATATTACAGACCGAAACCCCCGACCTCCGGATCGAGCAGGCCGTGCAGCCTGTCCGCCGCATGGCGGGCAAAGCGCAGCAGCAATTCCTTGCGCGTCGCGCCGCTGAGCGCGTGCAGCGGGGCCTCGCGAATCACCGCAGCGTCGAAGCCGTCGGCGATCATCAGCCCTGCATCCGCCGGGAAGGCCTGTTCCGGGACCTCCGCAACCGTTGCNAAGAACANCCGGTCGCAATGCAACCGGTAGTCCGGCCACTTGGCGTCCGCCCTCAGGTCGGCCAGCGAGGATTTGATCTCGATGATCCAGATCTCGCCCTTGCCGTTGATGCTGACCAGATCGGCCCGCCGGCCCGAGCGCAGCGGCAGTTCGGCAACGCTTGAAAAACCCTTGCGCCGGAGATGACGCCGCACGCCGCGCGCGATCCTGAGCGCTGTTGCGCTCTGGCGCAGGTCGACCGGCGGAAGGGCGGCCTCGGCCGTCACCCGCGCGCATCCGCCAGCACCATGCCCGCCCCCTTCTCGGCGATCATGATCGTCGGCGCGTTGGTGTTGCCCGAGACGATGCGCGGCATCACCGAGGCATCGATGATGCGCAGGCCCTCGATGCCGCGCAGGCGCAGCCGCTCGTCGACCACTGCCATCGGATCGTCGGCAAGACCCATCTTGGCGGTGCCCACCGGATGGAAGATCGTCGTGCCGCAATCGCCGGCGCCCTTCAGCAGGTCCGCGTCGCTCTGGGCCTGCGGTCCGGGCAGGAACTCGGTCGGCGCGTATTTCGCCAGCGGCGCGGACTCGACGATGCGGCGGGCGAGACGCAGCGAGTCCACCGCCACGCGCTGNTCCTCGTCGGTGGANAGNTAGTTGGGATCGATCAGCGGCGGCGCCTTCGCATCCGGCGAGGCGGCGTGGATCGAGCCGCGGCTGGACGGGCGCAGGTTGCAGATCGAGGTGGTGAAGGCCGGGAAGGTGTGCAGCGGCTCGCCGAAACGGTCGAGCGACAGCGGCTGGACGTGGAACTCGACGTTCGGCGTGGCGTAATCCCCCGACGACCTGCCGAAGGCGCCGACCTGCGAGGGCGGCATGGTCAGCGGCCCGCGGCGGCGGAACAGGAAATCGAGCCCCATCAGCGCCTTCTGCACAAGCGACTGGTCCATCTCGTTGAGCGTCTTCACGCCCTTGACCTTGAACATCGGCCGGAGTTGCAGATGGTCTTGCAGGTTCTCGCCGACGCCCGGGCTTTCATGCACCACGCCGACGCCGAGGCGCTGGAGCACATCGCCGCGACCGATGCCCGAGAGTTCGAGGATCTGCGGTGTCATCACCGCCCCGGCCGACAGGATCACCTCGCCCCGGCAGGCGGCGCGCACGATGGCCCCGTCCTTATGATAGCTGACGGCCCGGGCGCGCTTGCCCTCGATCTCGATCCTGGCGACGTGGGCGTTGGTTTCAAGTTTCAGGTTGGCGCGGCCGAGCGCCGGCTTGAGGAAGGCCTTGGCGGTGGAGCAGCGCAGGCCGTTCTTCTGCGTCATCTGGAAATAGGACGACCCGAGATTGTCGCCGGTGTTGAAATCGTCGGTCTTGGGAATGCCGTGCAGCGCCGCCGCATCGCGCCAGGCATCGAGGATTTCCCATTTGGCACGGGCGAAATCGACCTTCAGCGGGCCGGCGCCATTGTGGAAGGCGTTCGCGCCGGCCACATGGCCCTCGTGCTTCTTGAACAGCGGCAGCACGTCGTCCCAGCCCCAGCCGGTCAGGCCGAGCTGGCGCCAGCCGTCATAATCGGCCGCCTGCCCGCGCAGATAGAGCATGGCGTTGATCGAGGACGAACCGCCGATCGCCTTGCCGCGCGGATAGGCGATGTCGCGGCCGTTCAGGCCCGGTTGCTTGGTGGTGCGCATGCACCAGTCGGCGCGCGGGTTGCCGATGGCATAGATGTAGCCGATCGGGATGTGGAACCAGATCCAGTTGTCACGGCCGCCCGCTTCGAGCACCAGGACGCGCTTGCTGCCGTCCGCGCTCAGGCGGTCGGCCAGCAGCGACCCCGCCGAGCCCGCCCCGATGATGATGTAGTCGAAGATTTCGCCGCTCATGCCCTGTTCCGTTCGTCTCGTCCCCACGACCCGGCAATCTGGCCCAGCCGGGGGCGCGACGCAACTGGTGTCGGACACCCCGTGTCCGCTGCGACCATTGGCGCCGGTTACCAGCTTGCCTTCAGGCCAGCATAGACGGCGCGTCCGGTGGAGCCGTAGTTGTAGACCTCCTGATAGCGCGCATTGGTCAGGTTTTCGGCCCGCACATAGAGGTTCAGGCTCTTGTGCACCTGATAGTCGGCCCGAAGGTCGAAGCGGGCATAGGGCGCCAGCTTGTAGACCTCGTTGGCCGAGGAATAGCGTGCGCCCACCAGCCGCAGCGAGGGCTGGATCGTCAGCGCCTCAAGCGGGGTCCAGGTGAACGACAGGCTGCCCTGATGCTCGGGCCGGCGCGGCAGGTGCAGCCCGCTCACCAGATCGCGGGCCTTGAGGTGGGTATAGCTGGCCCGCGCCTTCAGCAGGCCCTCGATCAGCACGGCGTCGGCGGACAGTTCCGCGCCGCTGGTCTGCGCCTTGGCGATGTTGAGATAGCAGCCTGTATAGAGCTGCGCCGAGGGGCAGATCGGATAGGTGAAGCTCTTGGGATCGATCGGCGAATAGTCGATCAGGTTGCTCAGCCGGTTGTGAAACCCGCTCAGCGACAGGGTCAGCCGGCCGTTCAGCAGGCTCTGGTCGATGCCTGCGTCGATGCCGAGGGAATGCTCGGTTTCCAGCGTCCGCGTGCCGTATTGCGGACTGTAGAGCTGGAACAGCGACGGCGCCTTGCCGCCCGTGCCGAGGCTGGCGCGGAATTTCGTGCCGGTCTCGCTGATGCGATAGGCGCCGGTGATGCGCCAGGTGGCGAAGCGGTCGGCATTGTGCACATCGTCCAGCCGCCCGCCGAACGACAGGTCGAGCCGCTCGCCGACCGGAAGCTGGTAAAGAAGGAAGGCCGAGCGCGTCTGCTGGCGGGCGTGCATGCTGTCGGCACTCATCCACATCGTCTCGACCGGCCGGATGCGCGTGGCAAGGCTCTCTTCGCTGAGGCCGAGGCCGAAGCTCAGGGTGCCGTAGCGGTCGAGCTTCAGATCTCCCTGATATTCGACCCCGAAACGCTTGCCGACATAGTCGAACTTGTCCCATTCGCGCATCAGGCCGAAGCCGAAGTCGAAATACGACAGGTCGTTGTAGTTTCGGCTGGAATGGGTGCCCGAGACGGTCAGCGTGTGCTTGAGCCGGTTGTCGAGCGTGTCGAGGCTGGCCTTGAGGTAACCGGTGGTCAGCCGTGCCGTCGCCATGCTCGGCGTGTCGGGCAGGGCACCATAGGCCGCATCGTAGCGGGCGCGGTTGAAGCTGGAGGACAGGCCGGTTTCGATCTCCAGCCCCTCGACCGGACGCCACGAAAATTTCGCCGAACCGCCGAGCCGTCGATAGCCGTCGGCCTCAAGCTTGCCCGGCTGCATCGCCGCCAGCCGGCCGATGCGGTATCCCCAGGCGGAAAAGCCGTTGGCGCGTCCGGCCGACAGCGAGAGCGCATAATCGAAATCCTTGCTGCCGCCGGAAATGCCGGTGCGGCTTTCCAGCGTGCCGTAGCTGCCGGCCTCGATGCTGGCAAAGCCGTGATAGCCGCCGCGCCCCTTGCGGGTGATGATGTTGACCACACCGCCCACCGCATCCGAGCCGTAGAGTGCCGATTGCGGGCCGCGCAGCACCTCGATGCGCTCGATGTCGGTCGGCACCAGCGCATTCAGGTCGAATTCCGAGGCGCCGGTGGAGGGATCGTTGACGCGGATGCCGTCGATCAGCACCAGCGTATGCCGCGCCTCCGCGCCGCGGATGCGAAGGGTCGCGGCCTGTCCGGGGCCGCCGTTCTCGGTGATCGCCACGCCCGGAATGTCGCGGAACAGGTCGGCGGTGGATTTCACCGCCGCCTTCGCGATCTCTTCGGCGCGGATCACGGTGACCGCCGAACCCGAACGGCTGATCGCCTGTGGCGAGCGGCCGGGGGTCAGCACGATGTCCGCCTCCTGGGCCTGCGCCAGAGGGGACACGGCAAGAAAAAGCCCGACCGCAAACGCGGCCCGGTCTGGGCGACAAATCGACATAACTGCTCCTGTCCGGCCCACCGCCGGCATTGGGTTGACGTCTGTCGAATGGCCGGTCTCCTGGCTCGCGGACGATACGCGGGGTGCGCTGACCTTCCCGGAGCATCCGCTCCAGTGGCATAAACTGCGCGCCCCATCCGCTTACAGTTGCGGGGGCAGCCACGGCATGGGCCCCGGAAAGGACCGCACCGTGTTCCCGTTTCACCTCTTGGCTGTTCAGGCCGCAAGGCACCAACGACAGCCACCTTGATACGCCTCGCGCAGGCAGGGGCGCAAGGGGCGTCAGGACATTCTTAAGAATTAGGCCGCGCCTGCCGCTTTTGCCCGGCGCCGGCCTCGGCTATGGAAGGGCCGTGAGGATCGAGGAACCGCCGCCGTGAACAGCGTCTTTGCCAACTTGCCCACCACGATTTTCGATACCATGTCGCGGCTGGCGCGCGAGCATCAGGCGGTCAACCTCGGACAGGGCTTCCCCGACGATCCCGGCCCGCTCGATGTGCGCCGGAAGGCGGCTGAGGCGGTGGTCGATGGCTGGAACCAGTATCCGCCGATGATGGGCATCCCCGAACTCAGGCAGGCCGTTGCCAGCCATTACAAGCGCTTCCAGGGCCTCGACCTCGACCCCGACAGCGAGATCATGGTCACTTCCGGCGCCACCGAGGCGCTGGCCGGCGCGTTGATGGCGCTGATCGAGCCGGGCGACGAGGTGGTGCTGTTCCAGCCGATGTACGACGCCTATCTGCCGCTGGTGCGCCGCGCCGGCGGCGTGCCGCGCTTCGTCAAGCTGAAGCCGCCGCACTGGCGCTTCACCGAGGCCGATCTGGCCGCGGCCTTTTCGCCGAAAACGAAAGTGGTGCTGTTCAACAACCCCCTCAACCCGGCCGGCGTCGTCTATGGCCGCGAGGATCTCGAACTTCTCGCCTCGTTCTGCATCAGGTTCGATGCCGTGGCGGTCTGCGACGAGGTCTGGGAACACGTGATGTTCGACGGGCTGCGACATCAGCCGCTGCTGGCTTTGCCGGGCATGCGCGAGCGCACGGTGAAGATCGGCTCTGCCGGCAAGATCTTCTCGCTCACCGGCTGGAAGGTCGGTTTCGTCATGGCCGCGCCGCATCTGATGAAGAGCCTGTCGAAGGCCCACCAGTTCATCACCTTCACCACCCCGCCCAACCTTCAGGCCGCCGTCGCCTACGGGCTGGGCAAGGACGACGCCTATTTTACCGGCATGCGGGCGAATTTTCAGGCCAGCCGCGACCGCTTCGTCGCCGGGCTGGGCGATCTGGGCTTTTCCGTTCTCACCTCCTCGGGCAGCTATTTCGTCAACGTCGACATCGCCCCGCTCGGCGAAAGCGACGATGCCGCCTTCTGCCAGCGCCTCGTCGTCGATCCCGGCGTTGCCGCCATCCCCGTCTCGGCCTTCTATGCCGAGGATGCGGTGACCACCGTGGTGCGCTTCTGCTTTGCCAAGAAGGACGCGACGCTGGACGCGGCGCTGGAGCGGCTGGCGCGGTTGAAGAAGCGCTGATCGGCTTTGCCTTTCGCGGGCCTGCGCCCTAACCTGCCTCCGACAACCCTCGCCTCTGGGAGACGTGCCGATGATGATCCGCATTCTGGGTTTCGCCGCCGTTGTCCTGTCCACGACAGCGCTGGCGCAGGACAGGACGGTGAATGTCTACAACTGGAACGATTACATCGACCCCAAGGTGCTGGAGGATTTTACCCGGGAAACCGGCATCAAGGTCGTCTACGACACCTATGACAACAACGAGATCGTCGAGACCAAGCTGCTCACCGGCAAGTCGGGCTACGATCTCGTCGTGCCCTCGGGCCCGTTCCTCCAGCGGCTGATTCAGGCCAGGGTGTTCGAGAAGCTGGACAAGGCGAAACTGCCCAACATGAAGCACCTGTGGGGCGAGGTGGCGCAGAAGCTGACCACCTACGATCCGGGCAATCAGTATGCGATCAATTACATGTGGGGCACCACCGGCATCGGCATCAACGTCGACAAGGTGAAGGAGCGCCTCGGCGATCTGCCGCTCAACACCTGGGATCTGGTGCTCAAGCCCGCCGTGGTGGACAAGCTCAAGGACTGCGGCGTCTATGTGCTCGACGCGCCCGAGGATGTCTTTCCCGGCGTGCTGCGCTACCTTGGCCTCGATCCCAATTCGAAGAAGCCCGACGATATCGTCAAGGCCGCCGACCATCTGATGAAGATTCGCGGCGCGGTGCGCAAGTTCCACTCCTCGGAATACATCAACGCGCTGGCCGCCGGCGATATCTGCATCGCGGTCGGCTATTCCGGCGATGTGCTTCAGGCCCGCAAACGGGCGGAGGAGGCGAAGAACGGCGTCAGGATCGACTATCTCATCCCCAAGGAAGGGGCGCTGATGTGGTTCGACAGTTTCGCCATGCCGGCCGATGCGCCCAACAAGGCCAACGCCTATGCCCTGCTCGATTTCATGATGCGGCCGGATGTGGCGGCCAAGAACTCCAACATGGTCTCCTATGCCAGCGGCAACCTCGCCGCCAGGGCAGACATCCGCAAGGATATCCTCGACAACCCCAACGTCTATCCCGATCAGGCGACCTTTGCCCGGCTGTTCACCAACTCGGCCTATGACGAGAAGGTGCAGAAGGTGGTCACCCGCCAGTGGACCCGGGTGAAAACCGGCAAATAGGCGATGTCCCTCCCGTTCCCGGCCCTGCTCGCCGATATCGGCGGCACCAATGCGCGCTTCTGCCTGCTTGCGGGGCCACAGGCGCCGCTGTCCGCGCCGGTGCGGCTGGAAACGGCCCGCTACGAACGGTTTGACCAGGCGGCGGCAGCGGCGATTGCCGCGGGCGGGTTTGTCCGGCCGCGGTCGCTGCTGGTTGGCGCGGCGGGGCCGGTCACCGGCAGGACAGCGCGGCTGACCAACGCCCCCTGGCTGCTCGACGGGGCCGATCTCCTCGCCCGTCTCGGCCTCGATCAGGGCATCCTGTTCAACGATTTCGAGACCCTCGCGCTGGCCCTGCCGGCCCTCACCCCTGAGGATACGCTGGCGATCGGCGCTGCGCCNGNCGGCGAGGGATTGCGTCTTGTCATCGGCCCCGGCACCGGTCTGGGCGTCGGCGCGCTGGCCCGGGCGGGCGGGCACTGGCTGCCGATGCCCTCGGAGGGCGGGCACATCGGCTTTGCCGCCGAGACGGCGGAGGATCGGGCGCTCTGGGATGCGATCGACTGGGCCGGCGCCCGTCCGCAGGCCGAAATGCTGCTGGCCGGGCCGGGGCTGGCGCGCCTCTGGTCAGGTCTGGCCCGGCTGCGGGGCGGNGCCCCCGCCGTTCGCACGCCGGCCGAGGTGGTTGCCGCGGCACTCGGCGGGGANGATGAACTGGCGCTGCGCTGCGTCAGGATCTGGCTGCGGCTGATCGCCCGCTTCGCCGGGGACATGGCGCTCACCTTCATGGCCAGCGGCGGGGTCACGCTCGCCGGCGGCATCCTGCCGCGGCTGGCGGGGNTGATCGACGCGGATGCCTTCCGGGCCGCCTTTGCCCACAATGCCGTNCATGCNCNNTGGCTCGACCGTCTGCCGGTACACCTGGTGACGGCGGCGGAACCNGCACTGCTCGGTCTCGCCGCGCTGGCACGCGAGCCACAGAGCTATCTCATCGATTACCGCCAGCGCCTCTGGCGCTGAGTCTCAGGCGGCGCGCGAGGCGTCGCCGGCGGTCAGGATCGAATAGAGCGCGGCCGGATCGCGCGTGCCGCGCAGCGCCTGCACCACCTGCGGATTGCGCAGCAGCCGNGCCACCTTGGCCAGCCCCTGAAGATGGTCCGCGCCCGCCTCTTCCGGNGCCAGCAGCACGAAAACGAGATCGACCGGAATGCCGTCCACCGATTCGAAATCGACCGGACGCTCCAGCCGCGCNAACACGCCGCTGAGCCGGNTCAGCCCGGCAAAGCGCCCGTGCGGAATCGCCAGCCCGTTGCCGATGCCGGTCGAGCCGAGCCGCTCGCGCTGCAACAGGGCGTCGTANATCTCGCGCTCGTCCAGTTCGGCGCCCCGCGCCGCCAGAGCCGCCAGATCCTGAAGGAGCTGCTTCTTGCTGTTGGCCTTGAGCCCTCCGGCAACCATGCCGGGCGCCAAGATCGATCCGAGTTTCATGGGTAGTCTGATCTCGTGGTGTGACCGTGTCGAACCGTGCCGCCGTATTCCGGGGGGNCGCGCCTTGCTTCCCCCCGCACGCTACAACTGCAACTGCCGTGCCACCTTTTAAGGTTGGGCGATCCGGTCGTCCTTGCGCCAGATCAGCCGATATCGACCCACCCATAATGGCCATCGGGCCTGCGGTAAAGCACATTCACGCGGCCGGTGCCGGCGTTGCGGAACACCAGAACCGGGCTCTTGCCCGCCTCGAAGGCCGCAACCGCGCCCAGAACGGTCATCGACCTGGCATCCGCCACCGCTTCGGCCACGACCACCGCGCCTGCGGTGGTGGTTTCCACCACGTCGACCTCGTCCTCCCCCTCATCGGGCGCGGCCACCATCGGCGGGCCGCCGGCATTGCCGCTGTGGTCCGAGCGGCGCCGCTTGAACCGGCGCAACTGCTTGGCGATCCGTTCGACCGCCACGGTGAGGCTGGTGTAGGCGTCCGCCGCCTCGCCGGTCACATGCAGGTCCGGCCCGTGATCGAGGTGGATGGTGCAGTCGGTCTTGAAGCCGAGCCCGTCCTTGGCCACTGTGATGTGGCCCGAATACTTCCCTTCCGCGTATTTAGCGACCGCCTCGTTGATCTTGGCTTCGGCCTGTGCGCGCAGCACGTCGCCGATGTCGAGGTTTTTTCCAGTCACGCGCAATGGCATGGGACACCTGTTTGTCGTTGTCACTCCCGGCGAATCCGCTGCCGGAAGACAAGGCTAGAACCATCCGCGGCCAAGGGGAAGTGCCGTCATCGNTGCAGCGCAGCAGCCGGNCGGTGTGACCGCGCACAGGGTGAACGCAAGGTTTCCCGGATCAGGCCGGCTGGTGCGGCCGNGCCGCGGTCTTCTCGCGCCGGCGCACGGCGGAGGAGGGGATGTGCATGCTCTCGCGATATTTCGCCACGGTGCGCCGGGCAATCTCGATGCCGGCGGCACGCAGGCCCTCGACGATGGCATCATCCGAAAGAATGGCCTTGGGGCTTTCGGCCTCGATCATCTGGCGGATGCGATGGCGCACCGCNTCGGAGGAGAACGCTTCGCCGCCGTCCGCCGAGGAAATCGCNGTCGAGAAGAAGTATTTCATCTCGAACATGCCGCGCGGCGTCGCCATGTACTTGTTGGCGGTGACGCGCGAGATCGTCGATTCGTGCATCTGCACCGCCTCGGCGATCGTCTTCAGGTTCAGCGGCCGCAGGTGCGCCACCCCGTAGGTGAAGAAGGCGTCCTGATGGCGGACGATCTCGGTTGCCACCTTCAGGATGGTGCGGGCCCGCTGTTCCAGGCTGCGCACGATCCAGGTGGCGTTGGTCCAGGCCTCGTCGGCGAAGGAGCGCACCTCGCCCTCGCTGCCCTTGGAAATGCGGGTATAGAAGGCCCGGTTGGCGATGACGCGCGGCAGCGCCTCGCTGTTCAGGTCCACCCGCCAGCCCCCGTCCGGTGCCGGGCGCACGATCACGTCGGGCGTCACCGGCTCGGCCGGCGGCGAGGAGAATTTCAGGCCCGGCTTGGGGTCGAGGTGACGGATTTCCCGCACCATGTCGGCCAGATCCTCGTCGTCCACCTGACAGCGGCGCTTGAGCCCGGCAAAATCGCGCTTGGCCAGAAGGTCGAGGTGCGCCACCAGCGCCGCCATCGCCGGATCGAAGCGGTCGCGCTCGCGCAGTTGCAGTTCGAGGCATTCGGCCA
>Ga0056914_10001091_pt1 | contig 20567 bp, 17 predicted proteins | sample TNRBio252014_DNA_FD_55168 | JGI IMG/M metagenome (GOLD analysis project Ga0056914, IMG submission 55168) | Wastewater treatment Type I Accumulibacter community from EBPR Bioreactor in Madison, WI, USA - TNR Reactor_6/25/2014_ DNA | ecosystem: Engineered > Bioreactor > EBPR > Anaerobic-Aerobic >...
GTCCGCATCGCCACGGTCCAGTTCCAGGCCCGCAAGGTCTCGTCCTTCGACGAGTTCATCGCCAACATCGAATATTTCGTCGACATCACCTCGGACTATCGTTCGGACTTCGTGATCTTCCCCGAGCTGTTCACGCTTCAGCTGCTGGCGCTGGAACGCAAGCGCCTGACCCCGGCGGAATCCATCGAGGCCCTGACCCGCTACACGCCGCGCTTCGTCGAGGCCCTGCGAAACATGGCGGTGTCCTACAACATCAACATCATCGGCGGTTCGCACCCCACCCGCACCGACGACGGCGACATCCAGAATGTGGCCTATGTCTTCCTGCGCGACGGCTCGGTCCACGCCCAGGAGAAGATCCACCCGACCCCCAACGAGCGCCACTGGTGGAACATCAAGGGCGGCGACAGGGTCCATGCCATCGACACCGACTGTGGCCCGATCGGGGTGCTGATCTGCTACGATTCCGAGTTCCCGGAACTGGCGCGGCGCCTGGTCGATGAGGGCGCGCGGATGCTGTTCGTGCCGTTCTGTACCGACAACCGCCAGGGCTATCTGAGGGTGCGCTATTGCTCTCAGGCCCGGGCCATCGAGAACCAGTGCTACGTCGCCCTGTCGGGCAATGTCGGCAACCTGCCCAATGTCGAGAACATGGATGTGCAATACGCCCAGTCCTGCATCCTGACCCCGTGCGACTTCCCCTTCGCGCGCGACGGCATCGCCGCCGAGGCCTCCGAAAACGTCGAGACCATCACCGTCGCCGACCTGGACCTGTCGGACCTGGCCTGGGCCAAGTCGCAGGGCACCGTCCGCAACCTGCGCGACCGGCGCTTTGACCTCTACAAGACCGTCTGGAGCGACGGGGGATAGGTTCGAGTCTCCTCCCTAACGGCGAAGCCGTTGGGGAGGGGGACCGCGAAGCGGTGGAGGGGAATAAGGCCTCGCCGCTCTAACAGCCTGTCGGTCCGCGCTTCATCGAACCCCATGAAGCGGCGGAGAGAAGCCCCTCCACCCCTTCGGGGTCCCCCTCCCCATCAAAGATGGGGAGGAGACATTCGCCTCAACCCCCCGCCGACCACTCGCGAATACGGCGTTCCAGCACCGCCAGCGGCATGGCCGCCGACAGCAGGCCCGCGTCGTGGAAACCGGCCAGGTCGAAGCGGTCGCCCATGCGGGCGCGGGCCTCGGTCCTCAGATTGTCCCACACCGTCTGGCCGACCTTGTAGGAACAGGCCTGGCCCGGCCACACACAGTAGCGTTCGATCTCGGTGACCCAGTTGGATTCCGGCTCGCCCAGGTGCTCGGTCATGTAGCGGATGGCCTGCTCGCGGCTCCAGCGCAGCTTGTGCATGCCGGAATCGACCACCAGGCGCACGGCCCGGAACAGGAACGATTGCAGATATCCGATCTTGCCCCACGGATCGTCGGCATACATGCCGATCTCGTCGGCCAGCTGTTCGGCATACAGGGCCCAGCCCTCCGAATAGGCCGAGAAACCCACGACCTTTCGCAGCATCGGAATGCCCTCGGCCTCCAGGCTCAGAGCGATCTGCCAGTGATGGCCCGGATTGGCTTCATGATAGGTCAGGGTCGGCAGGGTCCAGCTCGGGTTCTCTCCCGTGTCCCTCAGGTTGATGTAATAGGCGCCCGGTCGCGACCCATCCAGCGTCGGTGCATTGTAATAGCCGCCCGGCGCCCCCGCCTCGATCGACGGCGGCACGCGCCGCACCTCGACCGCCGCGCGCGGGTGCTGGCCGAACAGGGGCGTCAGCCGCGGCGTCACCACCTGGATCTGGCGGTTCAGGTCGGCCAGCAGCTGTTCCTTGCCGGCGTCGGTGTTGGGATAGAGGAAGCGCGGATCGCGGCCCATGGCGGTCAGCCGCTCACCGGTCGTACCCTGCGTCAGGCCGTTTTCACGCATCAGGGCGTCCATCCGCCCCTCAATCTCGGCCACCTGTTCCAGACCCATGCGGTGGATTTCTTCGCCGGTCATGGTCGTGGTGGTGAAGGTCTTCAGGCCCCAGTCGTAATAGGCCTCGCCGTCCGGCAACCGCCACACACCCGCCTCGTGGGTCGCGCTCGGGCGCATGGCCTCCAGCGCCGCGATCTGGCGATCCAGCGCCGGATAGACACTTGCCTCGATGAGGCGCGCGGCCTCCGGTCCGGCGTCGGGCAGGCCGGCCTCGGTCGATTTACGCGTCGCCGCCACCGCCAGCACCGCCTCGGCGGCGGGCGTATTGCGCGCGCCGCGCAGCTGCAGCAGCGCCTTGTCGATCATGAAGTCAGTCGGGGCGGCCCCGCGCGAGGCGTCGTCGACGGCCCGCTCCGTCTCCTGATCCAGGGCCGTGCCATAGGCCCCGACGCGGCTGAGGAAGGCGGCCATGTCCTCGGCCGTCTCGACCGTCGCCTGGCTGTCGAGGAAGTCGGGGATGCTGGTGTAGGCCGACGACAGCTGGTTGACGACATAGGCCTGGGGGAAGCCGCGCGCGCCGTAGTTGAACCGGCGGCCCTCTTCGGACGTATCGCCGACGAAGACGATGGTGTCATAGTTGACCGCGTCCATGCCGCTCAGCCGCGACCGGTCCAGCGCCTTCAGCTCGTTCATCAGGGCCCGGCTGCGGTCAGCCTGTTCGTTGAAGTGCGCGACCGTGCGGTTATCCAGCTGCGAGCGCGCCCAGGCGAACTGGGGCTGGCGATCCAGGCCCAGCGAGGTCAGGCCCTCGGCGCTGTCGGCCAGGGCCATCTGGAAGGCGCGGTCGTAGATGGCATTGGCGGCGGCCACCACCTCGGGGTCCGACCCCGCCAGCGGCGGCACCGTCGGCGTCACCGTCTCCGGCTGGCTCGGCAGCACCCCACACCCGGACACCGCCAGGGCGCTCCCGGCAGCAGCAGTCATCATCAGATGGCGACGGTCGATCATGGTCGGGGCCTCCCAGCCTCAAAATCTGGCGCGGACCCTAGCGCCGCCCCAAACGCCGGGCGAGTGAAAGGTTGGTAAGGGTGGCTGTGGCCGGCAAGCGCCAGGACCGGGCACGATTTCCCGTCGGCCCGGCCGGGCGGACAGACGACAGGCGATGACAAAGCGGGCATCCAGCCCCCGTCGACGGGGCCTCCATCCCCGTCCCGGACGATGGCCCCACACTGATGGCTCTGGTCAGCAAGCGGGGCGCGGCGAGTGCAGGGCTTTGAAGTAGATCCATCGGACCGGTTGGGCACCATTGTGAAGCTTGACCGCCAGATCTGGGACCGTCTGGCCGCCGGCGATGCGGCAGAGGTCAAGCGGCTCTGGAGCATCCGCAGCATGGTGGCCCAGCAGCTGGGCATCACCGGTGCCGAACTGCGCCATTACCATGAGGCCCCCGGGCCCGATGATGACGCCGACGCCGCGCCGGACCCGGCTGACGACGACCCGCCGGCCCCGGATCCTGCACCGACCGGACCGCCGCCCGCCCCCCTCATCCTGCATCCGCACCAGACGCCGCCGGACAAGGCGGACGACGGCGGCACCTGGTCGACCTGGCTCGTGCTCGGGGGGCGCGGGGCCGGCAAGACCCTGGCAGGGGCGTCGTGGATCGCCGACCAGGCTGAGGCTCTCAGGGACGGCGGGCGTCTCGCCCTGATCGGCGCGACCCTGCACGATGTGCGCGAGGTGATGATCGACGGGCCCAGTGGCATCCTCAGCCTGCCGCGCTGGCGACAGCCGGACGGGTCGTGGAAGGGGCCGACCTTCCATCCGTCGCGCCGCCGGCTGGTGTTTCCCGGCGGCTGCGAGGCCCAGACCTTTTCAGCCGAGGATGCCGACAGCCTCAGGGGGCCTCAGTTCCATGCCGCCTGGGCCGACGAATTCTGTGCCTGGATCGGCGACGAGGCCCTGGCCATGGCGCGGCTGGGGTTGAGGCTCGGAGGCCAGGACTGGAAACCGCGCCTGATGGTGACGACGACGCCGCGCCCGACGCGGGCGCTCAAGGGGCTGATGGCCGAGCCGGGCTGTGCCGTGACGCGGGCGGGAACCCAGGCCAATGCCGAACATCTGGCAGCGGGCTTCGTCGCGGGCCTGCGGCGGCTCTATGGCGGCACCCGGCTGGAGGCCCAGGAGATCGAGGGGCAGATCGTCGATGACGGCCTGTCGCTGTGGTCGGCCCCGATGCTGACGGCCTGTCGGGGGGCACCGCCGGGCGGCTATGACCAGGTGGTCGTGGGCGTCGACCCCAGCGTCACCCGTCAGGGTCACGCCTGCGGCATTGTGGTGGCCGGCCAGATCGGCGACCGCGCCTATGTCCTGGCCGACCGGACGGTGGCGGGGGTGTCGCCCGACGCCTGGGGCCGCGCCGTGGTCCAGGCCGCCGACGACTATGGGGCCCAGACCATTGTGGCCGAGGTCAACCAGGGTGGCGAACTGGTCACCGGCCTGTTGCGGGCGGTCGGCGCGCGCATGAAGCTCAAGGGTGTGCGCGCCCGGATCGGCAAGCGGGCCCGGGCCGAGCCGGTGGCGGCCCTGTACGAACAGGGGCGGGTGATCCATGCCGGGTCCGGACTGGAGGCGCTGGAGGAAGCCCTGATGGACTTCGATGCCCTGGGGCCGGGTCAGGACCGGGCCGACGCCCTGGTCTGGGCGATCACGGCGCTGATGCTGGGCGAGCCGCCGCTATGGCCCCGCATCCGGCGGCTGGGATGAAGATGCCGGCTTCGCCCCGCGACCTCGACCCGCTATCACGACGCATGAGCCAGAGTTTTGACGTCCTGATCGTCGGGGCCGGGGCCGCCGGCATGATGTGCGCCGTCGAGNCCGGGCGGCGCGGGCGGCGCGTGCTGGTCGTCGACCATGCCCAGGCTCCGGGCGAAAAGATCCGCATCTCGGGCGGCGGCCGCTGCAACTTCACCAACCTGGGGGCCGGGGTCGGGGCCATGCTGGGTGAAAACCCGCGCTTTGCCACCTCGGCCCTGAAGCGGTTCAGCCAGCGTGACTTCATCGCCCGCGTCGATCAGGCCGGCATCGCCTGGCACGAAAAGACCCTGGGCCAGCTGTTCTGCGACGGCTCGGCCCGGCAGATCGTCGCCATGCTGACCGACCAGATGGCCGGGGCCGGCGTGTCCTTGCGGCTGGGCGTCGGGGTGGCCGGGGTGACGCGCGCGGGCGACGCCTATCAGGTGCGCCTATCGGACGGGGCGGCGGTTCACGCGGCCTCGCTGGTGCTGGCGACCGGCGGCAAGTCGATCCCCAGGATGGGGGCGACCGGCTGGGCCTATGAGACGGCGCGGGCCTTCGGGTTGCGGGTGACCGACACCCGCCCCGGCCTGGTGCCCCTGACCTTCGAGGCGGGGTTGCTGGAGGAGACCAGGGCGCTGTCGGGCCTGTCGGTGGATGCGGTGGTCTCCGGCGGCGGCGCGCGGTTCCGCGAGGGCCTGCTGTTCACCCACCGGGGGCTGTCGGGGCCGTCGATCCTGCAGATCAGTTCCTACTGGCGCGAGGGCGAGGCGATCACGGCCGATCTGGCCCCCGGCGTGGACGTCTTTGCCGAGCTGAAGGCGATGAAACAGGCGCAGGGCAAACAGGCGGCGGCAACGGCCCTGGGCCAGGTGGTGCCGCGCCGGCTGGCCGACTGGATCTGCCAGCGGGCCGGGGTCGAGGGGCGGCTCGGCGACCAGAAGGATGCGACGCTGGCGACCCTGGGCGGGGCGGTCAACCGCTGGAGCGTCAAGCCGGTCGGCTCCGAAGGCTATCGCACCGCCGAGGTGACCCTGGGCGGCATCGCCACCGACCAGCTCGATCAGGGGACGATGCAGGCCCGAACCGTGCCGGGCCTGTTCTGCGTCGGCGAGGCGGTGGACATCACCGGCTGGCTTGGCGGCTATAATTTCCAGTGGGCCTGGTCGTCCGGCTGGGCCGCCGGCCAGGCGTGCTGAGGGCACCGGCACGGCCCTGCCGGGGTCACGGTCGCCGAAAGAGATACAGGCCGAACCCAAGGGTCGCGCGGCTGGCCGGGCCGTAGAGCGCCACCAGGGCCGCCGCCCGCGCCGCAATCTGGGACCGCGCCGGATCGTCCGGGTTGGCCTCGACCCAGGCCGCCGTCGCCGCCGTCAGGGCCGCGACATAGGCCTCCCATTCGGCCTCGGGCGAGATCCGCGCATCGACCAGCCGCAGGCCCGCCTCGGCCCCGCGCCGCCGCCAGCCGGCGTCGGTGTCATAGTCCAGGCCCGGCACGGGTACGGTCGGGGCCTGGTGCCAGAAGATGTCGCCCCAGAGCAGCCACCCGCCCGGTTCGAGCCAGCGGGACAACTGCCCGAAATCCCCCAACTGGGTCGTGCCCAGGGCGGCGATCAGCCGGAACGGCCCAGCGGCCTCTGCCGCCGCCCCGGCCTCGGCGGCGACCACCTCGATGCGGTCGGACAGGCCCGCCTCGACCACCCGTGCCCGCGCCAGGTCGGCCATGGCCTCGCCCCGGTCCACCGCCAGCACCGTCAGTCCGCGCCGCGCCAGCAGCCGCGCCACCTCGGCGTTGCCACAGCCCAGCTCGGCCCCGCGCTCGCCGGGCTTGAGGTCGGTCTGATCCAGCAGGGCCAGGATTGCCTCCTCCGACACCGGGTTGGCGATCCCCATACGGGCGTAGGCGGCGAGGTTGAGGTCGGTCACCCGCCCCTTATAGCTTGGAAAAGGCCACGCCCTTCCAGCCCCAGCCGGCGGCCAGGACCGTTTCTTTCAGCGGCCCTTTGATCTCGGCGGTGTTGAACCGGTACTCATAGACCTTGCCGTAGCTGAGGTCCTCTTCGCGGAAGGCATAGGCCGTGCCGAAGCTGACCTCGGCCTTCTGGCCGCGAAAGCCCGACGCCGCCAGGCTGAGGCTCGGCACGCCGGCCGACCATTCGACCGTCCATTCCCGGTCGACGGCGCGCACCTCGCCCTTTTCGGCATCGAACTTCATCAGGACCTGGAAGACCTTTTCCAGGCCCGCACGGGCGAAGATCTCGTACCAGCTGGCGTCCACGATCCGCCATTCCGCGACCAGATCGACGCCTTCGGGTGCCCCGTCGCGGACCTGCCAGGGCGATGTCGGGCGATTGTGCGCCACCAGCCGCGCACGCAACTCCTCGACCGGCACTCTCGACACGCCGTCGCGCGCTGATTTGCTGCCGCTCAGAAAATCGAACAGTCCCATCGAATGGCCTCCACCGCGCCCCCGCTCCGACCTTTGCGCGAACAGAGGTCTTTCACAAGTCTTCCTGCGCGCGCTTCGCCTTGACCCTGACAGGACCTGCGCCTACCTGATCGGCATGGCTATCCGGCGCATCCTGACCTGTGACACGCCCGCCGATACGGCGGTGCTCAAGACGATCTCCAGGCCCGTGGAGGCCGTCGACGACGCTCTGCGCGCCCTCATGGATGACATGCTGGACACCATGTACGACGCCCCCGGCATCGGCCTGGCGGCCGTCCAGATCGGCGAGCCGGTCCGCGTCATCGTCATGGACCTGGCGCGTGAGGGCGAAGACCCCCAGCCGCGTCACTTCGTGAATCCCGAGATCACCTGGCGCTCCGAAGAGGTCAGCGTCTATGAGGAGGGCTGCCTGTCGGTCCCCGAGTATTTCGACGAGGTCGAGCGCCCGGTGCGGGTGCGCCTGACCTATCTGGACTATGACGGCAAGCCGGTGGAAGAAGAGGCCGACGGCCTGTTCGCCACCTGTATCCAGCACGAGATGGATCACCTGGAGGGTGTCTTGTTCATTGATCATCTTTCGCGCCTGCGGCGCGACCGCGCCGTGACCAAGGTCAAGAAGGTCATGCGCGCCAAGGCGGCCGCGTGATGGGCCGGCGCTTTCGTCTTCCCGCCCGCCGTCGCCTGACGCGCGCCGAAACCGCCGGGGCCGTGGGCGTCGGGGCCATTCTGGTCTTCGCCCTGGCCGGCGTCGTGGCCGGCATCCTGATCGACCGCCTGCTCGATTTCGACGAGACGCTGGACGCCGGCGGCGAGTGGGACGAGGGCGGCGGGGTCTCGACCCGCTGGTATTGATCCGGTCCGTCCGCTAGAGGGCGCGACCATGCGTCTCGCCTTCATGGGAACCCCCGACTTCGCCGTGCCGTCCCTGGCCGAGCTTGTCTCGTCCGGGCACGAGATCGTGGCCGTCTATTCCCAGCCGCCGAAACCGCGCGGACGCGGCCAGCAGCTGCAGCCCTCGCCCGTCCACGCCTTTGCCGAAGGATTGGGCCTTGAGGTTCGCACCCCCGCCTCGATGAAGGACCCCGAGGCCATCGCCGCCTTTGAGGCGCTCGACCTCGATGCCGCCGTGGTCGTGGCCTATGGCCAGATCCTGCTGCCGGCGGTGCTCGACGCCCCGCGTCTGGGCTGTTTCAACGTCCACGCCAGCCTGTTGCCGCGCTGGCGCGGGGCCGCCCCGATCCAGCGCGCCATCATGGCCGGAGACCGCGTCACCGGGGTCCAGGTCATGCGGATGACCGCCGGGCTGGACGAAGGCGATGTCTTGCTCTCCGAGGCGACGCCGATCACCGCCGACGACACCGCCGCCAGCCTGTCCGAACGGCTGTCGCGGCTGGGCGCGGGCCTGTTGCCGCGTGCGCTCGGGGCCGTCTGGCGCGGCGCGGTGGTCGAGACGCCTCAGTCCGGCGAGCCGACCTATGCCAGGAAGATCAGACCCGCCGAAGCGCGCATCGACTGGACCCGTCCGGCCGCCGAGATCGACTGCCACATCCGGGGCCTGTCGCCGTTTCCGGGGGCGTGGTTCGAGATCGAGGGCGTGCGCTGCAAGGCCCTGATGTCGCGCCTGGCCGAGGGGTCCGGCACGCCGGGCGAGGCCCTGGATGTCCAGCTGAAGATCGCCTGCGGCGACGGCGCGGTGCAGCTTCTGACCGTCCAGCGCGAGGGCAAGGGCCGACAGTCGGCCGAAGAGTTCGTACGCGGCTTTCCCGTTCCCGCAGGCCGGGTCGTCGGCTGATGCCGCGCTATCGCCTGACGATCGAATATGACGGCGGCCCCTATCACGGCTATCAGGCGCAAGGCCCCGGCCTGCCTTCGGTGCAGGCGGCGCTCGAGACGGCGATCTTCAAGTTTTCGGGTGAGCGCATCCGGCTGCAGGCGGCGGGCCGCACCGACACCGGCGTCCACGCCACCGGCCAGGTCGTCCACGCCGACCTGGAAAAGGACTGGCCGGCCCGCACGGTGCTCAATGCCATCAACGCCCATCTGGTCGGCGAGGCCGTCTCGGTGCTGGAGGCCCAGATCGCCGAGGGCGACTGGCACGCCCGCTTTTCGGCGACCGAGCGCCGCTACCTCTATCGCATCCTCAACCGTCCGGCCCCGCCGGCGCTGGACCGCGGCCTGGTCTGGCATGTGAAAAAGCCGCTGGATGTCGAGGCCATGCACGCCGCCGCCCAGGTGCTGATCGGCCATCACGACTTCACCACCTTCCGCGACCTCCAGTGTCAGGCCAAGTCGCCGATGAAGACCCTGGACCACGCCGCCGTCGCGCGGGTGGGAGAAGAAGTGCATCTGACCTTTGCCTCGCGCTCGTTCCTGCACCGTCAGGTCCGCTCGATGACCGGCACCCTGGTCGAGGTCGGCACCGGCCGCTGGACCCGTGCCGACGTCAAGGCGGCGCTGGACGCCCGCGACCGTACCGCCTGCGGCCCCGTCGCCCCGCCCCAGGGCCTGTATCTGACGGGCGTGGGGTACAACGAAATCTAGCTTGTCATCCCGGCCCAGCCGCTTCGCGGCGCAGAGCCGGGACAAGCCCTCGGCCCGCTATTCGTCCCCGTCCGCCAACCGCGCCGCTTCCGACGCTGCCAACTCTGCCATTCGCCGGGTTTCCGCATGGGTGGGGCTGATGTCCAGGATGGCGCGGAACTGGCGCTCCGCCTCCAGGAACCCGGCCCGCCCACCCGCCCGATCCCCCAGCGCCTCGGCCACCTGCGCCAGCTTGGCATTCGAAACGGCCCGATCTCTCAGCCACTCGGTGTTGCCGGGATCGCGCCCGGAAAGGTCCTGAGCAATTGTCAGCCCGGCCTCATAGGCCCGCCGCGCCCCGGCCAGGTCGCCCTCGGCCACGGCGATGTCGCCAAGCTTGTTATGGCTGATCGACAGGTCTCTCAGCCACGCGGTGTTGCCGGGGTCGCGCCCGGAAAGGTCCTGAGCAATTGTCAGCCCGGCCTCATAGGCCCGCCGCGCCCCGGCCAGGTCGCCCTCGGCCACGGCGATGTCGCCAAGCCTGTCATGGCTGACCGACAGGTCTCTCAGCCACTCAGTATTGCCGGGGTCGCGCCCGGAAAGGTCCTGAGCAATCGCCAGCCCGGCCTCATAGGCCCGCCGCGCCCCGGCCAGGTCGCCCTCGGCTCGGGCGATACTACCAAGTTCATCGATCGCACAGCTGTTGTCGCGCGGCTCTGTGGCGGCGGCCAGGGCGGCCTCGGCCGATGCGCGGGCGGCGGTCAGATTGCCGGCAGCGCGATACAGCCGACTGAGAAAGATGTGGGTCCAGACATCTGTGGGGTCGAGCGCGGCCACCTTGGCATAGATCCGCAAGGCGCGCTGGACATCAATGGCATAGGCGATGCTGGCCGCCTGGCGCAGGCGCACAAGGGCGTCTGACACCGCCGCCGCCTCAAGGCCGTCAATCAGCGCGATGGGGTCCTGATCATCGAGCGCCTCGCGGGCTTCGGCCAGATCGTCCTCACGGGAAGCGGCGACCTCATCCAGGGTCGTGGCCACGGCCTGTGTCGCCTCCGCCCCCAGCGGACGACCGTCCGCCTCGGCCCGGTCCAACAGCTTTTTGAGCATGGCCTGGGTTTGGTCATGGCGTTCATGCTGATCGTTGAACTGGCCCGCCAGCCAGTCCCTGAGGTCTGCGATTTGCTCACGAATACCGGCGGTGTCCGCCTCCAGCCGCGCCAGCGTCGCCTGACCCGAAATCACGACGTCGCCGATCTCGACCAGCTTGCCGGCGACGAAAATGTCCCGAAACCGGCTGTCGGACTTCATCACCTCGGCCACCTCGGCGCACCAGGCGACATGGAAGCCGACGATGTGCGACATTCGCCCGAAGAACCGGGCTTGCAGCATCTCAGGCGCATGGGCACCGCCGGCCCAGACCATCATCTCGTCCCACGCCGCCTGGGTCGTCTGTTCGGCCAGACGCGCCATGTCGACGCCCGGGTCGTCGCTGTCCTGAGGTTCGCGAAAGGCCTGCTGATAGCTGGCGAACATCGCCGCCTCGACCTCATCGTTCCAGGCCAGCGCCTCGACGGCTTTCTCGGCCTTCGCTAGCCCGTCCCGGACACCCGCCAGAAAGGCGATGTGCGGATTCTCCGTCTGACGCCGGGCGTAGGATTCCAGGACAAATCCCGTCGCCTTCAGCTGGGCAAGACGCAGGCCCTTGGCGATGTCGTGGTTTTCACTGAGGCCGCGCCGGGCCAGCAACCGGCCATGCAGCGAGCGTCCGACCTTGAGGACGACGGCATCGACCCGATTGCCGACCAAACCGCCCAGCGCCATGCCCCCGACCTTGACCGAGGTGTCCCACAGCACCTTGCCGAGGCCGGCATACAGAATGCCGCAGGTGATGGAGATCGGCTCGACCATATCTCCAACCTAGTGAGAATCCTGCGTTCGTCCAGAAGGCGAGCGTCCGCGCGCGCTCCCCTTAGTCCGCCAGATCGACGTTGCGCCGGTCGCGCACCCAGATGAGGCCGACCACGAAGGTCAGCAGCGCCACCGCGATGGGGTACCAAAGCCCCGCATAGATGTTGCCGGTGGCCGCCACGATGGCGAAGGCCGTGGTCGGCAGGAAGCCTCCGAACCAGCCGTTGCCGATATGGTAGGGCAAGGACATCGAACTGTAGCGGATATTGGTCGGGAACATCTCCACCAGGGCCGCCGCGATGGGGCCGTAAACCATGGTCACGAACAGCACGAGCAGGAACAGGATGGCCACGACCACCGGCTTGTTGACCTGGGCGCTATCGGCCGAGGCCGGATAGCCCGCCGCGGACAGGGCCGCGCCCAGCTCGTCATCAAAGGCCGCTCGCTGTGCATTGAAGGCCTCGCGCGTGATCGAGCCGGCCGCCACCGTGACGTTCTGATCTTCCAGAATGTAGGCCCGGAAACCGGGCACGACCTGCTCGCCGATGTGGACCCGGGCCACCGATCCGGCCGGCAGGTCGACGACGTCATAGTTCACCCCCGCCCGCGAAAGATGGGTACGGATCAGGTCGCACGAGCTGGTGAACTGGCTTCGGCCAATGGGATCGAACTGGAACGAACAGTCCGCCGGGTCGGCATGGACCGTCACCGGGGCCGAGCGCGCCGCCGCCGCCAGGGCCGGATTGGCCGCCGAGGTCAGGGCATGGAACAGCGGCCCATAGCTGAGCGCCGCAATCAGACAGCCGGCCAGGATGATCGGCTTGCGCCCCACCTTGTCCGACAGCCAGCCCCAGAAGACGAAGAAGGGCGTGGCCAGGATCAGGGCGATGGCGATGAGGGTGTTGGACAGCGCCGCCTCGACCTTCAGCACCCGCTCCAGGAAGAACAGGGCGTAGAACTGGCCGGTGTACCAGACCACCGCCTGGCCGGCGACGAGGCCGAACAGGGCGATCAGCACCAGCCGCAGGTTCGGCCATTTCAGGAAGCTGTCCTTCAGGGGCGTTTGCGACCCCTTGCCCTCGGCCTTCATGCGCCGGAAGGCCGGGCTTTCATCCAGCCTGAGCCGGATCCACAGCGACACGCCGAGCAACAGGATCGAAACCAGGAACGGAATACGCCAGCCCCAGTCGGCGAAGGCGTCTTCGCCCAGCCAGGTTCTGACGCCCAGGATCACCACCAGGCTGAGCAACAACCCCGCCGTCGCCGTGATCTGGATGAAGGAGGTGTAGAGGCCGCGTTTCCCCTGGGGTGCGTGTTCGGCCACATAGGTCGCGGCCCCGCCGTATTCGCCGCCGAGCGCCAGGCCCTGGATCAACCGCATCAGGATCAGGATCACCGGGGCGGCCACCCCGATGGCGGCATAGCTGGGCAACAGCCCGACCACGAAGGTCGACAGGCCCATCAGCCCCATGGTCACCAGAAAGGTGTTCTTGCGTCCCCACAGATCGCCGAGCCGCCCGAAGACCAGAGCCCCGAACGGCCTGACCGCAAACCCCGCCGCAAAGGCCATCAGGGCGAAAATATAGCCCGTCGTCTCGTTCACGCCCGAGAAGAACTGGGCCGTGATGATCGCCGCCAGCGACCCGTACAGATAGAAGTCGTACCATTCGATGACCGTCCCGACCGACGAGGCCAGGATGACCAGCCTGTCGTTGCGGTCGACAGTGTGCGGCCCTGCCTCGGGCGTGGTTTCGGTCATCGGTCGTCCTCCCCGCCACCGAGGTTAGACTTGCCCGGGGTACGGATAAACCCCTGTCCGGTCCCAATTATCCCGGCTGGACTTGTCAGGCCGGCGGCGGCATCCTCGGGCCATGATCCGCATCCTGCTTCACGCCGTCATCACCGCCCTGGGCCTGTGGCTCGCGGCCGAATTCGTCCCCGGCGTCGAGGTGCTCTCGACCGGTTCCCTGATCGCGGCGGCGGTGCTTCTGGGCATCGTCAACGCCCTGATCCGACCGGTCCTAACCTTTGTGACCTTCCCCCTGACGGTGATCACCTTCGGCCTGTTCCTGCTGGTGGTGAATGCCGCCATGATCGGCCTGGTCGCCATGATGCTGAGCGGCTTTGAGGTGACGGGCCTGTGGCCCGGCATCGGGGCGGCGGTCGTCACCGGCGTCGTCAGCTGGATCGCCGGCATCGTCCTGGGCGAAACCCGCAAGGACTGATCGAAATCCCCTCTCCCCGGATGGGAGAAGACAACGGACTTCCGGTCCGCAGATTTCCCGACGCCTGCCGGGCCGGGCGCTTGCCGTTTTCGTGGAATCCGGTGCCCGCGCCGACCTCAATCACAACGCTTCATTAACTACGCACTAGGCAAAACTCGCCGGGTAGCTGGCGGAGAGTAGGCGTGAACGGGGTCGAAGTTCTGGACGTTGGGCGTGATGCCATCTGGCTGACCATCCAGCTGTGTGCGCCGGTGCTGATCGTCGGCCTGATCGTCGGGGTTCTGATCGGCCTGATGCAGGCCCTGACCCAGATNCAGGANGCCACCCTNATCTTTGCGCCCAAGATCCTGGCGATCTTCGTGGCCCTGGTGCTGTTCCTGCCGCTGATGGGGGCGCTTCTCAGCGGCTTTTTCCAGCAGATCGCCGGCCGCATCGCGGGGATGTAGGTGGAGCCGTACGCGGCNGCAGATGAGGTCTGGCGCGCGGCCCTGGTGTTCGCGCGCGTGGGCGCGATCGTGCTGTTGTTGCCCGGTGTCGGCGAAAGCTATGTGCCGGCAAGGATCCGCCTGTCCTTTGCGCTGTTGATGGCCCTGGTCCTGACGCCGGTGGTGCAGGCGGCGATGCCGGCCCTGCCGTCGACCATCAGCGGCATGGCCGGCTGGATCATCCGCGAGGTCATCACGGGGCTGATGATCGGCTCGGTGATCCGGCTGTTCCTGTCGGCCCTGGGGGTAGCGGGCGAGATCGTGTCGTTGCAGACGACCCTGTCGTTCGCCCAGACGGCCAATCCGCTGCAGGCCCAGCCCGGCACGACGATCGCCGCCTTCCTGACCCTGCTGGGGGTGGTGCTGGTGTTCGCCACCAATCTGCATCACCTGTTCATCGCCGCCATGGTCGGCAGCTATGAGGTGATCCGCCCGACCGGCCCCCTGATCTATCAGGACGCGGTCGAACTGGTCCTGAGGACGGTGTCGGATTCCTTCGCCCTGGGGGTGCAGCTGGCGGCCCCGGTGCTGGTCTTCGCCCTGATCTTCAACCTGGCGACCGGCCTGGTCGGACGGGTGATGCCGCAGTTCCAGATCTTCTTTGCGGCGACGCCGCTGAACGTGCTGCTGGGCCTGTCGGTCTTTGCCCTGTCGCTAGGGGTGCTGGGCATGGTTTTCATCGACCGCTACCGGGCGGTCGCCGGCTTCTTCGGAGGCGGGTGAGGCATGGCCGACGACCAGGACAAGGCCTCCAAGACAGAAGAGGCAACACCTCGCAAACTCGAAGAGGCCCGCAAGAAGGGCGACGTCGCCAAGACCCCGGACCTGGGTTCGGCCCTGGCCCTGGCGGCGGCGATCGCGGTGATCCTGTGGGGCGGCGCCTGGCTGTCGGTGAACCTGGCCGAAACCCTGCTGCCGTTCATCTCCAGTCCGCATGAGATGGTCGGGACGCTGGAATCCGGCGGCGGCACCGACATCGCGCGGATGGCGGTGATGGCCCTGGCCCCGGCGGTCGGGCTGGTGATGGCGGCGACCATGCTGGCGGGGGCCGGCGGCAATATCGTGCAGTCCGGCTTTCTGTGGACGACCGACAAGCTGAAGCCGGAATGGTCGCGGGTGTCGCCGATGAAGGGCTTTGGGCGGATCTTCGGGCCGGACGGCCTGGCCCAGTTCGTCAAGACCTTGCTGAAGGTGCTGGCAACCGGCGTGATCGCCTGGATCGCCATCAAGCCCCACGCCGCCGAGTTCGCCGGCATGGCGGCCCTGGCCCCGGCGGCGGTGCTGCCGGTGGCGATGAAGATCGCCGGCTCGCTGATGATCGGCATCCTGAGCTTCCTGGCGGTGATCGCCGGGGTCGACTGGCTGTGGCAGCGCCANCGCTTCGCCCAGAAGATGCGGATGAGCCGCGAGGAACTGAAGGAAGACTTCAAACAGTCCGAGGGCGATCCCCACATCAAGGCCCGTCAAAGGCAGTTGCGGATCGAGCGCTCGCGCCGGCGCATGATGGCGGCCGTGCCCGAGGCGACGGTGGTGATCATGAACCCGACCCACTTCGCCGTCGCCCTGAAATATGAGGCGGGGGAGACGCCGGCTCCGATGTGCGTGGCCAAAGGGGTCGACAGCCTGGCGCTCAGGATCCGGGCCGTGGCCGAGGAGGCCGGCGTGCCGGTGATCGAGGACGCCCCCCTGGCACGGGCGCTGTACGCCACCGTCGAGGTCGACCAGTCGATCCCGCGCGCCCATTATGAGGCCGTCGCCAAGGTGCTGGGCTTTGTTCTGGGCGCGGGCCGTAAACGTGTTCGGTGATAGGCTGCGATGACTGATTCGGTCGGGAGGTCGACAATGAACCAGACGACCCGGACACAACGGTTCGATCCCTGGCTGCTGGTGGCCGCGCCCCTGTTCATGGTGGCGGTGGCGGCGGCGGCCTATCCGGCATTTCGCGCCGATCCGGTGTCGGCCCCGGGCCTGATCCTGCTGGTCGGTCTGACGGTGACGGCGCTGGTGGGCCTGTTCGCCTTCGGGCGGGTCTCGGAGGTGACGCCGCACCTGGAGGCCGATGACCTGCTGGGGGCGCTGGAGGAACCGTCCGCCATCGTCAGCCCGGACGGGCGGATTCTGGCCGGCAATCCGGGCTGGCAGACGGCCGCGGCCGGCGCACGGCGGCTGCCGCGCGGGCGGGCGGCACCGGGCCTGTACCAGGCCTTTGCCGAGGCCCGCGAGGGCGGCACCGGTCGCGCCCGGGCGCGGATCGAAGGCCAGGACTGGGAGCTCCTGATCTCGTGGGCCGGGGCCGAGCGTTATCTGATCCGGGTCGCCCCGGAGGCGGTGCTGGCCCCGGCTGTGCCGGTGCAGGCCGTCGAACTGGTGCGGCCGGTCGACACCGCCGGACAGCGCGCAGCGGCGGCCGGGGCCCCGTTCGGCTCGGCGGTGGTGCGCGGCTCGGACCTGTTCGAAGGAGAGATCGTCGAGTGCAACGCCGCCCTGCCCGTGCTGCTGGGAGGCCGGGCGCGCCCGAGCGCGCGGCTGGCGGACCTGCTCGATCCGGCCGGCCTGACCGAGGCCCGCGACAAGATCGTGGCCGGCTCAGTGGGGCCGCTGGAACTGATGACGCCGGGCCCCGAGGCGCGCAGCCTGCACCTGTATATCGCGCCCGAGGACGACGCGCGCCGGGTCTGGATCTTCGACGTCTCGGCCCAGAAGGCGATGGAGCTTCAACTGAACCAGTCCGCCAAGATGCAGGCCATCGGCCAGCTGGCGGGCGGGGTCGCGCACGACTTCAACAACATCCTGATGGCGATCGACAATCAGGTCTTTGACCTGACGACCCGGCACCCGGTGGGCGATCCGTCCTACGGGGCCCTGGTCCAGATCCAGCAGGATGTGACGCGGGCCTCCGACCTGGTCCGCAAACTGCTGGCNCTGGCGCGCAAGCAGACGGTGCGGCGCGAGCGCCTGGACCTGAGCGAACTGATCTCGGANTCCGAGGTCTTCCTGCGCCGGCTGCTGCGCGAGGACGTCAAGCTNCAGACCGAATATGCGCGCGACCTGCCCGAGGTTCTGCTGGACCGCAGCCAGTTCGAGACGGCGGTGATGAACCTGGTGGTCAATGCCCGCGACGCCATGGCCGGCCANGTCGTGCCCGGCGAAGGCCGGGTGCGGATCGCCGTCGGCAAGGTCGATGCCCGGGCCGCGCNCAGCGGCGGCTGGCTGGAGGCCCCCGAAGGTGAGCTGGCACTGATCGAGGTGTCGGACAACGGCCCNGGCATTCCGGCCGAGCTGAAGGAAAAGGTGTTCGANCCCTTCTTCACGACCAAGGCNGTCGGCGAGGGCACCGGCATGGGCCTGGCCTCGGTCTATGGCATCGTCGACCAGTCCGGCGGCCGCATCGTGCTGGGGGACGCCGAGGGCGGCGGGGCGATGTTCCGCATCTATCTGCCGGTCGCGCGCGCGCCGGCCGTGGCCGAGGCGGGGACCGAGGCACCGGCGACGCCTGCGGCCGGGCGGGTGCCGCGCAAGCCCCGCGACCTTTCGGGAGCCGGCCGCATCCTGTTCGCCGAGGACGAGAACAATGTGCGGGTGCTGACCGCCAAGCTGCTGCGCGCGCGCGGCTATGAGGTGATCGAGGCGAGCAACGGCCACGAGGCGCTGGAACTGGCCGAGGAATATGCCGGCAAGATCGACCTGTTGCTGTCGGATGTGGTGATGCCGGACCTGGACGGNCCGACCATGCTGAAGAATGCGCGGCCCTTCCTGGGNGACATCCCGGTGCTGTTCATGTCCGGGCATGCCGAGGCGGACTTCTCGGACCTGCTGGAAGGCAANGCCAATGTGTCCTTCCTGGCCAAGCCGGTGCGGTTCCCGATCCTGGCCGGNACCATCAAGGACCTGCTGCACGGGGACGCCGAGCCGCAGTCCTCGGCGGCCTGAGGGTTCAAGCCGACGCTCTGTCCGGTCATCCGGGAGAACGGGCCAGGGAGACGGGGAATCGGCGGGATGACACCCGCCCGGCCATGCTCTAGCGTTTCGCACCTGAACCGGAGTTTCTGTGATGCGCCCTTCCCTGATCGCCCTCGTCGCCGCCCTGATGTTGCCCGGAGCCGCCCTGGCCCAGGAGGTCGATGCCGAGCGGCTGAACGGGCTGGTGCGGGACCTGGCGTCGGATGAGTTCGGCGGACGCGCCCCGGCCAGCGCCGATGAAGGCCCGGCCACCGACTATATCGCCGACCAGTTCCGCCAGCTGGGCATCGCACCGGGCGGCGATGACGGCAGCTATTTCCAGATGGTGCCCCTGTCGCGCACCGTCCGCGAAGGCCCGGCGGACATTTCGGTCCAGGGACCGGACGGGACGCAACAGGTCCTGACCTGGGGCGAGGATCTGGTGATGACCTCGGACCGGCCGGTGTCGCGCATCACGGTGACCGACGCGCCGCTGGTCTTCGTCGGCTACGGCGTCACCGCCCCCGAGCGCGGCTGGGACGATTTCGGCGACGTCGACCTGACCGGCAAGATCATGGTGGTGATCGTCAACGACCCGGATTTCAATGCGCCTGAGGGCCATCCGGTGACGGGCCGCTTCGACGGCCAGGCCATGACCTATTACGGGCGCTGGGTTTACAAGTTCGCCGAGGCGGCGCGGCGCGGTGCCGCCGGGGTGCTGGTCATCCATGACACGCCCGGCGCCGGCTATCCCTGGACCACCGTGGTCAGTGGGGCCAGCACGGCACGCTTCGACATCGTACGCGAGAACTGGCAGGCCGAGCGGGTGCCGTTCCAGGGCTGGATCCAGGGCGATGCCGCCACCGCCCTGTTCGCCCAGGCCGGGCTGGACCTGGCCGCCTTGCGAGACGCGGCGCGGACCGAGGCGTTCGAACCGGTCGAGCTGAGCGGCGTGACGATGTCGGTCGACTTCGGCCAGACCTTCAGCCGCGTCGAAAGCCGTAATGTCATCGGCATCCTGCCCGGCACCGGCCACGCCGACGAGACGGTGATGGTCGGGGCCCACTGGGACGCCTATGGCCGGGGCAACGCCGATGCGACGGGCGACCACATCTATAACGGGGCGGTGGACAATGCGACCGGGGTGGCCGCGATCCTGGAGCTGGCGCGGGTGTTCGCCGAGGGGCCGCGCCCGGACCGCAGCCTGATGTTCGTGTCATGGTCGGCCGAGGAATCGGGCCTTCTGGGCGCGTACTACTATGCGGCCCATCCGGTGCGGCCGCTGGAGACGACGGTGGCCAACGTCAATCTGGACTCGCTGTTGCCCGGCGACGAACCGGCGGACGAGGTGGTTGTCATCGGCATGGGCAAGAACAATCTGGACGCCATGCTGGCCCCCTATGTCGAGGCGGCGGGGCGACGGCTGATCAATGATCCGGCCCCGCAGGCCGGGGCCTTCTATCGGTCCGACCACTTCCCGCTGGCGCTGCGCGGCGTGCCGGCGCTGTTCGCCTTTGCGGGCTTCACCGGGGCCAGCCCCCAGAGCGCGGCCTATGTGCGCGACTGCTACCACCAGCCGTGCGACCAGTGGGACGAGACCTGGACCATGGGGGCGGCGGCCCAGGATCTGGACCTGCTGGCCCAGGTGATCCGCGACCTGGCCAACAGCCGCACCTGGCCGGAGTGGAACGAAGCCGCCGAGTTCCGGGCCGTGCGCGAAGACAGCCGCGATCAGCGAGCGGATTGAGGGGCCACCGGCTCCGGCAGGGGCGGCGCGCGGCCTGAGATCCTGACGAAGCGGTAGCCGCGCGCATTGAGGTCATCGAGCAGGCCCGGCAGGGCCTCGACCGTACGCGGGTGGATCTGATGCAGGATCAGGACCCCGCCGTCGGTCTGTTCCAGATTGGCGACGGCGCGGCGGTGGACCTCGGCGGCCGAGATGTGTTTCCAGTCGTCGGCGTCGGCCTCGGCTCCGACGACGATGATGCCCTCGCGATGAAGCCAGGCGCGCAGACGCGGATTGTCGTCCAGGCCCGGGAACCGGAAGAAGGGCTCGGCGATTTCCGGCGATGCCGCCGCGTTCAGGGCCAAAAAGCCGCGATGGATCTGGGCCTGGCCGGCCGTGTCGGACCATCGCGAGAGGTTGAGGGGGTGCGACCAGCTGTGGCTGGCGACGCCATGGCCGCGCCGGACGGCCTCGTTCACCAGGCCCGGGCGTTGCTCGATCATGGTGCCGACATGGAAGAAGACGGCCTGGATGCAGCGTTCCTCCAGAATGTCGAAGACGCGCTGGTCGCCGCGCGGGGCCGGCCAGGGGCCGTCGTCGAAGGTCA
>Ga0056914_10001100_pt1 | contig 20461 bp, 20 predicted proteins | sample TNRBio252014_DNA_FD_55168 | JGI IMG/M metagenome (GOLD analysis project Ga0056914, IMG submission 55168) | Wastewater treatment Type I Accumulibacter community from EBPR Bioreactor in Madison, WI, USA - TNR Reactor_6/25/2014_ DNA | ecosystem: Engineered > Bioreactor > EBPR > Anaerobic-Aerobic >...
CTGGCGGCCACCGGCGGCGATGATTACGAGATCCTCTGTGCCGTGCCGGCGGAGCGCTGCGCCGCCTTCGAGGTCGCCGCCGCTGCGGCCGGGGTTGAGGTGGCGCCCATCGGCCGGCTGACGGCNGAGGGCACCCGCATCCTCGGGGCCGATGGNGCNGAGGTGAGGATCGAGGCCGGGTCGTTCCGCCATTTCTGAGGCGCTCAGAAGCCGTTGACGATCACCTTCACCGGCTTGTCTTCCTTGCCGGTCAGCGTCACCGTTTCATAGATCGCGCCGCCGCGCGCAAAATGGCTGTCGGGCGTATCCTGCCAGGTGACGGTGGTGGCGATGAAATAGCTGCCCGGCGCCACCTTGTCGAAGCTGAACCGCCCGCTCGATTCCGCCTTGGTCCTGCGCATGAACTCGGCAAAGCGCGGGTCGTCGTCGGCAACCTTGGTGAAATTGGTCGCCGGCTTGAACTTCCTGCCGGCATAGAGCCGGTCGAAACGCTCCTTCGCATAGGCCGTGGCGGGGATCAGATAGACCGCATCGCCGGCGGCGTGCGTCACCTTGCCGTTGAAGCGCTTGATGAAGGCGTGGCCGTCGATCCGCCCCTCGCCGTCCTTGCGGATCAGCTCCGCCGCCTTGGGATCGAAGGCGCTCTCCAGCTTCACCGTCTGGCTCTGGCAACCGGCCAGAAGCCCCGCCACCGCAACCGCACCAACCCTCAGCATCCCGCACCCGTCATTAAGCCGGGGCCAGCCTGCCTCGAAACCGGCCGGCGCGCAATCCGTCAGGCCGCAATCCCCAGCCGCTGCCGGATGAAGGCGCAGAGGGCGGCATCGGTAAAGTCAGGCGCGGCCAGCGTGGCCCCGGCCTCCAGCAGGCGCGCCGCCGGCAGGTTGGAGGTCATGCCGATGCAGGGCAGCCCGGCCCGGAGCGCCGAGGTCATGCCGGGAATCGAATCCTCGAAGGCAACGCTGCGCGCCGCATCCCCGCCCAGTTCGGCCAGCCCGGTCAGGTAGGCCATGGGATGGGGCTTGCCATGCGCCAGTTCCTGCCCGCAGACGACGCTTTCGAACCAGCCGGTCAGCCCGGCGCCGTCGAGGATCAGTTCGGCGTTCTGGCGCGGGGCGTTGGTGACGACCCCGCAGCGCACGCGGTTCTCCCGGGCCCAGCCGAGCAGGTCCACCACCCCGGCCACCGGTTCGACCGTGCCGACGATGCGGCGATAGACCGCCTCCTTGTGGTCGAAGATCGCCTCGCGCTCGGCCACCGGCAGGGCGGGAAAGAACGCCTCGCCGATCTTCACATTGGGCTGGCCCATGATGCGCGATTTGAACAGGTGNTCGTCCATCGGCTGGCCAAGCTCCCCGAACACCTCGATGAAGGCGGCAAGATGGGCCCAGTCGGTTTCGACGAGCGTGCCATCAAGATCGAACAGCAGGGTGGCGGACATGGTGGAGCCCCTCGGCACAGCTAGGTAAACCGCGTGTGTGCGGGCGCGGGCGATCATGGTCAACCCCGGCAGCGGCGCATTCTGTCGGGGCGGCGACAGCGGAGAAGAAAATTCTTAGAGTTCGAACAATGAGGGCTGGTTTCTCTCTGCCTGCTCCTGTAACAGCGCTCAGGATCTCAGATGACCACAGCGCTCGACCCGAACGACCCCGCCTATGGCGACCGGCTGGCCCGGCGCAACGCCTTCGTGCTGGCTGCGAGCATGGCGCTGGCCGGGGCCAACGCCTCGGTGATCGTCGCCACCGGCTCGCTGATGGGCAAGATGCTGGCGCCCGATCCGTCGCTGGCGACGCTGCCGGTCTCGGCCTTCGTCTTCGGCACGGCGCTCGGCACCTATCCCGCCTCGTTCTTCATGAAGGCGGTGGGGCGCCGCTCCGGCTTCATGACGGGCGGGCTACTCGGCGTGCTCTCCGGGCTGGTCAGCGCGCTGTCGGTCTGGCTCGGCTCGTTCTGGCTGTTCACGCTGGGGGCGACGCTGGGGGGCGCCTACCAGTCGTTCATCGTGCTCTATCGTTATGCCGCGGCCGATACGGCTTCGCCGGGCTTCCGGCCCAAGGCGATCTCCTGGGTGATGGCGGGCGGCGTCGTCGCCTCGATCATCGGCCCGCAGCTGGTGATCGCCACGCAGGACATGATGAAGCCGCTGACCTTCTTTGCCACCTATTTCGGCCAAGCGGGCTTTGCCGCGCTGGCCATCTGGGTCACCTCGCGCTTCACCGACGGGCCGCCGATCGACCATTCGGCCACCGGCCTGCCGCGTCCCATGGGCCAGATCCTGCGCAACAGGGTGTTTCTGGCCGCCGTACTGTGCGGCATGGTCTCGCAGGCAATGATGAACATGGTGATGACGGCGACGCCCATCGCCATGATCGGCTGCGGCTTCACGGTCACCGAATCCACCCTCGGCATCCAGTGGCACGTGCTGGCGATGTATCTGCCGAGCTTCTACACCGGCAACCTGATCGCCCGCTTCGGCAAGGGCCGGGTGGTGCTGGTCGGGCTGGTCATCCTCACCGGCGCCGGGGTGATGAACCTGGCCGGCGTCAGCCTCTACAACTTCTGGATCGCGCTGATCCTGCTCGGCGTCGGCTGGAACCTCGCCTTCGTCGGCGCCACCGCCATCGTCACCGACTGTCACACCCCGGCCGAGCGCGCCAAGGTGCAGGGCTTCACCGATTTCTCGATCTTCGGGCTGACCACCATCGCCTCGTTCATGGCCGGCTATCTCTACAGCCGCTTCGGCTGGAGCGCGGTCAACGGCGCGCTGATTCCGGTCACCGTGCTGGCGATGGTCGCCGTCGTTGCGGCGGGATTGCTGCGCAACCGGCCGGCGCAGGCCGGCTGAGGCGCCGTTCCGGCCCGGCTTGAGCCAAAAGTCGCTCTTCATAAGTCGAATTAGCCGTTGGTGCTTTTTAAACCATTTGTTAAAGGCATCCCCAACCCGCCGGGCTGGGGACAACTCGGGCGGCTGAAACACCACTCAAACGGGGCTGACCAATGACCGCTCTATGGATCGTGATCGTCCTGGGTGCACTGTCGATTGCCTACGCCTTCATCACCATGAACCAGGTGATGGCGGCCGATAAGGGCAACGAGCGCATGCAGGAAATTTCGGGCGCTGTCGCCGAAGGCGCGCAGGCCTACCTGAACCGCCAGTACATGACCATCGCCATCGTCGGCGCGGTCATCTTCGTCTGCGCCTGGCTGCTGCTCGGCTTCCTCGTCGCCATCGGCTTCCTGATCGGCGCGGTGCTCTCGGGCGTGGCCGGCTACATCGGCATGAACGTCTCGGTGCGCGCCAACGTCCGCACCGCCGCCGCTGCGATCAAGTCGCTGGCCGGCGGCCTCGACATCGCCTTCAAGGCGGGCGCGATCACCGGCATGCTGGTGGCGGGTCTGGCCCTGCTCGGCGTCGCCATCTACTTCGGCATCCTGGTCGGCGTGCTCGGCCATGCGCCCAACTCGCGCCTCGTCATCGACGCGCTGGTGGCGCTCGGCTTCGGCGCCTCGCTGATCTCGATCTTCGCCCGTCTGGGCGGCGGCATCTTCACCAAGGGCGCCGACGTCGGCGCCGATCTGGTGGGCAAGGTGGAAGCCGGCATCCCGGAGGATGATCCGCGCAACCCGGCGACCATCGCCGACAACGTCGGCGACAACGTCGGCGACTGCGCCGGCATGGCGGCCGACCTGTTCGAGACCTACGCGGTGACCGTGGTCGCCACCATGGTGCTCGCGGCCATCTTCTTCGGCGGCCAGCCCGGGCTCGGCGCCTCGATGATCTATCCGCTCGCCATCTGCGCGGCCTGCATCGTCACCTCGATCGCCGGCACCTACTTCGTCAAGCTCGGCCCGAACGGCAACATCATGGGCGCCCTCTACAAGGGCCTGATCGCCACCGGCGTCCTGTCGGTCGCGGGCCTTGCGCTTGCCACCCAGTTCGTCACCGGCTGGGGCGCCTTCGCCAAGGTTGGCGATCTCGTCATCACCGGCAGCGCGCTGTTCTGGTGCGGCATCGTCGGCCTCGTCGTCACGGCGCTCATCGTCGTGATCACCGAGTACTACACCGGCACAGGCAAGCGCCCGGTCGTCTCGATCGCCCAGGCCTCGGTCACCGGCCACGGCACCAACGTCATCCAGGGCCTCGCGGTCTCGCTGGAATCGACGGCGATGCCGGCCATGGTCATCGTCGCGGGCATCATCGTCACCTTCCAGCTGGCCGGCCTGTTCGGCACGGCGATCGCCGCCACCACCATGCTCGGCCTCGCCGGCATGATCGTCGCGCTCGACGCCTTCGGCCCGGTGACCGACAACGCCGGCGGCATTGCCGAAATGGCGGGCCTGCCCAAGGAAGTGCGTCACTCCACCGACGCGCTCGACGCGGTCGGCAACACCACCAAGGCGGTGACCAAGGGCTATGCCATCGGTTCGGCCGGCCTCGGCGCGCTGGTGCTGTTCGCGGCCTATGCCTACGATCTGAACTACTTCATCTCCGCGGCGAATGCCCCGGGGTCGACGGCGTTCCCCTACTTCAAGAACATCGGCATGGTCTCGTTCGACCTGTCGAACCCCTACGTCGTGGCGGGCCTGATCTTCGGCGGCCTGATCCCCTACCTGTTCGGCGGCATCGCCATGACCGCGGTCGGCAAGGCTGCCGGCTCGGTGGTGGAAGAGGTCCGTCGCCAGTTCCGNGAAATGCCNGGCATCATGCAGGGCACGCAGAAGCCGGACTANGCCCGCGCCGTCGACCTGCTGACCAAGGCCGCGATCAAGGAGATGATCATCCCCTCGCTGCTGCCGGTTCTGGCTCCGGTCGTCGCCTACTTCGCGGTGCTGGCCATCTCGGGCTCCAAGGCCTCGGCCTTCGCGGCGCTCGGCGCCTCGCTGCTCGGCGTCATCGTCAACGGCCTGTTCGTCGCGGTCTCGATGACCTCCGGCGGCGGCGCCTGGGACAACGCCAAGAAGTCCTTCGAGGACGGCTTCGTCGACAAGGACGGCGTCAAGCACCTCAAGGGGTCTGACGCCCACAAGGCCTCCGTCACCGGCGACACCGTCGGCGACCCCTACAAGGACACCGCCGGCCCGGCCGTCAACCCGGCCATCAAGATCACCAACATCGTGGCCCTGCTGCTGCTGGCGATCCTCGCCCACGCCTGACACCAGGCCACGGACAGATACGGAAAGGGCGGGGGAAACCCCGCCCTTTTTGTTTCGGCGCAGCGGCTGGAAATTGACTCCAGCGCCGCGCGCGCCTTCAATCCCCCGGGGTGGCGGCAAGGGAGAGAGCCATGGGCAGGCTGATGCGCATTCTGGCGTTCTGCATCCCCGCATGGCTGGCGCTGGCGGGCGATGGCCGGGCCCAGCAGACGTTCAACACCATCATGACCGCCAGGGTGGAGGGCGGCGAAAAGACGCCGATCTGGTTCGCCTTCGCCATCGAGGAGACCTGCGAGGTGCGGCGCGGCTTCAACATGCGGGTGGACCGGCTGCCGAAACATGGCGAAGCCACCATCGAGCGCTCGACCCGCTATGTCGAGCGCTGGTGGCTTGGCCGGGCGCCCACGCGGGAAATGCGCTGGAATGTCGCCAACTGCATCGGCCAGCCCGTACCCGTCCTCCAGCTCTACTACACGCCAAACCGGGGCTACAGCGGGTTTGACGACATGCAGATCACCATCACCTCGTTCAACCGCGCGCGCGTCACCCACCGGGAGATCAAACTTTCCGTGCGCTGAACCCCGCGCAAGCGTTGCTGCCGGCATTGCGGCCCCACGGTCTCGCCTGTATGTGCGGACAGAGCGGGGGCCGGCGCGGGCTCCTGAGGGGAGCATGACAGACGCATGGCACGAACCGGACTGACGCGCGCGCTGCGCGAATTCCTGAAGAGCGAGGCGGCGGGCGGCATCGTGCTGATGGTCGTGGCGGTGCTGGCGCTGATCGTCGCCAATTCGCCGCTGGCACCGGCCTATTTCGGCGCGTTGAAGGCCCATGTCGGCGGCTTGTCGGTGCTGCACTGGATCAACGATGCCCTGATGGCGCTGTTCTTCCTGCTCGTCGGGCTGGAGATCAAGCGCGAGATGCTGGAGGGCGAACTCTCCTCCTGGCAGGCCCGGGCGCTGCCCGGATTGGCGGCGCTCGGCGGCGTGGTCGCCCCGGCGCTGATCTATGCCGCGCTCAACCGGGCCGACGCCCATGCGCTGCGCGGCTGGGCCATTCCCACCGCCACCGACATCGCCTTTGCCCTCGGCGTGCTGGCGCTGCTCGGCTCGCGCATCCCCAATTCGCTGAAGGTGTTCCTGGCCGCGCTGGCGATCATCGACGATCTTGTCGCCGTCATCATCATCGCCCTGTTCTATACCGACCAGCTGTCCTTGCCGATGCTGGCCGGTGCGGCCGCCGGGCTGGCGGTGCTGGCGCTGTTCAACCGCCGCAACCTCGCCAGCCTCTGGCCCTATCTGCTGGTCGGCGTCGCGGTCTGGGTCTTCGTGCTCAAATCGGGCGTGCATGCCACGCTGGCCGGCGTCGCCGTGGCGCTGCTGATCCCCCTGCGCCTGCCCTTGGACAGGCTTGGGCCGGCGGCGCCGCTGCTGCGGCTCGAACACGCGCTGCACAAGCCCGTGGCCTTCGTCATCGTGCCGATCTTCGGCTTTGCCAATGCCGGGGTCTCCTTCGCCGGGGTTGTGCCGGCCAACGTGCTCGGCCCGGTGCCTCTCGGCATCGCGCTGGGCCTGCTCCTCGGCAAGCAGGCGGGGGTGCTCGGCGCCTGCTGGCTGGCGGTGAGGACCGGTCTGGCCCGCATGCCCGAGGGGGCTGGCCTGAGCCAGACCTACGGCGTCGCGCTGCTCTGCGGCATCGGCTTCACCATGAGCCTGTTCATCGGACTGCTCGCCTTCCCCGATGGCGACGCCTTGCAGGACCGGGTGAAGATCGGCGTGCTGATGGGCTCGCTCGCCTCGGGTCTGGCCGGCTATCTGGTGTTGCGGCTGGTTCCGCCGCGCGCGCCCTGACGCCGCTCTGCGAGAAGACGAAAAACCCCGCGAGGATCGCCTCTCGCGGGGGTTTCAACAGTCTGTCGCCGGCGAGAAACGCCGGTTTGTCGCCAGTTCGGCGGTTTACTGGCCCGGCTGGGTGCCGCCACCGGCCCCCGGTGCCATCAGGCTCGACGCCTTCAGAAGCTGGCGCACGAAGGTCAGTTCGTCACCGCCGGTCGGCGTGGTGCGGCTGATGAAGTCGAAGAGCTTGCCGTCCTCGACACCGTAACTGGCAATGCGCTCCACCTTGTCCTTGGCATTCAGATGGACCGCAAGCACGCGCTGGTCAGTAATTTTCTGATCCATAAACTGATAGGGCTGTGAAATCTTCTGGGAAACGTAGTAATATCCCTTGCCACCAACCGTGGAGACTACGGACGGCGTTCCCATGACCATGATAACCTGCTGGGCCGAGGCGCCAACCTTGATCTGATCCAGCGAACGGTCATCCAGAACATAGCCACGGGTCACGGGCGGTTCGGTGCAGGCAGCAAGAAACAGCGGTCCCGTCACCACGGCGGCAAGCGCAACACAGCGGGCAAACTTCATCGGCCTCTTACTCCAGCACAAAATCCGGTCTAGAACACCGGTCCAATCCTTCGAGCGCTAGCTTGACGCGGCGCATTTTGCAACCGCCTCCCGCACCCGGCACCATGATCCTGTCATTCTTTAAAAAGCGACAACGGGGGCAAGGCATCGCCCCGCTTTACGGCGCGATCATGGCGAAAGCGTTGAATCCGCTCCTTTATTCGAGCCACGGCGTGCCCGATACCTTCGAGGGGCGCTTCGAATCCGTGACCTTGCACACCGCGCTGGTGCTGCGCCGGCTGAAAGCCCTGCCGCCCCCCGCTGCCGATCTGGCGCAGGAACTGGTGGACCGCGTCTTCGACGGTCTGGAATCGGCCATGCGCGAGGTCGGCATCGGCGATATGGGTATCCCCAAGCGTATGAAATCATTCGCGAAAGGCTTCTATGGCCGGCTCGGCGCCTATACCGCCGCACTCGATGCCGGCGATGCGCAGGCCCTGGCGCAGGCGCTGTCGCGCAATGTCCTCGAAGGCGCCCCGGCCACGCCGAATTTTGTCGATTATGTCATTGAATTTACAAAACAACTTGATCAATGCTCCGGCGCCGAGATCGGCCGGGGCGCGTTGTCGCCCAGCGCAGGAGGGACGCCATGACCACCCGGGAACCGCCCGCCCAGGGCTGGGTCGATCCGCTGCATCACCCGGTTGCGGTTGCCTCGATCCCCGCCGGCGGGCTCGAAATCCGCGACGAACTGGACTTTGACGCGCGCGAGCGGCTGGCGAGAGCCCTTGAACTCGACAAGGTCGAGCGCTTGTCGGCGACATATCGGCTGACCCCGCGCTCGGGCGGCATCATTGTCGTCAGCGGCGAAATCCGGGCCGATGTCCGGCCGGTCTGCGTGGTCACGCTGGAGCCCTTCGACCTCGCCATCCGCGAGCCGGTGGAGATGCGCTTTGCCGAGCCGCAGGACGAGCGCCGCCGGCCCCGTCTCGACGAGGAGGACATCGGCGCCTCCGACGATCCGCCCGACGAGATCGAGAACGGGGTCATCGACCTTGGCCGGGTGACCACCGAGTTCCTGTCGCTCGCCATCCCGATGTATCCGCGCAAGCCGGGCATCGCCTTTGACGAGGCGCCGGAACCGGCAAGGGCCTCGCCTTTCGCCGACCTCGCCGCGCTGAAGGACACAAAGGACCGGAAAGGCTGAGATAAACCTTGGTCCGGCTCTCTTGCTAGAATGCCGGCAAAGGCTTATGTCCGCCCGGGTCCGGGCACGCGGATGCCCGCACCTCTGGGGAAGAGTGACAGAAACTCGATGAACAGGCCAATTCGTATCGCGATTGACGCCATGGGCGGTGATTTCGGCCCCTCCGTGGTGCTGCCCGGCGCGGAAAAGGCCCTGGAACGCCACCCCGAGGTCAGTTTCCTGCTGTTCGGCGTCGAGAGCGAGGTGAAGGCTGTCCTCGCCAGGCACCCCCGGCTGGCGGCGAAATCCGAGGTGCGCGCCGCCGATGTGGTGATCGCCATGGATGCCAAGCCCAGCCAGGCNCTGCGGCAGGGGCGCGGCAAGTCCTCGATGTGGCTGGCCATCGACGCGGTGAAGAAGGGGGAAGCGGATGTCGCCGTCTCCGCCGGCAACACCGGCGCGCTGATGGCGATGGCCCGGCTCTGCCTGCGCATGATGCCCGGCATCGACCGGCCGGCGATCGCCGCGATGTGGCCGACCATGCGCGGCGAATCCATCGTGCTCGATGTCGGCGCCTCGATCGGCGCGGATGCCGGCAATCTCGTCGACATGGCGATCATGGGCTCGGCCATGGCCAACATCGTCTTCGATCTCGAAAAGCCCTCGGTCGGGCTGCTCAATGTCGGTGTCGAGGAGATCAAGGGCGTCGAGCAGGTCAAGGAAGCCGGTCGCATCCTGCGCGAAGCGAACCTGCCGGGCCTGAGCTATCACGGCTTCATCGAGGGNGACGACATCGGCAAGGGCACCACCGACGTGGTTGTCATCGAGGGCTTCACCGGCAACATCGCGCTCAAGACGGCGGAAGGCACCGCCAAGCAGATCGGCGCCTATCTGCGCGCCGCCATGAGCCGCACGCTGATGAGCAAGATCGGCTATCTCTTCGCCAAGGGCGCTTTCGACGCGCTGAAGGACCGCATGGACCCGCGCAAGGTCAACGGCGGCGTCTTCCTCGGGCTCGACGGCATTGTCATCAAAAGTCATGGGGGAACCGACGCCGTGGGCTTTGCCTCGGCGGTCGATATCGCCTACGACATGGTGCGCTATGATCTGCTCTCGAAAATCCGGGAAATGATCACCAGTTCGCGGATCGCGCCGGACGGGCCNTCCGCCGCAGAGGAATCGGAATCGTGAAACGTCGCGCCGTCATTCGCGGCATTGGCAGTTATCTGCCGCCGCGCATCGTCACCAATGCGGAGCTGACCGGTTCCGTCGACACCTCGGACGAGTGGATCGTGCAGCGCACCGGCATCCGCCAGCGGCACGTTGCCGGCGAGGGGGAGACCACCTCCGTGCTCGGCACCCGCGCGGCCGAGGCGGCGCTGGCCCATGCCGGTGTCTCGGCGCAGGATATCGACCTGATCGTGCTGGCCACGGCGACGCCGGACTACACCTTCCCCTCCACGGCCACNCAGGTNCAGAACAACCTCGGCATCACCCACGGCGTCGCCTTCGACATCGCGGCGGTCTGCTCGGGCTTTGTCTTCGCGCTGGCGACGGCGGAAAAGTTCCTGCTGTCGGGCTCGCACAGGCGCGCGCTGGTGATCGGCGCCGAAACCTTCTCGCGCATTCTCGACTGGAACGACCGCACCACCTGCGTGCTGTTCGGCGANGGNGCCGGAGCGGTGGTGCTGGAGGTGCAGGACGGCACCGGCAGCGCNTCNGATCGCGGCATCCTGACCACGCACCTGCGCTCGGANGGTCGTCACCGCGCCAAGCTGTTCGTCGATGGCGGCCCTTCCACCACCGGCACCGCCGGCCATCTCAGGATGGAGGGCCGCGAGGTCTTCAAGCATGCGGTGGGCATGATCACCGACGTGATCACCGATGCCTTTGCCGCCTCCGGCACCAGCGCGGCCGATCTCGACTGGTTCGTGCCGCATCAGGCCAACAAGCGCATCATCACCGCCAGCGCCGAAAAGCTGCACATCCCGCTNGANAAGGTGGTGATGACGGTNGAGCANCACGGCAACACCTCGGCGGCCTCGATTCCGCTGGCGCTCGATGTCGCGGTGAAGGACGGGCGGATCAGGCCCGGCCAGCTGGTGATGCTGGAAGCCATGGGCGGCGGCTTCACCTGGGGATCGGCGCTGGTGCGTCTGTAAGTCCCGAATTCCAAGACAAGGCCGGCATTTGCGCGGCCTGTTGCGGCGCATTTCGCCGTTTTTCGCCCGGCCGGGACATTTTGCGCCGTTGACCGGGGTTGTAATCCTTCTTAAGACGTAGATAAAACAGCGCGATACCCGGTGTTGTCGCGCGTGGAGCAAACGGAATGGCTGGACGTACCATCACACGCGCCGACCTCTGCGAGGCGGTTTATCAGCGCCTCGGTCTGTCGCGTGCGGAGTCGGCTGACCTGGTTGAAGTGGTCCTGAAGGAAATTTCCGACTGCCTGGAAAAGGGCGAGCCGGTGAAACTGTCGTCCTTCGGCACTTTCTCGGTGCGCGACAAAGGCGAGCGCATCGGCCGCAACCCGAAGACCGGCGTCGAAGTGCCGATCACCTCGCGCCGCGTGCTCACCTTCAAGCCCTCCAACGTGCTGAAGGCCCGCATCAACGGCCTGGACGCCACCCCCGGCGACGAGGACTGATCGCCCCGCCAACGCGCAATCGGCCATTTCTTCCGACCGCCGCAGGCTCTAGCCTGATCGGGTTGATTCGGCGTGAGGGAGAGGCCGCGTGATCGAGAAGGCCCCGGATGCCTATCGGACCATCAGCGAGGTGGCGGAGGATCTCGATCTTCCCCAGCATGTGCTGCGCTTCTGGGAAACCCGGTTCAGCCAGATCAAGCCGCTGAAGCGTGGCGGCGGCCGGCGCTATTATCGCCCCGATGATGTCGAACTGCTCAAGGGTATCCGCCACCTGCTCTATGCCGAGGGCTACACCATCAAGGGCGTGCAGCGCATCCTCAAGGAGCAGGGGCCGAAAGCGGTGATGGGCGTGGCCCAGGGGCTGACCCCGCCGCTCGCCGGCGACGATGATTTCGATGACGAGGAGGCTGGGGACGGGATGCTGGCCGATGTCGCGCCCCGCCTGCCGCCGCCCCAGCCTGTGATGCGTTCCGCCGCGCCGCCGCAAGCCTATCAGGCTGCGCCGCAGCGCTTCGAGCCGCCGCTGGCGCCCCCGCCTCAGGCTCCCCCGCCTCAGGCCTATGCGCCGCCGCCCGCGCCGCAGGACTGGCCGCCGGTCGAGTATGCCGCGCCGGCCTATCCGCCTCCGCCGCCGGTCTATGCCGCGCCCCCGCGCCTGCCCGAGCCGGCCTATGAGCCGCCACCGCCACAGCCGCCGCCCGCTGCTGCGCCAGCCGCGCCGCCGCCGCGTGCGCCTTCGGCCGTGTCCTACATGCGTGGCGGGCTGAGCAATCCCTTGCTGGGCCGCAAGCCGGTGATGCCTGCCGCGCCGGAAAGCCCGGCACCGGGGCAGGGCATCAACGTCCGCCGCCCGGCCCATCCCGCCGCGCCGCCGCCCGAGCCGCTGCCGGCCCGCTTTGCGCCGGTGCCGGAGGACGAGATCGACCAGGCACCGGCCTATCCGGTGCGGATGGGTCTGAGCGAGGACAGCCGCCGCGCGCTTCAGTCGGCGCTGTTCGAACTGACCGAATGTCGCCGCACCATCGAGCGGGTCATCGCAGCGCGCGAGCGCTGATCACATCCGTCAGGCTGGCGAGCAGGCCGCGGATCGGCCGGAAGACGAACCGCACCCTGTGGGTGCCCGGCGGCAGCGTCACGGCGCGGAACAGCACATTGGCCCGCCGCACTTCGGCCACGCTGTCGTTGATGTAGCCGAACCACCAGGGGTGCCAGAGGTCGGTGAGCACGAGATAGCCGCCGTCCGGCGCCTCCGCCTCGATGATCACCTCGGTGTTGGTGTAGCGCGTGATCCGCGCCGTGCCGCGCCGCGTGCCCTGCACCCCGCCGGGGGGCATCAGGTTCCATCAGAACCGTGTCCTGAAAATCCGTGCGCGGCCAGCGTCCGCTGGCAACGATGGCGCTGAAGTTCGCCACCTCGACCCGTGGCACCACCATGACGCGCGGCAGGGCGCCGGGGTTTTCATGGATCGTCGCCGCCGGTGTCTTGGACACCTCCCGCAGCGTGCCCTCCGGCAGCGCCTTGTCGAGCGCCGTGATCGGTACGCCTGTGGCGATGAACCGCAGGCCCAGAAGATTGGCCAGCGGCGCGGCATAGCTGGAAAACAGCGGCGGAAAGCCGCGCTGGTCGGGCAGGGCGATATGATCCCCCGCGCCGACGGCGGCGGTATAGAGGCTGTCGCGCAGGGGATTGTAGCCGAGCGTGTTGTGCAGGCGGTGGATCATGCTGGCATTGGGCGCATCGAAATCGATTGCCGCGAGTTCCACCCGGTCGATCCGGTCCGGGGCGGCGGTTTGAGCCAGCTTGTCCTTCAGGGCCGCGATGGTGGCATCGCTGCCGCCCGGTTTCAGCCGCTCATACAGCGCCGGCGGCAGGGCGGTGGAATCGTTCGGCCCGTTGTTGCGCATCAGGTCAACGGTGAGCAGCAGCCCCAGCGCCGCCGCCGCCGCCAGCGGTCTTGCCGGGGCGATGCGCCGCGCCAGCACGGCCACGATCATCGCCAGCACCAGCCAGCCCGCGCCCTCGGCGATCATCGGCCAGGCAAAGCCCAGCCGCCCGCGCACCTGCGCCAGCGCCAGCCCGGAGAGCACGGCCGCGAGGCTGACCGACACCGCGATGCGGCCGGCACGGGTGACGAAATGCGTCTCGCCGCTGGCCACCACATGCACGACGTGCCCTGCGGCATAGGCAGCGAGCGCGCCGATCAGGAAGGTGCCGTCCGCCGGCCTGCGGAAGAAGTCGACGCCCGGAATGGCGCTGTAGGCCAGCTTGAAGAACGGCGTGTAGCGCCCCAGCGTGTAGAGCAGCAGCAGCAGGAGCGCGAGGCCGAAGAACCGCGCCCCGCGCTTCCACAGCCCGCCGCCGGCCGCGCCGAACACCACCGCCAGCACCACCAGCGCGCCGGAATAGATGTTGCCCATGTTGCGCGCCACATAAAGATCGAGCGGCGGCCAGTAGGGGCTTGGCGCGCCCCAGAAATCCTTGAGATCGCCGCTGGTGCCGAAAATGTTGGCAAGAAACGCCGTCAGCAGGTTGGCAGGGTGATAGGAGCCGCGCGCCGCGCCCTCATAGTCGATGACCGAGCGGTTCGAGAGCTGCGCCGAGACCGCCGTCATCAGCACCGGCACGATGATCACCGCCAGCCCGACGAGCACCGCCGCCAGCGCCGGGCCGAGCGCCCGCCGCGCCGCCGCGCGCGGTTCAGCCTCGGCCAGCACATGGCTGAGCGCATAGCCGATCAGCACAAGGCCGGAAAGGCCGGCCACCTGATCGCGCCCCAGCGCCATGACGCCGCCGAAAAGCCCCGCCAGCGCGCCATAGACCAGCGATTGGCGCACCAGCGCCCGGTCGACCAGCAACAGCACGATGGGAAAATAGGCAAGGCTGAGGATCTGCCCGGTATGCTGGATGCGCCACGCCGCCGAGCCGCCGAAGGCAAAGGCGATGGCCGCCACCAGCGCGCCGGCCGGGTGCCAGCCCCGATCGCGGAAATACAGCACCACCGCCATCGCCCCGAGCAGCAGCATGCCGAACGACAGCATGTCCGCCGCCACGAACCCCGGCGCGGCGCTCAGCCGGGCAAGCAGCAGGTGCGGCGGCGAAAAGATCAGCGATTGCGGATCGGCGATCTGGGCAGCGCCGGCAAAGACGAAGGGATTCCACGAAAAGCCGCGCCCGTTGTGCAGCGCATCGGCCAGAAACACGAGTTGCGGATAAAATTGCGCCTTGGCATCCCACGGAATGGTGACGCGGCCGCTCAGCCATGGCCAGCACAGGACCAGCCAGGCAAGGCCCAGCAAGGCCAGCACGGGCACCAGCGGCCAGCGCCGGACGTCGGGTGGTTGTGGGTGGGACATGCGGCCTCGCAAGTTGGCGCCGCGCGGTGTGCCCGGCGCGGCCCCCGTCGCTCAATCCTGCGCGGGGGCGAGGCTCACCATCTTGTCGAAATCGATGATATGCCCGGCCCTGTCGCGCTTGGAGGCGAGATAGCGCACGTTCTCGGCCGTCGACCGGCCAAGCACGCGCTCGTCCGAGACCACTTCCAGCCCGGCGCTGCGCAGCGCCGCGATCTTCACCGGATTGTTTGTCATCAGCCGCACCGAGCCGACGCCGAGTTGCTTGAGCATGTCGGCGGCAAAATCGAAATGCCGCTGGTCGAGATCAAAGCCCAGCGCCTCGTCGGCGTCATAGGTGTCCCAGCCCTGCGCCTGAAGGTGATAGGCCCGCATCTTGTTGGCGATGCCGTTGCCGCGCCCTTCCTGGTCAAGATAGAGCAGGATGCCGCCCTCGCCCTCGGCCATCTGGCGCACGGTGTTGCGCAACTGGTCGCCGCAGTCGCACTTGAGGCTGCCGAACAGATCGCCCGTGAGGCAGGCCGAATGGAGCCGCACGTTGACAGGCTTGCTCAGATCCGGCGCACCGACGATGACGGCCACCTGATCGCGCATGCCTTCCCCGCCGCGGAACACCGCAAAATCGGTGCGCGTCGCGTTTTCCAGCGGCACCGGCGAGCGGCTGACGAGTTGCAGGTTCACCGCCTTGCTGGTGCGGAAGCGCAGGATGTCCTTGGCCGCGACCTGCACCAGATCCTCGACCGCGCTGGCCTTGACCGGCGCCACGAACACCCCCGGCAGGGTCAGCGACAGGGCCGCCAGTTCCAGTCCGGCCCGGTCGAGATCGGAAGCGGGGGCAATCGGCGCATCGAGCCGCGCGTCAAGCTTCAGGCTGAGCGCGGCGATGCGATGCAGATCGATGGCCGGGAAGGCGATGACGCCCGGCGCCCGGCGCTCGCTGCCGAGCCGGCGCAGCCGCGCCGCCGGCAGCACCAGCCGGCCCTTGCCCGCGGCAAGTTTTTCGATGGCNGTGGCCAGCGGCTCGTCNAAAGCCTCGACACCCAGCACCAGCACCAGCCGGCGTCCCGCCTTGACCGCCACGGGGCGGCCCGACCGGAATTCGGCAATGGCTCGTTCGACAAAAGTCAGCCCGGTGTCACCAAACAACCGGGAAATACGCATGGGGCTGGTCATTTACGCCTCGGTTACAAACTGGAGCCGGCCGCCTGAAAGTCATGCAAACATGACATATCCCGCATCGAAGATGAACGGCAGATGTCCGGCTCGCTGCTAAATTGGATAACGNNGCCGGAAAACTCAAGTTCCCTCGCATAAATATCCGGCGCTTTAGTTTGCTCCGCGTCGGTGGCAGAGTGGCCGGACCAGAGGGAGGCCGGAATGTCCCAGATCATCGAACCGAAATATCGCACCAGCGCCATCCTGCTGCACTGGCTGACCGTGCTGGCCATCGTCTGTGCCGTGCCGCTGGGCAAGATGCTGGAGCATCCGCCGCAGGGCTGGGGCGATGCGCTCTATCGCCTGCACTGGTCATTCGGCATGCTCGTGCTCTATCTCGCCGTGCTGCGCCTCGCCAACCGGCTGATTGGCGGCGCGCCGCCCCCCTATGCCGGCCTGACCCCGGTGGAGCGCCTGGTTTCGGGCGCGGTGCACCATCTGCTCTACCTGATGCTGTTTGTGGTGCCGCTGCTCGGCTGGCTCGGCAAGTCGGCCTATGGCGGGGAGATCACAATCTTTGGCCTGTTCTCCATGCCGGCCCTGATCGGGCAGGACGAGGCCCTGTCCAAGACCCTGCTCGGTGCCCACAAGCTGGCGGTCAAGGTGCTGATCGGCTGCGTTGTGCTGCACGTCGCCGGCGCCATGAACCACCTGATCATCCGGCGCGACGGCGTGATGCGCCGCATGCTGCCGGGCAAATAGCTCAGGGCATGACCGCGAAGGTGTCGCGGTGCCCGGTGACGATCAGCGCGCCGGGCCGNGCAACCTGCGCAAGGCGGAAGGCCAGCCAGTCGGCCAGCGCATCGGCCGCCATGCTGCCCGTCTCGCCCACCGCGCCGGCGATGCCGTCCAGCAATGGCCGGGCCAGCGCCGCATGATCCGGGCCGATGCGCCACGGGCTGTCACCCTCGCTCACCGAAAATCCAGCCGCGCGGAACGCCCGCGCCAGCGCCGCCGCCCCCTCCGGCCCGGCCGCCGGGCCAAAGCCCTTGTCGCCGCGCTGATGCTGNGCGAAGGCGGCGATGACCGCCGCATCCTGTGGGTGGGGCGGGCTGAAGGCATCACGCCCGTCGTAGGTCAGCACGGTGTAGAAGGCCGCGCCGAGGCCGGCAAGGCGGGCCGCAAAAGNCTCGATCCAGCNCTCNGAGATCAGGTCGAACAGGGCCGAGGCCGTGACAAGATCAGGCCTGCCGGCCAGCACAGTGTCGAGATCGCAAGTCAGATCGGCCTGACGGGTGCGCACGGCAAGGCGCTTGCCCGATGTGACCAGCCGCAGCACCTCGCCGTCCGCCTGCGCCTCGTCGGCCCAGCGGCTCAGGTGTGCCCGCGCCTCGTCCAGAAGGGCGGCGTCGTAATCGACCAGCAGCCAGTCCTGCCGTGCCGGCAGCAGGGCGGCGGTGGCGCGCAGATTGGAGCCGGTGCCGCAGCCAAGGTCGANCACGGANACCGTGGCCGAGCCGCTGAAATNCGCCGAGACGCGGCGCGCCAGATCGGGCGCCCGGCTGGCATGGTCCACCGGTTCGCGCAAGGTCAGCCATTGGGCGGAAAAGCTCATCCCACGAACTCCCCGATCGCGGTCATGATGGTGTCGAGCGTGTCGTCCCAGCTTGGCAAGGTCTGTCCCGCCAACCACGATCCGTTTGAAAAAGTCTTTCGTTTTTCGTCACTTGCAAGCATTTCGTGAATCGCCTCGGCAAGCGCCTGACTCGAATTGGGAGGCACTTTAAATCCGGCGCGATCGTCCAGCGTCTCCGCCGCCGCGCCGCCGGTGGTGGCGACAATCGGCAGGCCGCGCGCCATCGCCTCGGCGATCACCATGCCGTAGCCCTCGTACAGCGAGGACATCACGAACAGGTCCGCCCGGTCATAGGTGGCGGCGAGATCGGCCGCCCCGAGCGGCCCGGCCAGCCGGATGCGATCCTCAAGCTGAAGGGCCTGAATCTGATTCTGAACCTCAATCACTGTTTCAGGAGCATGAGCCAGCGCGCCCACGATCTCCAGAGTCCAGCCCAAATGCCTGATCTGATTCATCGCTTCGACCAGCACAGGGTACGCCTTGCGCGGAATGACCGAGCCGACGGCCAGAAGGCGCGGCACCGCCCCGCCCGACCCCCGCGCCCGCGCCGCCCGCTCCGTTCCCGGCAGCGCCACGGCAATCTTGTCGCGCGCCACGCCAAACTGCTCCGCCACGATGCCCGCCGTATGCCGCCCGGTGACGATGACGCCGCGCGCCGCCGCCATCGCCGCCCGCTCCCCGTCGGCGAGCCGCTGCGTTTCCGCCGCACCGCGCCCCGGCTCCAGCGCCAGCGGATGATGGCAGAGTTCCACCACCGGGCGGTTGAAGCCACGGATCATCGCCTCGGGCATGGCGCCATAGGCCAGCCCGTCGATCAGCAGCACGGCTTCTTCGGCCACCCTCGCGATGGCCGCCGCGCTGCTCGCCAGCACCTCGGCATCGGGGGCGGGATAGCCGGCGGGGATCGGCAGATGCGTCATCGCCACGCCACGCGCGGCGGCCCGGGCCAGCACCTGCCGGTCATAGCCATAGCCGCCGGTGGGCAGCGACAGATCGCCCGGGATGACGAAGGCGATGGGGCGCATCAGCCCAGCGGCCCCTCGAACCAGGCGCGGGCAAGGTCGGTTTCGTGCAGAGTGACGCGGATCTTGGCCAGCCCCTTGCCGTCCGCGCCCAGCGCGCCGGATTTGGCCGCCGCCACCATGGCGTCAAAGACATGCCGGCACAGGAATTCGGTCGTCGTCAGCGCCCCGGCAAACTGCGGCAGGTCGTCGAGGTTCTGATAGGCCAGCGGCTTGAGGGTTTTCGACAGCACCTCCAGCGCCGCGCCGATATCGACCACCACGTTCTGCGGCGTCAGGCTTTCGCGGAAAAACGCGACATCGACCACGAAGGTCGCGCCGTGCATCTTCTGCGCCGGGCCGAAGAACGGATCGGGCAGGGAATGGGCGATCATGATGCGGTCGCGGACTTCTACGGCGTACATGGCAACTCCGGGTCAGGCATAACGGATGACGGTTTGCAGCCCCGGCGCGCCGGCGGCAAGCAGGCGGGGCAGGGCGGCGGGCAGGTCGGCAAAGGCGATCTCGTCGGTGATCAGCGAATCGAGCGCCGCGTCATCGAGCAGGTCGAGCGCCTTGGCACGGCGGCGGGCATAATCCCAGCGCGGCCGGCGCGTCGGCGAAACCTGTCCCACCTGCGTCGACATCAACTTGAGCCGCTGCGAATGAAAGGCCCCGCCGAGCGGGGTGGGCACGGCGCCCGCGCCATACCACGACACTTCGACAACCCGCGCCTCCAGCCCCGCCGCCTCGATCGCGGTGGCAAGCCCGGCCGGCGACGCGCTGGCGTGAAACACCACATCGGCGGTATGCGGCGCCTGTTCCGGCGCGCAGAAGGCCAGGCCGAGCGCCTGCGTCGGGCCGGCGCGGCGGGCATCGACATCGATCACGGTCACTTCCGCCCCGGGCATCCGCGCCGACAACCGCGCGATGAGCAGGCCGACCACCCCGGCGCCGACCACCACGATCCGGTCACCCGGCCCGGCGCCCGAATCCCACAGCGCGTTGAGGGCGGTTTCCATGTTGGCGGTCAGCACCGCCCGGCGCGGCGGCAGCCCCGGCGGCACCACCGCCAGCATCGCCGCCGGCGCCACGAACCGGTCCTGATGCGGATGCAGGCAGAACACGGTGCGGCCGGCGAGCGGCTCCGGTCCGTCCTCGACCGTGCCGACGGCGGCATAGCCGTACTTGACCGGAAACGGAAAATGCCCGGCCATCATCGGCGCGCGCATCCGGCCATATTCGCTTTTCGGCACCTGCCCGTTCAGCACCAGCCGCTCCGTGCCGCGGCTGAGGCCGGACCACAACGTGCGCACCAGCGCTTCGCCGGCACGGCGCGCCGGCAAGGCCTCGTCCCTCAGTTCGCACTGGCCGATTCCCACGGTCCAGAGTGCTTTTCCAGTCATTCCCTGCCGTCTGCCTCGCATATGCCTTGCGTAAGCCCCAAAGCTGGGGCAATCGCAAGGGCTGACATCGCTCGTCCAGTCATCACCGGAACGTTCTCTCCGTGCAAGCCTTTCCTCGATCCATCAAGCGGGAGGTGCTTTTGCCCACCGCCACGCAGCCGGTGTTCGAATTGCGCTGGCGCCGCCGCTTCGTCACCCTGCTCAACCTCTTGACCTATGCCCTGATCGTCTATGCCTTCGCCCGGCTGGCGATGAAGGGCGGCTGGTCGGTGGTCGACGTGCTGATGATGGCCTGCGTTCTGGTGGCGACACCGTGGACGGTGCTCGGCTTCTGGAATGCGCTGATCGGCCTCTGGCTGCTCCATTCGGGCCGCGACGCGCGCTCTTCTGTGCTGCCGCTCGCCAATGCGGGCGACGGGCCGGAACCGATCACCGTCAAGACCGCCATCCTGATGACCCTGCGCAACGAGGATCCGGCGCGCGCCTTCGAGCGCCTGCGCGCCGTCAAGCAGTCGGTGGATGC